>ERZ1066122.28-NODE-28-length-179315-cov-15.403079_pt1 | contig 179315 bp, 140 predicted proteins | sample MGYA00382769_ERZ1066122 | MGnify/ENA primary metagenome ERZ1066122 (study PRJEB33369, sample SAMEA5778352) | biofilm metagenome | biome: Industrial cooling water; feature: Water cooling tower basin; material: Biofilm | place: United Arab Emirates | collected...
CGATTTCGCTAAACAGTTGTCACTCTTCGACTTCTAACCGGACACGCCTGACTCGAAACTGATCAGTTTCGGGTTGTGAGTTCAGGTATCGAGTGGTGGGTCGGTCCCACTCCGAACTCAAAACTTGAACTCAAAGCTCAGAGCTACCCGGACTGTCGGTAAGCTCTGAGCTTTGGGTTGAAGTCCTGAGTTGTGTGTTGCACCAACACAGAACGCGGAACCTGAACCCAGAACTCGAAACTGATCAGTTCCGGGTTGTGAGTTCAGGTATCGAGGGTGGGTTGTCTAGTCCTGAAAAATGTCTACACGGGTGAGGGTCGCCTGCGAAGTCAGGCGGCCCGAAGGAAGGCCTGCGCGGGAGTGCGGCGTTCGAGACTCCCGTGCAGGCGCTTGGTGTTGTAGGTGTGGATGGCTCGCGCCACGGCCTGCTGGGCCGCGCTGAAGGTGGGAAACACGGCGTCCAGATTGAACTCGTCCTTCAGAATCCCGTTGACCCGTTCGGCGAGGGCGTTCTGGTAGCAGTGATTGGCATCCGTCATGCTCGGGAGGATGTGGGCGGCCGCGAGGGCGGCCAGGTAGTCGTGGCAGCAGTATTGGCTGCCGCGGTCGGTGTGGTGCAGGAGGCCGGCGACGTCCCCGAGGGTGGCTTCGGCCTGCGCGAGCGCGATGAGCGCCGCGTGGTGCGTCAGATCCCGACTCAGGTGCCAGCCGACGATGTAGCGACTGTGGACGTCGGTCAGCAGGAAGAGATAGGCAAAGCGGTCCGCGGCGAGCCGCAGATAAGTGATGTCGCCGACCACCGCCTGCCGTGGCGCCGTAATCGTGGCGTCCTTGAAATGATTCGCCGCCACCGCATACGTGTGCTTGGAGTAGGTGGTGAAGGTGCCCCGCCGCTTCCGACGCACCAGCGCGTGTTCGTCGCGGAGCACCGTGAAGAGCTGGTCGCGCCCCACGACTACGCCCGCGTCGGCCAGGTGCTGCTGGAGCTTGCGCGTGCCCACGCGCGGCTGGTCGGCCCGCACCGTCGCGACGGCCGCCATCACGGTCGCCCGCGCCGGCTCCGCTGGGCCGGGGGTCGGCCGGCCGCGACGCTTGTAGTAGGCGTCGCGGGAGCGCCCGAGGAGGGCGCAGACGGGACCGACGGGGAGGCGCTCGCCTTCGGCGGCGTCCGCACAACAGGCGCGGGCGACGGCGTGCCAAAGCTTTTTTTAGATCGGTCTTGTAGTGCCGATTCGCCTCGGCGATCAGCGACTCATAGACCCGCAGCTTCAGGTGGGACTCCGCCAGCGCCTGCTCGAGGGCGGCAATGCGCTCCTGCTCGCTCTTCATCACGACCTCCACGACGTCGCGTTTCGGTTTGTAGCGCCCGTACTCGTCGAGCCACTTCTGAATCATCGACACGTTCGCTTGGGTGTCGCGGGCCGCCTCCCGTACCGAAAGATGGCCCGCTTCCACGTCCGCAACGATCCGCTGCTTCAATTCTTCACTGTACCGCCGATGGGCTCGGTCCGACATAGCCACGTCTCCTGGAGGAGGGGGGACGTGTAGACATTATTCAGGACGCGACAACTCCGAACTCAAAACTTGAACTCAAGGCTCAGAGCTACCCGGACTGTCGGTAAGCTCTGAGCTTTGAGTTGAAGTATTGAGTTGCGAGTTGTCTCTACCGCTCGTACCGGATCCGCAGCCCGGCCGTGGCCGGCTGCCCGATGGCCGTCACGCGCGCATTGATGAAGAAGTTGCGCGTGAGTTCGTAGCGACGATCGGCCAGGTTGCGCCCGAACAGTTGCAGCGACCACGGCGAACCGGCCCGCTGCGCGGTGATGGTGGCGTTGATCAGTGCGTACGGGGCCACGTCATACTCGGGCGAAAAAATCACACGCGAGGCTTCCTGACGATCCCGGTAGCTGTAGCTCGCCTGCGTACGCCACTGCACGCCGCCCGCATCAAAGGCGTACGTGGCCGCGCCGCCGGCACTGTAGCGCGGGATGTTGAGCCAGGTGCCCGCAAAGCTGCGCGTGACTTCACGGCCAGCGGCAATGGACGCCTGCGCATCCACCGTATTGAACTCGCGGTAGCGCCCGGCGCGCACGGCCCAGAATTGCTGCACATCGAGCCTGGGCGTGATTTGCCACACCAGCTCCATCTCGGCGCCGTGAATGCGTGAGCGGGCCGCGTTGGCGATGCGGCCGATGGGGCCACGCGACACCTGATCGTACACCGTGGACAGCACCTGCTGATCGCGGTAGTCGTAGGTATAGAGCGCAGTGTTGACACGCAGCCGCGTGCCCACGTCCACCTTGGCCCCCAGCTCGACTGCGTTCACGATCTCGGGCGCGAAGTTGGCGAGCTGCGCCGGGTTGGTGGTGTTGTAGGCCGTGAAGCCACCTGACTTGACGCCGCGATCGAACGACAGATAGGTGAGCGCGGTGCCGGTGGGGCGATACTCGAGCGCCAGCTTGCCCGACGGCAGCCGCGTAATGAAACCGCCGTCAGTGGGCGGCACGAAGGTCACCGCCGGGTTCACGAAGCCCGTGGTCAGCCCGTTGAGACGGCGATGTTCGTACTCGAGCCGCAGACCGCCCACCACGCGCCACATCGGCGTGAACGCATAGCCGCCCTGCGCAAACACCGCCGCCACATCGGCCCGCTGACCATACGTGGTCAGTGCCGCAGCGCCCAGCCCGGGCACGTCGGTGAAGTCGGAGTAGAAGTTGTCGTCGAGCTGCTCACGCGCCGCATAGAGGCCGCCCTGCCACTCGAAGGCCGCGCCACTGTTCGACGTGAGCCTGAGTTCCTGCGACAGCACACCGATGCGCGTGCGGAACACTTCATCCGACTCGGCGGACGCCGACGCATCCCAGTCCCCAACCTCGAAGCGATCGAGACGGGTGGCATTGGTGATGCTCGTGAACGTGGCGCGATCACCGGCGTGTCGTAGCTGCACGGTGGCCGACGTGCCGCTGTTGCGTCGCCCCGGCCCCTGCGCGCTGTCGGCGCCAACCAGACGCGCGAAGGCCGGCCTGAGCCCCCAACCGGTGGCGCGCCGGTCGGCATCGGCAGGGACGGTGGGGCCTGCCCCACCACGTGTGCCCAGCGGAGCAAACAGCGCGAGGCCGGTGCCGTCGCTGTGATCACGGAAGGCGTTGCCGATCAGGAGCAGCGACCAGCGGTCCTGCGGACGCCAGTCGAGCTGACCGCGCAGCGCCGTGTGATCACGCGCGCCAAGTGAGCGGCCGGTGACACGATCCGACTGCCAGGCACCACCCTGCTGCGTGGCGGCAGACAGGCGGCCGAGCAGGCGCGGAGCCAGGCGGCCCGACACAAACCCCTCGGCGTTCACCGCGCCAAAGCTGCCCGCGTCCACCTGCAGGCCCCGCCGGAACGCCGCCGTTGGACGGCGACTCACGAAGTTGATGGCGCCACCGGTGCTGTTGCGGCCGTAGAGCGTGCCCTGCGGTCCGCGCAGCACTTCCACGCGTTCGAGGTCGAACAGCAGTCCCTGCGTTTGCACCGGAAACGGCAGCGCGGCGTCGTCGGCGTACACGCCCACCGTGCTGCTGTTGTTGGTGGCGTAGTCATTGAAGCCGAGCCCACGCAGACGGTACTGCGGCTGTCCGCTGCCAAAGGCGGGTTCGACTTCGAGACCGGGAGTCACACGCTGCAGATCGAAGGACCCCTGGACCCCACGTTCCGCCAACTGCGAGGCGGTGAGTGGTGTCACGGCAATCCCCACGCGTTGCGCGGCCTCATCACGGCGCTGCGCCGTGACCCGGACCGCGGACAGCGCCGCCGGGCGGCGGGTGCTGTCCGACTGCGTGGAATCCGACTGAGCGCTCAGTGACGACACTGGGACCATGGCCACCAGCATCGTCGGCACGAGATACCGAGTAACTGGAGTAGACACGATGAGCACGGGTCGGATGGGATAGGCACGGGTGGGACCGGCCTTCACGGTGTCCCACCGGGAAAGACTGCCACAGAAATGTTACACAGGGGGCGGACATTGCCGAGTCCCCCCGGTCAATCGGGCAGGTCAGACCAGTGGCGCGAGCAGGTCCTGCACGGCATTCAGCACGGCTGCGGGTTCTGTCCGGTGTGGCAGATGCCCACCGCCGGGCACTGTGAGCTGACGCGATGGCCCACGAAGGTGACGCAGCAGTCGCATAGGATGCGCGAGCGAGCCGTATTCATCGTTGTCGCTGTGAACGACCAGCGCAGGGCAGTGCACCTGCTCGGCCAGCGCATCGAGCGACCAGCCGGCGAAGTCGGGGTGCAGCCAGGTATCCACCCAGGCATGCAGCACCCATTCGGCCTTGTCGCCATGATGCCGTGCAATACGGGCCAACTGCTCGGGCGCGGCAAAGCTGCCACGGGCCTCCCGCACGCCAGCGATGGTACGGTCTTCGACAAACGATTGCGCGGCCATGGTGATGAGCGCCGTGCATCGGGCCGTGTGTCCTGCGGCTGCGGCCACCGCCATGCCGCCGCCCACCGAGTGCCCCATGGCCACGAAGGTCTCCACACCGAGCGCATGCAGCAGCCGCGGCACGACCTCACGCCCCTCGTCCTCGACGAAGCTGTGCGCCAGTACATCATGACGCGCGGATGACTGACCGAAGCCCAATCGGTCGTAGGCAATCACACGCCGCGATGTAGTCGCGGCCAGCAACGCCGGGAACTCACGCCACAGTGCCACGCAGCCCAGGGAGTCGTGGAACAGCACAATGGGAGCGCGGGGCGTGTGGTCAGCATGCAAAACGGCAGGCGACCAGCTCTGCACGAAGAGCCGACCACCGGCCACATCCACGAAACGCGACTCTGTTGCGACCGTCATGCCGCGCAATATGCCACACCTCGCAGCAGACTACACCGCCACCCTCGGCATGTACGCCGCCAGCCGCGGATCCGACACGCCGTAGTCCTCCGGCGTGGCCACCGCCGGATTGATCCACTGAATCAGCGCCGCCCAGCCAAGGCTTTCCGGGTCGTGCTGCAGGTAGCCGTGCACCACGTCGAAGACGTGAAAGCCGCGCGCCAACTGAAAGCTGAGTGTGGGGTCGCGTCGACGCCCTGACACCACGGCCAGCACGTACTCGAAGCTCGACAGGGTTTGCGACACCTCGGCGTACCCCGGCAGGCGCGCGCCGGCGCGAATACGGAGCAGGCCCATCGACTCCGCCAGTTGTTGCCGCGCCCGGTAGAGATGCGAACCCACGCCATGGCCCTGCCACATGGGATCCACCATGATCTCGGCGCCATAGAGCGTGCGACCATGCGTCGGATCATGATTGGTGAAGTGCCCGCTGGCCGTGAAGTCACGCCAACTGCCGAGCGCATCATAGTCATCCCACAGAATGATGAGACTGGCCGCCATGCCGACGACGGTGCCCTGCTCGTCCACCGCCACCATCTGGCCCTCGGGAAACACCAACTGGTGCGTCTCGAGCTGCGTTTCGGTCCAGGGCGGCGACGTCGGGTACACCTTGCGGCAGAGTGCGATGACACCGGGAATGTCACGCGCCTCGGCCCGTCGCACCTCACACAGCCTGCGCGGCGCGCTCATAACGTGACCACCTCACCCAGCACCGCTCGCTGCCCCACATCCACCGAATCGCGCAGCGGCAGCACCGTGCCGTCATGACGCTGCACCTCAATGCTGCGCAGGTCGAGTTCACCAATCACCATCATCTCCTGATTGGCGTGACCCTCGGCCAGGATACCGTCGCGTGCAAAGGCAAAGTCACTGGGCGTGAGAATGGCCGCCTGCCCGTAGTTGAGGCTCACGGCCGGCACCATGGGCAGGCTGCCCACCGTGCCCGCATGCAGCACGTACATCTGGTTCTCGATGGCGCGTGCATGCGCGCAGTAGCGCACCCGCAGGAAGCCCTGACGGTCGTCGGTGCAGCTGGGCACGGCCAGCACCTTGACGCCGGCAAGCGCCGCGGCGCGCACGATTTCCGGGAACTCCACGTCATAGCAGATGGCCACGGCCATGCGACCGAACGACGTTTCAAAGATGGTGAGACCGCGTGACGCGCTTACCATCCATTCCTCGCTCTCGAAGCGCGTCATGCACAGCTTGCCCTGCGAGCCAAACCGGCCATCGGGACCGAAGACGAAGCAGGTATTGGTGATGCCCTGCCCTTCGTCGTTCCACACGGGCATGGTGCCGGCCACGATGTACACCCGGTGCTGCGCGGCCAGTTGCGCGATGAGCTCCTGCACCTGCGGCACCCAGTCGGCCAGCGTGCGCACCTGCGCCTGAATGGGGCGTGTCACGTCGCCCAGGGTGAGCAACTGCAGCGTGAAATACTCGGGAAACACAATGAGCTGGCAGCGATAGTCGGCTGCCGTTTGCACAAGACCGCGCACCTGCGCAGCAAAGGCATCAAAATCGGCCACCGGCCGAATGAAGTACTGCAGCACGGCAACGCGAATGCGTTCCTGTTGCATGGGTGTCTCCCTGGAAGGCGCGCAGCGCACGCGGGAAGCGGGGCCCTCGGAATGCTGGCTCGTGCCAAGCCGGGCCGCGAACGGGACAGGTCATTGCACACCGTCCACACACGATAGATACAAGTATAATAACCACAATGACTTAGTAATTCAAGTAAAGACCCCTCATTCGTCCGCGCGGCGCCTGAGGCGAGCTGCGTCACGAATCAAGAACACGCTGTATTGACGCAGCATGACCAATCCAGAGACGCGACCAGGGCGCAAGACGTCCTGCCACGATCGGCGATCCCGAAACTCATGGTATAAGCTCCCCTCCGCTTTTGGTGCACGAACTTGAGCGTCCCAGTGCATTTTCCGGGGTATGTCCAGTCCACGTTCATTCCGCCTGCTGGTGGCGCTCCTCTCGGCGTCACTCATTGGCGCACGTCCTGTGCCGCACGATGTGTGGGTCGGCACTGCCATGCCTACTGATGGCGGCGCAATGCGCGGCGTCCTCGAAATGTTTGCCGGCAAGCCGCCGAACACGACATTTGTCGAGTTGGCGCTGCGCAACGATCTCCCAGGTGCCATGCGCGTGTGGCACGTAGGCCAGGGCACGTGCGCAAAGCCATCAATGATTTTCGGCGACTCCGCTGCCTACCCTGTCATTCGCATCGGCAACGACGGAAAAGGCGTTGGCGCAGTGACGCTGCGCCTCACCCTCCCCGACACGGGCGACTTTCATGTGGCCATCGCCGCATCACCACGCAACTCACGGCGCGTGGCGTGCGGCGATCTCGTCCTCGAAGACTGACTACTTCGCCGAAGCCGCCGCTGCAGCCACCGAGTCCGCTCGCGCGTCCTCGATGGCTTCCTTGGCGAGTTCCTGCTTGAGACGGCCCATTTGCGTGAGCCCGATCCGACTGCCGACGCCCGTGGGGTCGACCCCGTATTCAGCGGGGAGAACGGCTGTCACCGCCAGCACCACGGCAATCACCACGGCAACGAGCGACGCCCGCCGCAGTGACGACAGGCTCGGCCCCTCGGGAAAAGGCGACGGAGTGGTCATCACATCGCCTTGAGCGCGGAGAACTGCCCACTTGCTTTCACGGTGACGGTGACCGGCTGCTCGCCGTTGTTGCGCCACGACCAGCCGTGCACGCCGTCGAAAACTGCTTCAATGGTGCCCTTCTCCCCCTTTGACGAGCCGCGCTTGTAAATGTGCGCCTTCACGCTGGGATCGGTTGGCACCTCACCGTGCAGGTTGTAGCCCACTTCGGCTCCGTTCGTAACCCACTCGAACGTGGCATTCTCGCCCTTCTTCATTACCAGCTTTACCTCGACACGCTTGGCCGGTGCGATGGTGACGGTCATGGAATCGCGCTTGGCCTGGGCAGCAACGGTGGCTGCCCCATCGGACAACGCGGTCAACGGCAGCACGGTAGGCGTTGCCGTGGCGAGCGACACGGGAACGACGAGGAGGCGGGTAAGCAGTGCGAACATGGCGGGACCCTAGGCTTGCGTGGAGAAGTAGCCCGTGAGCTGATAGCCCACGAGCAGGAGACCGGCCACCAGCAACAGCATGTTGGCCGTAAAACCGCTGCGGAGAAACGACGGGGATCGCCGCCAGTAGCTCATCGCGATGAGCACGACGGTAAGGGCGAGCATCTGCCCGACTTCGACGCCCACATTGAAGGCAAGCAGGTTCTCTACAAGTCCGTCGGGGTCCATCTCGAAGTCGAGCAGTTTGGTGGCAAGGCCGAACCCGTGAAAGAGGCCGAACACCAGCGTGGCGGCACGGGGATTGGGCTGCACACCGAACCACTTCTGAAGGGCGCCCACATTGTCCAGCGCCTTGTAGGCCACTGAAAAACCGATGATGGCGTCGATCAGATACGGGCTCACGCTGATCTTGGTGAGCACCCCCAGAATGAGGGTGCTGGAATGTCCCACGGCGAACAGCGTGACATAGGTGGCGATGTCACGCACGCGGTACAGGTAGAAGATCACGCCGCACAAGAACAGGATGTGATCATACCCGGTAACCATGTGCTTGGCGCCAAGATACACGAACGGTACCAGACGCACGCCAAAGGTTTCCTGGATATAGCCCTTGTCACCAACGGACACCCCGTGCGCCAGCAGTACGCTTGGCGCGGCCACGAGCATGGCCAGGGCAAACAGCGGCGCCCATCGCGCCCAGCGAGTCCACATCATGCTGCTGCCTCCTCGGGTTGTACGTCGCGCGCCCCGAACATCCAGTACAGCGCCGGCAGCACGATCATGTTGAGCACGGTGGCCGAGAGCAGGCCACCAAGAATGACGATGGCCATCGGCGTCTGCAGCTCGTTCCCCGGCTCTCCCCCCCCGAACGCGAGCGGAATGAGGGCAAGCCCCGCAGTAAGCGCCGTCATGAGAATTGGCGATAGACGTTCCAGTGAACCGCGGGTGACGGCTTCGGCAAACGGCACGCCCTCTGCGAGCAAGTGACGGTAGTGCGCCACGAGCAGGATGCCGTTCCGCGTCGCGATGCCAAAGAGGGTGACAAAGCCGACCAGTGACGCGATGCTCACCACGCGCCCGGTGAGCAGCACGGCCACCACGCCGCCGATGAGCGCCAGCGGCAGATTCGCCATCACCAGTCCCGCCGTGCGCGCCGAGCCGAATTCCCCGTACAACAACAGGAAGATGGCGGCGACGGAGAGCAGCGAGAGCACCGACAGCGTGCGCGTCGCTTCCTCCTGCGCCTCGAACTGTCCGCCGTACTCCACGAAGTACCCGGGCGGCAGCGTTACCCCCTCAGCCACCGCACGCTCGATGTCGGCGACGGTACTGCCAAGGTCCCGTCCGGCGACATTGGCCTGTACCACGATCTTCCGCTGCACGTTTTCGCGCGAGATGGTATTGGGGCCGCGGTCCACGGTCACCGTGGCCAGTTGCGACAAGGGGACATGCTGGCCAGTCGGCGTATCGAACGAAACGGCGGCGATGGCATCCGCATTCAGACGGTATGCGTCTGGGTAGCGCACCACCAGGTCGACACTGCGCCCCTCCTCCAACACCTGCGACACGGCTTCTCCGTTCAACGCCACGTCGATGGCCTCGGCCAGCTGCCCCACACTCATACCATGACGGGCGAGGGCTGCCCGATCGGCCTTGATGCGAAGCTGCGGCACATCGGACTGCTGCTCGAGCTGCAGGTCGGCTACGCCCGACACGCCGGCCATCACGTCGCGAATCTGCGTACCGATCAGTCGAAGCTGGTACAGGTCCGGCCCGAACAGCTTGACCGCGATGTTGGCGCGCGTGCCGGACAGCATGTGGTCGATGCGATGCCCGATGGGCTGCCCGATGGTGACGTTCGTTCCGGGAATCGACGTGAATTCGTTGCGCAATTCTTCGAACAGGGCCTCCTTGTCGGCATCGTCGCGCAGTGTGACGTCGATCTCGGCTGCGTTCACGCCCTGGGCATGCTCATCGAGCTCGGCACGCCCCTGCCGTCGATCGGTATTGATCACCGCCGGCTTCGCCTTGAGGATCTGTTCCACCCGTTGCCCGATGGCGTTCGACTCTTCGAGCGACGTTCCCGGCACCGTCACCACGGAGACCGTGAGGGCTCCTTCGTTGAACTCCGGCAGGAAGGCCGAGCCGAGCATCGGCACCGCCGCCATGCTCAGCGCGAGCGCCGCCACGGCGCCCGCCAGCACGCGCCGGGGATGCGCAAGCACGGGCGTGAGCACGCGCGCGTACTGTGCCTTGAGCCACACGACCAGACGGCTCTCCTCCTCACGCTGCACGGCTCGCGAGTTGGGCAACAGATATGCACAGAGCACGGGCGTCACCGTCACGGCGACCAGCAGAGAAGCCAGAATCGATACCACGTACGCGAACCCGAGGGGACGCAACAGTCGCCCTTCCACGCCGCCCAGAAAGAACAAAGGCAGGAACACCACGATGATGATGAGGGTGGCGTTCACGATACTCGCGCGGATCTCCTTCGACGCGTCGTAGACGACACGCAGTGCCGACCGCTGCTCGGCCGGTGGCCGGTGATGGTTCTCCTTGAGGCGCCGGAAGACGTTTTCCACGTCGATGATGGCATCGTCCACCAACGCGCCAATGGCAATGGCCATGCCACCCAGAGTCATCGTGTTGATGCTGATGCCGCGGAGCTTCATGGCAAAGATCGCCACCACAAGCGAGAGCGGGATGGCGACGATGGAAATCGCTGTGGCCCGCAGATTCCACAGGAAGAGGAAGAGTACGATCACCACCAGCACCGCGCCGTCGCGCAGCGCCTTCACCACGTTGTCCACGGCCACACGAATGAAGCTCGCCTGGCGGAAGAGTTCCGCGTGTACTGTCATGCCAGCGGGGAGCGCACTCTGAATGGCCGTGAGTTCCCGTTCGATACGCTCCGTGAGCTCGAGCGTGTTGGCACCAGGCTGCTTCTGCACGGCGAGCACCACGCCAGGCTGCGCATTCACACTGCCGTCACCGAACTTCGGGGCCGTGCCCACGGTCACGTCAGCCACCTGTCCAAGGGTGATCGGCGTGCCACCGCGTACCGCCACCAGTGTACTGGCAATGTCCGCCTCCGACTGTACCCGTCCGATACCACGGATCACGTATTCCTGTCCACGATCCATGTACACGCCACCGGACGCGTTGGCGTTGGAGCCACGCGCCGCGCGCACGACCTGTTCGAGTGAGACACCGGCCATCATCATGCGCGCCGGATCGGCGAGCACCTGGTATTGCTTGACGGCGCCGCCAATGGGGATCACCTGCGCCACACCCGGCACCGCGAGCAGTCGACGCCTGATGGTCCAATCCGCCACGGTCCGCAGCTCGGTGGGAGACTGTGTTCCGGTGAGACCGATCATGAGGATCTCTCCCATGACGCTCGACACCGGCGCCAACACGGGAGCGGAGATGCCCGTGGGCAGGGCCGCGGCCACCGTCTGCAACTTTTCCGCGACGATTTGCCGCGCGCGGAAGATATCCGTCCCCCAGTCGAACTCCACCCACACCACCGAAATGCCCTGTGCCGTGGACGAGCGCACACGGCGGACGCCGGTGGCGCCGTTCACCGACGTTTCGATAGGAAACGACACGAGCGCCTCGACCTCCTCCGGCGCCATACCGTGTGCTTCGGTCAGCACCGTAACGGTCGGTGCCGTGAGATCGGGGAACACATCCACGGGCATGCGCCACGCCGTCCACGCGCCGCTGATCAGTATCAGCACAGACACGGCGAGCACGATGACGCGATTGGCGAGCGCCCACGCAATCAGGCGATTCAGCATGGGCGCCTCAATGCTCGTGACCGTGCGCCGGCACGGCCGTGGAGAGCGAGGCGAGACGCACCTGATAGGCGGCCCCCGTTACCACACGCTCACCTGCGCGGATCCCGTCGCGCACGAGCACGCGGCCGGCATCACGCGCGCCGAGTGTGAGCACACGCTTCTCGAAGGACTCACCGTCGACCTGTACATAGGCGATGGGTCGACCGTCCTCGTCGAGCACGGCCGAGGCGGGCACGGTCACACCGGATTCACGCTGTCCCGTGCGAACCCACACGCGCGCGGCGGCACCTACTTTGAGGCTGCGGTCGGCGTTGACCACTTCGAGCAACATGGGGACCGACCGGGACAGACTGTCGATGACGCTGCCCAGTGAGACCACGCGGCGCGCCGTATACACACGCTCCGAACCTTCCACCGTGAAATCCACGTTCGACGTGCGCGACACCGTGGCCGCCCGGGACGCGGGGACATTCACGCGCAACCACACAACGGACGGATCGACAACCGTGAAGAGCAGCGCCCCCGCGTCGACTCGACTGCCCGGTGTCACCCGCCGATCGGCGATGACCCCCGCCAGCGGCGCACGAACCGCGACGCGCCCACCGGGGAGCTCACCGCCGCCATAACCGGCGAGCGCCTCTCGCGCGGCCGCGAGACGGATTTCCGCCTCATGCACGCGGCGCTGCGGTACCGCTTCCACGGCATACAGACGGACGGCACGCGCATGTTCGTCTTCCGCCTCCGCCAGGCGCGCACGGGCCTCGGCATAGGCCGCGCCCCCGGCATCGCCGAGCGAGGGCGTCAGCAGGGCCAGCGTCTGGCCGCGTGATACCTGGGTGCCCGGCGCTGGTGTATTGGCCACACTCGACGCGTCGACGAGTCCCGCAATGGGCGCCCCCACCTCGGCGAAGCGCCCGGCCGCTGGTTCGATGGTCCCGGGGGCTTCGAAGGTGCCAGCCAGTTCTCCCGCGGTAGCAAACGCCGATCGGAAGCCGGGCGTCTTCCAGGCCTGCTCCTTGAGAAACGAGATGCCACTTTCGACGCCGCCGGAGTCTCGCGGCGCGACCGCCGCGTTGGCGTACACCGTGAGACCGGGTACGAAGATGCTGTCACGTGCCTGCGGACTTTCCACGCGGATGACCAGATCGTATACGCCGGCCTTTGCAAAGGACGGACTCGGCCCGTAGATGCCCGGCGCGCGCGGCGCATCCTGCACGACCACCACCGGCTCACCACCGTCGCGCGGCATAAACGTGAGGGTGATGCGCCCGGAGCGCAGCGGGGCGAAGTCGGTGAGATCGGTCAGATGCACAGCGAACTTGTCCGGTGCCCCGACAATGAGTGCCGGATGCTCCATGAAGAGCTCCGTGCTGTCGGTCCACTGGGTAATGGCGCCACCAGCCGGTTCGGCGGCGGCATCGCCAGCCACGACCTCGGGTGCTTTCGCGCCACCGCAGGCGGCCACGCCGGCCGTGGTCAGGCCGATCGCGACAACGGTCTGAAGGAGAAAACGGGCGGTCATCGGTTCGCTTCGGTGTGAGGGAACAGCGAGAGTCCGAGCGCGCGCGCGAGTTCCACTCGGCGCAGCGCGAGGTCGGTCGTCGTGGTCAGCAGCGCGAGTTCGGTTTCCTGCCACGCGCGCACGGCTTCGAGCCATTCGGTGAGGGTGATCTCGCCCTCGGCGTAGGCCGCCTGAACGGCTCGCAGTGCGAGGCGCGATTCTGCGCCAGCGAATGGCAGCAGGGCATTGCGCTCTGCTTCGGTGCTGCCAAGGGCGCTCAGCGCATCGAGCACCTCCTGCGCCACACGACGACGCGTCATGTCTGCCTCGGCCTCCAGCTGGCGGGCCGTGGCATCAGCCGCCGCTACGGCTCCGGCGCGACGGTCGAGCAATGGCAGCGGCAACGAGAAGCCCGCGACGAAGCCGTACAGCGAGACGCCGGGCACGCTCGCGCCGCTCTGCACACGTTCCCCCTTATAGCCAAGGGAGAGAGCGGGAAGCGGAATCCGCTCGCGTGAAGCGAGCCGAGCGTCGGCTTGTGCGGCCTGCCCCTCGCGGTCGGCAACCAGTACATCGGCGCGATTGACCAGTGCACGCGCGACCAACGAATCGCCAGTTGTTGGTAACGCGCTCAACACTGCAATGGTCGACCCGAGGGCAGACGACAGCAACACCTGAAAGGCCGTTCCGCTGCTATCGGACGCGGAGACGGTGGGTACGGTGAGCTGCGCAGCGGGGAGCCCGGTGACAAGGGCCAGCCGCTCGCGTGCAGCCCGAGCCAGCACGGCGGCCTCGGCGCGCCGTGCCGCGTAACGGCCGGCCTCGAGCCGGAGTCGGCGCCCAGCGTACCCGGCCACGTCACCGGCGCGCACGCGCTCATCGTTCACGCGTTGCGCTTCGGTCGCCGTTCGATAGGCCGTCTCGGCGAGTTGCACGCGATGGGCCGTGCTCATGGCCTCGACATACGCGCCAAGGACCATGACATCGAGCATTCGAACAGCGGCGGCGAGGCGCGTCTCGGCCGCTTCACGGCGATACCGCGCCGCCGCAACACGAGCCGCGCGCTGACCCGCGAGATCGAGTGGCCACTCGATCTGCGCGATGTCCTGCGCGTTGGATTGTCCCGCGCGCGAGGTCTGCTCGCGACCGTAGCTGAGCGTGGGATTGGCGAGGGCTGCGGCCTGCCGTTCCCGCGCGACCGCGGCGCTAACCGCCTCGCGCGCCGAACGAACGGTGGGATCGATTCGGAGGGCCGCTGCGCGCGCACGCTCCAAATCCAACGCCGCGACGCGTTCAGCGCGCTCTTGCGCGGTGACCGCGGCCAAGGGGACGCACAGCAGGCAGACGGCGGCGGCAGGCAGATACCGGCGCCAACGATACGACGTGACCACGAGAACGAGGGGCTGACGTTCCCGAAGGCGTTGCGGCACCGGCCGAATGCGCGAGCCGCGTCCCTCGGGGACGGTCGCGTTGGACGCGACCACCGACGCACCGCGCAGACGTGCGCAGATGGCGCACGACCGCGGTGTCGAGGTCAGCGGGTCGGAGGGGCTCGCAGGGTGGGTGGTGGTCCCGAGTCCGGTGCGGGACGCGCCAGCGCCGCGGCATCCCAGCGAGTAGGCGGAGCCAACGAGAGCGTCTCCGACGGAAGCGCCGCGTCGACCGGCGCACTCACTACTGGCGCGTCCATGCCGTCACGCGTATCGCTGCGGACGGCAGAGGCTGATTCCACACGGACGTGATCGTGCTGGTGACCGTGTTCCGGGCCGCTCAGCACCGGGACGTCGTCTCCGGAGTGCACTGGCACCGGGGCGTCGTGGCCTTGATGGCCAGCAAGCTCGTGCGCGTGGTCGGGCTCGGGCTGCGCCACCTGCTCGTGACCGCCGTTGCGCCGCTCTTCGTGATGCGCCTCGGCAGCATGGGCGTGCGCGACACCGTGCGCCAGGGCAAGACCGGGCGACGTGAGGCAGGCAACCAGCGCCAGAAGGAAAGCGGTCCAACGGGACCAACGGAGCCGAGACACGCCTGTAATGTACACTGCCATTTGGGTGCCGGGGGAAGGGGTCAGTACCGAAACGCGTACTGCACCTTCACCAGCAACTGATTGGAGGCAAAGCCCCAGCGCGGATCGAGGCGTCGAGTGGGGTCACTCAAGGCCGAGGTCGCATACGGGCGACCGGTCTCCGGGTTGATGTCATGGCGCAAATTGTGGTTGTACACCACGAAGAGGTCGCCGAGCGGGGAGAAGGTCCACCGTAACCGCGTGTTGGCGCCGAAGGTGTCCGACTGATTGTCGTACTGCGCGTAGCTGTTGAACTGCAGGTTGGGTGACACATTCACCCGCATGCGCGTGCCGTACAGATCTTGTGTAAAGTTGCCCTGCGCCAGCCGTCCGATGTTGCGCGTCATGTTGAACTCGAAGTTGATCAGCGGCGACGGCTTCCAGGCGCTGGTCAGAATGACCTCGTCCAGATATCCCGTATAGAACGGCCCGAACCACCAGGTCAGTTGTCCGCTGAAGCGCCGCTTGGGCGCCAGTCCGCCTTCGAGGCGAAATCGATGCCAGTGATAGGAACCCGCCGGAATCGCGACGCCGGGCGCGATGGCAAACGGCGCCACCAATCGTTCACCGGTCGGGTTGAAGTTGAACTCAAACCGGTCGCCGCTCTCGAGGCGCCAATTGATTGGCGCAAAGAACAGCCGGTAGCTCTCCCACGTGCCATTGAGATCCGTGACGACACGGGGCTGGAACTCATTGACCATCTGACGCACACGCATCCCCATGATCCGCCGCCGGGGGCGGGGAATGTAGTTCGCCGTCAGTTGAATGATTTGCGCGGCCGGACGTGGCACAAAGCCCAGTGACGGATCGAAGCCGTCTCCGAGGCGCTTGAACGTAAGACCGAGATCCCAGATGTCGTTGGGATAGGCCAGCCGTGCGCCAAACGCTGAGCGCTCGCCGGCGAGTCCCTCGCGATTGGTCTGCATGGCCCACGCGGCTGCCACGAGATTCTTGTTGCCGCGAAAACGCGAGGTCTGGTAGACGGCATCAACACCGGCAGTCCAACTGTTCGCCCGCTCCAGCGGGTCACCGAAGGCGGCCAGCACGCCAATGGCCGACTCACGCAGCACATTCTGCTTGTAGCGCAGCACGCCAAGCGTAGCCTCCGTGCCCGGCGGGCTGGTACCCTCGGCAAACGCCCGCCCACTCATGTCTCCTGTGCGCAGCACGAGCGCACCGACGTTGGCGCCGTTGCCGCGGCCCGTGACCTTGAGCCCGCCGCGAATGGGGACCTCGTTGCCATTGAGCAATCCGATGCGACGACTGAAGAAAGCCCGCATGTCGTCGCCCGTCCCCGAACCAAAGTCGAAGATGTCCGCACCCTGCAGGAAAAATGTGCGCTTCTCCGGAAACACGATGGGGAAGCGCGTGAGATTGGTGCGACGCGAGTCCACCTCTGTTTCAGCGAAGTCGGTGTTGACCGTGAGAGAGGCCAGCGTATTGGCCCCGATGGCCTGCGTGATGTCGAAGCTCAGGTCCCGTTCATCGCGACGTGGCGCCTGTGGGGCGGGTACACCGGAACCGCCCGTGACCGAGGGGCGCACGCTCAAGCCCGTCCCCAAGTTGAAAGCGGGCAAATCCGTCAGCTCACCGGCCCGCGACGTCTGCGTGATCTTGATGTCGCGGATGGGGCTGGCCCAACGGATGTTCTCCAGATGGCGCTGTATGCGACGCTGCACATTGAAGCCCCAGGTGGAGAGGCCCGTGGCGAATTGCAGGCTCTGCACCGGAATAACAAGCTCAGCCGACCAGCCGGTGGCGGTGCGGGTGGCGGCCGCATTCCACACGGCGTCCCAGTTGGCGTTCTCCGACTCGCCCTGGTTTGAGACCAGCGCGTCGTAGCGGGCGCCGTTGGCGTTGACAGCAAACACATAGCCCGATCGCCCATCGCGGTACGTATCGATCACCACCTTAAAGTGGTCCTCGTTGTTCAGCGAGGCGTCCCGCTCGCGCGCAAAGGCCACGATGCGCAAGGGTTCGGGGTCATCCGCCCGGATACCAATCACCACTTCGTCGGCATTGGTGAGCACCCGCACCACGGTGCGTCCGGTTGGCAGACCACCCTGCACCGGCTCCAGTTGCACAAAATCGGCAATCGAATCGGCAGTGGTCCAGAGGGGCTCATCGAGGCGGCCATCGAGCCTGATGGCCGCGGCCTTGCGCGCTGCCCGCAGTGTGGGGCGCGGCGCGGCGGTCGCTGCTGTGGCAGACTGTATGGGGAGTTGCGCAGCGGCAGAGCGGGCCGCGCTGCACAGGGCGAACGAGGAAAGCAGCGCTCCACGAATGGAGCGCGAAAGGCGAGGCATGGTAGCGGGAGCAGGACGGCAAGCACAGGAGCCGACGGCGCATTAACTTAATGCGCAGTACCATCGCGGCGTTGTGATGCCTCCTTCCTTTCCCGCCCCCAAGGAGATTGTCTCATGATCGTTTCATCACCTGCTCTGCTTCGTATCCCTGGTATGATGGTCGCTGGGAGTCTGGTGGCTGTGGCCATGGGATGCGGCGCTGCCAACGAGACGCCCGCAAAGCCGGGCGACTCGTCGGTGCCATCGGCTTCCGAGGCGACGACCGTGAGTTGGCCGACAGTGGACTCCGCGATGGGCCGGGCTGGTGTGATCCAGGGGGACGACCTGCATCGCTACAACTTCCCGCGTTCGGACCTCAGCGTCACCGTCCGCGACGCTCGTGGCGATGTGGTGCTGCGCCCCGCGTTGGCCTTGGGCGGATGGATTGCCATGCATGCCACCGGCACTGGCACTGACGTGATGGCCATGGGTGACCTCGTACTGACCGAAGAGGAGCTCCCCCGAGTGATGTCACGTCTCCAGCAAGGCGGCGTGGAACAAACGGCGGTGCATCACCACGTCATGCGGGAGTCGCCGCGCATTCTGTACGTGCACGTTCACGCGCGGGGTGACGCGGTGCAGATCGCGGAAACGGTACGTGAGGCGGTGGCGCTTACGTCCACACCGGCAGCAGTACCGGCCCCCTCGCCGGCGGCACCGGTCGACCTCGATACAGTGGCCATTGCCGCAGCCCTTGGTCATGTCGGTCGCAGCAACGGCGGAGTGTATCAGGTCAGTGCGCCGCGCCCGGAAACCATCACGTCCGGCGGTCATGCCATTCCCGGCGCCATGGGACTCGGCACCGTCATGAACTTTCAGCCCACCGGGAACGGGCGCGCGGCCATTACGGGTGATTTTGTCATGACAGCTGGCGAGGTCAATCGTGTTATTCGCGCCCTGCGCGCCAATGACATCGCGGTGACGAGCCTGCACAATCACATGCTCGACGACGACCCCCGCTTGTTTTTCATGCACTTCTGGGCTCATGACGACGCGGTCAAGCTCGCGCGAGGGTTGAGGGCCGGACTCGACAGCACCGCCATCAGACCCAAACTGTAGCACGACAGATTTACGCTCACTCACTAGCCCGCCGCCTCAGCGCCTCGACGTTTCGAATCACGAATTGCCCACGCCCCGCCGGCGCGATCAGCCCCTCGCGGCGCAGACTGGCGATGGCGCGCACCAGCACCTCACGCACGGTGCCGAGTTCTTCGGCTGCTGCCGCCTGCGTCATGCCCAGTGAGAACGGTCGGTCGGCGGCGCCGTGAGATCGCACCAGCAGCAGCGTGGCAAGGCGTCCCGTGACAGACTGCGTGGACAGACTGTCGAGTCGATCAACCACCTGACGAACGCGCAGCGCCAGACGCCGCAGAAACAACTGTGCCACGTCGGGATCGTCGCGCATGACCTGCGTGAGCAGCTCTTTCGGGATGTGCAGACAGCGCGCGTCCACATCAGCGATGGCGGTGGCCGGCAACCCGCCACCGGCAAACAACGGCACCTCCGCCAGTGTGCCGCCGGCCCCCTCGGTGTGCACCACACTCTGCCGACCATCACGCGACCGCACGACACGCACCCGCCCGGAGAGCACGACGTACAGCCCGGTCACCGCATCGCCTGCACGAAACAGGGTCGCGCCCGCCGGAAAGTGGCGCAGGGCACTTCCGGCCGAGAGCCGGGCACGTGTCACCGGCGACAGGTCAGCAAACAGCGGGAGTTCGTCGAGCGGAGTCACGTGGTGTAGGCAATTGGATGACGGAGCAACCTGAAGGCGCGCGGTATGTTTCGGATGTGACCAAAGTCCCTTCAGACACGGTCGGTCGCCAGTATGCTCCAGACAGACGCTCGCATCCTGGGCGCCAAATTCCCTGCTTCTGTCCGTTATCCGGGAGATCCGATCATGCGTTTCGATCGTCACGTCACGCGTGTTGTTGGCTGGGCCACGTGCGCTCTGGGCCTTGGCGCTGCCGCGCTGCCCGCGCAGGGCCGCGGCATGATGCACCGGGACTCCACTACCGCCGAAGTCATGCAGGTGGTGCACCAGCTCATGGTCAACCACGACAAGCTGCGTCGCACGGTGGTCAATCTGCCCAACGGCGTACGCACAGTCACGGAGTCCGACGACCCGACCATGGTGACGCAGATTCAGCGTCACGTGACCATGACGGGCGCGTTCGTGGCTTCGGGTCACGATCCGAACCTGCCCATGTCCACGCCGGCGCTGCACGGTGTGCTGCAGAACGGCAAGAAGATTGTCCGACAGGCCCAGGCGACCGCCAAGGGTATGGAGGTCGTGGAGACATCCGACGACCCGGCCACGGTGGCCCTGTTGCAGCAGCATGCCGCGGAGATCACGGAGCTCGTGAAGCGGGGCATGGCGGCCATGCACGGCGGTGCGATGGCGGCCGCGGAGCCGGCGGCCGTACCACGTCCCGCGGCAGCGGCGGCGGCGCCCGCGCCGTCAGGTATGCAGCACATGCCGGGCATGAATCATCAGCCGGGTATGGCACACGAGGCGGGCATGACGCATGAACCGCCCACCGCATCGGCCCGTCCCACCCGTGCCGGGCAGGAGGCCTTTGCCACCATCGCGGAGATTGTCCGGCTGCTGGACGCCGATCCGGCCACCGACTGGAGCAAGGTGGATCTCGAGGCCCTGCGCGCGCATCTGCGCGACATGGACGACGTGACCCTGCGTGCCGAGGTGCGCGCCACGCCGGTCGCGGGCGGAGCGGTGTTCGATGTGCAGGGCACAGGCCGTGTCCGTGACGCCATACGGCGCATGGCCCTGTCGCACGGCGCCACCATCGCACCCAGCGACGGCTTCACCTGGACCGCGGTCAGCACGGCCACCGGCGCGCGCGTGACCATTCGCGCAACGCGAACCGATGACCTTGCCATGCAGTCACGCATCCGGGCGCTGGGCTTTGTGGGTATACTCACGCTGGGCGATCATCACACGGTACATCATCTGGGCATCGCCAACGGCAGCATGCGCGGCAGCCACCAGCATCACTGAGACTGTTCGCAGGGCTCCTCCAATGCCTGCGCCCACTGGTCCTCATACAACTTCCCCAATGATTTGAGCAGGCCTCGCCTTCTCGCGGTCCTGCACCGCGCCGGCCACAAGAGGTTTCGCGTGGCCGGCGCAACATGGAAGGCCTTGCCCGTTCAGATGGCGTAGGCGCAGCTCACCTTCGGATTCCACATGGCAAACATGCCGCTGGGATTGGGCCGCCACGCCCAGATGTGCAGGGCCCAAACCTGGAGCGGCAGGTTCTGCATCATCGGCACACCGAGGATCGACGGCGGCGTTGCCGACGCCGGCACCTCGCTGAACGGGATGATGTAGTCGACGCCGACCAGCTGCATCGAACCGTCGGCCTGCGGTTCGTACATGATGAGCTCCGGCGTCGTCACGTTGGTCGAACCATCGAGAAGCACCTGCTTCATGTAGTGGACGCCTTGGGCTCCCGCAGGATTGGAGCGACAACCCGCAGGATACTGCACGGTGTACCCCTCTGATTGCGCCACGGTAAAGTCGTGGAACCGTGCGGTCGCCTGACGCAATTTGGCGATGGCCTGCAACTGCTCTGGTGAGAGCGAGGCACCGTGCGCCAGGCCGTGTTCGAGTCCCTTCGCGGAAGCCGAATGACTCGCGTCGTGCCCGGGGGAAGTCATCGATCCGCTGTCGGCTACGGACGAGCATGCCGCCGCGAGCAGCAGCGTGAGGGTGGACGCAATTGATGAGCGAGGCATCACGTTCTCCGGAAGAGGGCGGACTCGACGTCGAGTGCCGCGTCCAGAATGGCATGCGACGCACGGTGCGGCGCACGGCGAGCGATAGCTTGCGCCCCGATAGTGCGACCTTTGTCGCGGTCCGCCCATGACAGCGCGTCCGCGATTCTTGCTCGGGCGTCCGATCGCACCTTGCCGGGCCTGCGTCTCCGGCGAAAGTTTTGCGCATGGATCCGCTGTCGGACGTGCTGCGTGCCGTGCGCCTGGACGGGGCGTTCTTCTTCGTAATCGAAGCGTGGTCGCCGTGGTCGCTCAACATTGGCGCGGCGCGTGCGCTTGAGCCGCGGGTGCTGCCCAACTCCGAGCACCTCATTGCCTATCACATCCTCACGGCGGGCCGCGCGTGGGCTGGCCCCCCTGGCGGCACGCAGGTGTGCTTGCAGCCCGGCGATGCGATCCTGTTTCCACACGGGATGCCGCACTTTCTCTCTGGGGAGCGGGGTGTGCAGGTGTTCCCCGGCATGATGAACTCCCGCCCGGAGCGTTACCTCGATTGGATTCGCATGGACGGCACGGGCGAGAGCACGGCGACGTTTGTCTGCGGGTTCCTCGGATGCGATGCGTTCCCCTTCAATCCGCTGCTCGCTTCGCTGCCGCCAATGCTGCACATGCCGTCGTTGACCACGGGTTGGCTCGCCGAGTTCCCGCGTCAGGTGATCGCCGAGTCACAGCAACGTCGGGAGGGCGCCAGCACCATGCTTACGCGAATGGCGGAGTTGATGTTCATCGAAGTCGTGCGGCGCCATCTCGCCACCGATGGCTCCGCGGCTCACGGGTGGCTGGCGGGGCTGCGCGATGCGGTCGTCGCGCCGGCGCTCATCGCTCTTCATGCGCGTCCGGCGCACGCGTGGACGCTGTCCGAGCTCGCGACCGAGGCGTCGGCCTCGCGATCCGTGCTCGCAGAACGATTCACTGAGGTGGTCGGTGTGCCGCCGATGCAGTATCTCACGCAATGGCGACTGCAGCTGGCCGCCGAGCAGCTTGCCAGCTGCACCGACAAGGTCTCTGCGATCGGTATGCGCGTCGGCTATGAATCGGATGCGGCGTTCAGTCGCGCGTTCAAGCGTGCGACCGGGAAATCGCCGGCCGCCTGGCGGAGACAGAGAGTGAGCTGAAAAGCTGGTCGGGATAGTGAATTCCGTCGCGTCCATTTCGCGACCGACCGAAGTGATGGACAATAGTGCCTCCGCCAATACCGCCGAGTATCGTGAAGAGGACCGTGGGAGCAATGACCGGTGCGGGGTCGTCACACACGCTTGAGCAGCTTCGCTTGCTCAGGACATATGCGGTGCTGCCGCCGAGTGCAGCCCCGACGGCAATACCCATCCACACGTTCCGCGTCTTGTTCGATTTGACCTTCACGCTGTCCAGGACGTGCACCACCTGAAACGGCGTGCCTGGCTCCGACAGGCTGCGATAGGCCAGCGCAGTGGGACGGATTCGCTGAGCCTGCACGACGTTGGAGCCCAGAAAGGACAAGAGGACCAATCCCACGACCAGCGCTGAAGGCATGTGCTCCTCAATGATTCCAAAGTTGAGACGTAGGGCTCAACCTGTTGGCGCGATCGCCGTGGGTCAATGGGCAGTATCCTGGCAACGAAAAAGCCGCATCCCGTAACTGCTTACGGAACACGGCTTTATCGTATTGCCCCTCCTGGGGTCGAACCAGGAACCTTCTGATCCAGAGTCAGACGCTCTGCCAGTTGAGCTAAGGGGCAGCTGGCTTCACCCGGCCCAAGGACCCGGTGAGCCTCCTAATATAGGCGAAGCCGCCCCGAGGGGAAGGGGCGGCGGGCGCTCAGGACCGAGGGGACGGCTCCTGTCCCCCGGCGACCCCAAGGGCCTTCCGCATGTAGGCTGGCACGTCCAGCACCAGCGGCTCAACTGCGACTTCTGGCTGCCATACTAGCCGATCCGCGCAGATCTCCGGGCGCTCGGCCTCCGGTGTCCATCGCTCGATCAGCTCGGAATCGAGATCAACGATCCAATACTCAAACTTCATTCGCTGATAGAAACGACGCTTTGTCAGCCGATCATATCGAGCCGTGCTGGGTGAGAGCACCTCCACCACGAGCATCGGACGCATCACCATTTCGTCCGTGGCAGGCCGCCCGTTCACAAGGGGGATGACGAAGACGTCCGGCTGCACGGAGGTTTGCTCACCGTAGAACACGTCACTGGGTGAGGTCAGTGCCTCGCCTAGCCCGCTCAGTTCCGCGTACTCACTCAGTACGCGCAGCAAATGGGTCACTGCACGCTGATGTGATCGCCTCGGTGACGGGCTCACAAGCAGTTCCCCGTCCACCACCTCATACCGGTGGTGCGGGTCATGCTCCTGCAGAGCCTGAACCTCCTCAACCGTCCAGAGACGGGGTGATGTGGCGGGCATACCCATATTCTGCTCGGCCCTCGGCCTGTTTGGCAACTCGGCGACCCCATGCCCCAACATGCCACGAGGGTGACGGAACTCCGTCACCCTCGTTACGCACACTGTGTTGTTTGAACGCTCACCCCTTCTTCACTTCCTTCGCCCAGCTGTCACGCAGCCCCACGATGCGATTGAACACCCGCTTCTCGCTCGTGCTGTCCTCCGGCTCGGCGTAGAAATAGCCCACACGCTCGAACTGGTAACGCGACCCCAGCGGATCGTTCAGCACACCCGGCTCCGCCTTGGCGTCGGCTATGACCACCAGCGACTCGGGGTTGAGCACACTGAGGAAGTCCTGCCCCTCGGGCACCTGATCCGGGTCGGGCTGCGTGAAGAGGCGATCGTAGAGACGCACTTCCACACTCGCGGCATGCGGCGCGCTCACCCAGTGAATGGTGCCCTGCACCTTTCGACCATCGGGCGCGTTGCCGCTTCGTGTGGCCGGGTCGTAGGTGCAGCGCAGCTCCACCACCTCGCCCGCCTCGTTCTTCACCACCTCGTTGCAGGTGATGAGATAGCCGAAGCGCAGCCGCACTTCACGGCCCGGCGCCAGCCGATAGAACTTCTTCGGCGGATCCTCCATGAAGTCGTCGCGGTCCACATACAGCTCGCGCGAGAACGGCACCGTGCGCGTCCCCGTCTTGGGCACGTCGTGCGGATAGTCCTGCGCCTCGAGATGCTCGACCTGGCCTTCGGGATAGTTGGTGAGCACCACCTTGAGCGGATTGAGCACGCAGAGGCGACGCGGCACTTCCATGTTGAGGTCGTTGCGCACCGCATGCTCGTAGGTGGCGTACTCCACCCGCGCATCCTTGCGCGCCACACCAATGACCTCGGCGAAGGCCCGGATGGCCTCGGGCCGCACGCCACGCCGACGCATGCCGGCAATGGTGGGCATGCGCGGATCATCCCAGCCCTTCACATGCCCCTCGTTCACCAGCCGCAGCAACTTGCGCTTGCTGAGCACGGTGTAGTCGAGCTCGAGGCGCGCGAACTCGATCTGCGTGGGCGGGTTCACGTACCCCGCCTCGTGCACCAGCCAGTCGTAGATGTCGCGCGCGTCCTTGAACTCCAGCGTGCACAGCGAACGCGTGATGCCTTCAATGGCGTCACTCAGACCATGCGCGAAGTCGTACAGCGGGTAGATGCACCAGTCGTTGCCACGCCGATAGTGATGCGCATGCCGAATGCGCAGCAGCAGCGGATCACGCATCACCATGTTGGGATGCGCCATGTCGATCTTGGCGCGCAACACACGGGAGCCATCGGGGAACTCACCCGCCTTCATGCGACGCAGCAGGTCGAGGTTCTCCTCGGGTGACCGCTCACGCCACGGACTCGGCGTACCCGGCGAGGTGACGGTGCCACGGTTCGTGCGGATCTGCTCCTCGTTCTGGTCGTCCACGTAGGCCTTGCCACGCAGCACCAGCGACTCGGCGATTTCGTAGAGCTTCTCGAAATAGTCCGAGGCGTAGTACTCGCCATCCCACTGGAACCCGAGCCACCGCACGTCCCGCTTGATGGCCTCGACGTAGCGAATGTCTTCCGTGGCCGGATTCGTGTCGTCGAAGCGCAGGTTGCAGGTGCCGCCGAACTCCCGCGCAATGCCGAAGTTGAGGCAGATGGACTTGGCGTGCCCCATGTGCAGGAAGCCATTGGGCTCCGGCGGGAAGCGTGTGGCCGGCGCGCGGCCGAAGCGGCCGGTGGCCACGTCCTCGGCCACCATTTCGCGAATGAAGTCGCGGCGTGGCGCAGCGCCAGCGGCAGCGGTCGCGTCCTCTGCTGACGGGACTGCCGGCGGCGTCACAGGCGGCGTGGGGCTGGGGGACGAAGCGGAATTCGGAGTTTCGGACACGAGTGTACGGGTAAGGATGACGAATCAATCTAAACCCCGCTGGTATACATGGCGTCGAGTGGCGTACTTCCTCCTCATGCCCATTTCCCTCCGGCTCGCCCGACGCCCTGCCCTCGCGCTGGGGCTGGCCGCGGTATTGGCTGGCACCACGGGCTGCCGAGGGGCGGCGCTTGCCGCCGGCAGCGACCCGGCCACCGCCCGTGCCAACCTCGACGGCCTCACCACCGGGTTCGAGTACCGCTTCACGAACGTCACACGCAGCAGCAAGGTGCAGCAGTCACGTCTGCGCATGGCGCGCTACGCCTTTGCCCCGTCCAAGGTGGTGGGCGACACCTCGGTGTGGACGGGCCTGCGCACCAACCGCAGCGGCGCCGAGCGGCGCGTGGAATACCAGGGACGCTTCGTGGGCAATCGCTACGTGTTCGACGCCGGCAGCAACCTGCCGGTGCCGTCACGGCTCGGTGATCAGCGCCACGACATCAGCCTCACGCAGCGGGCCAGTGACCTCTGGACCTGGCACACTGCCGTGGAACATCACGTGGGCAGCATGCCGCCCTCGCGCATGGAGGACATGATCAAGGCGCTCTTTGCCAGCGCCGAACGTCCCGCCCAGGCGCTGCGCGTGGACTATCGTGCCGCCTCACCGCGCAGCATGGCGGTGGTGGGACGCATGGTGCGGCTCGACTCGATTTTCACCGTTCCGCAGAACGACGGCTCCACGCTGGTCACGCTGCAGATGCGCGTGGATAGCGAAGGCATTCGGCCCTGGTTTCCCGCGTACGCGCGTTTTCTGGCCAAGTACGTGGAGCCCTCGCGCTATCGTTATCGGCTTACGGACAACACGGGCGCGGAGTGGTTCGATGCGCGTGCGGTGAACCGGGTGCTCACCATGCGCTTCCGCTCACTGCGCGGTGAGTTGTTGCCCATCAATCGCAGTGCCACGGGCGCACCGCCGCGCATGCCGGACACGCTCACCATCAGCGTCGATGCCCTGGCCAAGTTTGGACCATGGATGGTGGGGGTCACCGATCTGCACGGGCAATTCGTGCACATCGACACGCCGCGCGAGCGGGCCTGGGCCATGCGCTTCACGCGCGAGCCCAAGTGGCATCTGCCGCTGTTCGCGGAGAAGATGCTGAGCAGCGCCATCAAGAGCCCCTTCGAGGGCACGGGCACCTATTTCAAGCTGGGGCTGCGCACCGGGCCCGACGGGCAGACGCTGAGCGAGCGTGTACTCGACACCCATGTGCGCGAAAGTGCCATCATGCGCTTTCTCGGCAACCTTGGCTTCACCGCCATGAGCGATTTTGCCGGCCAGGTGGAGGACGAGGAGAACCGTCTCTTCGTGGAGCTCATGCAGGCCATGCGGCGAGATGGCGCAGCCATTCTGGGCGGCGGTGACGCCGGGCCCTGACCCGGCGCCTCAAGCAGCGCCGCCGGAAAAAAGCGAACCCCCCGTGCCGTATCCGGCCGGGGGGTTACACAGGTGCCACGCGCGCTGTCTTTGGAACTCTCCGTCCTACGGATCAGCGGCGGGCTTGTTCTGTTGTACACTGGACGATGCACCAGGTTCCGGCGTCACACCAGTGGGTTTTCTCTCACATTTCGGTCAGTTTGGCCGAAAACTATCCAGAAAACCGGCACACCAAGTGGAGCTGAGGGGGCTCGAACCCCTGACCTCTGCAATGCGAATGCAGCGCTCTCCCAGCTGAGCTACAGCCCCGATGTCCCGGACAGCAAAGGCCCCGCTCCAACGGCGCGGGGCCATACCGGTAACAGACGGGAAGCTAGCCGGTCGCGGTCGGGTGTCAAGGTAGGTGAGCACTGCAGTGCCTGCTGCATGGGCACCGTGGCTGGTGCGGGCGCGTTGCGCACGCGTATGATGACGCCAGCCATGCCACCTGCGATGCATCCGCTCGACAGCGACTATGTGCGCGACCAGCTCGTGCCACGCACGCGCGACCTGAACGGCAAGACGTATCGCCCGGGTGGCGAGTACGTGCTGTACTGGATGCAGTCCACACATCGCCTCGACGAGAACTGGGCGCTGCGCGCGGCCGTGCGCACGGCCAATCGCCTGCAGCTGCCGCTGGTCATTCATCAGGGGCTCGATCCCACCTACCCGCACGCGAGCGACCGCCACCACACGTTCATGCTGCAGGGCGCGAGAGAAACGGCACGTCGTGCCGAGGCTCTCGGGCTGCACTATCAGTTCGTCCTGCGCGCGCGGCGTGACGATGACCGCCGCGTGGTGGATCGTCTCGCGGCGCGGGCCTATGTGGTGTTCACCGACCTCTTCCCCACGGCAGGCGTGCTCGATCGCAGCCTGCGGCTGGCCGAACGCTGCGAGTGCCGGGTGCTGGCCATCGACAGTGTGTGTTCGGTGCCCAGCGGACTCTTTGAGAAGGCGGAGTTTGCGGCACGCACCATTCGTCCAAAGATCGCCAAGGTGCTCGATCACAGTCTCGAGCCGGTTGCTGAAGCCTGGCCCAGCGTGGCGGTGTCCGAGTCGCTGGCCGCGTCATTGCGAGCCACCGTGGCCGAAGGTGGTGGGCTGAGCGCGCTGCCGCTGGCGCGCATGAGTGACGAAGACATTGCCGCCGCCGTGGCCGGTTGCGAGATCGATCACAGCGTGCGGGCCTTGTCCATGGCCGGAGGACGAAGCGCCGCGCTGCGGCATCTCTCGCGCTTCGTGGAGCAGGCGCTGCCGGGCTACGACACGCATCGCAACGAAGCCAGTAACGCGCTGGGCACGTCGCGCCTCTCGCCCTACCTGCACTTCGGGCACGTCTCGGGCGCCGAGGTGGTGCGCGCAGCGCGTGCGTCCGGCGCAGACAGCGCCAGTGTGGACGCCTTCGTGCAACAGGTCACCACATGGCGCGAGCTGTCGTACAACTGGTGCATCCGCACGCCGCGTTTTGACCAGTTGGACAGTCTGCCCGCCTGGGTGCAGCGCACCATGCAGGAGCACGCAAACGATCCACGTCCGGTGCTCTATGACCTCGAGACCCTGGAGCAGGCGCGCACGGGCGACGCGCTGTGGAACGCGGCGCAAACGGAGTTGGTGAACGAGGGCATCATTCACAACTATCCGCGCATGCTCTGGGGCAAGACGGTGCTGCTCTGGACCGAGTCGTATGAGCAGGCGCGCGCCTGGCTGTTTCATCTCAACGACAAGTACGCGCTCGACGGCCGCGATCCGAACAGCGTGGGCGGCATCATGTGGTGTCTCGGGCTCTGGGACCGACCCTGGGGCAACAAACCGATCTGGGGTGGCATAAGGCCCATGGTCACGTCTCGCGCGAAGCTCAAGTTCGACGTGGCCGGCTACATTGCCCGCGTGCAGGGATCGAGACTGCTGTAAACGGCGCCCCCGAAGTCAGCACCCGCGGTCGGTGCCTCCCAGGGGCTCCAATGGACGCCAGCGATAGATTGCAGGCATGACCACGCTCGATCCCCGCATCCTGCCTGCAGTCGAATCGGTGCAGTCCGCCGCCGCCGGGCTGCAGGCCATCATGTCACCAAGCCGCCTCATTCCCTGCCCGCCGCTCTCCGAAGCGCTGGGGGTGGAGGTGCTGCTCAAGCTCGAACTCGAAAATCCCACCGGCTCGTTCAAGGTGCGCGGTGCCTACACCGTGCTCTCGCGCATGAGCGTGGAAGAGCGGGCGCGCGGGGTGGTGGCCTCGAGCGCCGGCAATCATGGATTGGGTGTGGCCTTCGCGGCCCGGGCCTTTGGCGCGCCGGCCATGCTCTACGTGCCCAGCACCGCGCCGCAGGTCAAGAAGGATGGCATTCGTGCACTGGGCGCGGTGGTCAATGACGAGGCGCCCGACTACGACGCCGCCATGGTGCTGGCCAAGGCCCACGCGGCGCGTGAAGGGCTGCGATTCATCAATCCCTGTCTCGGGCTCGACCTGCTGGCGGGTCAGGGCACGGTGGCGCTGGAGATCCTGGCCGAGCGTCCCGATACGCGCACGGTGCTCATCTGCACCGGCGGCGGTGGCCTGCTCGGTGGCATGGGCGCCGTGCTGCGTGTTCTCGCGCCGGCGCTGCGCATCATCGGCGTGCAGAGTGAAGAAACCTCGGCCATGACGCGCAGTGTGCGCGCCGGCGAGGTGGTGGACATTCCCGTCACACCAACGCTGGCCGATGGACTGGCCGGACAGATCGATGAGGACGCGCTGCACATCGGGCAGACCTGCGCCGACCAGTTGGGCCTCGTGCGTGAAGACGATCTCGCACGGAGCATGCTGTGGCTCGAGCGCACGCTGGGGCTCACGGTGGAAGGCGCAGGCGCGGTGACAGTGGCCGCGCTGCAGCATGGCTGCATGCTGCGCGACGGAGCGGCGCCGGAACCGCTCGCGTTGTCGCACGACGGCCCGGTGGTGGCGCTGGTCTCCGGCCGCAATGTCGACCGCACACGATTGGATGCGCTGGCGACGCGTTTTCCGGCCTAGCGGCACGCGCACTCCGTAGCAGAAAAGGGCCCATACGGGTGTGTAGTGACTCTCATGTCTGATCCGTGTGGTTTCCGCCCAATCCGCGTCATCCGCGACAAGGCTGTGCAACCCGAGCCGCTTCTCTCTGCGCCCTCCCTTCCTCCCCTTCTCTGCGTGAGCTGTTGACGATCTCGCGTTGCCAACGAGTGTCGGTGTAGCGGCCGGACCGTCAACAGCTCACGCAGAGTGAAGGAGGGAAGGAGGGCGCAGAGAGAAGCCGTTTGGGTCGAACTGCCTTGTCGCGGATGACGCGGATTGGGCGGAATCCACTTCACACCCGGAAGAGCCCAGAAAGAAACGGCGCCGACGTTCTCATGGAGAACTCGGCGCCGTTGTCCTACGACCCACGAATGGAAAGCAACACTCAAGTGGACGCGCGTGGTCCCTCGGTCTTGCCACGATCGATGGGGATGGCCGGACGGACCGCCGGCACACGATCGCGGCCGACATCCGCCCGCGAATCGCCCCGCGCATCGCTACGTGCAGCGATAGGCATGGGAATCTCGCGTTCACCGCCGCGCTCGCCACCACGCACTGGCTGCTGCTGACGCGCAGTGCGCGCCGCCGCAGAGCGCGATTCGCCCCCCTCACGGCCAATGGCCGCCATGTGGGCCCGATCGCGGCTCACCGTCACCCCACCCTTCCGACCCGCTTCGCGGGCCTCGTCGGACGACCACTCGTGGGCCGTCCCCTTCTCGTGGGCAGCACGCCCACCCTTACTGGCAATCTCGCGCTGTCGCGCGGGGTCCATGGACGCGAATCCGCGCCGACTCTTTCCGGTCATACGCCCCCCGGCCGTCCGGAAGTGATCGATTGTGGCGGTGGCTCCGCGCGGTCAGGCAACGGGTCCAACACCGGGAACTCCCATGGATTCCTCTGCAAAGGACGGGCCGGACCGCTCAGTCAGGTTGGACGGCGGTTGAGCTTTCCACATCGCTCCACGCCATGGCCCCGGGCCTCTCCGGCACCATCGCCCCGAACCGGGTCGCGCGAAGGACCCGTCTATATTGGGGCCATGCCTTTGCTCGTCCGCTTTCTCGGCACCGCCGCCTCCCGCCCCACCGTCGAACGGGGGGTCAGCTCCCTGGCCATCATTCGGGAAGGGCAGACCATGCTCTTCGATTGCGGCGAGGGAACCCAGCGCCAGATGATGCGCTACGGGGTGTCGTTTGCCTTTGACGACCTCTTCATCACCCACACGCACTCCGACCACATCCTCGGCATTACCGGACTCATCCGTACGCTCTCGCTGCAGGCGCGCACGGAACGACTGCGGGTGTGGACGCCGCGCGGGGCGGCCAAGACGTTGCGTCAATGCATCAGTTTGGGTGGCGAGCGCACCACATTTCCCATTGACATCACCGAGCTCGACAGTGGTGCCACACTGTCACGTGGCGAGTACCGGATCGAAGCCTTTCCCGTCGAACACGGGCCCTCGGTGTCACTGGGTTATGCACTGATCGAAGAGGAGCGAAAGGGGCGATTCAACCCCGATCTGGCCCGCGAGCTGGGCATTCCGGAGGGGCCGCTCTGGGGACGCATTCACCGCGGCGAGTCCATCACGCTCGACGACGGTCGGGTGATTCCGCCGTCCATGCTGGTGGGTGAGCCACGTCGCGGACGGCGCATCGTGCTGACCGGCGACACCCGTCCCTGCGCCGCCACCATTGCCGCCGCGCAGGACGCCGACGTGCTCATCCACGAGGCCACCTTTGCCGATGAGGAGGCCCAGCGGGCTCTCGAAACGGGGCACAGCACCGCGCGGGAGGCAGCCGAGGTGGCACGGGCCGCCGGCGCACGGCAGCTGGTGCTCACCCACATCTCGGCGCGCTACTCGCAGAACGCCCGCGAACTCGAGCGCGAAGCGCGTCAGGTGTTTGCCGCCACGCAGGTGGCCAAGGACGGCACCGAAATCGAAATCCCGCTCACCGAAGAACTGACCACCGCACTCAGCTCGCCAGCTGTTTGAGGCGACGCAGCGAAGGCACGCGCCAGGCGACCGTGGCCACCACTCCGAGTGTGGCCACACCACCCACCACGACCGAGGCCACCGCGCCCCACCAGCGCGCAGTCACGCCACTCTCGAAGGCGCCGATTTCGTTCGAGCTGCCGATGAAGATCTGATTCACGCTCGACACCCGACCGAGCAGCGCTTCCGGCGTGCGCATCTGCAGCATGAGACTGCGAATGACCACACTCACCATGTCACTCGCACCGGCCAGCACGAGCATGGCCACCGACAGCGGCAGTGAGCGACTGAGCCCGAAGCCGATGGTGAACAGGCCGTAGGCGCTCACGGCCATGAGCAGATTGCGGCCGGTGTGCGCAAAGGGCGGAAAGCGCGTGAGCAGCACACTGGACACCACCGCCCCGACCGCCGGCGCTGCGCGCAGCAGACCAAGTCCCGTGGGGCCGGCATCGAGAATTTCGCCGGCGAAGATGGGCAGCAATGCGATGGCGCCGCCAAAGAGCACCGAGAACAGATCGAGCGTGAGCGCGCTCAGCAGCAGGGCGTCGCCGAACACGAAGCGCAGGCCACCCATGATGCTGCGCGAGATGGGCTCGTTGCTCACTTCACGCACGGGAGAGCGGTGCCGGACACGCAGCAGCCACACCACCGCCAGCGCCATGAGTGCCGCATCCACAGCGTAGCTGAGCGTGAGACCACCCGCCGCGTAGAGCAGACCACCCAGCGCGGGCCCAAGCACCGCGGCCATCTGCCACGACCCACTGCGCCATGTCACAGCATTCTTGTACAACTCACGCGGCACGAGCTCCGCGCTGAGTGCCTGTCGTGACGGTTGCAGAAAGGCCCGCGCCACGCCACTCACCACAATGACCGCATAAATGGCGCGCACACGAGCCGGAGACGTGAGCGCGCCGAGACCGGCCGGCGTGGGCGCCGCCAGCCACCAGAGCGCGAGCGAGCAGCCCACGAGCACACTCAAAGCGATGAGTGCAATGCGGCGCCGGTCGTGATTGTCGGCCACATGTCCCGCGTAGAGCGCCATGCTGATGGCGGGCAGCGCCTCGGCCAGCCCCACGAGGCCCAGCGCCAGCGGATCACGCGTGAGGTCGTAGATCTGCCATCCCACCACCGTGCCCTGGATCTGGATACCCAGGGTGAGCGTGAACAGCGCGAGGATGTAGCGTCGGAAGTTGGGTATGCGCAGTGCTTCAGTGGACGACATACGGGGCCAGGGTCAGTTGCTGGCGTCCCGGGCGTCGTTTGGACGCTTTTCGTCGAGCCGCTTGTCATCCTGGCGCTTTTCGTCCTGTCGTTCCTCGAGGCGACGACGGCGACGGGCCTGCGCGGCCTCGTGACGTCGCTGCTGCTCGTCGGTTTCCGGCAGCACCTTGGGAATGGGCACCGGTCGCCCGTTGCGATCGATGGCCACGAACGTGAGATAGCAGGTATTGGTGTGCCGCCTGGCGCCGCTGATGAGATCCTCGGCTTCGACGCGCACGCCGATCTCCATGCTCGTGGTGCCCACGAAATTCACGGAGGCCTTGCAGGTCACGAGGTCGCCCACGTGAATGGGCTCGCGGAAATCCACGCGATCGATGCTGGCGGTGACACAGGCGGTGCGCGCGTGCCGGAAGGCCGAGACAGCGGCAGCCTTGTCCACCATGGCCATGATGGCGCCGCCAAAGGCATGTCCGAGGATGTTGGCATCCTGCGGCATGATGAGTTCACTGGTCTCGTGCTGCGAGGCCGAGACGGGGCGCGGAGCGCGGTCGGTCATGGATGATTCGAAGTGTGCGAAACGCGCCGCAACAGGCTGCGTGGCGCCGGAGTGCTGCGATACGGTGTGATGCGGAACGCGGAGCCGCGCGACGGGACAAAACGGGCGCGCTGCACGAGGCCATCGAGCGCCGTGGACACGTCAAAGGCCCGCGCGAGGGCGGCGCGGGCCGCGCTGTCGAGCGGCGGAGACTCCAGCGCGATGAGCTGATACGCCGGCGCTGCCACGGTCGTGACGGGCCAGGTGCCCAGCGTATCCCGCGCGCCCTTGGCCTGCAGGGACAGCGCCAGCAGGTCGCCCTCGGCCGAGGGCCGCGCCAGCACGTCATAGCGCTCGCGGCGCCAGCGCACGAGTGAGGAGTCGGCCGCCCACTCGGGCAGCGTGCGCTGCACGGCCCCCCACCACGCCGGCGCCTTCACGCGAATGGGCGGCAGATACATGGCCAGGGCTTCGCCGTCGGGTCCCTTGCCCGGCACCATGAAGGCAATGGCCGGTTCCCGCCCCGCGTCCGTGATGCCGAAACTGGTGCTGTCGAAAACGAAGGAATCGAGGGATTCCACCGCCGCGGCCGCGCGTTCATCGCCCGAGGCGCCCGCCGCGCGAATGCTGTCGGTGAGCTGCGAGAGACTGGCCCGTGCCGTCGCCACGGCGCGCGCCGCCTCTTCGGGTCCAAGCACATCGGTCAGCGTCGCCCGGTGGCCGCTGCGCACGTCCACCACATAGCGGCGACCGGTGTGGATGTGTTCCGGTCCCCCATCGATGTCCACATCGAGCAGGTGCTCGAAGGTGAGATAGGGACCATGCGCGTCGACAATCTCGATGTCGTCCTGCACGATGGTCTGCGGATCGTCCGGCACATCGTCCGCGCTCGGATCGATCTCACTTTCCCGCGGGTGCGCCCGTCGCCAGGCGGCGAGTTCGCGCAACACGGTGCTGTCGGCAAACAGCAGCGTGCTGTCGCGGGACTCGATGGCCCGTGACCACAGACGCGCCGTGGCAAACGAGGCGTCGGGATACTCCGCGCCCTCGTCGCCGATGAAAATCTCGAAGAGGCGGCCGTCCACCTGCGTGAGCAGAATGGGCGCGCTGCGCACCCGCATGCCTTCGGCGTTGCTGCGCACCCAGTAAGTGGAGTCGCCGGCAGCCACCAGGAACTCGGCGGCCGGGGCCATGAGGGCAGCGTTGGGGGCGCGGCTGTCGGCCTTGCAGGACACGAAACTCCCGGCACTCGCCGCGAGCACACTACCAGTAAGCGCGAGACGCAGGCGGCGGGTCAGCAGGGAACGGGAGGCAGCGGTCATTCAGCGCACGCCCCGCTTGAGTTGCGCCACCCCGTCGAGCAGACGCGAAATCTCGTCGGCTGTGGTGTAGCACGCGCAGCCGGCGCGCACGAGCCCCTCCTCCGCCACACCAAGACGGCGGGCAACGGTGGTGGCATAGAAGTCACCGTGCGAGACGTACACGCCGCGCGGGGCGAGTGCGCGCGCCACGTCTTCCGAGGGCATGCCGTGCACACGGAAGGAGAGCGTGGGGGTGCGCGGCGTGCCCGGCGGCGGCCCGTACAGGGTCACACCATCCATGGCCTGAAGGCCCTCCCACAGCTGCTGCAGCAGGGCCTCCCCACGCTCGTGCAATCCCGTCATGGCCTGCGCGAGGCGTTCACGTCGCGGCGCGCCGGCATCACCGCTGAGCGAGGCAAGAAACTCCACTGCCGCCGCGGCGCCGACGATGCCCTCGTGATTCTGCGTGCCGGTTTCGAGGCATTCCGGCACCCAGTCGGGCGCGGGCTCGAGGCGGGGCAGGTCGAGCGAGGCCACGGTGGACGCGCGCCCGTACACCACACCCACATGCGGGCCGTAGAACTTGTAGGCGCTGCAGAGCACGAAGTCCGCGTCGAGCGCGACCGCGTCCACGAGCGCGTGCGGCGCGTAGTGCACCGCGTCCACCACCGTGAGCGCGCCCGCCGCGCGCGCCTCGGCCACGAGGGCCGGCACGTCGCTGATGGTGCCCAGCATGTTGGACGCCGCGCCAATGGCCACGACCTTTGTGCGCGGCGAGAGCAGTCGCGCCAGCGCGCCGGCCTCGTGGCGGAAGGTGGTAACGTCGAGCGGCAGCCACTTGAGCACCACGCCACGCTCGCGGGCCAGTGCCTGCCAGGGCGCCACATTGGCGTGATGATCGAGCTCGGTGACAATGATCTCGTCACCGGGCTGCAGCTGTCGTCCGATGGCCCGCGCAATGTGAAACAGCAGCGTGGTCATGTTGTTGCCGAACGCGATCTCGTCGGGCCCGGCACCAAGGAAATCCGCCAGCGCGGCGCGCGCCTGCGCCAGCAACGCGTCCGTCTCCACGCTCGTGGGATAGGCCCAGTGCGTGTTGGCGTTGTGATGCAGCAGGTAGTAGGTCATGGCGTCGACGACCGCGCGCGGCACCTGCGTGCCGCCGGGTCCGTCGAAGTAGGCCACGGGCGCGTCACCTTCACGGCGCGCCAGCGCGGGAAACTGCGCGCGAATGGCGTCGAGCGAGGCAATGGTGGGCGACTTCATGCGTCGGCCGCTCCCCGGCCGCGAATGGTGGCATTGGCGAGACGCTCCACCACCTGCACCGCCTCCACGTGATCGGCTTCCTCGCCAAGTTCACGATGCGCCTGACGGAACAGTTCCGAGGTGAGCTGCAACAGCGGCGCCACCACCTGCGTGTCGCGCGCGAGCGCCGCCGCAATGCCCACATCCTTGTCGAGCAGCGCCAGGCGGAAGGTGCGCGGGAAGGCGCGGGTCAGCACGCGCTCCGGAAAGAGATTCATGCTGGCGTTGGAGCGTCCGCTCGAGGTGTTGAGCACTTCGAGCGCGACATCCGCACGCACGCCGGCCTTCTCGAGTGCCACCAGACCTTCGGCGGTGCCCCAGATGTGCATGGCCAGCAAGGCATTGTTGACGGCCTTGAGCGCGTCGCCCGCGCCCACCGGGCCGCAGTGTACGATGCGCTGACCGAAGCGTTCGAGCACCGGCCGCACCGTTTCGAGAGTGGCCGCGTCTCCGCCCACCATCACGGTGAGCGTGCCCTGCTCCGCCCCGGCAACGCCGCCAGACACCGGCGCATCGAGAAAGCCCACACCGTGCACGGCCAGCTGCGCCGCCATCTGCCGTGAGGTGGCGCCATCACCCGAGGTGCAGTCCACCAGCACCGCGCCGTGGCGCAGCGTGGCCAGCAGGCCGTCGGGACCGTCGAACAGCGACTGCACGTCGCGCGACACGGGGAGACAGGTCACGACCACGTCACGGTCCCGCGCCGCCTCGGCCGGCGTGTTGGCCACGCGGGCTCCGGTGGCGGCCGCAAAGGTGTCGGCCTTGGCCCGCGTGCGGTTCCAGACGACGAGATCGAAATCCGGGTGCGCCAGGTGGCGCGCCATGGGAGCCCCGATGGCACCGAGGCCGATGAAGGCAACACGCAGCATGCAGGCAACGGGTAAAGGCGGAACCACGACCGGGCATTGAACAGGATACGGTGGCCGTGGAAATTGAAAGATGCCACGACAGCGCATCCACGTGCAGATCGACGGCCTGCTTTCGGTGCACGCCGTGCGCGCGGCCCGTACGGCGCTGGGCAGCATCCCCGGGGTGGAAAGCGCCGAGGTGAGCATGCGCGGAGCCGTGCTCGAGTCCGAGGGTGCGGTGGCGGCGCCGCTGATTGCCGACGCACTGGCCATGGTCGGTCTGACGCTGAGCACCCTGCGAACGGAACCGGCGGGCCTGCCGGTGCTGGGGGACCGGGAGTCCGAGTCGGAACCGTAGCCGCCGTCGTGCTTTGCGCCTCGCAGGGGGGCCGCTAAGTTGCCCCTCAGCCCGCCGCCCCTTCGCCCATGACGCCTCGAGCCAACGAAGACCGGCCGCTTGCGGCGCTGATCGTGCCGGATCTGCTCGAACTTCTCGACGAGCATCCGGAGAGCGTCGGCCCGCAGACGGAGGAAATGCATCCGGCCGACCTCGCCGACGTGGCCGAGGCCATGCCGGAGGCTGCCGTGCGGGCACTGCTGGCGGCGCTGCCCCGCGAGCGCGCGGCCGAGGTGCTGGAGTACCTCGACGAGGACCTCCGCACCATGGTGCTGGAGGAGCTGCCGGCCGATGAAGCGGCCGAGATCGTGGCCGAGATGGATCCGGACGAGCGCGCGGACGCGCTCGAGGAACTGGACGAGGAAACGGCCGACGAGATTCTCCAGGAGCTCGAGCCCGAGGAGAAGGCCGAGACCGAGCGGCTACTGCAGTACGATCCGTACACCGCCGGTGGTCTGATGACCACCGAGTTCGTGTCGGTGGAAGAGACGCTCACGGTGGAGGAGTCGCTGCGCGCCGTGCGCGCGATGGCGCGTGGCGGTCGCCGCGAGGCCATGTACACGATCTACACCACCGACGCGAGCGGCCGGCTGCGCGGGGTGCTGTCGCTGCGTGAACTGCTGGCGGCGCCCGAGGGCTCGCGCATCAGCGAGCATGCCTGGACCGAGGTGGTGAGCGTCACGCCCGACACGCCACAGGAAGAAGTGTCGCAGGTGACCTCCAACTACGACCTCGTGGCGCTGCCGGTGGTGGACGGGCAGCGGCGCCTGCTGGGCGTGGTCACCGTGGACGACGTCATCGACGTCATCCAGGAAGAGCAGACGGAAGACGCGCAGAAGTTCGGCGGCATGGAAGCGCTCGAAGAGCCCTACATGCAGGTGGGACTCTGGCAGAACGTGCGCAAGCGCGGCGGTTGGCTGGCCATTCTCGCGCTGAGCGAGTTCTTCACGGCCTCGGTCATGGCGCGTTATGAGCACTCGCTGAGTGACGCCGTGTTTCTCTCGCAGTTCATTCCGCTGGTCATGAGCTCGGGCGGCAATGCCGGCTCGCAGGCCACCTCGCTCATCATCCGTGCCATGGCGCTCGGTGAGGTGCACATGCGCGATTGGTGGCGCATCGTGCTGCGCGAGCTGCCGGCCGGTCTCGTGCTGGGCACGCTGCTTGGTCTCATTGCCATCACGCGCATTGCGCTCTGGCACGCCACGGGACTCTATGACTACGGCCCGTTCTCGTGGCTCATTGCGTTCACGGTGGGACTGACGCTGCTGGCGGTGGTGACCATCGGCTCGCTGAGCGGCTCGATGCTGCCCTTCCTGCTCAAGCGGTTGGGCTTTGACCCGGCCAGCGCCTCGGCGCCCTTCGTGGCCACCATCGTGGACGTGTCGGCCATCAGCCTCTACTTCAGCGTTGCCTACCTGTTCCTCGGCGGCAAGCTGCTGTGAGTGACGCCTCGGCGGCCCGCTGGCGTGGCACGCTGGCGGTGATCGCGTCGGCCTGTGCCTTCGGTTCCATCTCGCCACTCACCGTGCTGGCCACCGGTGACGGCATGGCGCTCGAGAGTGTGCAGTCGTGGCGCTATCTCACGAGTGCCGTGCTGCTGCTGACGCTGGGCTTTTTGCGCCGGTCCGCGCCGCCATCGCGCTCGTCGTCGGTGCTGATGACGCCATGGTACCATCCGCGCATTCTGCTGCCCACCGGAGGTGGCCAGGCACTGGTGGCCACCCTGGCCCTCGCGGCGCTGCGCTGGCTGCCTGCGTCCACCGCGAGCTTTCTCTTTTACACCTACCCGGCGTGGGTGGCGCTGCTGAGCGCCGCGCGCGGCCTCGAGCCGCTCGATCGCCTGCGACTGGCAGCACTCGGTCTGGCACTGGGTGGGGTGGCCGCCATGGTGGGGGCACCGGACGCCGCCAGTCTCGATCCCGTCGGACTGGCCGTGATTCTCGCGGCCGCCGTGGTGTATGCGCTGTACATCCCGTATCTCAATCACATCCAGCAGGGGCGCGACGCCTACGATGTGGCGCGCGCCATTGGTGTGGGCGGCGCCCTGTGCTTCGTGGCCTGGTCGGCCACGACCGGGAGCCTCTGGCAGATTCCGTCCGCCCTCGCTTTTGGTGCCAGCGTGCTGCAGGGGCTGCTTGGCGCGGTGGCGTTTCTTGGCTTCCTGAGTGGCCTCCGGCTCCTTGGAGCCGTGCGCACGGCCATCACGTCCACCGTTGAACCGTTCTGGACCACGCTGCTGGGCATTGTGGTCTTGCAGCAGCCGCTTGGCGCCGGCACGATTGTCGGTGGGGTGCTCATCATGGCGGCGGTGCTGCTGTTGCAGCGCCGGCCGCGTGGCGAGGCCAGGTCCTGAATCGTCGTCCGCGCAAGCGGCCCCACGCGTTGTGCGTTGCCGGTCATCGTTCGCGATGACGTCTTCCTTTCCCTGCCAACACCTGCATTTGTCATGGCCAAACTTCTGGTTACCGGCGCCGCCGGCTTCATCGGCTATCACACGACGGAGCGCCTGCTGGCGCGTGGTGACGAGGTGGTGGGCTTTGACAATGTGAATGACTACTACGACCCCACGCTCAAGGAGGCGCGCCTCGCCCGTCTCGGCAGCCGCGACGGCTTCCGCATGGTGCGCGGCGAACTGGCCGACCGTGAGGCCGTGGAGCGGCTCTTCCGCGAGGAACGCTTCGATCGTGTCATTCACCTCGCGGCCCAGGCCGGCGTGCGCTACTCGCTCACCAATCCGCACGCGTACATCGACAGCAACCTTGTGGGCTTTCTGCACATTCTCGAGGGTTGCCGACACCACGGGGTGCAGCACCTCACCTATGCCTCGTCATCGAGCGTGTACGGGGCGAACACCGCCATGCCCTTCTCGGTGCGACAGAACGTCGATCATCCGCTGTCGCTGTACGCGGCCACCAAGAAGGCCAACGAGCTCATGGCGCACACGTACAGCCATCTGTACGCCCTGCCCACCACCGGCCTGCGATTCTTCACGGTGTATGGCCCCTGGGGACGGCCGGACATGGCCCTGTTCCTGTTCACCAAGGCCATTCTCGAGGGGCGGCCCATCGACGTGTTCAACCACGGCCGCATGCAGCGGGACTTCACCTACATCGACGACATCGTCGAGGGCGTGATCCGCACCAGCGATCACATTGCGCCTCCCAACCCGGACTGGGACTCCATGCGTCCCGACCCGGGAAGCAGCCGTGCGCCCTGGCGCGTGTACAACATCGGCAACAACAACCCGGTGGAGCTCATGCACCTCATCGGCACGCTCGAGCAGGCGCTCGGTCGCACCGCCGAAAAGCGCATGCTGCCCATGCAGGCGGGTGATGTGCCGGCCACCTATGCCGATGTGCAGGCGCTGGTGGACGATGTGGGCTTTGCCCCGGCCACGCCCATTGAAACCGGTGTGGCGAATTTCGTGGCCTGGTACCGCGACTACTACGGTGTGTGAGACGTGGCGGGTGCGGTGGGGATCTGGCTCTTCGGGTCGGTGCCCCGCCGCTTCCGTCCGCGGGCGAAGACGACAAAGCCCACGGCGAACACCGTGGCAAAGCCGAACCACTGCAGCGCGTAGGAGAGATGTGGCCCGTCGGTGATGGCTGGCGGCGGCACCCGCGTGGGCCGCACGATGTCCGTCATGATGGTGTCGCCGAGCGCGAGCAGCACCATGGGCCCCAGCGGCTGCTGCATGAGCAGCGCCAGCGTGTCACGGTCCATCAGGCGCATGGCGCGACCACCCGAGCGCATGCGCGCCATGCCAGGACGCGGCGGCGGGAACGACGTGACCAGGGCGTCGAGCCGCAGGGTGTCCGCTTCGCGGGCCTTGTCCAGGTCCACCGTACGGCCATCGGGCGCATAGAGATAGCCGCGCAGCAGCACGATGGCCGTGTCGCCCCATGACCCGTCGAGTGGGCGGATGGGTGTGAGCAGGTGCACACCCGGGCTGCCGTTCTGCGTGCGCGTGGCGTGGACCATTTCGTTGGCGTAGTCCGCCACGCCCTCCACGCGCACACGGCGCCAGTGCGTGACGGCTGTGTCCTGCCCCTGCAATTCGGCCAGCGTGAGTGGCGGTGCCGCGCCGCGACCTTCCACGATGGCATTCTGCGCACGCCGCTCCTGCAGACGACTGAGTTGCCAGAACCCCAGACGGACGCAGACAGCGATTGCCACGGCTGACACCAGACCAAACCACCAGACAGAGCGCCGACTGCTCACGCCTTCTCTCCACGCTTTCCGGTGTCGCGCGGCGTACCGGGCCGGGTCGTCCCGGGCTTCTCGGCTTTGGGCTTGGCGACCTTGGTCTTGGTGGTTCGGGGTTTGCTGGTCCCTGGTTTGCTGGCCTTCGTCTTCCTGGCCTTGACCAGCGTGGGCGCCGGTTCGGTATCAACCGCCGGCGTGGTGCCGGGCTCCGGCAGCAGCACCAGCATGCCAAGCGGAGGCAGTGTGACCACGAGCGACTGCAGATAGCCGTGCCAGGGCTCGTTGTCCGTGGTCACGCGGGAATCCACGGGATACGCACTGCCACCAAATTGCGCTTCGTCACTGTTGAGCGCCAACTGGTAGGTGCCGGCCATGGGAGCACCCAGGCGATAGCCCGGACGCGGTACTGGCCTGAGGTTCAGGATGACGAGCGCATGCGCGTCCGGCCTGCCGCTGCCGTCCGCACGCACGAACGACAGCACCGACTGTTCGCGGTCGGCCACGTCAATCCACTTGAAACCGCGCGGCTCGTGATCGGCCTGCCAGAAGCATGGCTGCGCCCGATACAGCGCCCCCAACGCCTCCATGTAGTCCAGCAGTCCACGCCGCCGTGGATCGTCGAGCAGATGCCACTCGAGCGAGACGTCGTGATTCCACTCGTGCGGCGACCCCAATTCGGTGCCCATGAAGAACAGCGACTTGCCCGGACGCGTGACCGAGTAGCCGATGAGTGCGCGCAGATTGGCCAGCTTCTGCCACACATCACCCGGCATCTTTTCGAGCAGCGACTTCTTGAGGTGCACCACCTCGTCATGCGACAGCGGATTCACGAAGCGTTCGCTGTACTCGTACATCATGGCGAAGGTGAGCTTGTCATGCGCCCCCTTTCGAAAGAAGGGATCGACACGGAAGTAATCGAGCGTGTCGTGCATCCAGCCCATGTTCCACTTGAACGTGAACCCCAGACCGCCCTCGGCGATGGGTGCGGTGACATGTGGCCAGGCGGTGCTTTCCTCGGCGATGGTCACCACCCCCGGGTGCAGACTGTGCACCGCCTGATTGAGCTGTCGCAGAAAGGACACGGCATCCAGGTTCTCGCGCCCCCCCAGACGATTGCGCACCCACTGCCCAGCCTCACGCCCGTAGTCGAGATAGAGCATCGAGGCCACGGCATCCACGCGCAGTCCGTCGATGTGAAACATCTCGATCCAGTACAGCGCATTGGCCACGAGAAAATTGCGCACCTCGTGGCGGCCGTAGTTGAAAATGTGCGTGCCCCACTCGGGGTGGTCACCGAGTCGCGGATCCTCGTGCTCGTAACACGCCGTGCCGTCAAAGCGCCGCAGCGCCCAGTCGTCGCGCGGGAAGTGTGCCGGCACCCAGTCGAGCAGCACCCCGATGCCGTGCTGGTGCAGCACGTCCACGAAGTACCGGAAGTCATCGGGCGAGCCGTAGCGTGACGTGGGTGCGAAGTACCCGCCCACCTGATAGCCCCAGGACCCGCCGAAGGGATGTTCCTGCACCGGCAGCAGTTCCACGTGCGTGAAGCCCAATCGCCGCACGTGGTCGGCGAGTCGCGGCGCGATCTCGCGATAGCCGAGCGGCTCACCGTCGGGCCCGCGCATCCAGGAGCCGAGGTGCACTTCGTACACCAGCATGGGCTCGCGCAATGGATCGGCATCGGCGCGCTGGGCCAGCCAGGCGCCGTCCTGCCACGCGTAATCGCTGCGCGCCTGCACAATGGAGGCAAAGCCCGGAGCCTGCTCCATCTTGGCGGCGAAGGGGTCGGTCTTCACACGCAGGTCGCCGCGCCGTGTATCAATCGCGTATTTGTAGAGCGCACCGGGGCCGACACCGGGAATGAAGCCCTCGAACACGCCGCTGCCCCCCAGACGACGCAGAGGATGTGCTCCGGCGCGCCACTCGTTGAAGTCGCCAATGACACTGACCTGCGCGGCATTGGGGGCCCAGACGGCAAAGGCGGTGCCGGTCTCACCATCGACTCGACAGGGGTGTGCGCCCAGCTTCTCCCAGAGGCGGAGGTGCCGTCCCTCGTTGAAGAGATGCAGGTCCACGTCGCCCAACGTCGGGCGAAATCGCGAGGCATCGTAGGCCACGCGAGGAGCGGAGACGGCAAGATCGGACGAGGTGGCGTTGGGCGCGGCCGGTGTCATGTGTCAAAGATAGACGCTTGTCGCCCGCTCAGTAGTGAGCTACCGCCAACGGATCGGTCCGGCATGCGCGTGGGCGCAGCAGGCAGGCGCTTCGTCACAGCCGATGGCGTACGGACCCGCAGGTAAAACCCGGACACGAAAGATCCGTTCGAATGACTACAGGCCCCGCGGTTGCCCGGCCTGTTGCAGTCTTCACCACGGCTTGATCGAGGAGATCGCCTTATGCTGAACCTCATGCTCGCTGCCGCCCTTGTCGTTACTGCTCCCGCCCAGCTGCGCGCCGTCGATGTGGCGCGCCCGGCGGCTCCCATTGCCGAGTCACGTCGCAGCGTATCGGATGACAACGAACACATGATCAAGGCGCGCAAGGCGCTCGAGACCGGTGACTTCGATCTCGCGCGTCGCGAGTTCGTCATCGCCGCAGCGCTCGAACGGGACGCGGGCCGTCTGCCGAAGGACGCCGTGTTCGGTCTGGCGCATTCGCTGTACTCGCTGTCCTACACGCGCGAGGCGGCCATCGTTATGAATCGTCTCGCCGAAGAGGCCTCGCAGGCGGGCGACGTGGACACGGAGGCGATGGCGCTTGCGGATGCCCTGTGGCTCAACATGGAAGCCGGACAGCGCGCCCAGGCGCGTGCCGATGGTTCGCGGCTGCGCCATCTGCTCAAGACGGCCAAGCTGTCGGCGGCGACCCGCGAGTACGTCAGTACCCGCGCGCGCTGAGCCGCGAGTCGAGCGTTCCGTTCAGCGCGCGCTCTTGCGCGCTGAACGGGGCCTCGCGTCGGTCGTCGTGTTGCGGTCTTGGGTTGGCGTGACCGCCCCCTGCGCATTGCGCGCAGGCAATGGCTCAATGAGAACCTGCGCCGCCAGCGTGCTGCCCACCACCGGTTCGCCGTCCGCCACGCGAAGTGTCAATGGTCCGTCGAATGGAGCACGACTCAGCAGCGTGATTTCGACACCCGGCTGCAGCGCAATGCCCGCGAGATAGCGCAGCAACTCCGGATCCTTGTCGCTCACGCGCAGCATGCGCACCGTCTCGCCCACGGCCAGATCGGCAATGGTGCGATGCGTGCGTTCATCCACCCGCCCATCCGCGGTGGGAATCGGGGCGCCATGCGGATCGGCGGTGGGATGCCCCAGCGCGGCCGACATGCGTTCGATCAGATCGTCGCTGGCCGCGTGCTCGAGTCGCTCGGCCTCGTCATGCACGCGATCCCAGGCATAGCCCAGCACCTGCGTGAGATACGTCTCGAGAATGCGATGCCGGCGAATGGTGCGCAGGGCCGCGCGGCGCCCGAGATCCGTGAGCTGCACGCCGCGATACGGCACGTGATCCAGCAAGCCCTGTGTGGCCAATCGACGGATCATGCCGGTCACCGAAGCCGGTGCCACGCGCAGGGCCTGCGCCACATCGGATGTGGCCGCAGCGCCGGAGCGCGTCTCCAATTCGTAGATGGCCTTGAGGTAGTCCTCGACCGGCTCGGTGAGCGGTGGAGGCGCGGCAGGTGGCGTGGGGCGGGCAGGCATCAGCGAAAGATCAGCGCGGACGGCCGCCAGCGGGACCCCGCACCATCAGCACGGGCACCATGGTCTTGTGACGGACGCCGTTGGCGGTGGTGCCGTAGAACACGTCCTGCAGCCCCTTGTGACCGTGCACGGCCATGGCAATGAGGTCACAGGCCTCCCGCTCGGCTGCGGACGCGATTTCCGTGGCCGGATCGCCACCGGCGAGTATGGACTCCGCCTCGAAGCCCTCGGCGCGCAGGGTGGCACACCACTGCTCGAGATAGTCGCGGTCGGCCCGCATCTCCTCCGACTCGCGCAGCTGCAGCGAACGCTGATGGCGCGCCGCCCAACCGTCGGCCACGTGAATGAGCACCAGCGACGACTGACAGAGGGCCGCCAGACGTCGCACATGGTCCACGATGACCCCGTCGTAGCTCGAGTGCTCGAGAGGCACGAGAATGCGCGTGTACATCAGACCAGCCACTCCGTCACGGTCTGCACCAGCAGCCACACGTTGAGTGAGGCGATGACAGTGGCCACCACGTAGGCCGTGATGCGGAGCACCGGGGAATTCACGAACTCACCCATCTTGACCCGGTCGGACGTGAAGCGGACGAGCGGAAACACCGCGAAGGACAGCTGCAGCGAGAGCACCACCTGGCTGAACACCAGCAATTTGGCGGTGCCGCTCTCTCCGTAAAGTATCGCCACGATGGCCGCCGGCACGATGGCAATGGCGCGCGTGATGAGACGGCGCAGCCAGGGCCGGATGCGCAGGTCGAGAAAGCCCTCCATCACGATCTGCCCCGCCAGCGTGCCGGTGAGCGTGGAGTTCTGACCACTGGCCAGCAGGGCGAGGGCGAAGACCGTGCTGGCCCCCGCGACGCCGAGCAGGGGGGTCAGCAGCTGATAGGCGTCCTGGATCTCGGCGACCTGCGTATTGCCCGAAGTGTGGAAGGTGGCCGCCGCCACGATGAGGATGGCCGCGTTGATGAACAGCGCGAAGGTGAGCGCGATGGTCGAATCGAGAAACGCAAAACGCACGGCCTCGCGCTTGCCCTCGGCACTTTCCTCGTACTTGCGCGTCTGCACGATGGACGAGTGCAGGTAGAGATTGTGCGGCATGACGGTCGCACCAAGAATGCCGATGGCGATGTACAGCATCTCGGGATTGCGCACGATGTCGGTGGAGGGCACGAAGCCGCGGGCCACCTCGCCGAGGTCCGGGCGGGCAATGAAGAGCTCGAAGATGAAGCAGCCGCCGACCACCGCGACCAGGGCAATGACCAGCGCCTCCAGCAGCCGGAAGCCGCGATTCTGCAGCCAGAGCACGATCATCACGTCGAAGGCCGTGATGGCGATGCCCCAGGGCAGCGGAATGTCGAAGAGCAGATTGAGTGCAATGGCGGTGCCGATGACCTCCGCGAGATCACAGGCCGCAATGGCCAGCTCACAGAGCACCCAGAGCGCGAAGGCCACGCGCGGCGAGTAGTGATCGCGGCAGGCCTGCGCGAGATCGCGCCCGGTCACGATTCCCAGCTTGGACGCGAGCCCCTGCAGCAACACGGCCATCAGGTTCGACAGCAGGATGACCGACAGCAGGGCGTAGCCGAAGCGCGATCCACCCGCGAGGTCGGTGGCCCAGTTGCCGGGGTCCATGTAGCCCACCGCCACCAGATATCCGGGGCCGGCAAAGGCCAGCAGTTTGCGGAACCAGGTGGCGCCATGCACCTCCACGGAGCGGTGCACCTCGGACAACGACGGCGCCAGACGCGCCCGGCGCCAGCCCGGGTCCGGCTGGGGCGGGACCGGCGTCAGAGGGGACGCGGGGTCAACATCCTGAGGAGTTCCACGATTCGTCTGCTGCATGGCCAATATTTAGTCTCGCCTAAAGATTGAGGCAAGACCGGCTTTCGATCGGACACGGACCGGCCAGGCGGGGCTGTCCGAAATGGCGACCTACGTCAACCGACGTAGGGACAGGACGGGCAAATGGCCGCAGCATGCTGGCGACACACATCCCCAGCCCATCCGACCATGTTCAACGCCCGCCGCCACGCCACACAGTCCGTGATCTGTGCCCTGACTGCGCTCCCCCTTGGCCTCGGCGCCCAGGCAGGGGAGGACTCGGTTGGAGGGCGACGTCGCCTGCAGCCGCTGCCGGCCATCGGCTCGTCACCCGAAACCGGCCTGCAGCTCGGGGCCACGCTGCTGGGCGTACACGAACCTCCGCCGTCCATGCGGGCCCGGCCCACCGCCCTCGTTGCCAGCGTGCTGCGTTCAACGCGCGGACAGATGCGTGCCAGTGCAGAAGGCGAGCATTGGACTGCGGACAACCGGTGGCGTTGGCATGGGCTGCTTGCGTGGCAGCGCTTCCCCATGCCGTACCATGGTATCGGCGACAGGACCACCAGTGACTCCGGCATGCAGTACGCCTCGCGCAGCATGGAGGTGGTCTTCACGGCCCAGCGTCGCGTGCGCGGCGCCTGGTATGCCACGGCGGGCGCGCGCTGGATGCAGCAACGTATTCGCAATGGCGCCGACGTTCGCACACTGGTCGCCGCCCCGGAGCCGCTGGGCACCGACGGCGGAACGATCGTGGAGACCACCGTGGGCATGCAGCACGACTCACGCGACGGACTCTTTGCGCCCATGTCGGGTGGGCTTACGCAACTGAGTGTCACGACGTCTGCTCCGGGCGCGTCGTTCGACTATGAGCGGCTGCGCGTGGACACACGACGCTACATCCCGCTTGGCCGTGGTCAGGTGCTCGCGCTGCACGCGCTGCTGTTGGGCACGTCGCCTGGTGCGCCCTTCGATCAGTTGGCGCTCGCAGGCGGCGCCGACATGCTGCGTGGCTATGCGCGCGGTCGCTTTCGTGAAGAATGGCTCATGGCCGGCCAGCTGGAGTACCGCTCACCCATCAGAAAGCGCGTTGGAGCGGTGGTTTTCACCGGCCTCGGGGCCGTTGGCCGGGATTTGCCGGCCCTGCGCCGTGCCCTGCCGCTCCCGACGGTGGGCGCCGGTCTCCGTTATCAGCTCGACGCCGTGCAGCGCACCGCGATCCGTGTAGACTATGGCCGTGGGCGAAGTGGCGCCTCGGGGCTGTACATCGGCTTCAACCAGGCCTTCTGATCCATGCACACGCTGCCCTTTGTCGGCCGGGACACTGAACTTGGTCTGCTGCAGACGGCCATTCGTGAACTGACGAGTGGTCAGGGTCGCCTGGTGTTTCTCTCCGGCGACGGCGGTGTGGGCAAGACGCGCCTCATGCAGGAGGTGCAGCAGCATGCGTCGCAGCAGGGCATCTGCTGCGCCATGGGGCGCGCCTATCCGCTCGAGACGGCCATCCCGTACGCGCCCTTTGCGGACGCGCTCACGCCGGTGCTTGCTGCGCTCGACGCCGCCGTCGTCACCCGACTGACCCGGGGCAGTCATGCCGTGCTGTCGGCGCTTGCGCCCGCCTTGCTCACGCGCGGCGATTCCAGCGGCAATCTGACGCTCGACTACACACCGGCCGCCGAACAGCGCGTGCGGCTGCACGCCAGTGTGCTGGCCTGCCTCAAGGCGCTCGGCGATCGGCAGCCCCTGCTGCTCACCCTCGAGAATCTGCAATGGGCCGACCACGCGACGCTCGAATTGCTGCACTATCTCGGGCGTCAGATTCACACGCTGCCGGTGATGCTGGTGGCAAGCTGGAACGAAACCGATGTGCCCCTGCCCGACGGGCTGCGCACCGCGCTGCGTTCGCTGCGCTCGCAGCAGTCGGTGCTGGAACTCACGCTGCCGCCCCTGGCGGCGACGGCCGTGCGTGACATGGTGGCCCGGCACTTCGCGGTCAGCAGCGCCACCTGTGCACCACTCGTGGAGCGCATCCACGCAGTGGCCGGCGGCAACCCCTTCTTCGTCGAGCAGATGCTCGAGGAACTCACGCGTCGCCACGCACTGCGTCAGCAGTCGGGGGAATGGGTGGGGTGGCACGCGGCGCACGTGCAACTGCCGCCATCACTGCATGAAGTGATGGAGGCGAGACTGGCGCGGCTGGACGGAGAGGCGCGTCAGCTGGCCGAACTGCTGTCGGTGGCGGGCAGCAGCGCCACGCACGACCTGGTGCTCGCCTGCACACGTGAGGTACTGGGCTGGGAGGAGGCACACTCGGAGTCCACACTCGATCGACTGCGACACGAACGCCTCGTGCTCGATCGCGTGCAGGGTCGTGACGTGAGTTATGAATTCGCCCATCCGTTGCTGCAGTTGGCGCTGCGGCAGCGCATCGGCCTCGTGCAGGCCCGTCGATGGCATGCCCTCATCGCGCGCACGCTCGAGAGTCTGCCGACGCCGGACGCGGAAGCCGTGGCTGCCCATTGGCTGCACGCCGACCCCGATCGTGATTCGGCCCGGGCCATTCCCTGGCTCATCGATGCCGGCCTGCGTGCCATCGCCCGTCGCGCGCGGCAGGAGGGCGCAGTCTTCCTGCAGGCAGCGCTCGACCGCGCCGATCGCGACCCGCATGCCACCACGCCCGAAACGCTGGCCGCACTCGTGGACGACCTCGCGCGCGTGTACCGGCGACTGGCCGACTATCAGCGCGCGGTGCAACTCAACATGCGCGCCCGTGATCTGGCCGCCGCCCGCGGCGACATCCGAGGCCGTGCCATGGCGGAACGCCGGATCGGATTGTCACTGCAGGGACTCGCGCGCCGGGAAGAAGCCCTCGGACACTTCGACATTGCCTGTGCGCTGGCCGCCGACACCGGAGACCGGGTGTTGCATGGCCGCGCCCTGCTGGCGCGCAGCGACTGCCGGCAGGCGCTGGGGCTGGTGGAAGCGGCCAAGAGTGACGTGCGTGACGCACTGGCGGCGGCCGAAGCCAGCGGCGACATGCTCTTGCTCACCCGGGCGCACCGCATGCAGCTCATGCTGCACATCTGGACGGGGCCGGCGCATCGTGCCTGGACGCACGCCCGCGCCGCGGTGCAGCACGCCGAAGCCACGGGCGAACCCAACCTGCAGTGGTCGGCACACTGGGCTGCGGCCGTGCTGGCGGGGCTCACCTCCAACACCACCGCGCTCGGTCAGCATCTTGCTGCGGCCGAGCAGTTGGCGAGGCAGCTCGCCTCACCCCTGCTGGAACTCCGCACACTCGAGGTGATGCTGGAGTACCGCGCCGGCACCGGGGAATGGCAGCGCGCGCTTGCCGACGGCGATCGGGGCCTCGCGCTGGCGCGGGTACTCGAACAGTCCACCATTGTGGCCCGCATGGCCCACTGGGTGAGCGGCATGCTGCTGCAGCGCGGTCAGCTCGATGACGCCGCGCGTCTGGTGGACGAGGCCTGGGAAGTCTCCGGCGCAGCGCTCGCCGATGCCGATCGACCGTTCGAGGTGCACGGCATTCTGCCCGCCTTTGTGGCGCGCACCCGTCTGCTGCATGCGCGCGGCGCACATCGTGAGGCGCTTGCGCTCGGAGAACGCGCGCTCATGCTGGCCGATCGCACGGGGTACATCGCGTGGGCCGTGCACCGGCTGCTGCCCACCATGGCCATGGTCGCGCTCGAGCTGCGCGACTATGCCACCCTGCGGCGCCTGCGGGACCGTCTCGCCACCGATGCCTCCCGCTTGTCGCATGCCGTGGGCACGGCTTGGGTGCGTGTCATCGATGGCGAACTGGCCATGCAGGATGGTCGCAGCACCGAGGCCATCGCGGCCATGCATCACGCCATCGATCAGCTCGAGGCCGTCCCCTATCCGTTTGACGCCGCCAGTGCCCGCCTGCGCCTCGCCGCCATGCACAGCACCCGCGGCGCCACTGCGGAAGCGGTGCTCGAGGCACGGGCCGCCCTGTCCGTATTCGAGTCGCTCGACGCAACGCCGGCGGCCTCGGCGGCCCGTCGGCTGCTCGGCGAACTCGGCGCTCTCCCGGACACCCAGGGCAGGCCACGCATGGCAGCATCACTCAACAGCACAGCCGACATCGTGAGCTCACCCTTTGCGGCACTCACCGCGCGGGAGCTCGACATCGTGCGTCTTGTGGCCCGTCGCCTGTCCAACAAGGAAATCGGCGCAGCCCTGGGCATCACTGCGCGCACGGCCGGCACGCATCTCGCCAATGTGTTCGGCAAGGTGGGTGTGCGCGATCGCACCGGTCTGGGTGATCTGGCCAGAGAACATGGGTTGCATGACTTGCTGACCCCATCCGACCGCTGACCAACTCAGGCGCAGACGCCGACGCCGGCCCCATACACAGGCCCGACGTCGGCGCCACGCCCCGTCAGTTGCCGACGGCTACACCGTCACGACGCGGATCGGCAATGCCAATACGCTGCCCATTGGGCGCCACATACACGCCGTGCACACCGCCAAAGCTGATGTCGGCGATCCGGCTCACCGGCGTGTAACCGCGCGCCACCAGCGCCTGATAGACGGCCGAAGTGAACCCCGGCTCCACTTCCACATCGGTGCTGTTGGCGCTGGCATGAATGCGCGGGGCCGCAATGGCCACGAACGGGTCTTCGCCAAAGGCCAGCGTGCGCAGCGTCACCTGCGTGATGGCCGGCTGGATGTACTGTGAACCCGCCGCACCGATGACCAGTCGCACCTTGTCGCCCTCGAGAATCACGGTGGGCGACATGGTGCTGTTGGCATAGCGATTCACGCCCCGTGTGCGGGCGTCGAAGTTGCTGGCCGAGGAGTTGAGAAAGAATCCGCCGGTGTACACACCGGAGCCGAAGAGCACACCAACCGTGGTCGTCGCCGACACGGCATTGCCGTCGGCGTCCACGACCGCCAGATGCGACGTGAAGCTCTCGGCCTCTGCCGCGCCACGCTCCGGTGCGGTCGCGTCAAGCGACGCGTCGTGTGGCGTCACGGCGCTGGCCACCGACGCGGGATAGGGTTCGTGCCGCTGACAGGCGGCCGGCACATTGGCAGAGTCCTGCGCGAGCGCGTTGCCGGCGCGCGCCGTATCCGCGAGTGCGGCGCCGACCTGCTGCGCACGCTCCTGCGCGTAGTTGGGGTGTGTCATGCCGCGTGCAGGCACGCGCAGCGCAAACGGATCACCGCGCCAGCGATAGCCGTCGGCATTGCCCAGGCGCATGATGTCTGCCAGGCGCACCACGGCATCGGGCGCGTTGGTGAAGCCGCCGGCCCGCGCCACGCCGCTCTCTTCGGCCATCTGCAGCATCTGCAGCACGACCGCGCCGCCCATCGGCGGCGGCGCGCCGAGCACGGTGTAGTTGCGCCAGGGTGCGCAGAGCGGACGCATGCTCGCCACAGGATAGGTCGCCATGTCGTTCACACTGATCAGCCCACCGAGCGACTGCACCTTGTTGGCCAGTGCTTCCGCCACCTGGCCGCGATAGAACCCGTCGCGACCCGACGCGAGAATCTGCTCGAAGGTCGCAGCGAGTTGCGGCTGCACCAGCAGATCCCCGGGCCGCAGCGGCTGTCCGTTGGGCAGGAGCAGTGCAGCGGCCTCCGGGTCGGCCTGCAGCTTGGCGCGCGAGCTGGCAATCGTGCGCGCAAGCAGCGGCGACACAATGAACCCCTCGCGTGCGAGTCGCATGGCGGGGGCCATGACCTGGGCGCGCGTGAGTTTGCCCCACTTCGCGTGCGCTTCAAGCAGTCCCGCCACCATACCCGGTGTGGCGGCCGCGCGGCCTGCCGCGCGGGTACCGGCGGGCTCCGGCCGCGCCCAGGCCGGGTCTGCGCCGCTTCGCGGATAGAACGAGAGATGCTCGGCCCGACGCGTGCGCGCGTCGTAGAACGTCATGGCACCGCCGCCACCAAGCCCCGTCTGCGAAATGTCCGTCACCGAAAGCGCGAAGGCCGTGGCCACAAAGGCGTCCACCGCGTTGCCACCCTGCGCCAGCACCTGCGCGCCGGCGGCGGCGGCATCGGGATGCGACGCGGCCACCATGCCGCGCCGGCCCTCGGCGCGCTTGCCGGCCATCGGTGAGATGCGATCGTCCACCCGCGGCGGCGATGCGCAGGCGGCCAGCGCCGCGCCGGCCAATACGGCGGCACAGGCCGCCCGCATGCGCCACACGCGATCAGGCGCGCGTACCAGCGCACGAACCAGCGTGCGAGGACGCGCGGCGGGGAGTGAAGTGCGAATCACGGCGAAACCTCGCAGGCGGGGAGGAGAGGGCGGTGAGAGACAGCGACGTGAGACGCACGCCATGTGGCGCGCCGGGCCGTCAGGGATCGATGAGCGAAAGCAATTGACGCACGATGCGTTCGGTGAGCCCCCACACGACATGCTCGGCCACACGATACCCCGGAAAGCGCGCGCGCACGCCGTTCACGGTCAACACGTGCTCGGCACGGGCGGTATCACCACGCAGCGCATCCAGTGGCACCCAGTACGTGGCTGCGACTTCCACGTTCGGCACGAAGGTGACGTCGGGCGCCACCACGGCCACGAAGGGGCGGATGATGAGCGGCGGCAACGTGGGGTTCTGCGGCGCGAGATCATCGAGCCGCCCGATGAGCTGCCCCTGCGTGAGATCCAGCGAGAGCTCCTCGCGTGTCTCGCGGATGGCGGTCGTCTCGAGCGAGTCATCGTGCGGTTCATGACGACCACCGGGAAAGGCCAAGTGCCCGCTCCACGGATCGCCGTCCTTGTCGGCGCGCCGGATGAAGAGCAACTCCGGCACCGCGTCCACCACACGCAGCACCGCCGCCACCGCAGCCAGCCGCCGAGCGGTGTCGACCGCGCGAGTGGCGTCGAAGGCCTCGCGCGTCAGCAGCCGCTGCGACAGGCGGGCAATGTCCGCCTGTCGCAGGTCACGCTCGAGCGCCGGCAAGGTCACTCGGCGACGGCGCCGCCGCTGGCCACCCAGTCGCGATAGCCACCGGCCAGCGAGGCCACGTTCTGATACCCCATCTCGCGCAGGGTCAGCGCCGCCAGAGCGGAACGGTTGCCGCTGGCGCACATGAGCACGACACGTGCATCACGGGGCACCTTGGCCTCGATCTGACTCTCGAGCACACCCCGTCCGATGTATTGAGCCGGCGCGGCGTGGCCCATGGCCCATTCGTTCTGCTCGCGGATGTCGATGAGGGCGAGCGACTCACCGCGCGCCAGTGCGTCCTGCACTTCGCGCGCCGTGATTTCGGTGATCTGCGCCTTGGCTTCGGCGATCAGTTGCTGTGCGGTCTTCATCGGGCGGATGGTGTGGGGGAACCCGTGAACGGACGATCGTGGCGATGGACGTGCAGCGTGCGGGCCTCGGCATCGAGCGTGGCCATGGCGCCGAACGGCAACGTCCACTGTTCTTCAATATGGCCAATCGGGACGCCCAGCAGGGCCGGCACCTCGAGCCGATCGGCCACCTCCTGCACCACGGCCTCGATGCTGCGGGTGCCGTCCGCCGTGGTATCCGGGCAGTCGGTGAAGTGACCGAGCACGAGGCCGACACAGCCGTCCAGCGCTCCGGAAAGGAGCAGCTGCGTGAGCATGCGGTCCAGCCGATAGGTGGCTTCGCCAACGTCTTCCAGCACCACCAGGGCGCCATCGAAGCGGCAGGCCCAGGGCGTGCCTACGAGCGACGCCACCAGCGCCAGATTGCCGCCCGCCAGGCGGCCGGTGGCACGACCGGGGGAAAGCACCGACGCAGACTCCGCCACCCAGCTGGCTTCGCGTCCCTGCGCCACGATGGTTCGAAAGGCCTCGCGCGAAAAAGCCGACAGCTGACCGCGGGCCACCGGACCATGAAAGCTCACCCAGCCATGCTGCTGCCACAGGGCGTGCAGGGCCGTGATGTCGGAGAACCCGATGAGCGGCTTGGGTGGCAGATCAGGAGGGGTCTGACGCAGCACGTCGTCGAGCACGGGCAGCAGACGGGCCGCGCCGTACCCGCCGCGCAAACACCAGATGCCGTGGATGTCATCGTCCTCGATCGCGCGCACCAGATCGGCGGCGCGCGCCGCGTCGTCGCCGGCAAAGTAGCCGCTGCGCGCCAGCGCATGGGCGCCAGGCACCGGCACCCAGCCAAAGGACTCCACGGTGGACAGGGCGCGCTCGAGTTCGTGCGGTCCGTTGAGCGGCCCCGAGGGTGAGAGCAGGGCCACACGCGCGCCGGGCGGCAGGGGAGCCGGCTCGCGCAGGCCCCTGTCCCGCGTCATCAGGCCGACGCTCCCACCGGCGCCGCGGTGAGCCGCTCGGCCCGCGCGAGATACGCGGCGCGCACGCGCTGCGTAATGGGGCCCGGCTGACCGTTGCCCACCACGTGCTGATCGATACGGGTGATGGGCAGGACAAACGATGTGGCGCTGGTGAGGAAGCACTCGTCGGCCGCCATGGCCTGCTCCACCGTGAAGGCGCGTTCGCGCACGACGAGGCCCAGTTCACGCGCCACCTCCACCACCACGTCGCGGGTGATGCCGGCGAGAATGTCTTCCGACACCGGTCGCGTCTGCAGCTCGCCCTGATTCACGATCCACACGTTGCTGGATCCGCCTTCGGTGACGACGCCGTTCTCGTGCATGAGCGCCTCGCCAGCCCCGGCCTCGCGCGCAGCCTGCTTGGCCAGCACCTGCGCAAGCATGGCTGTGCTCTTGATGTCACAACGTCCCCAGCGAATGTCGGGCACGACGTGCACCGTGAGGCCCGACGCGTTCGGGTCGTCGGAGAGGCGCTTGGGACGCGCCCAGGCGAAGGCCGTGGGCTTGATGGACGCCGGAAAGGCAAAGTCCCGCTCCGCCACACCGCGGGTGACCTGCAGGTACACCAGTCCCTCGCGGATGTCGTTGCGTGTGGCCAGTTCCTGCATGACGTCCAGCCACACGGCCGATGTGTACGGGGCCGGCAGCGACAGCTCGCGCTGCGAGCGCTCCAGGCGGACGAGATGGCGATCCGCATCGAGCAGGCGACCGTTGAACACGGCGGCCACTTCGTACACGCCGTCGCCGAATAGCAGGCCGCGGTCGAAGATGGACACCTGGGCCTGATCTTCCGGAACAAAGGAACCGTTGAGCCAGCAGCTGCGCATGATGGGGAGAGTCGGAGGTGTGGGACTGCGGCACGGCCCGCACGACGCCCTAGGTCACGCCGCCGAACAGGAGAAAGCCCGCCACCGCACCGCCCAGCAGGACCCATCCCGACCCGACCCGCGTACCGATCAGCACCAACGAGGCCACCAGCAAGATAGCCAGGGTGCGAAGGTCCACGGCGAGTGTGCGGGCCAGTGTCACCACCACCGCCGCCATGAGGGCCAGGGAGGCCGCGTTGACGGCGTCCAGCAGATGCCGTCCTGCCGGCCACTGTTGCAATCGGTGCACGAGCGGGGCCGAAAGCGCCACCGCCACAAACGCCGGCAGAAAAATGCCGGCCGTGGCCGCCAGCGCTCCCGCGTGACCGTCCACCACATAGCCCACGAACGTGGCCGCACTGAAGACCGGGCCCGGCGTGACCTGGCCAATGGCAATGGCATCGAGCGCCTGGGCGTCGGTGAGAACACCCAGACGCTCGACGAATTCGCGGCGCACAAAGGCCAGCAGCACATAGCCACTGCCAAAGAGCACGCTGCCGATGGTGGCGAAGCTCACGAACAGGGTGCCGGCACCAATGCCCGTCGCAGCCACACCAGCAGCCCCAACGCCTGCAGCTCCGGCACCTGCGCCGCCCAGCACCTGCGCCGTATCGCGCTGTGTCCACGCCTGTGCGGAGGGCAGCGTGCCCGTTGCCAGGGCCACACCCGATACCACACCTGATGCACCGGCGGCCCGCCAGGCATTGAATGCCCCCACCAGCAGCGCACCGCCCAGAATGACAAACTCCGACACACCAGCCAGTGCCGCGCTCACCGCCAGCAAAGCCAGTATGACAATGCCGGGACTACGGGTCACGCTCACCCTGAGCCGCCAGAGTGCCTGCACCACCACCGCCAGCACGGCCGGCTGCATGCCCTGCAGCAGCGCCGCCACTTCCACCCGCGTGCCGTGGCGCACATAGGCCCAGGCCGCCAACCAGACCAGCAGCACCGCCGGTACGAGGAAGCAGGCGCCGGCCAGCAGCAGCCCCACCCAGCCGGCGCGCAGATAGCCGAGGTGGATGGCCAGCTCGGTGGAATTGGGACCCGGAATGAGATTGGTGGCGCCGACCAGATCAACGAAGGCCTCGCGACTGAGCCAGCGACGCCGCGTGACCACTTCGTCTTCCATGGCCGCGATGTGCGCCGCCGGTCCGCCGAAGGCCGTCAACCCGAGCCGCAGGAACACGGCGGCCACTTCACGCCGCAGCACTCGCGGATCGGCTGGGACCTGGGGTGCGTCTTCGCGCATTGCCGCCTCGGACATCATGACAACATAACGCGGCACGCCCGCTGCGTTCCCAGAACCCAATGCGCGTGAAAGTGGTGCAACACCTGGAGCGACGCCACTCCATCATGGCGCCGTGCTCACACTCCGCGCCGCCGCCCTCGCGCTCTCACGAGCCGACTCGTTCGAGGCCCTGCGTCCGATCGCTCGCGCTCTCGGGTTCCTCGACACCCCGATTCCGCTCTCCGCCGCCCTGCGGCGTGACCTCGGCATTCACACGCTCAGCGAACAGGCCGCCCTGCACCTCAAACCGGGCGGATTGCGTCTCCTGGTGGCGGTTTTGTCGCCACCCGACGCACTGCACGGAACGGGCGACATGCGCGAACGCGCGCTGGCCCTCGCCACCGCGCTCAAACGCTCGGCGCCCACCGGACTCTGGTGCCTCTGTCTGCTCGACCACACACGTCAGCACCTCTGTCTCGCGGCCGTCCTCGACCATGCGCGCGGCCTGCGCCTCACCACGCTGCGTGTGGATCGTCGCCGCGTGCTGGACTCCGACGCGGATACGCTGCGCAGCCTCGCCGCCATTGCCGAGGCCGACGCCAACGCCCATCACGCGCGGCTGGCCGACATTCTGGGGCGGGACGCGCTCTCGCGGCGATTCTATCGTGAGCTGGAGCAGCGCGTGGGCGCACTGGCGGGTTCGTTGCAGACCGACGCGCCACGCCGTCGCATGTCCCGAACGCGCCACGTATCCGCCCCCACACCCGCGGAGTGCCGGGAGCTGGCCCTGCTCACGGCGTCCCGCTGTCTCTTCCTGTCCTTTCTCGAAGCCAAGGGTTGGTTGGACGCGCGCCGGGACTTTCTCCTGCACCAGGCCGTGCGCGCGCTCGAAGCCGGCGGCGGCATTCATGCGCGTGTCCTGCGCCCGCTGTTCTTCGGCACGCTCAACACGCCGCGGCGTCATCGTGCCGCGGAGGCGCGGCGCTTTGGTGCGGTGCCGTTTCTCAACGGCGGCCTCTTCTCGCCCACGCCACTCGAGCGTCGGCATCATCATCTCGACTTCAGCGACGACGCACTCACCGCCCTGCTGGGCGGTCTGCTCGACCGCTACCGCTTCACGGCGCACGAGGAATCCTCCGCGTGGTCGGAGGCGGCGGTCGATCCCGAAATGCTTGGCCGCGCCTTCGAAGGCTTGATGGCTGAGGAGGAGCGCAAACGCTCGGGCAGTTTCTATACGCCACCGCATCTGGTGGCGCAGGCGGTGGACACCGCGCTCGCCTGCAGTCTCGACTCCCCGCGCGCGCAGGACTCGCCGGAATTCTGGACCAGCCTGCGTGTGCTCGATCCAGCCTGTGGGTCCGGGGCCTTTCTCGTGCAGGCGCTGGAGACTCTCGACGCGAGAGCGGCCGCTGCGGGAGACCGACGCAGCGAGCACGAACGGCGACGCGCCATTCTGGCCCGCTGCATCTTCGGGGTGGACAAGCAGCCCATGGCAGTCTGGCTGTGCGAACTGCGTCTGTGGCTGTCCGTGGTCATTGCCTGCGATGCGCCGCGCATTGACGACATTGCCCCGCTCCCGAATCTCGATCATCACATTCGTGTGGGGGACGCGCTCACGGGGGGCACGCTGCAGTTCGCTCCGCCCACGGCTGGCCGCCTGGCGCGACTGCGTGAGCGCTACGTGCGCGCCACCGGCCCCCGCAAGCTGCGCGCGGCTCTCGCGCTCGATGCCGAGGAGCGGGAGCGCGCCATGGCAGAACTCTCGCGCCGTCTCGACGCGCTCCGCCGTGAGCGTCGCCAGCTCGTCGCCATGCTGCGCGGGCGTGATCTGTTCGGTCAACGCCGTCGTCCCGGCCGCGCCGATCTCGCGCGACTGGAGTGGCTGCGTCAACGCACGCGGGAGCTCGAGACCCAGCGCCAGCGACTGCAGTCGGGCGGCGCCCTGCCCTTCCGCTTTGCCAGCATGTTTGCCGACGTGGCCGCCGCCGGCGGCTTCGATCTGCTGATCGGCAATCCGCCCTGGGTGCGCCCGCATGCAATGCCGGCCAGCGAGCGCGCGTTTCTGCGCACCGAGTTCCGCGCCATGCGCCACGCCACCTGGCGCCTTGGAGCAGCTCGCGCGGGTGCCGGCGCCGGCTTTGCCGCACAGGCAGACCTTGCCGTGGCGTTTGTGGAGCGCGCGGTACAGCTGCTGCGGCCGGGCGCCACGCTGGCCCTGCTGCTGCCGGCCAAACTGTGGCGCAATCTGTCGGGTGGGGGCGTTCGGCGTCTGCTGCTGCATGACACGCACCTCCGCGCGCTGCACGACTGGAGCGACGCGCCGGCGCTCTTCGATGCGGCCACCTATCCCTCGCTGCTGGTGGCGCAGCGCCGACATCCGCCCGAACCGCGCGGCACGCCCGCGACCACGGCGGCACCTGCTTCACGCGCGTCCGCCGAGACGGTGCAGTGTGTCGTCACGCGGGACACGACACTGCGCTTCGACATGCTTTCGTCGTCTCTGCCGCTCGAAGCGGATGATCCGGCCGCGCCCTGGGTGTTGCTGCCTCCCGCCGCGCGCGCCGGCTTCGACGCGCTGCGTCACGCGGGACCGCCACTGGCTGAGAGTCCGCTCGGTCGCCCGCTGCTGGGCGTCAAGTGCGGATGCAACGCAGCCTTCCTCGTGCATGCGGTGGAGCATCACGACGAGGGGGCCACGGTGACCTCCCTGGCGGCGACCACGCCGACACAGGGCGTCATCGAGCGCACCGTGCTGCGCCCCGCACTGCGCGGCGAAACCTTGACCGGCCCGGTGGCGGCCCGTGCATCGGAGCCGGGCGCGATGCGCGCGGGCGACCATCTCGATGAACACGACGTGCGCATCATCTGGACGCACGACGCCTTCGGCAAACCGCTGACCACCTTGCCGCCAGCCACGGCGCGCTGGCTGGGCACATGGCGCCCGAGACTGCGTGCGCGACGCGATGCCAGACAATCCCAGCCCTGGTGGACGCTCTTTCGCACCGATGCCGCCCGTGCCGATCTGCCACGCGTGGTGTGGGCGGACATCGGCAGGCAGCTGCGCCTGCGCCTGCTGCCGCCCCACGACCCCACGGTGCCCCTCAACACCTGCTACGTGCTGCGGCTCGCCACGCTCGACGACGCGTACGCGGCGCTCGCCCTGCTGTCCTCCGGCATCGTCGCCGCCTGGCTTGATGTGCTCGCCGAACCGGCACGCGGTGGCTTCCGGCGCTATCTCGGCTGGACCGTCGGCGCCCTGCCCGTCCCTCGGGACTGGCCACGCGCGGTGCCAAAGCTCGCGGCGCTCGGCAGGCGCCTGCATGCCGGAGAGCAACTCCCCGCCCCTCTGCTCAACACGGCCGTTGCACAGGCCTACGGGCTCTCGATCACCGTGCTCACTCCACTCCTTGCCTGGAACCAGCATGCCGCCGTTGCATCCGACTGACCCCACGCATCGCGAGGACACACCTGCGCCCCCCGCGCGACTGCGCGTGCACTGGCAGCACCCACGCTCGCTCATGCATGACATGGCCCAGGCGCTCTCGCCCGCGCCGTCCCGGCCACCGCTGGGAGACATCACCCTGCGCGACCACCAGCACGAAGCGGTTGCACAGCTCACACGCATACTGGCGGAGTATCGTGGGGCGCTGCTGGCGGACGATGTTGGCCTGGGCAAGACCTTCGTGGCCCTCGCCGTGAGCCGGCAGTACGACACGGTGCATGTGGTGGCACCGGTGACCCTGTTGCCCACCTGGCGCAGCGCCGCGGCGCGCGCAGGCGTGACGCAGATGCAGTGCCACTCACTGCACGCCTGGTCACGCTCTGCACCACCAGTGCTGCATGCGCGCGGCTCCTGCCTCGTGATCATCGACGAGGCGCATCACCTGCGCAACGCCGGGACCCGCCGCTATCGGCAGCTGGCCGACGCGGTGGCGGCCTGTGATGTGCTGCTGCTGTCGGCCACACCGGTCCACAATCGTCCGCACGATCTGCGCGCACTGCTCGCATTGTTTCGTGGGCAGCGGCTCGACGCGCTCGACGACCAGCAACTCGCCCGCATGGTGGTGCGCCGCCGCGCCACGGACATCGGGACCGGGGCGCAGGACGCCAGCTTTGCGAAGCCACGGCGCGTGGCGCACGCCACCATTCGCGAGCCGCAGGACCGCGCAGTGCTCGATGCCATTCTGTCGCTGCCAGCGCCACTCCCGGCTCACGACGGTGCCGTGGCTGGTGCGCTCATCCGACTGGGCCTGCTTCGCGCCTGGTGCTCGAGTGATGCCGCGCTGATGCACGCGCTCACCCGGCGGCGTCTGCGTGGCGAAGCGCTGCGTGACGCGCTCTGCACCGGACGCCACCTCACGCGCGATGAGTTGCGCCATTGGGTGCTGGGTGATGATGCCGGCCAGTTGGCCTTTCCCGAATTGCTGGCCTCCCACACGGTGGCGTCGGGTGATCTGCGCAGCGTGCTCGACCGGCACCTCGATGCGGTGGCCGCCCTCGCGCGCCAACTGACGCGCGCCCAGCCATCGTCGCGTGATCAGGCGCACGCCCGGCACCTGCGCGAGATACTCGCCCGTCACCCGCAGCAGCCGGTGGTGGCGTTTTCCCAGTACACACGCACGGTGCAGGCCCTGTTTCGTGCCCTCTCCGACATTGCCGGAGTCGGCGCCATCTTGGGCACACAGGCTCGCATTGCCAGCGGACCGCTGCCACGCCAGGAGCTCATTGGCCTCTTCGCTCCCTCGGCCAACGGCCGTCCCCCTCCGCCGGAGATACAGCGGGTACGGCTGCTGCTCACCACCGACCTGATGGCCGAGGGCGTCAACCTGCAGGATGCCGGTGTCGTGGTGCACCTCGACCTGCCGTGGACGCATGCCATGCTCGTGCAGCGTGAAGGACGTGCGCTGCGCATGCACTCGCCGCATCGGGCGGTGCATGTGTACACGATGGGGCCGGATGCACCGGTGGCCGCTGCGCTGCGCGCCGAGCAGCGCGTATTCAGCAAGCGCCGGCTGAGCCATCGGCTGGTGGGCGGCGAGCACGCTGCGCCGCAGAGCGCGGCCGACTGGCAGGCTGCCTGGCAACGCATGCTCCGGCGTTGGCAGCATCGCTGGCAGCGTCGTCTGTCACATCGCAGGGTGCCGTCGGCGCCGACTCTGCACTCGCAGCTGTGTGCCGCCGTCCGGTACTCCGCACAGCTGGGCGATGACAGAGTGTGCGCGCTGGTTCACATCATCGGGCAATGGCAGCCCATTGTGTTGCGCGCCCGTCAGGACGGGAACGGCAGGTGGCATTGGCGAGTTGCGAGGCACCCCCGGGTGCTACTGCGTGTCGCGCGGCTGTGGGAGGCGGAGGCCAGCGCGAAGTGCGCGCCGCCTGTGCCCATGGCCGAGGCGCGTCGGGCCGTGCGGCGGCTGCAGCGCCCGCTGCGCCGTCTGCAGGACGCCATGCGCTTGCGCGCGCTGCTTGGTCCTCCGGCCATCGCCATGTCTCCAGTGGTCATGCAGATCACGGAACGCCTGTCGGTCATCGAACGGAGCTGGCCACTGCCTTTGCGTCATCGGCATGCCGGGCGTCTGGCAGCGGCGCGGCAATGCCTGCGCGTGGTGCGCGGCGCGGCCGCCGAATCGGCCTGCCGCCGATGGCTCCATGGCATGCCCACCCCGAGTCTGCGGGATGGGTCCACCACCGGGATTGATGCGCAATGCGCATGGATCGACGCCTGGCAGAACGAACCCGTGCTCGTGCGGTTGATGGCCAGTCCGAGCGTGTGGCCGGGCGCCACGTCAGCGCGCCCAGACCTTTCCGGTCCGGGATCGGGAGGTCCAGCATCGGGAGGTCCGGCATCCGGAGGTCCGGCCGATGACGCCGGTACCATGATGCTGGTGCTGCTGGCCCGTTAGGATTCACCGGCATGTCCACCAGTTCGCGTCCGATTGCCCTGCTGTTCGATCTCGACGGCACCCTCATCGACTCCATCGGCCTGCTGCTCGAGTGCATGCAGTACGCCTTCGCCGAGCGGGCACGACGTCCCGCCACGGCCGAGTGGGTGGCGGGCATCGGCACACCACTGCGCACGCAGCTGGCCGAGTGGTGTGAGGGGCCGGACGACGTGGAGGCCTTGGTCGCGCGCTACCGCGACTATCAGGACCTGCACCTCGAACGCCTCACCAGCCCGTTCCCGGCCGTCCTCGACACCCTGGCCTGGGCCAGACGCGAGGGGCACCCCACGGCCATTGTCACCAGCAAGGGCCAGGGCATGACCTGGCGCTCGCTGCAGCATGTGGGCCTGGGCGAGGCCTTCGATGCCGTCGTGACCTTTGAGGAGACCACGCGGCACAAGCCCCTGCCGGACCCGGTGTTCCTCGCGCTCGAGCGCCTCGGGGCCACCCCCGACCGCGCCATCTTCGTGGGCGATTCCCCCCATGACATGCATGCCGGGCGGGCGGCGGGGGTCACCACCGCCGCGGCCCTCTGGGGCCCGTTCAGCCGCGACGAGCTGGCTCCGGCCGCGCCCGACCACTGGCTGACCGACATGGGCCAGCTTCCGGGAATCGTGGTCGGCCTCCGGCGCTGAATTTTCACTGAGTTTTCCGGGCCGTTCAAACCCTTCGGCCCGCCAGGTGATCGAATCGGGTGACAAGTTTCCGGAGTCCCCCTGCTCGCACTTGGCGTGACCGATCCAACCTTCGAAACGCATCACCTCACCCTGACCCCCGGTCAGGGACGTGACGACGTGGCCGCTGCTGCCAGCGGCGACCGTCGGGCGTTCGAACGGGTCTATCGCGCTCATTCAGACCGGGTGTTCGCCCTCTGCGTGCGCATGCTGGGCGACCGGAGCCTTGCCGAAGAAGTGGTGCAGGACGTCTTCGTCCGCGTCTGGCAGAAACTGCCCGGGTTCCGCGGCGAGTCGGCCTTCAGCACCTGGCTGCACCGGGTCGCGGTCAACGTGATCCTGTCGCGCCGCAAGGCGAGCGGGATCCACCAGGCCCGTCACGCCGACGATGACGCGCTGGACGATGCCGCCGGACGCGCCGAGTCGGTGGGAGACCGTCTGGATCTCGAAGGCGCCATCGCCGGTTTGCCGAAGGGCGCGCGCATGGTCTTCGTGCTCCACGACGTGCAGGGCTACACCCACGAAGAAATCGGTGAGCAGCTCGGCATCACCCCGGGTGGCAGCAAGGCCCAGTTGCATCGGGCCCGCGTGCTGCTGCGCACCGCGCTCACGCGCTGACCTCATCACGCTGTTCTGCTCGCATCTCACGCCGGACCTCTCATGAGCCACTCCATGCACCAGCCCTTGCCACCCTCCGCCGACGACTGCGCGCGTTTCGACGCGACACTCGGCGCATGGCTCGAAGGCGACACCGACGCCGTCACCACGGCGTGGATGGCGGCGCATCGTGCCTCCTGCCCCAGTTGCAGCGCCGTGGTCACCGACCTCGAACAGCTGGTGGCCGATGCCGCCGCCCTGCCCGCCGGCATGGCACTGCCGCGCGACGTCTGGCCGGATATCGAGGCGCGGCTCGAGGCCCAGGTCATTCCCATTTCCCGCGGCCAGTCAGCCAGCGCGCAGGTGGCCCCGGCCGCACAATTCGCAGCCACCGGCAATGAGCGGTTGCGCACCTCGGCGCCGCGGACGTTCTCGCGCCGCGCGCTGGCCGTTGCCGCCACGCTGCTGGTGGCGGTGAGCTCCGGCGTCACCTGGCAGCTCACGCGGCCTGCACGCCCGCTCGTCGATCAGAGTGACGTGGCCATCCGGCCCGATGCCCAGCCGTCCACAGTGGTACCGTCTACCGCGGTGCCGTCGGACTCCATCACGAACGCGGGCACACCCGACAGCGAAGTCACGGCCAATGTGCCGTCGCGTCGCCCCGTCGGCTCCACGTCGAATGTGCGACTCGTGGCCGATGATGCCCTGCCCGATCTCGACGCCACCTACGAGCGCGAAATCGGCGCCCTGCGGCAGATCGTCGACGAGCGCTTCGCCGAACTCGACACCGCCACGGTGCGTGAGCTGCGCCGCAATCTCGACATCATCGACAAGGCCATCAGTGACAGCAAGGCGGCGCTTGCGCGCGATCCACGCAGCCCGCTGCTGTCCGGACAGCTCGACCGCGCGCTCGAGGCCAAGCTGCAACTCCTGCGTCGGGTGGCCCTGCTGTGAGCCAGCACGTCGTGTTTTCTCGTCGCCTGCTGCCCGCGCTCGCGGTGGCGGCCGCGCTGAGTGTGATACTGCCACCGTCACGCGCTGCCGCGCAGTACGACACCTCGGTGCGCGTCGGCAGCAGCGCCGTGGTGGACATCACCATTCGCAGCGGGCGGCTCATCGTGCGCGGCGTGGACGGCACCAGTGGCACCGTGCGTGGCGATCATCGGCGCTTCGAGCTGCGCACCACCGGCACCACCATGTCCATGAATCCGCGTGACGACAGCGACAGCCGTTCACGCAGCCAGCGGGACGAGGACCTGCTCGAGGTGGACGTGCCACGCGGTGTGCGGCTGGTCGTGCGCGGCACCTCGGCCGACATCGACATTCGCGCGCTTGGCGGCAGCGTCGATGCCTATACCAGCTCCGGCACCCTGCGCATCGAAGACGTGCGCGGCCGTGTGAATGCCGCCACGCTCACTGGCGACATCTACATCACGGGGCCATCGGCGGGCCTGCGCGTGACCACCGTGAGCGGCGATCTCCGACTGCGCGAGGTGCACGGGGAAGTGGACGTGCACACCACCAGCGGTGATGTCTCCATCAGTGGCGATCCCATTGAGCGACTCAGCGTGGAATCCATCAGCGGCGATGTGCGCATGGATGGTCTGCTCGCCCGCGATGCCTGGGTGCGCATCACCGCACACTCGGGCGATGTCACCCTGCGTCTGCCGGACGAGGCGCGCGGTGAAGTGACCATGTCGTCCTACTCCGGCGACCTGCAGTCCGCCGTCCCGCTCACCCTCATGCCGGGCGAAGTGTCCCGCGCGCGGTCCGGCCGTCACACCCGTCGCTACCAGTTGGGCAGCGGCGGTCCGCTCCAGATCGATCTGTCCACACTCAACGGCGACATCCGACTCGTGCGCTCCCCCGCCCGATGAGGAAGCTGGCGCCCCTGTCCCCTTTCCCGCTCCGGGAGTCCGTCATGCTCACCCGATCATTCCGCCCTGCTGCACTCACGGCGTTCGCCGTGCTGATGTCGGCCACGCTGCTGGCCCCCACGGCCGACGCGCAGGACCGTCGCCGCGACGACGCCTTCGCCTGGTCCGGCCGCATTCCGTCCGGCAACGCCATTCGCATTCACAACATCAACGGCGGTATCGAGGTGCTGCGCAGCAGCAGCGGCCGCGTGGAAGTCTCGGGCGAGAAGCGCTGGCGGCGCGGCGATCCGGATGACGTGCGCATCGAGCAGAAGAGCTTCGGCGACGATGTCGTCATCTGCGCCCTCTGGACGCCCAATTCGAGCTGCGAAGAGCGCGGCATCCGCTCGGAACGCAATTCGAAATGGAACGATCGCAACGATGTCTCGGTGCACTTCACCGTGCGGGTGCCGGAAGGCGTGCGCGTGGTGCTCAATACCGTCAACGGCGGCATCGAGGTGCGCGACGTGACCACTGAAGTGGATGCGCGCACGGTCAACGGCAGCATCACCGCGCGCAGTGCCGGCGGCCCGGTGCGCGCCCGCACAGTCAACGGCAGCATCGACGTCTCCATGGGCTCGCTCGGCCGCGCCGAAGATCTCGAGTACGAAACGGTGAACGGCGCCATCACCCTCGAACTGCCGTCCAACTTCGGCGCCGAACTCGAACTCTCCACCGTGAACGGCCGCGTCACCACCGATTTCCCGATCACCATCTCGGGCACGCTCTCACCACGCAAGCTGCGCGGCACCGTGGGTGACGGCCGCACCCGCGTGCGGGCCAGCACCGTCAACGGCAGCGTCACCCTGCGCCGCGGGCGCTGACAACAACACGCACACACGCGAGTACGACTGGCCGCCGCGCCCCACTCAGGGTTCGGCGGCCAGTTGCTCGATGCGGGTGGCCAGCTCGAAGTCCTTGGCGGTGATGCCGCCACTGTCGTGCGTGCTGAGCAGGAAGGTCACCCGCGTGTAGCGCACGTCGATGTCCGGGTGGTGCTGCAGGGCCTCGGCCGCCTCGGCCACACGCGCCAGAAAGGCGATACCGGCCGGGAAGGTCGCGAAGTGATAGGTCTTCTGCAGCATGGCCCCCTTGCGGGACCATCCGGGCAGGGCGCCCAATTGGCGCTGGACCTCGATGTCGGAAAGTACCGGGGCAGGCGTCATGCTATAGAGTAGGGCGCCCGGAGACCGAACACCACCGTCGGTCACCCTGTCTCTTGCGGCTTCGGCTTTTATTCGGTAGGGTCAAGACATGTCGCTCGCCCTCCCGGTCCTCCCGCCGCCGCTCCGGCCGCTCACCGTGCAGGCCGACCTGCAGTACCACGCCGCGCCCGGTGGGGGGATCTTCAACCCGCCGTCGGCCACCCACATGGGCTTCTGGTCCATCAACCCCTACGTGGGCTGTGCCTTCGGCTGCGCCTACTGCTACGCGCGGGACACGCATCGCTACACGCTCGAGCGCGCAGGACCGGTGGGGCGGGCCGTGGCCGAGTCCATGCCGCCCTGGCAGGCCTTCGAGCGACGGGTGCTGGTCAAGGAGCATGCGGCGGCGCGGGTGCGCGAGGCTCTGCGCTCCTCCCGCGCGCCCAGGGCCGGCGACTCACTGGTCATCGGCTCGGCCACCGATCCGTATCAGCCGGCCGAGCGGCGCTTTGCCGTCACGCGCTCGGTGCTGGAAGCCCTGCAGGTGGTGCGGGGCCTGTCCATCGTCATCATCACCAAGAGCCCGCTGGTCACCCGGGACATCCCGCTGCTGCAACACCTGGCCCGGCACAACACCGTGGCCGTGCATGTCTCGCTCATCACGGTCGACCGCGAGCTCGCCCGGCGCATCGAGCCACGAGCCCCCACCCCCGAGGCGCGACTGCGCGGCATTCGCCGACTGGCCGAGGCGGGGGTGGAAGTCAGCGTGAATTGCATGCCCATCCTGCCGGGCATCACCGACGCGCCGGAGCAGTTGGCCGAGCTGGTGGCCCGTGTGGCGGACACGGGGGCCAGGAGCCTCGGGGCCTGCGCCCTGCGGCTGCGGGCCGCGTCCAGACGGCGCTACCTGCCGGTGGTGCGGGAGCAGTTTCCCGATCTCGCCGCCCGCTACGAGTCCACCTACCGCGACAGTGTGTACGCCCGCGAGACCTACCGCACGGGACTGCGCGAGGCCATGGAGCGGCTCTGTGCCCGGCATGGCCTGCGCTTCCGGGTGTACCGCTACGACGACGCCCGCGAAGAGCCAGATAAAGAAATATATAGCACCGTACAGCCATCAACCAACCAACTGCCACTCTTCACCTGACGCCCTCGCACCGCCACCCGGCGGTCTTTTTCTCCGGTTTATCTTCGGTTTTTGTTTGGTATCATGAGCACCCTGCCGCTGCCGTTCGTCTCTCCCTCCACGCCGCCAGGCGGTCCACCGCCAAGCGGTCCACCACCCAGCGACGCGCTGGCCGGTGTGCAGGCCCGTGTGCAGGCGGTGGTTGCCACCGGGCGTGCCCCGGGGGCGCCCTGGCACACCGGGGTGGTCGCGCTCGACCGGGCGCTGGGCGGCGGCATTCCACGGGGGCGGGTCACCGAACTCACGGGGGCGCTGGCGGTGGGCAAGACGGCGCTCGTGCGACAGCTGGCGGCCGCCGTGCTGCAGGCTGGCGGTTGGGTGGCCTGGATCGACGTGGGCCGCACACTCGCCCCGGCCACCCTCGCCGGTCTGGGCAAGCGCCTGGTGGTCATTCGCCTCACCCATGCCCAGCGGCATCGCGCGGCCTGGACGGCCGACCTGCTGCTGCGCAGCGGGGTCTTCGGGCTTGTCGTGCTCGACGAGCCCCCGGCCCTCTCGCGTGTGCACGGCGTGCGGCTGGCCCAACTGGCCCGCGAGCGCGATGCCGCCTGCGTGGTGCTCAGCTCGCAGCGGGCCGGCGAGTCTCGCGGCAGTCGACTGGCCGGCACGCTGCGCCTGCGTATGCAGCTGCGTCTTCCGGCGTCGCGGGTCACCGCATCCGACGCCCGCCCCAACACGGTTCGAGTCGTCGTGGAACGCGGCGGCCCCGGACTCCCGCATCAGTCTGTCGAGGTGGATCGTGTCGTCATCCTGGCGCGTCGCGTGTGTGCGCATCCCGAGATTCCCGATCGGCGCGGGGTGGCGCGCAGCGCGCGTCGTCCCTGGGCCGCCCGCGGCAACAGCACCGACCACAGTGTCAGCCACAGCGCCGACACCGGCCAGTTCGTCGACAGCGGCGAACATCCCGTCACCTGGGGCGGACTCGGCGTCGGCAGTCGCGACCTGTACGGAACTGAGCTTCCGGGACATCCAGCTCGAATTGCTGCCGGACTCGAGGCCGACCCCGGCGACCGACTCCCGCTCCCCGCAGCGCGGCCGATCAGCGGGAACGCCGGCCTCGACCAATGGAGCGAACAGCGCATCCAGCGCCGCGAGGAACGCGAGCAACGTGGCATCCGCGACTGGACCACGTACCGCGGGCGGCGCCGCGCGGCCGAATCCACGTTCGGGCGACGCCCCCGGCAACCCGCCTCCTGATCCGCCGCACTGGGACGCCGTGCCCCGTGCGCTGGCGGTGGACACCCGACTCAAGGTGGTGTCGCTGGCCGCCGGTCGCGCCGGGGTGCGCGCGGGCATGACCATTGCCGAAGCCCGAGCCCGCTGCGCCGCGCTCGACGTGCGGCCATGGGACGAGCACGCCGTGCAGGACGCGGTGCTCGCGGCCACCACGGCGCTGCTGGCCGCCAGTCCGCAGGTCACACCCGTGCACGGTGCGCCCGGCCTCTGGTGGGTGGGCGCCAGCGGCTTTGCCGCGCTGGGCGGAGAACGGCAACTCGCCGAGACCCTGCTGCACATTGCGCGGCAGTGGCATCCCGAGGCGCGCGTGGCCATTGCCGACAGCTGCGTGGCCGCGCGGGCCGCCACCTGGGCGCCGCGCACGAGCACCCAGCCCAGCGTAGACGCCGTGTGTCTGCCGCCCGGCGGATGCGGCGCCTATCTCGCGCCGGCGCCGCTGGGGCTGTTGCCCATGCCCGACGAACTGCGCGAAGCACTCACGCTGCTGGGGCTGCGCACCATTGGCGCCTTTGCCGCACTCGATGCCGGCGATGTGGAGCAGCGCTGGGGCCCCGAGGGACTCAGTGCCTGGCGGCTGGCGCAGGGGCAGGACCCGCGGCGTCCCGGACTCGTGCGCGTGGAAGCCGCGCGACATGCCAGCATCGAACTGCCGGCCGCCGTCGAACGCGCCGAGCCCATTCTCTTTGCCGTGCGCGCGCAGTTGCAGCGGCTGCTGCAGGACTGTGTGCACGACGGCCGTGCGGCGGCGGCCGTGTCCATCACGCTCGTGCTCGACGCCGGCCGTTCGTATCCGCTCGAAGCCATCGGCTCCGACATGCAGGACCACACGCGGGTGCCGGAGACCAGCGACGACAACACGCACAACGCGAGCACATGGACATCACCACAGCGACCGGCGCGCGTGGCCGAACATAACGCTGAACACCACACGCCACATCACACGGGCACACGCCGCGAAGGTCCGCGCGATCTGCTCGCCATCCCGCAGCGCAGCATCACGCGCGAAGTGCGGCCGGCGCGCCCGCTCGCGCGCCTCGAGCCACTCTTCGATCAGTGCCGCGCCCTGCTCGAACGCTGGAACATTCCCGCGCCCGTCATCGGCGTGACACTCGGCATTCCCGCCACCGCTCCACTCGCCGCCGATCAGGGTGATCTGCTCGTGCCCTCGTGGCGCGACGCCGCCATGAATGCAGAGGCCGTGCTCGCGCGGCTGCGCGCCACACTCGATCCCGAACATCGCGGTGATGTCGTGGTGCATCCCGAAGCGCGTGACACCCATCGCCCCGAGCAGACGGGAGCCTGGGTGAGCGCCGATGCCATCGCGCTTGCGGCGGCGGCGCTGCCGCAGGCTCCGCCGCAAGCAACGCCGCACACGTCCACGTCACTGCGCGTATCCGCCGTCCTGCGTCTGCTCACACCCGCCGAGGCCATCGAAGTGGAAGCCCCACGCGGCGTACCGCAGGCCATCTGGTGGCGCGGTCGTCGACTGCATGTCGTCGACGTGCTCGGCCCTGAACGCCTGAGCGGCGACTGGTGGCGCGGCGAACACTACGCGCGCGACTACTGGCGCACCGTGGCCGATCCCGACGGCGAGTTGCTCATCTACCAGGACCGCGCCGCCTGGTATGTGCACGGGTGGTATGACTGAGCGTCAGCAACGGCAGGACGTAAACATGTCATCCAACCCACAACCCGAAACCTGAACACACAACCCGGAACAGATCAGTTTCGGGTTGTGTGTTGAAGTTTCGTGTTTTGTGTCTGACGAGCCAAAGACTCCAAAGTCGAACTCAAAACCCACCGGAATGTGAGTAAGCGATCAAATCAAAGTGCTCATATCAGACCAAGTTCCAAATGCTGGCCAAGTCTGCAACATCGACGCATAGTCCGACCATGGCCAGCAACGACCCACCTCCGCCAACCTGGCACCAGCAGACCCCGGACTCCGTTCTCCGGCTGATCGACTCGCGCGCCGACGGCCTTTCGGAGCACGAGGCCGAGTCACGCCGCGCGCAGTACGGTGACAACCTGCTCGTCACGGCCCGTCGCCGCAGTCCGCTGCGCATGCTGCTGGCACAGTTCCGCGATGTCATGGTGCTCGTGCTCATCGGCGCCGCGCTCGTGGCCATGCTGGTGGGCGAAGCCGAGGACACGCTCGCCATCGTGGCCATTGTGCTGCTGAATGCGGTGCTTGGCTTCGTGCAGGAGTATCGTGCGGAGCAGGCACTCGCGGCGCTTGGACAGATGGCCGCGCCCAGCGCACGGGTCCGGCGAGCGGGCCGCGAACAGAGCATCGCCGCCCACAGCCTCGTGCCCGGCGACCTGGTGCTGCTCGAGGCCGGCAACGTGGTGCCCGCCGACCTGCGTCTGCTGCACACCCAGCGCCTGGCCGTGGATGAATCGGCGCTCACCGGCGAGTCGCTGGCGGTGGAGAAACACACCGCCGCACTCGACGACGCCGATCTGCCGCTCGGTGATCGGCGCAACCTTGCCTACAAGGGCACCACCGTGACCGCCGGACGCGCGGAAGGTGTGGTGGTGACCACCGGCATGCGCACCGAGCTGGGACGCATTGCCGCCATGCTGGGGGCGCAACACGACCCGCGCTCACCGCTGCAGCTGCGACTTGCCGCCTTCGGACGCCGTCTGGCGGTGCTGGTACTGGGGCTCTGCGCCGTGATCTTTGCCGCGGGCCTGCTGCGCGGCGAAGACGCGGGGCTGATGTTCATGACCGCACTCAGTCTCGCGGTGGCGGCCATTCCCGAAGCACTGCCGGCCGTGATCACGGTGGCCCTCGCGCTCGGCGCCCGTCGCATGGTGCGCCAGCAGGCCCTCATCCGCCGGCTGCCCGCGGTCGAGACCCTGGGCTCGGTGACCTTCATCTGCACCGACAAGACCGGCACGCTCACGCAGAACCGAATGCAGGTGGACCGCGTGCGCGCCATCAACGAGCACGAGGCGAATGACGCCGCACAGGATGGCGCGGCGGTGCTGTCGCTGGCCGAGGCGATGGCTCTCTGCAACGATGCCACCCGGCAGCCCGACGGCAGCCTGCTCGGCGATCCCACCGAAACCGCGCTGTTGCAGCACGCGCTGACGCACGGGGTGGACCTCGCGACACTGCGGCAGCGTTGGCCGCGCGTGAACGAAATCCCCTTCACGTCAGAGCGCGCACGCATGACCACCGTGCATGCGCGGGGCGACATGCGCGTGGCCTGCATGAAGGGCGCACCGGAGCAGGTCCTGCCGCGTTGCCATGCATCGGCGCACGCCGCCGAGGCCATGCGGGAAGCGGAGACCATGGCGGCCGAGGGTCTGCGCGTGCTGGCCGTTGCCATCCGGCCGCTTGCCGCCGCTGAGGTGCCCACTGCCAATGGCACCCTGCCCGATGCGGACGCCCTGGAATCCGACTTCACCCTGCTGGCGCTTGTGGGCCTGCTCGACCCGCCGCGCGAGGAGGCGGCGCAGGCGGTGGCGCAGTGCCGCAGCGCCGGCATTCACGTCGTCATGATCACCGGCGATCACCCCGCCACCGCACGCGCCATTGCGGCGCGGGTTGGCATCGACAGCACGGCGCCGGTGCTGACCGGACGCGTGGTGGCCGGCATGGACGACGACACGCTGCGTCATGCCCTCGCCGATACCCGCGTGTTTGCGCGCGTGGCACCGGAGGACAAGCTGCGCATCGTGCAGGCCCTGCAGGCACGTGGCGAGTATGCGGCCATGACCGGCGACGGCGTCAACGACGCCCCGGCTCTCAGACGGGCCAACATCGGTGTGGCCATGGGACGTGGCGGCACCGACGTGGCCCGCGAGGCCGCACACATGGTGCTGCTCGACGACAACTTCGCCACCATCGTGCGTGCCGTGCGCGAAGGCCGACGCATCTACGACAACATCCGCCGCTTCGTGCGCTTCGTGCTGTCCACCAACAGCGGCGAGGTCTGGACGTTGTTTCTCGCGCCGCTGCTGGGATTGCCACTGCCGCTGTTGCCCATGCACATCCTGTGGATGAACCTGGTGACCGACGGGTTGCCGGGGCTCGCTCTCACGGCCGAACGCGCGGAGCCCGATGTCATGCAGCGCCCGCCCCGCCCACCGTCGGAAAGCATCTTTGCGCACGGACTCTGGCAACACGCGGTGTGGGTGGGACTGCTCATGGCCGGCCTCGCGCTGGGCACGCAGGCCTGGGCGCTGCGCCAGGGCCACGCGCATTGGCAGACACTCACCTTCACCGTGCTCACCCTCTCGCAGTTGGCGCACGTGCTGGCCGTGCGCTCCGAGCGCCATCCGCTCTGGCGCATCGGGGTGTTCAGCAATCCGCTGCTGCTTGGGGCCGTGCTGCTGACCTTCGCGCTGCAGGTGGCCATCACCCACACGCCGGCCCTGGCGCAGCTCTTCCGCATCGCGCCACTGAGCCTCGCGGAGTGGGGCCTGTGCGTGGCCGTCGCGTCCGTTGTGTATGTCGCCGTTGAAGTCGAGAAAGTTTTCATCCGCACCCGAGGGTGGTATGCCGACCTTGCTCCTCGCTCTTGATGGCTCGCTTGAAGCCGAAGCGGCCGTTCCATCCGCCGTGGAACTCGCCAGCGCGCGAGGGTTCACACTCGAACTGGTTACCGTCGTGCCACCCGCCGTCGATCTGCGCACGGTGAGCGGCGCCCCGGTGCCGGATGCCTCATGGCGCGCCGAGCAGCAGGTGCCTCTGCGCGCAGCTGCGCGCGAGTACCTGGCAGAGGTGCGTCGCGCGGTGCTCGCGCATCATGCGACGCTGTCCGTGTCGACCGCCGTGCTCGATGGCGCACCCGCACCCACGCTGGCCGCGCATGCCCGCGACGTGTCGGCCACGGCCCTGATGCTCACCACGCACGGTCGGGGCGGTGCATCCCGTCTGTGGCTTGGCTCGGTGGCCGACGCGCTCGTGCGGCAGGCGGAGGTCCCGGTGTTCTTTGTGCGCTCTCCAGACCGTGAGCAGGGAGGACTCGATACACCGGCGCCCGTGGCGCAGTCCGTCGCCACGTCGCTGCAGACCCATCGCCCCGCACTCTCGCGCGTCATGGTCACCTTCGACGGGACCTGCGCGGCGGACGCGGTCATGGCACCGGTGCGGACATTGCTGGGCGACACCACGCACTATGTGCTGACGCGCGTGGCCAGTCCCCTGCATCCCATGTTGCGGCGCATCGCCACGGCCAGTGAATACGAACGCGACCTCGCCGAGCAGGAACATCGCGCCGCCACCTATCTGGCGGAACAGGCCACGACGCTGCGCGCTGCCGGAGTCGCCTGCGAACTGCGGGTGCCGGTGGGCATGGACACCGCCACGCTGATCATCGAACACGCGACGCAGTGCGGCGTCGGTCTCATTGCGCTGGCCACGCATGCGCGCGGGCCGCTCGGCCGCGCCCTGCTTGGCAGCGTGGCCGACAAGGTGCTGCGCAGCGCGACCGTTCCCGTCCTGCTGTACCGACTCGCACGCTGAGCGCCCCCCACCGTGTCGACCGGCACAGTCGTGCTGCAGTTCATGGCGACCGCATTGGTCATTGTGGTCTGCGGCGTGGTCCTGGCGCGCACGGGCGACACCATTGCCGACCGCACGAAGTTGAGTGGGGTGTGGGTGGGTTCGGTGTTGCTGGCGCTCGCCACGTCGCTGCCGGAAATCGTCACCGATGTGGCGGCGGTACGTCTTGGCGTCGTCGACCTTGCCGTGGGCGATCTGCTGGGCAGCAGCATGGCCAACATGCTCCTGCTCGGCATCGTGGCTCTGTCGCCCGGCGGGCGGGCGCTGTTTGGTGGAGCCTCGCGCACGCATAGCCTCAACGCAGCACTGGGTATCCTGCTCACCATCATGGCCGCAGTGACGCTCATCGTGCGCCCATCGGCTCGCGTGCTGGGCGTGGGTATCGGTTCGCTGCTCATGGTGCTGGTCTACGTGCTGGTGTCCGGTGTGGCGTACCGCATCAATCAGGATCGCCCGCTGCCGGAAGCCCATCGCGATCTCGTGGGGGCCATGTCCATGTCGCGCGCGGTGGGGGGATTGCTCGCCAGCGCGGTGCTCATCGTGCTCGTGGCGCCGCGCTTTGCCCACCTGGCCCATGTGCTGGCGGAGCAGTCCGGTCTGGGTACCACCGTGGTGGGCACCGTGCTGGTGGGGCTCAGCACCTCGCTGCCGGAGCTCGTGACATCGCTGGCGGCGGTGCGGCTCAAGGCCTATGACCTGGCCATCGGCAATCTGTTCGGCAGCAACGCCGTGAACATGCTGGTATTTGCCGCACTCGACCCGCTGCATCCGCCCGGCGCGCTGCTGAGTGTGGCGAATGCGTCACATCTGCTTACCGCGCTGATGGCGGTGGCGCTCATGGCCGTGGGGGTGGTGCTCACCGTACTTGGCCCCCAACGCCCAGCGGCCGTCTCGCGCGGCGGCGGTGCGGCCTTGCTGCTGCTGTATGGCGTGGGGGTGTGGCTGCTGACGCGCTGAGCGACGCCGATTGGCGTCGGCCGGCCCCCGTCGGAGTTGTCAGGGCAGCTTGAATTTTCGGTCTTTCTTCGGTACCTTTGAATGTCTGCTATGCGCCCCGCCTCCCGCTCGACTCCGGCGCGGCCTGTCCGCCAGTATGCCGAACTGCACTGCCATTCGGCGCTCTCCCTGCTCGACGGGGCTTCCCTGCCGGAAGCGCTGGCCGAACGGGCGGCCGAACTGGGCTACCCGGCCCTCGCCCTCACGGACCACGACGATCTGGGTGGCGTGGTGCGCTTCGGCACCGCCTGCGCGGCGGCCGGCATTGGCGGCATCCTGGGCGCCGAACTCACCGTGCGCATGCCCGAACTGGGCGCGGCCCGCACGCAGGGGCGCAGTGTGGGCGAGCGCCGCACGCATCTCGTGCTGCTGGCCGAAACACGCGAGGGCTATCGCAACATTGCCTCGCTCATCACCCGCGCGCGCATGGACAGCGAACGTGGGCGGCCCTCGGTGCCCTGGGCGCTGGTCACACGCCACACGCAGGGAGTCACGGCACTCAGCGGCTGCCCCAACGGATGGATTCCACAACTGCTGGCCGAGGGACGCGAGCAGGATGCCTGGACGGCCGCCACCGAATTGCGTGATGTGTTTGGTGAGCATCTCGCCATCGAGTGCTGGGATCACCGACTGCCCGAAGAACGTGCGCTCGTGCAGCAGCTGCGGCCACTCGCCGCGCGACTCGGTGTGCCCTGGGTGGTCACCAACAACGTGCACTACGCCACCCCCGACGCACGCATCGTGCACGACGTGCTGGGGGCTCTGCGCCATGGTCGCACGCTCGACAGCATGGGCACGCGTCTGCGTCCCAACGCCGAGTGGGCGCTCAAGGCACCAGCGCTGGTGTACCGACGCTGGCGTGGTGCCGAAGAGGGCGTGCGCGCCACGCTGAGCATTGCCGAGCGCTGCGCGTTTCGTCTCGAGCAGCTGAGGCCCAGCATGCCGGCCTTTCCGCTGCCACCGGGTGTCACGGCGCAGGAGTATCTCACGCGTCTCGTGGAGCACGGCGCGCACGAACGCTGGGGCACAGAGCGCACGCCCAAACACGAGCGGCAACTGGCGCACGAACTGGGCATGATCCGCAAGCTCGACCTCGCGGGCTACTTCCTCATCGTGTGGGACATCGTGCGCTTCGCGCGACGTGAAGGCATTCTCTGCCAGGGCCGGGGCTCGGCCGCCAACTCCGCCGTGTGCTACTGCCTTGGCATCACCGCCGTCGACCCCGTGCGCATGGGGCTGCTGTTTGAGCGCTTCCTCAGTGAGAACCGTCAGGAGCCGCCCGACATCGACATCGATTTTGCGCACCGCGATCGTGAGCGCGTACTGCAGTACGTGTACAATCGCTACGGGCGCGAGCACGCAGCCATGGTGTGTGAACAGATCACCTGGCGCGGGCGCAGCGCGGTGCGTGACGCCGCCCGCGTGCTGGGCTTCTCCACGCAGCAGGCCGATGTGCTCGCCGCACTCAGCGATCGCTTCAGTGCGCGCAGTACGGCCAACGCACTGCGTGTGGTGGACGACGCGACCACGGCCAATGAGCTGACCGCCAAGGAAACGGACGCGAAACCACCCGCGCCCCGTCGCCCGCTCACGGCCTCCGACCGTCCGGTGCCCGGCGCGAGTTACGAACCGCATGGCTCGCCCAACGCACAGCGCGCGCCGCGCACCATCAGCGCACGTGACGCCACCTGGCAGCAACTCATGGACGCCCGCGTGGAGCGCAAGCTGGCCGGTGATGCGCGTGAACCGCTTGGCCCGCTGGCCAAGGGAGCCGACAAGGGTGCTGATCAGCAGATGGCTGGAGGCGAGGAACCCGCCGCCAAACACGCACACGAACACGCACACGCACACGAACACGGTCGCAATCGCACCACCGGCTCACGCGAGGGCATCACCGGGCGCGCGATGCTCGAGCGCGCCGGTCTCGACGCCAACGACCCGCGGGTGCAGCAACTCGCGCACGTCGTGGACGGCCTGCACGAACTACCGCGTCACCGCTCCATTCACGTGGGCGGCTTCATTCTCGCGGAGGAACCCCTCGGCTCCATCGTGCCCCTCGAGCCCGCGTCCATGCCGGGTCGCACCGTCGTGCAATGGGAGAAGGACGATCTCGACCCGGTGGGCCTCGTGAAAATCGACCTGCTCGGACTCGGCATGCTCACCGTGGTGCAGGATTGTCTGCTCTACATCCGGCACACGCGTGGTGTGAACGTGGACCTCGGGCAACTCGACATGAGCGATCCGGCCGTGTACGACGTCATGTGCCGCGCCGATACGGTGGGCTTGTTTCAGATCGAAAGCCGCGCGCAGATGAACACGCTGCCGCGTCTCCGGCCGCGCTGTTTCTACGACCTCGTGGTGGAAGTGGCCCTCATTCGGCCCGGCCCCATTCAGGGCGAGATGGTGCATCCCTATCTGCGCCGGCGCGCCGGACAGGAACCCATCGTGTACCCGCACCCCTCGCTCGAGCCGGTGCTGCGGCGCACGCTGGGCGTGCCGCTGTTCCAGGAGCAGGGCATGCAGGTGGCCATTACCGCGGCGGGCTTCACGCCCACGCAGGCCGATCAGCTGCGCCGCGCCATGGGTCACAAGCGTTCGCGTGAGCGCATGGCCGCCATCTGCGAAGAACTCATTGCCGGCATGGCGCGCAACGGCATTCCCGAAGAAACGGGACTGCGCATTTACAATCAGATCAACGCCTTTGCCGACTACGGTTTTCCCGAAAGCCACGCGGCGAGTTTTGCGCTCATCGTGTACGCCACCGCCTGGCTGCGTCACTACTACGCGCCCGAGTATCTCTGCGCCATTCTCAACGCGCAGCCCATGGGGTTCTACGCGCCGGGCACGCTCATCGAAGACGCCAAGCGTCATGGCGTGCAGGTCCTGCCCATCGATCTCACGCGCAGCGTATGGGACCACAGCCTCGAGCTCGCCGATGGCCGCAGCCTCGTCCCCAACGACGGCATTGTGCGTTGGCGCAGCAGACCCCAAAACGTCGAGAAGCACTCACAACCCATCAACCCGAACACAAAACCCGGAACTGATCGGTTGCCGGACGCACAACATGCCTCTCCAGCACCCGTTGCCGTCCGCCTCGGTCTCCGCCTCGTCCGCGGCCTCGGCGCCAAGGCCCGCCGCAACCTCGAAGCCGCATTGCGCGACGGGCCCTTTGTCGATCTCGCCGACGCCGTTCGTCGCGTCACGCTCGACCGCGCCGCCTGGCGTCGTCTCGCCGAAGCCGGTGCCTTTGACAGTCTCTACGCCCACGAGCCGCCCGCGCGTCGCCGCCGCGTGGCGCTCTGGGACGTCATGGCCGCCACGCGTGCGCCCGAGCTGCCCCTGGCCCCGCGTACGCAGCACGCCGCCCCGGCGGCCGTGCCGGCCTTCACGCCGGTCGAACTCACCGAAGCCGACTATCGCATGACCGGCCTGTCGCTGGCCGGCCATCCCATGGTGCATGTGCGCGCGCATCTCGCGCGCAATGGCGTGTACACCGCGCAGCAGACACAGACCGACGGCCGGGATGGTCAGCCCGTGGCCGTGGCCGGTCTCGTCATTTGCCGGCAGCGGCCCGGCACCGCCAAGGGCTTCGTGTTTCTCACCCTCGAAGACGAAACCGGCATGATCAACGTGATTGTCACCCCCGACCGATTCGAGCAGCACGCGCTGCTCATCTCCACCTCACCCCTGCTGCTCATTCGCGGCACGCTGCAGGTGGAGCAGCATGTGGTCAACGTGCGCGCCAAGCAGTTCAAGGCCCTCGAACTGGGTGGTGGTGAGCAGCATGTGAAGGGGCACAACTACCGGTGACGCACTGAGACCGCGGCTTACTGCCCTCGCCACCTCAGGTCGAGCCTGTTCACCATTGGTGAAGGAATATTCAAGCTGGTCGGGCCAAACCGTAGCAACACCGTATCGATCTGTGCCGGACTTACGCCAGGACGCTGTGTCGCAAATTGCAAACTCGCTGAATCTACGCCGGTCTCTGACGAAACAGTGAGCTTGAAGTACCCGTCAGCGTCACTCACGGAAGGGATGCCCACACTGAATATCGGCCGCGGGCGCAACGCCGTCACTGTGATCGTGGCGCTCCCAATCCCGGCACCAGATTGTGAAACAACGCGCCCCTCAACCGCAGCCGTTGGTGGCCATACAAATGTTTCACCGACAATTGGAGATGCCTTCTCGGAGCAGGCCAGGCCCATGAGTGCGAACAGGCCGAGGATGAGATAACGCACAATCCACTCTCCTTGCTAGAGATTGTAGAAGTTCTTGCGCCATAGCGCGCGGACGTCCGTGAGACTTGGCAGCGTCACCGAGAAATCGTAGGTGAGAGACAAGTAGGTGGCGAAACTGGACTGGTACGCGACGGGCGCCGAACTCGCAGAAGTCAGCGTTCCTTCCAAGCAATACACCAATTCGTCAGATCGAGACACCTGTGTTCGATTGGGAGTATGGAAGCGGCAGCTTCTCAGGATACCGAGCAGTGTGGCACCAGAGATGGAAACAGTATCGTCATCCCCGGAGATCCCGTCGTAAGTACTTGCATTGTCAACGAGATCGAAAAGAAATCCGCTGACTGCTCCTTCTATGATTAGGCCGTTTCCGTACAACCGGGATTCGTTTTCCTCAGCCATCGTTGGACTGTAGACGTCACCAAGTCTGTCGCTTAACCAAGCGGAGAAAAAGTTGGCGAAGCCCTCAACGAAAGCACAGGATGCATTGATCGCCATGTTGATGCCATGGTTGTTGCCCGGTGAAGCACAGTAATAACCAACCGGCGCTTCCATGGCCACGTAGTTGAACGCGTGCCCGTACTCATGAAGTATCAAATACGTGATATAGTTCGAGACCATCGCGGCGTCATAGGCGACATGAATCTTGTCGGTGGAGGACTCATACCTTGAGCCGCCGGAACTAGGCCCAGTGCCGACTATGTACTCAACCAGTGGTCTGCTCACACCGAATCTGCTGGCGACTTCACCAGAGTTCAGATATCGATTGTGTACGAGGTACACGCGAGCGGCTGAATTTCTGGCGACGTAGATATCAGAGGGTATTGTCCCACCCAACCCGACATAGAATGCCGCGTGAGAATCTGGCACCTTCGCGGTATTGTTTTGGAGGGAATAGTTACCGAGGAAGTGGGTGTCTGTGCCATAGCACGTGACGGTAAACCGACCGAGCACGTCGGTGGTCGTCGACACATACATGGTTGGCGTACCGTACTGCACGTCGATGCAGTAGCCCGAGATGTTCGCATACGGAACTGGGCGGCGGGGAACGCCAATGCTATCGGCATCCTGAGGCTGGTACGTCAAGACTCCGAGGCCGTCAATCGTCGACATCAGACGAGCGCCTGATCCACCTTCACGAATCGTCGGCTTCGGCGCTTCACGGAATTCACCGGAAGTACCGTGAAGCAGCCCATAAGGGGCTTTCGCAGCGACGGTCGTGTCGTACACAGCATCAAAGCGGCCGCCGTTCTCTGTCACCAGAACCCAACCTTCAGCGATCGCCGAAGGCACGATGAGCGTCCCGTCCTCCCGCAAATAGGCGTCTTTCTCGGTAGCCACCTGAGCCAGAACGTGGTAGTAGCCCGGCTTGTCGAAACGTGCCTCCAGACTCTGGACCACTTCTCCACGCGGTGCGAGGGAGACACTCCGTGTGCGTTCGACGCTTTCAGTTCGGGATTGGGAGAGCGGCTGGCTGGCTTTCAGGTGAACAGTGGCCGGCCCCGTTTGCGTCAACGACTGTATGCGTGCCACGAGCGCGTTCTGCCCGCCCGGCTTCAGCTCGCCTTCGACAGACAGCTCGATATCGACGGTATGTTGAGAGCGGAATTCAGGGACCGATCGCTGCTCGGAGGTGGCCTGCAGCTTTGGTGCGAGTTGCCCCACCGGCTCAGCCGGTTGGTTGGAGTCGCAAGCCACCACGGCAAGAAGGACCACAACAGACGGGACTATCCGACTTACAGCTGATTTCACGTTCGTACCCTCGGGAAGGAGTCATACAACAAATGGTCCTGCAAGCATCATCACTTGGCGATACTTACCGAAACGACAAATCGCGTCGCATTTCAATTGTAAGTACAGCAGTCGTTGAAGCAAGTCCGCCTCTGTCACGCTTCCAGCAAACCGTGCTCCACGTCACGCCACTGGTCCCACCTAATCGTCGATGGACTTTCGCGCGCCCGTTTCGTGAGGAGAGGTAGTCGTCGCGAGAAGCATACAAACCTGAATCAAGTCTGCATCTATTGGCTTGAACTTCGGCTTGCCCTCTTCGTCTAACGCGAACCGTTGCATGACCTCCTGCTTCATGCGGGACATCATGGGTGGCGACGCGTCACTCAGCACTCGACTGTCCGTTCGCTGTCCGTCCGGCGCGCGCCACTCCACGCGATACGGCGACACCATGGCAATCACCAAACGTCCGTCGGGGAACAGCCAGGCCTGATCCCCGGTGTTCATGGGAAGAGTAGCAACCGTGACCTCGGGCCCCTTCGGCGTGGTGAACTCCTTCTTCACCGCGAATGCAACACTGCGCTTCATTTTTGCCTCCATGGCTCGGCGCCCCCACATCGCACAACGTTCCACAACGTCTTCACCAGATCGTCGACCGATAGAAACGCTGAATCACCCGGTCCGACGAAATGAGTGGGATATTTCGCAGCCGCGCCGTCGCGACGATCAGGCGGTCGGCAGGATCGCGATGCCCCCACTCGAGGTCGGCGGCCTCGAGCCACTCTGCGAGATCAGCCGAAAGAATGGTGACGCGATCCATCGAAGAAATCACATCCACGAAATCGGAGAACGACGACGGTAGGACCAACCTGCCCCTTCGGACCTTGCTCCCGATTTCCCAGAACGAAACCGCACTCACCAAAATGGACTGGGTCGGATCCAATAGAATGACCCGTGCCTTGCGCGAGAGTTGCGGCGCATCACTGACCCACCAGATCAGCGCCGAAGTATCGATCAGCACCGGACTGGTTGGTCGTTCGCGAACAACGCGCTTGGCATGAGTTGGTAATGGCTTCGATGCGTCACGGTGCTTGATTCGCGACGCACGCTTCGCCTTGGAACTCATCGCAGTGGTTTCTCGCCCGTGGGATCATCCCATTCTTCAATTGTCGGCTCATCGGGATCGCCGATGAATCGTGCATGACCAGGGAAGCGCGCTCGGTAGGCGGCCAAGGCCTCCTCAGCCGAACGTTTGTGCTGCAGCGGTACCACCTGCAGCACGGGGCGGCCGTGATCGGTGACGATCAGCGGCTCGCCCGTTTCTTCAACCTGGCGGAAGTACTCCAGCATGCGTGCCTTCAGCACGCTCTTGGAAACGGTGACCATAGTCATAAATATAGTCACTTTGGGGATTACCGACATGCCTTTTTACCACCCGCCGGGAGTCGGCCCGCAACCCCTACCGCCCCAACATCCCCAGCACCGACTGCAGCAGCGCGCCGCTGTTGGCCGGCACCGACCCACCCGGCGTGAGCTGATTCACCACCTCCGGCAGCAGCTTCGCCAGACCGCTGCTCGCCTCGGCCGGCGCCATGCCCGCCTGCGACGCCACCTGCGCCAGGGTGTCGCGCCCGACGACCTGCTCGAGCTGCGCACCGCTCAGCGCCGCGTTGGCGCCCGTGCCCACCCAACTCTGCACCACGTCGCCCAAACCACCCGCCTGGAACTTGGCAATCAGGCCGTCCAGCCCGCCCATCTGCTGTACCAAGGCCATGGCCGCAGCCAGCAGGCCGTTGTTGGACCCGCCCTGGCCGCCAAACTGCTTGAGCAGACCACCCACCAGTTCCTGCGCGTCGCCGCCCTTGCCACCCAACAGCGAGCCCGCCACATCACCCAATGCGCCGTCAAACAGTCCCATAATCCCCTCGTCTCGTTGCCGGTTTTGATGCAGTGTTCAGGGCTCAGCCAAACGTCCCCCCACCGCCCCGTGCCGCAGCCTGCGCCACGGCCCCTCTGCAAGCTACCGCCCCCCGCTCCCTTCCGTCATGACCGACTCCAACACGCCGCCAGCGCTCGCGCCCGCCGAAGCCCGCGCCATCGTGGCCATCGGCACGCTCGCCGCGCTGGCTGACGGCTCGCACGATCCCGACGAACGCGCACAGCTCAACGCCGCCGCCCGCGCGCTCGGCCTCGACGACGCCGAATCGGTCATCGCCCGCGCGACCGCCGGGGAAATCTCGCCCGCCAGCCTCGCGGCCGATCTCAGCTCCCCGGCTTCGCGGCAGCTGGCCTACGACACCGCTGTTGCCATCTGCCAGGCCAACGGCTGGCGCAACCCGAGCGAGTCGGCCTTTCTGCGCGAACTGGCCGTCACGCTGGGGGCGGACACGGCGCCCGCCGCACGCGCCGCGGCGCCAGACCTCGAGGCCATGAGCACGCGCACGACGGAAGGGCAAGACAGCACCGCCCCCGCCGGCGCGGCGACGCCGTCGGTGCTCGATCAGCACATTCTCGATCAGGCCATTCTCACCGCCGCCCTCGAGCTGCTGCCCGACCGCCTCGCCAACCTTGGCATTCTGCCGCTGCAACTCCGGCTCGTACAGCGCATCGGCCAACATCACGGCCAGACGCTCGACGCCTCGCAGGTGAAAGACCTTGCCGCCGCACTCGGCATTGGCGCCGCCGCGCAGGTGCTGGAGAAGGTGGTCCGCCGCTCACTGGGTGGCCTGGCCGGCGGGCTGCTGGGCGGCGCACTCGGCGGGCTGCTGGGTGGCACTGCGGGCCAGGCCGCGGGCATGGCCTCCGGCATGGCCGTGACCTTTGCCGCCACCTATGCACTGGGCCACGCGGCCGATCAGTACTACGCGCAGGGACGTCAGCTCTCCACCGCCGACCTCAAGGCGCTGTTCACGCGCTTCACCGACGAAGCACAAACCATCTTCCCGCGGGTCGAGCAGCGCATCCGCGATCTGGCGCGCAGCAACCAATTGAGTCACTTGGTCCGAACCATCTGACCACCGCGCACCGCAAGACGGCGGCCGCTAACCCCGACTCGCCGACAATCGGTCCCCGCCTCACCACCACTCAACGTCGCGCCGCCCGCGCGAGTAATTCACCGGACCCCTCCCGGAGACCCATCCATGTCCCACCTCACGCGTCCCCGTGGACGCTGGAGCGCCTTCCTCCTGCTGGCCACCACGGCCGGCACGCTCCAAGCCCAGAACAACGCGCAGGCCACGCAGCCCGATGAGAATCGTCCGGTCAAGGCCAACTGGGCGCTGGCCAATCGCTTCAATGCGGCCACGCTGCGCAACATCACCTACACGTTCGGCGTGCAGCCGCGCTTCCTCGGCCAGTCGGACACGATGTACTACAACTGGCGCGACCGGAACGGCAATCGCTTCATGCTCTACGTGCCGTCGCCCACCGGTGGCAGCAAGCGCCTGCTCTTCGATCCGGCCAAGATGGCCGAGCAGCTCACGCTGCTGAGCAAGAAGCCCTACGACGCCACCAACCTGCCCTTCCAGACCATCACCTTCCTCAAGAACCATAAGGGCTTCCGCTTCACGGTGGACACGGTGCGTTACGAGTGGACGCTGGCCACGGAGACGCTCAAGTCGCTGGGCCGTCCGCCGCGCAACGCGCCCCCGCCGGCTGATGAGGAGCGCGACACGCAGGGTGGTGGCGGTGGTGGCTTTGGTGGTGGCGGCGCGGGTCGCAACTTCCAGAACTACAACCCCGACAGCAGCGCCTTCGTGTTCGCGCGCGATCACAACCTGTTCTTCGTCGACGTCAAGACGGGCGACACCACGAAGATCAGCACTGACGGCGTGGAGCACTACAGCTTCGGGTTCCGCGACACCACCGAGAATCGTCGCCAGCTCAACGCGCTGAGCGGCGGCGGTGGTCAGCAGAATCAGGGTGAGGACGACGAGCAGGACGACAACGCGTCCACCGACATGCGCGTGCGGCCGCAGGGCACCTGGTCGCCCGACGGCAAGAGCTTTGCCGTCGTGCGCCGTGATCAGCGCAAGGTCAAGGAACTGTTCCTCGTGAACGTGCTGGCCAATCCGCGCCCCGTCCTGCTGCACTACAAGTACACCATGCCGGGCGAGGACGACGTGACGCAGAGCGAGCTCTGGGTGTACCGCCGCGGCGAGCCGGCCATCAAGCAGATCAACGTGCGCAAGTGGAAGGACCAGGCGCTCATGGATTTGCACTGGCCGGTGAGTGGCGACAAGCTGCGCGTGCTGCGCCGTGATCGTCCGCAGCGCGCCGTCGATCTCATCGAAATCGATGTGACCACGGGCGCCATCAAAACCCTGCTCACCGACGCCATCGAAGGTGCCGCGCTCGAGCCCAAGCCGGTGCAGTACCTCAAGAAGGGCGGCGACTTCCTCTGGTGGTCGCAGAAGACCGGCTGGGGCATGTACTACGTGTACAACTTCGACGGCGGCGAGAAGTATCCGCTCACCACGGGGCAGTGGAATGTCAGCCGCGTCGTGAAGATCGACTCCACCACGGGTCAGGTGTGGATCGCAGGTCAGGGCCGTGAGCCGGGTGAGCAGCTCTACCAGACGCACCTGTATCGCGTGAACGGCAACGGCAGCGGCCTCACGCTGCTCGATCCGGGCAATGCGCATCACGCACTCACGCTCGGCGAGAACGGCACGCCGAGCATCGTCTCGCCCACCAAGCGCTACATCTACGACACCTACTCGCGCATGGATCAGCCGCCGGTGTCGGTGGTGCGTGACGGGCAGACGGGCCGGGTGCTCACCAAGCTCGAGGAGATGGACCTCAGCAAGCTCAAGGAACTGGGCTTCGTGGGCGCCACGCCGTTTTCGGTGAAGGCCGCTGATGGCGTGACGGAACTCTTCGGCAACATGTGGAAGCCCATCGACTTCGACAGCACGAAGAAGTATCCCATCATCAACTACGTGTACCCGGGTCCGCAGACGGAAGCGGTCACCACCGGCTTCAGCGTGGGCGGCGGCCAGATGCAGCTCGCGCAGCTGGGCTTCATCGTCATTCAGGTCGGTCACCGCGGCGGCTCGCCGCTGCGCTCCCTGGCCTATCACCGCTACGGCTACGGCAACCTCCGCGACTACGCGCTGGCCGACAAGAAGGCGGCCATCGAGCAGCTCGCGGCGCGTCACAGCTTCATCGATCTCGACAAGGTGGGCATTTACGGCCACTCAGGTGGTGGCTTCCTCACTGCGGCCGCCATGCTGCTGCCGCCGTACAACGAGTTCTTCAAGGTGGGCTGGTCGGAATCCGGCAACCACGACAACAACATCTACAACCAGAACTGGTCGGAGTGGAATCACGGCGTGCGCGTGATCGCGCGCGCGGACAGTGCCCGTGGTGGGGCCCGCGCCGGTGCCGCCAATGCGCAGCAGCGTCGAGGCGGTCCTGGCAACAACGGTGGCGCCAACGGCGGCGCGGCACGTGAGGTGGTGCAGGACAGCACCAACTACGACAACGTGCGCTTCGACATCCGGGTCCCCACCAATCACGAGCTCGCGGCCAACCTCAAGGGCAACCTCGCGCTCATCACGGGTGACCTCGACAACAACGTGCACCCGGGCGGCACCATCAAGCTCGCCAACGCGCTGATGCGCGCCAACAAGCGCTTCGATCTGTACATCTACCCGGGTGAGCCGCACGGCTACCGCGGCGCGGTGGGCACGTACAACCAGCGCATGCTCATGGAGTACTTCGCCGAGCATCTGCTGGGCGACTACTACCGCGGCAACAGCGAGATCAAGTAACGCCCCTCGCAAACGCAGCGGCCCGGAGGACATCGGCATCACGCGCCGACATCCTCCGGGCCGTTGTGCGTTCGCGCCCGGCCGACTCAGTCGGCAGAAGGCAAGACCACCAGACGCCGATAGGACACCGTCTGCCCCTCGCGGTGCAGCACATGCAGCGCGTTGAGTGGCGCGACCTCACGGTGATGCGCGAGCGCACGCTCGAGACCATGACACAGATGCGAATTGCAGATGGCCGAGCGCATGTCGCGCGGCAGCGTGCAGCCCTTCGGGCCCTGGTACACACAGCCGGGCAACTGACTGCGCGGCGGAACATGCGAGAGATAGGCCGCCACCACCTCGTCGTCCGTGGCGCCCGGATGCCGCGCCAGATACTCCTGCAGCGTGCGCTCGTTGATGAACGCATGCGTGCCGGCGCCGCGGCAGCAGTGGCCGCGGCAGGCCGCGCAGGCCGCCCCGAACAGTGGACCCAGCTCTGGCGGCAGCGGCGCCGGCTGCGCCCGATGTCGCGCGATCTGCTCGGCAGACTGCTCCCGCATATCCACCAGCTTCTGCCTAACATGCGCTTCCAGTTCGCGCCGCCGCTTTCTCCGCATGCGTGTGGAGCGCACATGATTGCGCGGGACGATCGCCATGCCGTGATGGGCCGCCTCATCAGCGCTGCTCCCGCGCGCCGCCTCCGCGTCGGCCACGAGCGCTCGTCCGCGCTCCCAGGCCGCCTCATGGGCCGCACGCGCCGCCGACAGGCGCTGCCTCGTGGCCTGCTGCACACAGGCCAGCCCGCCACAGTCGCCAATCCCCTGTCTCGCCAGAGGCAGCGGCACCCCGCACTGCCGGCACTTCGCCTGCTCGGGCAGCATGGCGTAGCCGTGCACGCAGCCTGGCTTGCGGCAGGTCCGGGCTTCCTGCGCGCGCAGCACATCGAGCGCTGCGTGACACATGACGCAGGTGGCTGGCGCGAGGGCGGGCGGATTGGTTGGCATGGTCAATGCTCGCGCCGTGACGCCGTGGACGGAAGCCCGGTGCCTCAGATCCGCAGTCACCCGGCAGCATGGCCGGTCGAGATGGCCCTGTTTACCCGGCGAGGACCTCGTACATTCCGCCCATGCAGACCGACGTCCGCATCGAAGCCATCGCCCACGTCATTCAGCTCGCCATCGCACCGGTGTTCATGCTCACCGGCATCGCGGCGCTGCTTGGCGTGCTCACCAATCGCCTGGCGCGCGTCATCGACCGCGCGCGGCTGCTCGAGGGGCATCTGCCCGACCTGACCGGAGAGCACAAGCACGTCACCAGTGGCGATCTGCGCATGCTGTCCCGTCGCGCGCGGCACATCAACCGGGCCATCGGCTTGTGCACAATGGCGGCGCTGCTCGTGTGTCTGCTCATTGCACTGCTGTTCGTGAGCGCGCTGCGTTCCTTCAATGCGGCGCAGGTGGTCTCCACGCTCTTCGTGGCCAGCATGCTCTGCCTCATTGCGGGTCTGGTGAGCTTTCTGCGCGAAGTGCAGCTGGCCACCAAATCGCTGCGCATCGGGCCGCACTGAGCGGCGGCTGCAACCGCGGATCACGAATCGCCGGCCACAAAAACACGACGGGCCGCCAGTCGGTGACTGGCGGCCCGCTGTGCGGATCCCTGAAGCGTCGCGGCTTAGCCGCGGAGCTTCACGACCTGCTCGGCGGCGGGGCCCTTCTGGCCCTGCACGATGTCGAACTCGACACGCTCGCCCTCGGCCAGGGTGCGGAAGCCGCCGCCCTGAATGGCCGAGTGGTGGACGAAGCAATCCTTCGAGCCGTCGTCGGGCGTGATGAAACCAAAGCCCTTGGCGTCGTTGAACCACTTCACCTTGCCGGTCGTACGCATGGCACTGCTCCTGTTGCTGTGTGTTCGGAGTCCGGCCCTGCCGTACGCACCGAGCACTCGTGTTGGTTCGCGGACCAAACCCCCGCGCGGGTCACGGTTACCAATCGACAACCGCGTGACGTTCCGGACCCCAGGGTTCCCCCACGGATCTGAACGCTGCTAGACGCTAGTGCGGCTTCGCACAAGTGTCAACACTGATTTTTTTCCCGCCGGTCACGGCCCGGTCCCGACCCGCCCACCGCCTTTACATCGGTCCGGGCGGCGCGCAACGTGGAGGGGTTCGTGTTTGCCCCCACCTCCCCCGGAGCGCTGATGAAGGACGCGCAGCTCAAGGCCCTGCTCAAGAAGACCCAGCAGAAGGCCGCGCAGACGAAGAAGCCCACCCGCCAGCCCTACGACCCCACGCTCGAAGCCACCCGCAGCAAGCAGGAAGCCGAGGAGTCCGATGCCAAGGAGATCTTCCGCGAGATGAAGCGCCGCGAGTTCTGACATCAGGCGGGGCGCCACCCGAAACCCGCGGCGGCTCCTTCTCCGTAGACATCCACGTGAGCCTCCCTCCCGCCCCTCGCCCCGACCCGGCCTTCCTCGCGCTGCAGGCTGCGCTGGCCGGCCGTTTCTCGCTCGAACGGGAAATCGGCCGGGGCGGCATGGGAATCGTGTTTCTGGCCCGTGACGTGCTGCTCGAGCGGCAGGTGGCCATCAAGCTGCTGGCGCCCAGCCTTGGCGCGCGCGAATCCATGCGCCGCCGCTTCCTCCGCGAGGCGCGCACCGCGGCCCAGTGCTTTCACCCGCACATCGTCCCCATTCACGAGGTGGCCGAGTCGGGGGAGCTGGCGTGGTTTGTCATGGCCTACGTGCAGGGCGAAACACTGGCGGACCGCCTTCGGCGCAGTGGCCCGCTCCCGCCCGATCTGGTGCAGCGCATCGGACGGGAGGTGGGCTGGGCGCTGGGCTATGCGCACGAGCGCGGCGTCGTGCACCGCGACGTCAAACCCGAGAACATCCTCATCGAAAAGGACACCGGCCGGGCGCTCATTGCCGATTTTGGCATTGCGCAGCAGCTGCACGGCCCTGAGGTGTCCGGTGAGGTGGCGGGTACGGCCCGCTTCATGGCCCCCGAGCAGGCCCTGGGTGACACACTCGACGGCCGCGCGGATCTCTACGCGCTGGGGGTCACGCTCTACCTCGCCGCCACGGGCCGCTATCCGGTGGACGGTCAGTCCGCCATGGCCATCGTGGCCCAGCAGGCCGTGTCGCGGCCGCCCGCCGTTCGCGGGTTCGCACCGCAGCTGCCTGCCGCGCTGGCCGACGCCATCGACCAGTGCCTCGCCCCCATGGCAGGCGAGCGCTTTGCCACGGCGGCCCACTTTGTGGCCGCGCTCGACCGCGAACCACCCGTCCGCGAGGAGCCGCCGACGCTTCGAGAGACCCGCCACGCCGCGCAGTCCAGCGCCACCCTGCTCGATTGGACGGTCACGCTTGGCGTGGTGGGCGTGTTCCTCATTGCGGGTGAGGCTCCGGGATCACTGAGCCGCGGCATCATGAGGGCCATCGTCGAAAGCGTGCTCGTCTTCGCGGCCGTTGCCACGACGGTCCGCTCGGCCGAACTGCCCCTGCTCGTGCGACGTGCACTTCGCGAGGGCAATGCACCCGACGACGTGGCACAGGCGCTTGCCGCGCCGCCCGCCGCACCCGTGCGCACCACACCAGCCCTGCAGGCAGGCGGCCTGCTGCTGCTCGGCGCGGCCCTCGCGTTTGCGCAGGGCACAATGGACTCGCTCGAGCTTCCGGCGGCCATCGAGTGGCTTGGCGCACTCGCCACCTGGCTCGCCCCGCCCGTGCTGGTGCAACGCGGACTCGCCGGCCTGCGCCGCAGCACGGGCCTCGGGGCCTGGCTGCAGCGCCATGTGCGCGAACCGGTGGCCAAATGGGTCACCGCGCGTCTCGCACCGGCGCAGCTCGCCGTGCCGGCCGTACCGGCCAGTGCGCCCACGGAGTGGCAGCTGGGCAACGAAGCCGGCGCCATTCTGGCCCGCCTTGACCAGGAGACCCGCGCACAACTCGCGGCGCTGCCGGCGGCCACGGCGGCGCTGGCGCAGGAGGCCGCCGCGCTGCGATCCCGCGCACACCATCTCTCCGACGAAATGCGCGCGCTGCGCCACGACCCCGCGCTCCGGCCCGACGCGCGCGCCAGGCAGGTCGCCGCACTCGACGCCGAACGACTGCAGGTCCAGGCACGCCTTGGCACCACCGTCGCCGCACTCGAGAGCATCCGACTCGACCTGCTGCGCCTCGAATCGGAATCGCTTGCCCCCGGCAACCTCACGGAGCAGCTGGCCGTGGTGCAGGAACTGCACCGGCGCGTCGAGGCCGCGAGTGATGTCGAGCGTGTGCTGCGTGCGCCGGCCCCCTTGCCGCCGGAACCCACGCCAGTCTGAGCGGGCACGATGTATGTTGGGAAGCAGTGTGTGGTCCGCCCTGCTCTCCTTCCATACGCCCTCCATGACGCCTCCCCTTTCTTCACCTCGCCGCGTGTTCGTGCCGCGCCTGGCGTGCTGGTTGCTCGTCCTGCCGCTGATGGCCTGCGCCGCCGGCGATCGCGCGCCCAATGCCGCCGCAGACAGCTCGGCCGTGGCCATGGCTGCCGCCGACACCGGCGCGTGGCAGGACGGCGATGAACAGATCGCCTGGTCCAGCAACATCGTGGACGGACAGATCACCGAAATCACCGAGCAGGTCACCTTCGGTACCGACGGACGGGCCGAACGCACCCTGCGATTCACCGCGGACGGCGCGCTGACCGCGTTCCGCGAAATCCGCACGCAGACCGTGCAGCAATCGGCGCAGTCACCCACCACCATGCGCGTCGAACTCGACGTCACCTTCGCCGGCGACTCGGTACTGTCGCAAACGAAGACGGTGGACGGCGCGCCCGCCACGGTGCAGCCCTGGGACATCGAGAACATCCGCCGTCATGCGGCTGCGACTCTGCAGCAGCTGCGTCTCCCTGACTCCTCCGCAGCACCGACTCGTGACTGATTTCGAAACGCTGGGCGCCTTCTACCTGGGCAAGCAGTACGATCTCGGCAGCCGCACGCGGCGCGATGATTTTGTGCTCTGCGACGCCAAGGATCTCACCACGCACGCCGTCATCATCGGCATGACCGGCAGTGGCAAGACGGGACTCGGAGTGGGCCTGCTCGAAGAAGCCCTCATCGATCATGTACCCGTCATTGCCGTTGACCCCAAGGGTGACCTCGGCAATCTGGCCCTGCGCTTTCCCGCACTGAGCCCGTCGGACTTCCGCCCCTGGGTGGATCCGCAACAAGCCACCAACAACGGGCTCACCCCCGACCAGTTCGCCGAGCAGCAGGCCACGCTGTGGCGCAACGGACTTGCCGGATGGGGGCAGGACGGGGCGCGCATTCAGCGCTGCATCGATGCCGCCGAGGTGAGCATCTACACACCTGGCAGCACCGCGGGCCGGCCGCTGTCCCTGCTCAAGGCCTTTGACGCTCCGCCGCCCGCCGTGCAGCAGGACGCCGAGGCGTTGCAGGAGCGGGTGAACGCCACCGCCACGTCACTGCTCGCGCTGCTCGGCATCGAGGCCGATCCCATCACGAGCCGCGAACACATTCTGCTCGCGAACCTGCTGCATCACGCCTGGCGTGAGGGACGCAGTCTCGATCTGGCCGGTCTCATTGGCGGCATACAGACGCCGCCGTTCAGCACCGTGGGAGTGATGCCGCTCGACACGGTGTTTCCTCCCAAGGACCGCATGGCGCTGGCCATGCAGCTCAACAACCTGCTGGCCGCGCCCGGATTTCAGACCTGGATGCAGGGTGAGGCGCTGGACACGGCCAGCCTGCTGTACACAGCGCAGGGCAAGCCGCGCGGCTCCGTCATTTCCATCGCGCATCTGAACGACGCCGAGCGCATGTTCTTCATGACGCTGCTGCTGTCGGACATCCTGGCCTGGGTGCGCACACAGCCCGGCACCGGATCGCTGCGTGCCATTCTCTACATCGACGAGCTGTTCGGCTACATGCCGCCGGTGGCCAATCCGCCCAGCAAGGTGCTGCTGCTCACGCTGCTCAAGCAGGCGCGCGCCTATGGCCTGGGTGTGGTGCTGGCCACGCAGAATCCGGTGGATCTCGACTACCGCGGCCTCTCCAACACCGGCACCTGGTTCATTGGTCGCCTGCAGACCGAGCGCGACAAGATGCGCGTGATGGAAGGTCTCGAAGGCGTGTCCGGTGGACAGCCCTTTGACAAGGCGGCAATGGAACAGACGATTGCCGGCCTCGGCAAGCGGGTCTTCCTGCTGCACAGTGTGCACGAAGCCGCCCCCGTCACCTTCGAAACGCGCTGGACGCTGTCGTATCTTGCCGGCCCCATGACGCGCGATCAGATCCGTCAGGTGACCGCCACGCAGACGGTGAACGGGCACGCGGCGACCACGCCAACCAGCCCTGCAGCAGCCAGCGCAGCAGACCCCGCCTCACGATCGTCCGGCGCCATGGGCGTGAATGCCAACGGCCTCTCGAACACCGCTCCGGTGTTGCCGCCCGACGTACCGCAGTACTTCATCACGCCCACGCAGGACACGGGCGAAGTGCTGTACACACCAACGGTGCTGGGCCTGGCCGATGTGCATTTTGCCAACGCTCGGCTCGGGGTGGCCGAACAGCGGCGTGTGGCGCTTTTGACCACCGTCAACGACGGCCCGATTGCGGTGGAGTGGGATGGCAGTGAGCGCGTGGAGCTCGACCCGTCGCAGCTCGCGCGTTCCGCCAGCGGAACCGCGCAATTCGGGAACGTGCCGGCCATCGCCGCGTCGGCCAGGAGCTACGCCGCGTGGACGAAGACGCTGCAGAAGTGGCTCGTGGCCAACGAGCAGGTGACGCTGTTCAAGAGTGCCGCGCTCAAGCTCACGTCGGAGCCCGGTGAATCGGAACGCGACTTCCGCATCCGGCTGCAGGTGCACGCACATGAACTCCGCGACGAGAAGATCGCGGCGCTGCGCGCCAAGTACAGCAGCAAGCTGGCCACTGCCGTGGAGAAGGTGCGTAAGGCCGAACAGGCCGTGCAGCGGGAACAGCAGCAGGCCTCGCAGGCCAAGATGGACACGGCCATCTCGGTGGGCGGCGCCATTCTCGGCGCCATCTTCGGACGCGGCAAAGTGGGCGTGGGCACGCTGGGCAAGGTCGCCACCGCGTCGCGAGGCGCGGGGCGCGCCATGCAGCAGGCCGGCGACGTCACACGCGCGGCGGAGTCATTGGAAGCGGCGCGGCAGCAATACGCCGACCTCGAGGCCCGCCTGCAGGAAGAGGTGGACGCTCTCGGCGCTGCCTATGATGCGCAGCAGGAGTCGCTGGAGACGATCGTCGTCAAGGCCAAGGCCGCCGACGTGCACATCCAGTTGGTCGCGCTCTGCTGGGTGCCGCGAACTCGCGACGCCTCGGGTCGTCTCAGCGACGCGTGGCGCTGAAGCGCGTCGGCATGCCGTGCAGATATGCCGTGCAGATATGCCGTGCAGATATGCCGTGCAGATATGCCGTGCAGATCGGCGGGATCCGGTCTGCACGGGCAGCCCGGTCTGGCGGTCAGATGGCGCTGACGGCGTAGGCCACCACGTAGGCCAGCAGGAAGGCGAGGCCGCCCTGGGCAAGGGACGGCACATCCAGACGCAGTGCGTGGGCGCGGGAACGGCGACGCGATGGCAACATGGAAAGCTCCGGGTGAGAGGTCGGTTTTTACCAGACGCCCGGTGCGCATGCCCCGTCACATGGCCTTGCCCGCGGCCCCGCCCCTGGCCCTGGTTCCGGGCGGATCGGTGAGACCGTTCAGTCGCCAGTCAAATGCCGTGGCCCCCACCGGAAACCGCCCCTTTTCCAGCGCCTCACGCGCCGCGGGAAAGTAGGGCGCGAAGTACTTGCCCAGTTCGGTGGTATTGGCGCCGAAGTCATCGCGATACTGCAGAATGACGGGGCTCAGCCAGAGGACCCGGCCACTGAAGCGGTTGCGCGTGGTGTCGGCCAGAAACACGCGCGCCTGATCGTTGAGTTGCTCGTCGAGCTTTGCTCCCACGTAGGCCTCGCTGCGCAGGGGCGCCGCACCACGGGCCGCCGGCACGATGGCAAAGTGGATGCGCGGCTCGCGGAACTGCGTGCGCAGGATGCGGTGCTCGACCTCATCGAGCGTCCAGGTTCGCCCTGCCGCCTGCACCAACGGCACACTCCACGGGCCCTTGAGCCGAAACACCCCGAGTGTCTTGTTCACGTTGCGGATGCTCTGCCGTTCTCCGCTCGACACAATGAGCTGCACGGTCCACGCATTGTACGCATTGATCCAGAACGCGAGGCGATCCTCCTCATCCAGCGCGTCCACGGCCACTGTGGGCAGCCAGGCCAGATAGCGCGCCAGCGCGCTGTCGCGGGCCACCGCATCGTAGTCCACGCGGCCATCCCGCACATGACGACGCAGCACACTGTCCCAGTCGCGATGATCCGCCCTCAGGGTCACCGCACTGGCGGGTACCGGAGTTGTTGGCTGCGCCCAGCTGGCGGTTGCCGCAGACAGGAACAGCAGCGGACCGAGACCGAAGGCCGCGGCACGCCGGGCCACAAGCCGTGTGATGCGCATTATCGTTCACCCATGATGGAAGACTGGCTGCTGGGAATCTGGCGTCTGATGCGCGCCGACCCTTCACTCGACTTCGCGCCCGGCGTGCGCATGGAATTTCTTCCCCAGGGCCAGCTGCGATATCACGTGGATGTGGGCGGTCGCGATCAGGTCATCGAGCTGCGCTACCGCCGCGACGGTGAACTGCTGCACACCGACAACCCGGCCGCGCCGCATTCGGTGACGGTGCGCATTGTGCACGGCGAAGGAGATGTGCTCATGCTCGACTTCGCCGGTGCCATGGCCCTGCTGGTGCGCGAAGACGGGATTCCGGGTCGCTGACCCCGCGGGGCGCCCCGTCTTCAGGGACCGTAAACCACCGGCGACGTGCCCTGCCGGATATCGCGCGCGCCTGCCGCGACCCCAGCGCCGACCGCGAAGCCGGCCGTGAGCGCCGTCCCGAGGCCAACAAGCGGAAGCAAACCGGCAAACAGACTGCCCACGAGAAACACGGCGCCACCGGCCAGCCAGGGCGCACCGCCCTTCTGGATGGCATCCACGTAGCGCAGGCGGCTGCGCACAAACTTGCGGGTCGAACCATGCAGCACGATGGCCAGCACGCTGGCGATCGCAAAAGACAGCAGGAAGGAGATCATGGGTCCTCCAGGGATGAAAGCCGGCGGTCGTGGCAGTCTGGCTCAACGGGGCCAGGTGGCACGTGCCGGGTGCTGTTCTCCCTAACGGGGTGGCCGGACAGAGGTTTCAGCCGCCTGGGCCCGTGTCCATCCGCTACGCCCCGGCAGTTCGATGGCACCGCCACGGCTCAGCGGCGGCGAGGGGGCTCCACTCTCGTGTAATCGAGCGGCACGCTGAAGAGCGCCGGATCGAGGCGACGCCGTTCCACCTTGGTAACCTCCAGCATCACGGTGCCGTCGGCCCGCGCCACACGCAGTGGGAAGCCGCCAGGTGGGAGTGCGTCCTGCACCGGATCCGTCCCGCCGCGCATCAGGGTGAGCGGATTGACATATTCGCCGAGTTCCGTGGTTACACAGAGCTCCAGCGAGTCAGCCCGCTCGGCAACGCGCATCACCATGCGCATGGCCTCACAGCGCAGGCCCGCGATGGTTTCCGTGCGCCCAAGTCGTGCGTTCGTGACGATCGGCGCCGGACCGCGGGCACCGCCGCCCGGTGGCGTGGCGCCGGAAGACGCGGCCGTCGGCAGGGGCATCTCGCGATAGCTCGCCTGCGCGGCCATGAGCAGATACGCGCGCGACTCGGCCGGCAGCACCAGCAGACTCATGGCCCCACCAGCCACGTTCACGCGCGCCTTGCCGTCGCGCACGAGGTATTCCATCACCTGCGTCTGCGCACCGTTCGGCGACGGCAGCGTCGCGCGCATGCTGACACTGCCCTCAAACGCGCGGGGCCGCGTGGCCTGCGCGACAAGCGACGACGAGAACAGCACCTGGGCCGGGAGCCCCAGAAGCAACGCCCACACCACGGCGCGCGGAGTGAAACTCATGACATCCCCTCGCGCAGCGCGCGCAGCACGAGTTCCGAGAACTGATCGACCTCGTCGAGCGTGGTGTACACGTTCGGCGTGACACGGATACCGCGGAATTCGGCGTGTGTGATGGGCGTCTGCACGACCCGGTGCTTGTTGAAGAGCCAGCTGCCCAGCGCGTCATGATCCATGCCCTCGATGGACAGAAAGCCGATGCCGGCTCCCCAGGGCGAGTCGAGTGGTGTCAGCACCTTCACCCGGCCCTGTCCTTCGGCGATGAGGCGCTTGGCCCAGCGATCACGCAGCAGGCGCAGGCGCGCCACCTTGCGTTCGGCGCCGATGGCGCGGTGAAAGGCCGTGGCCACCGCCACCGCATTGTGGTTCGCCGCCGGATGTGTGCCGATTTCCTCGAACTTGCGAATGTCGCCTTCCTGTCCGGGATTCTGTGCCATCAGCGGCCAGATCGAGCGGATGCGATCACGTCGCACGTACAGGAAGCCCGTGCCGATGGGTGCCGTGAGCCACTTGTGCAGGCTGGTGCCGTAGTAGTCGCAGTCGAGTGCATCACGCGTGAACGGAAAATGCGCGAAGGCATGCGCCCCATCGACAAAGGTCTGCACACCGCGCGCACGGGCCATGGTCACCAGCTCCTTCACGGGCAGAATCTGTCCCGTGAGATTGGTGATGTGCGTGATTTCCATGACACGGGTGCGGGGCGTGATGCCCGCCGCGAAGGCGTCTACGATGCGCTGCGGGTCCGTGCAGGGCACCGGAAACGAAATTTCCTTGATCACGATGCCCTCACGCGCCGCCCGCTGCTTCCAGGCATTGATCATGCGCCCGTAGTTCTGGTTGCTGATCAGCACCTCGTCGCCGCGCTTGAGATCGAGGCCGTAGATGAGCGTGATGAGCGACTCGGACGCGTTGCGCGTCACCGCCATTTCCTCGGGATCACAACCGAAGTCCTGCGCCAGTTCTCGGCGCACCACCTCGATGCGCGGCTCGAGCGTCTGCCACATGTGAATCACGGGCAGCTCGTTCGAGAACCGGAGATCGCGCTCCAGCTTGGCCATGACCTGGGACGGCGCCGGCGAACATCCGCCGTTGTTGAGGTTCACCCAGGTGCGATCAATGTCGAAGGCCCGTTGAATGGGCTCCCAGAAGTCCTCGTCGCCGGCGAGCGCTTCCGCCTCCCGGCCGCGAGCCAGACCGGAGAAGTCCGGCAGTGGGCGATCGCCGGCCACCTGAGTGGCGTCGATCAGGCGGCGCACGGCATCCGGCGCGTAGGTGACGGACAGGGCGGGCAGCGCCGACGCGCTGGCGAGGGCGGAAACGAAATGGCGACGGTCCATGCGGAATACTGGGGGACGAACCGTGGGACCGCGAGGGCTCGCGCGGCATGGTCGCATTTCGCCTGTCTGCGTCGTAATCTCTCGGCATGATGCCCCCGCCCGTTTTCCGCTTGCCAGTTCGCCGAGCGCGCTCGGCGCCCGCAGCCATGGCGCTCAGAGCCGCGGCGCTCAAAGTCGCGACACTCGCCGCCACCGCCCTCGGGCTTGGCGCCTGCGCACAGCCGCTCACCATTGCGCCCAGTGACGCCGGCACGGTGCTGGCCCGTCGCAGCATCACCGCACCCAACCCCGGCGAGAAGGGCACACAGCGCGTCGGCTTTCTCTACTACGGCAGCGGCAAGGACCGGCGCCGGCCGGAGTTCCGTGATTCCATCACCTACCGCACCGGCACCGTGGACGCGTCCCCCTACGCCCGCATGGAACCGGCGGTGGCGAAGAGCCGCAAGAAGTACTGGGGGTACGACAACACCGCCTTCCCGCTCAATGCGCGGGTCTGGTATCCCGAGGGACCGGGCCCCTTCCCGCTCGTGCTCGTGGTGCACGGCAATCACGACATGACGGAGTTCTCCGACCCGGGCTACCAGTGGCTGGGCGAGTTGCTCGCGTCCCGCGGATTCATCCTCGCCTCCATCGACGAGAACTTCCTCAACGGCGGCATCCGCGGGGAAAACGACGCGCGCGGATGGATGCTGCTCAAGCACCTCGAAGTGTTCCGTGCGCTCAACGACAGCGCGGGCAAGCCGCTGGCGGGCAAGGTGGACATGTCCCGCATTGCGCTCATGGGTCACTCGCGTGGCGGTGAAGCGGTGGCCATTGCCGGCGCCTTCAATCGTCTGCCCGCCTACCCGGACGACGCCACGCAACGCTTCAGTTTCAACTTCAACATCAAGTCCCTCGTGGCCATCGCGCCGGTGGACGGGCAGTACCGTCCCGCCGAGCAGCCCACGCCGGTGCACGACTACAGCTATCTCGTCATCCACGGTTCGCACGACGGTGACGTGACGAGCTTCATGGGGCTCACCCAATACAACCGGTTCCGCTTCACACGCCCCGGTCCCGAGTTCAAGAGCGCCATCTGGATGCATCGCGCGAACCACGGACAATGGAACACCGTCTGGAACGATCGCGACAACGGCGACTACTCGGTGCGGGCGCTGCAGCTCAAGGCCCTCATCGATGGCGAAGAGCAGCGGCGTTTCGGCCGGGTGGTGATTGGCGGCTTCCTCGAGGCCACGCTCAACGGCCGTGACGAATATCGCATCATGTTCCGCGATCATCGCAGCGCCGGCGACTGGCTGCCACCCACCATGTATCTCACCCGCTACGCCGACGCGCGCTCGCAGATGCTCGCCACCTTCGAGGAGGATGTGGACGTGAGCACCGGCTCGCTGCCTGGTGTGCGACTGCAGGGTGACTCGCTCAGCACCTGGCGCGAGTCCGACATGCCCTCGCGCTCCCGCGCCGCCACGTTCCGCAGCAACGCCGTGACGGTGGGCTGGAACAATACGCCGGCAGGACGCGACACCACCACGCCGCGCTGGCCGGCACGTTTCTCGGTCACACTCAGCGACTCCCTCTCGCGTGCGCTGTCGCTCACATCGCAGCACGCCCTGCTGCTCACGGTGGGCACGACCGACCAGAAGCCGGGACCGCGTCGTGTGCCGCGTGACACCAGCAAGAGCGATTCGACAAAGCGTGACACCACGAAGCAGGCAAGCACCGCCAAGGCCCCGGCGAAGCGTCCGGCGGCCGGCAAGCCGGCCGAGGACACCGTGCCGCCCGACTTCACCCTGGAGCTGGAAGACGCCGACGGCCGCGTGGCCCGTCTGCCGCTCAGCACCTTCGGTGCGGTGCGCCTGCCCATCGAGAGCTACATCTATCGCCGGCGCGGTCGCGACAAGTCGCAATTCCCCACGCTGGCCGAGCCCATCATGCAGACCTACGTCGCCCCGCTCTCCGCCTTCCGGGATGCAAATGCATCGCTTGATGTGGCGCGGCTGCGCGCGCTGCGTCTGGTTTTCGATCGCAAGCCGGTGGGCAGCATTCAGCTCGATGACATTGGGGTGTCGCGGCCCGAGTAGGGCGCGTCAGGGCCTGCCCAGCACCAAATCAGCGGCGTTTCAGAACCGCGTCCGCAGGCCAAACGTGATCGTGCGGCCCATCAGCAGGGCGGTGTTGTCCGGTGCACCGCCCTGCACGTTGAGCAGGTTGTCTCCGGCCAGCACGGCCGTGAGATCACCGCGCAGACGCATCAGCACGTTGGCGCGCCAGCGTGTCACGCCGTCGTTGGCCGTCCAGTAGTTGCGCATGGCCGCTCCCTCGATGGGCCGAACGTCGGTGGAGTCGGCCAACACCCCCCCCAGCGAGGCGCGGTCGTAGGACAGCCAGTTGGCCGCATGCGCCACGCTGCTGCTCAGCGACCACCGTCCCCGGCTCCAACTCGCACTGAGACTGGCCGTGCTTGCCGGGACGTCAAACATGCGATCGCCGGCACGCAGCTCGCCGGCATATCCACGCGCCACCTGCGCCACCCGGCTATCCACCAGTGTGAGTGTGCCGGCCAGCGTCAGATTGGCCAGTCGTGTCTGGCCCTCCATTTCCCATCCGCGGTTGGTGATGGCTCCGACGTTCTGCAGCGAATAGCGCATGGTCTTCAGCACACGGCCGCTGCCGGTGAGCGTATTGGTGATGACCGGCACGGCTTGAATGAGTCCGTCCGCACGCTGATCGAAGCGCGTGAGGTGCAGCGCCACGCCGGTGCCGGCGTGAAGGTCCACGCCGTACTCCACGCCGCGCTGCCGTTCCGCATCGAGAGCCCTCGCGTTGCGCCCGCTGAGGGGGAGCCCCCCAATCGTGCCGAGGCGGCCACCCGCGCCATCCAGCGCGCCCGCATTGCCGGCGCCCACCTGCCCCATCCAGGTGCCGGAGCGCAGCACCGTGCGCGCTGGCCGGATGCCGGTGCCGAAGGCGGCACGTGTCTTGACTGTCCACGAGCCCAGCTCCCGCACGTAGGCCGCGCCGAGCATGGGCAGCAGTGAGGTCTGTGCCAAGGGAGTGGCGCCGGTGGTGCGCTCCACCCGGCCACCAGCCGAGAGGTACCACGTATCGCGCCAGGCCAGCTGCCCCTGAACGAGCAGCCCGCGACTCACATACCGACTGTCAATGTCCACGAATCGCGCACCGGGCACACCGGGACGCGCGCTGCTGTCGGCGGCGGCACCTGCCCCCCCGCCACGGCCGGCATTGCGGGTGGAATCCCCCAAGCCGCCGCCGATGACGGACGGCACGGACAGGTCCGGTGCTCCCGTGACGGACTCGTTGGTATGCACCTGCTCGGCACCCAGCGTGAGGGTGCCCAAGAGACCGGGCCGAATGTCGAAGCGTCCCACACTGCGCAGGCGTGTCGTGAGACGAATGGCCGAACCGTTCGAGTCGCCCAGCGCCGACACCGTGGTACTGCCGACCGGACCGGGCAAGGCCGTACCGGACAGGCCCTGCAGCGCATACCCGTCCACCCCGGCAATGAACGTATGGGTCCAGCGCAGTGAGGGCATGACGGACACACTGCCGCCCGCCGTGTACTGTGACACCTGCTGCCCCAGGGCGCTGTCGCGCGGGCCAATGGGAATGCGAAAGCCCAGCGAGGTGGCGCTGTCCAGCAGGCCACCATTCGTCTCCTGCCGCGTGAAGCGCGCGAGGCCGTTCCACACCGCGCGCTGCTGCGTGTAGCGCGCGTTCACATCGGCCAGCACGCGTCGCTCGGCTGCACCCGGCTGGAACTCACCGACCGTACCCAGATTGACGCCTGCGCTGATGCTGCGTGCCGCGGTGCCGCGGCGCAGCGTGACGGCGTGATCCTGCACAAAGGGATCGCGCGCGACGAGGCCGGCATTGGTCACGCCGGCCATGCTCGCCACATGCACGTCTGTCTGGCCTTCACTGGTGCCATCGTAGCGCGTGAGCACATGCACCACGCCGCTGATGGCATCCGCGCCATACAGGGCCGCCCCCTGCGGCCCGCGAATGATCTCCACGCGTGCAATGCGCGTGGCATCGAGCTGCATGACGAGCAGCGGGTTGGCCACCTCGACGCCATCGACGTACACCTTGGGCGCCGTGACCCCGAAGGAGCTGGCGCCACGGATGCTGCCGAAACGCGCACTCACCGAGCCGGCGCTGGTGGCCCACATCCACACGCCAGGCACCGAAAGCTCAAGCGCGTCGCCCAGCGTGCGCACGCCGTGTGCGGACAGCACGTCGCCCTCCACCACATCGAGCGCAAACGGCGAACCACGCTGCGCGAAGCCGTCCGGCGATCCCGTCACCACCACGCGATCGAGCAGACTCGGGGTCCGGGCAATGTGCGGTCTGTCCGACATCCCGGCGCGTGGCGCAATGGCGGGCGCCAGCGCCGTGCGCACCGGGGCGAGCACGATGTCCGTGGCGCCCACCACGACGGCGCGCATCGCCGCGCCCTGCAGCAGGTGATCGAGCACCGCGCCCAGCGGCACATGTTCCACCTGCATGCACACCGTGCGCTCGACGGGCAGCAGTTCGGCGCTGTAGGAAAGTGACACACCGCTGCGTTCGGCCAGCGCATCCAGCGCCGCGCGCAGTGAGGTCTGTGGCAGACGCAGCGTAACCGCCCGATCCAGGGGCGCCGCCCACAGTGCCGCGCGCTCCCTGGCACTGACCCGTGTGAGACACGAAGGCTCGGGGGATGCCCCGGTTGTTACACGGGCATCGGCGCGAATCGGCAGGCCGGACAGGAGCGCGCCAATGAGCGCGGCCCGCAAGGACAGGCCGCCTGCCGTCATCGTCCGGCCGGTGATGTCCCGCCTGCGAGCACGAGCCGCACCGTATCGCCGCGCTGCACAAGATCCGCACCCAGCGCCAGCGAGAGCACCTCGAGCACCGGCGCCAGGGAATCCGTGCGGAAGCGCGTCGTGATCGTGCGCGACATCAACTGGTTGTCGTCCACCACCAGTGTGACGCCGAACCAGCGCGCGAGATCGGCACGCACTTCGGCCAGCGATGCATCGCGGTAGCTGAGTTCACCGCGCGTCCAGTTGAGCACCGTGGCATCCACTCCTCCGCGTGCAACACGCACGGAATCGGCAACGACCTCGCCCAGATCGCCGGCCGCGAGCTCCACCTCGCGCGATCCCGCGCCGCGCGGCGCCACGGCCACACGTCCGTCCGTGACAGCCACCGTGGCGCCCTGTTCACCGAGCGCCTTGACGGTGAAGGCCGTGCCGATGTCGCGCACGTGCACACCGCCGGCGCGCACGACAAATGGCCGCGCGTCATCATGCACGACGGTGAAGTGCGCCGCGCCATTCAGCGTCAGCTGCCGGGACGCGTCGCCGTAGTCCGCATCGAGGGTGAGCGCGCTGCCCGGTGCCAGCACCACCTGCGTGCCGTCGTCCAGCCGCAGCGTATCCGTCTGACCGACCGCGGTCCGGTACTCCCGCAGGCCACTGCCGCTGGTTGGCGTTCGCCCCTGCAGCACGAGCATGGCCACCAACCCGGCGGCCAGGGCCACGCCAAGTCCGCGCCATGGCAGGCGACGCGTGGCGCTCACGGGGTCGGGGCGCGTGTTTCGCACGCCGCCTGCGACACGACGCGCCGGCGCACGTTCCTGCGGCACCAGCGCGGGACGCGCCGACGGCGGCGTGAGCGGCACGGCATCCAGCGCGGCGATGTTGGCGCGCACGGCGCGCAAAGCCGCCTCGGTGTCGACGGTCAGCGGCGACACGCGCTCACGATGCTGATTCTCGTGCGCCTCCGCGGTGCGCAGCATGTACACCAGCTGCTGCAGATCCGGATCCTCTGCCAGCCGGGCCTCCACGGCCGCAACCTCCGGCGGTTCACACTCGCCGGCAACATAGCGCGCCAGCGCCTCCCATTCCGGGTCGGCGCCTGGTATCGGCTCGTTGTGGATTTCGTCTGACATACCGTGAAAACACCGCGGGGGAATGGAACCCTACGTCCCGCATTAGTATATCAGCAGCCCGACGCACGCGCCCCCCGCGCGGCGGAACCGCCCGTCCTCTGCCCCCACGTGACCGACGCCGACCTGCTGGCCCGCCTTCGCTCCGGTGAACACGACGCCTTTGACGCGCTCTTCCGTCAATGGTATGAGCCGGTCGTCCGCGTGGCGCATCGCATCCTGCGCGACCAGGGCGTGGCTGAAGAGGTCACGCAGGATGTCTTTCTGGAATTGTGGCGGCGACGGGACAGTCTGCCTGACGGCAGCTCCGTGCCGGCGTATCTCATGCAGTCCGCCCGCAATCGCGCCCTCAATCATCTGCGCCATCTCAAGGTGCAGCAGAAGTCGCAGGTCTTTCTCGAGGCGCTGCACGAACCGTCCGTCGCCGCCGACATCGAAGCGCGCAGCACGGAACTCATTGCCGCCATTCACGAGGCCGTGACCGCCCTGCCGCCTCGCACACGCGAGGTGTTCACGCTGAGCCGTGAGCGCAATCTGCGTTACGCGGAGATTGCCGATCTGCTCGGCATTTCCGTAAAGGCGGTGGAAGCGAACATGAGTCGCGCCCTGCGTCACCTGCGCGAACGGCTCGCACACTTTCGGTAGACGCGGAAGCACTGCGGACGCGGTGTGACATGCCATGACATGCGGTGACGTGGGGTACCACGTCCCCGGTGTGTCTCCATCGCACCAACGTCAATCATGCACCGGAAGCGCCGACCGAATGGTGGGCTGCGCCGGTGCACCTGCCGGAGACTTTCATGCGTTCTTCCGAATCCACAGCATCCACTGACACCGCGCCGCGCTCCGTGGCCCGCTTCACGCCACGCGCGGCCTCTGCATTGTTGCTGGGCAGCGTGCTGCTCGCCACCCTCGCCGCATGCAACTCCGATAGTGTATCCCGCCCCACCGAGTCGGGGCTGCTCGTGGGCGGCGCCTTCAGTGCGGTGCCAAGCGGCATGGATCTGGCCGCGTCGAGCTACGGCGGCGATGCGTCGGCCGAATGGGAAGGGCCGATGCGTGGGCCGATGCGCGGCATGGGAGGCATGGGAGCGTTCGGCGGACGCGGCATTCACGGTGGCCCGGGCATCGATGGCCTCATGGGCGGCGGTCTCCGCGGCGACTTCCGTGGCGACAGTGCGCCGAGCCCGCGCCCACACCGTGGACCGTTTGCCATTCGCATCGACTCCACCTGCACGGTGTCGGGCAACGACGTGAACTGCACCAACGTGCGCAACGGTCTCACCACCACCAACATCTTCACCATCACATCGAAGGATGGCGCCGCGCAGACCCGCATCGATTCCATGACCACCAATACCGTGCGTACCCGCACCACGGTGACGGGCACCACGACGCGGCGTGTACCGAGCCCGGGACGTGATTCGGCCTCCGCGCCCACCATCACCGCCACCGTCAACGCGAGCAGCGATCGCACGGTCACTGGTCTGGCCGCCGGCAGCACACAGCGCACGGTGAACGGCTGGTCGAAGAGCGCCGAGTCCATCAGTGGCACGAATCGCGACGGCGAGCACTTCACCGCCATTCGCAACGCCACCGACACCACCAAGGGTCTCGTGGTGCCCGCCGGAACGGTCGCCGGCCCCGGTTATCCCACCGCCGGCACGGTCGTGCGTGTGATCTCGGTGCAGTCGGCCGTCAACGGCGGCACCCCCACCACCAACGAGCGGCGTGAGGTGCTGACCTACAACGGCAGCAACACGGCCACGCTCGTCATCACCGAGAACGGCAACACCAAGACCTGCAGCATTACGCTGCCGCGCGGCCGTCCGTCCTGCAGCTGATCACACGACGGCGGCATACACGACGTCAGCGAAGACGAAGCCCCAGGCGATGCGACACCGGTCGTCCGCCGCGCATGGGTTCCACGCTGTAGTCCACTGACAGTCTGTCCACCGTGAGCCCGACGCCCGCTGTCACCAGAGACTCGTCGGGCTCACGCGGCAGAAGCAGTCCCTGACGCCACACGATGGACACGCCCTCGATGGGCACGTACCCCAGTTCGATGCCTCCGGCCGGTCTGACGAATCCATCACCGTCCACACTGACCTGCACCTGCGCGCCCATGTCGAGATATTCGCCCATGGGCATCATGCCGCCGCCAAATCCCAGCGTGTAGCGCTGCGGCAAGGGAACGCGTACGGCATCGAGTTGCGGGCGGACACCGAGATTCTGCACCGTGAAACTGAGTGCGCCCGGTCCGAAGGCACGGGCATAGCCGATATCCACGGCAAGCACCGCGTCTGATTGTGCGTCGATGCGCTCCTCGGCGTACTTGAGCGCCACACCGAGCCGCTGCCCCTTGATGACGCGAGCGATGCCGAGGGCCACCAGCTGACTCCCGGCCTCGCGCACACCACCGTCGCTGAGCGTGGTGGTGCCGGTGCGCAGCACCTCACCATAGGGCAGTGATGGCGCGCGCCAATCGAGCACCTGCGCACCGAGCCCGATCGTGGTGCCGCCCACGGTGCTGATGGTGGACACGCTGCCATGCGTGGCGGCCCCGCCGTAGCGCTGCACGGACGCCGACGCGCCGCGTGCCGTGATGAGCATGGCGGGTGAAAGAAACACCGCATCGGCATCGGTTATGGCCGCGCCGGCATTACCCAGGGCCAGCACTCTCGCACTTGTGGGCGTGCGCAGCACCAGCGGACCACTGCGTCGCTGGGCGGACAGATCACGCGGTGCGAGCGGCAGCGTGAGCAGGGTGAACGCGAAAACATGACACGCCGCGGTCAGTGCGCGGCGAACTGGCAGCTTGCGATTCGGGAGAAGCATGTGTCAAATGAACGCCATGTGCGCGCCGCCCGCCAGCACGGGCCGATGCGCCGTGCGCGCCCCCTGACCTTCGCCGATACCCGCGTGACTTCCGCGTCCTGGGAACTTGGTCCCGCTGTCCCGCAAACACATCGCCCGTGGCTGCGCCGACTCGGCCGCTGGTTGCTGAAGCGCGCCGGCTGGCGTTTCACCGGGCACATGCCCGACCTGCCGCGCTTCGTCGTCATCGTCGCGCCGCACACGTCCAACTGGGATTTTCCGGTGGGACTGGCTGCCAAGTGGGCGCTGGGCTTCGATGCACACTGGTGGGGCAAGGACACGCTGTTTCGTCCACCCCTCGGCTGGTTCATGCGCGCCAACGGCGGCATTCCGGTGGACCGGCACAACAAACACAACGTGGTCGAGCGCACCATTGTCGCCATGCAGGCCAGTGAGCGCTTTGCCCTCGCGCTCAGTCCCGAAGGCACCCGCAAGCGTGTCACCGAATGGCGGTCGGGATTCTGGCATGTGGCCGAGGGCGCCAACGTGCCCATCTGCTGTGTCGCCTTCGACTGGGACAGTCGCGAGATCCGTCTCGGCCCCGTGCTCACCGCCGACGAAGACGATACGGCCGCGGGCATTGCCCGGGTGCGCGCCGCCTTTGGCGACGTGCGTGGCTACGACCGCTCGCAGCACATCGCCCCCGCCTGAGCACCTGGAGGTCAGATTCATCCCCGGACCTCAAACGCGACGATTTCGTCGCGTTTTTTACGTTTTCCCCCTTCCCTCTCCGCGCTCCGCATCGGAGTTTCCATGGTATCCCTCACGGAGAGAGTCCTGTATGCGTGTGACGACCGTCGGCGTGGTGGGCGCCGGCGCCATGGGAAGTGGCATCGCCGCTCTGGCAGCATCCGCGGGCTGCCGCGTGATACTGCTGGACATTCCGGGCGACCCCGATCCGGCCTCGCCCAATCGCAGCGCCCCGGCGCGGAACGGGCTGCAGAAGACCCTCAAGGCCAAGCCGGCGGCCTTCATGGACGCCAGCGCCGCGGCGCGCGTGCGCACCGGCAACACCGACGACCATCTCGCCTGGCTGGCCGAGTGCGACTGGATCGTTGAGGCCATCATCGAGCAGCCGGCCCCCAAGCAGGCGCTGTTCGCGCGCATCGAAGCGCTCATGAAGCCGACGGCCATCATCTCGAGCAACACCTCGGGCATCCCCATGGCCGTGCTGCTCGACGGACGCGGAGAGAAGTTCCGTCGCCGATTCCTCGGCACGCACTTCTTCAATCCGCCGCGCTACATGCATCTGCTCGAACTCATCCCCACGCCGGACACCGATCCGGCGGTCATCGGGGCCATGCGCGCCTTCGCCGAGCGCACGCTGGGCAAGGGCATTGTCATGGCCAAGGATGTGCCGGGCTTCGTGGCCAATCGCCTGGGGGTCTACGGCATGGTGGCCACCATGCGCCGCATGGAGCAGCACGGACTCAGCATCGACGAAGTGGACGGCCTGACGGGCGCGCTCATCGGCCGCGCGCGCACGGCCACCTTCCGCACCGGTGACCTCACCGGCATCGACGTGCTGCAGCACGTCACCAGCGGCATCGGTGCCGCCACCGGCGAGGACTTCGCCATGCCCGCCTGGGTGGCGGAGCAACTGGTGGCCACCGGCAAGCTCGGTGACAAAACCGGCGGCGGCTTTTATCGCAAGGCGAAGGACGGCACCTTCACCTTCGACTGGAAGACCGGCGACTATGTGCCGCAGCAGCGGCTCGAGGGCGGTGAAATCGGGCAGCTCCTGCGCCTGCCGCTCGCGCAGCGTCTCAAGGCCGCAGTCAAGCTGCCCGGGGCACACGGCGCCTTCCTGCGCGATCATCTCGCCGACGTGGCGCATTACACGCTCAGTCTCGCGCCGCAGCTGGCCTACGATCTCGTGGCCATCGATCGCGCCATGGAGTGGGGCTACGGCTGGGAGGCCGGCCCGTTTCAGATCATGGACGCGCTGGGACTCGACTGGTTGCGCGCCGAGTTCGCGTCGGAAGGGCGCGACGTGCCGGCTCTGCTCGAGCACGCGCAGGGCGCGTTCTACAAGGGCGACGAGGCGCTCACGTTCGAAGGCAATCTCGAGCCCGTGCCGGCCGTGCCGGGGCGCGTGTCGCTCGCGGCTCTGGCGCAGGCTGGTCGGGTGCTCGAAGACAACGGCCTCTCGCGTCTGCTCGACATGGGCGACGGCGTGGCCTGCTTCGAGTTCCGCTCCAAGATGAACAGTCTCGGACAGGGCGTGCTCGAGGGGCTGGCCAGCGCGCTTCGCAAGGTGGAGAAGCTGGGCTTCAACGGACTCGTCATCGGCAACGAGGATGCGCGCGCGTTCAGTGTTGGTGCTGATCTCTCGCTCGTGTCGTTCGCCGTGGCGGCCGGCGCCTGGGAGGACATCGATGCCTCCATCAAGGCCTTCCAGGACGCCACCATGTCCATCCGGCGTGCACCGTTTCCCGTGGTGGTTGCGCCGGCTGGCATGACGTTGGGCGGTGGCGCCGAAGTCACATTGCACGCTGATGCGGTGCAGGCGCATGCCGAGACCTACATGGGACTCGTGGAGGTCGGCGTGGGACTCCTGCCGGGCGGCGGCGGCACCAAGGAACTGCTCATGCGCTTCACCGGCGAGTTGCAGCAGTACGAGGAGCTCGATCTTTTTGCGGCGGTCAAGCGCGCATTCAAGCTGATTGCCTTCGCCACCACGAGCACCTCGGCGCATGAGGCCCGCAGTCTGGGTTATCTCCGCCAGAGCGACCGCATCAGCATGAACCGCGATCATCTGCTGGCCGACGCCAAGCAGCGTGTGCTCGATCTCGCGCCGGGGTATCTGCCGCCGACGGAGCGCACGGTGCGCGCTCTCGGGCGCGAGGGTCTTGGCAATCTCGAATATGCGCTCTGGGCGGCGCACGAAGCCGGACAGGCCAGCGCCCACGACGTGCGGGTGGGCCGCGCCGTGGCGCATGTGCTGTGCGGTGGCGACGGCGCCCCGCGTGATGTGACGGAAACCGACCTGCTGGACCTCGAGCGCGAGCACTTCCTGTCCTTGCTGGGCACAAAGGAAACGCAGGAGCGCATCGCCTACACCCTCAAGACCGGCAAGCCGCTGCGCAACTGAGCGCGAGGAGCAGATCGATGACTGAAGTCGTGATCGTGAGTTGCGCGCGCACGGCCGTGGCCCGTGGCAAGGCCGATGGCGCGCTGGCCACCGTGCATCCGGTGGACGTGTCGTCGGCCGTGATGCGTGCGGCCATGGAGCGTGCTGGCGTCAACCCGGCCAGCGTGGAAGACGTACAGTGGGGCTGCGCCATGCCCGAGGCCTCGCAGGGCCTCAATCATGCGCGGCTGGCCTGGTTGCGTGGCGGCTTTCCGGTGGAGACCGCCGCGGCCACCATCAACCGCTTCTGCTCCAGCGGACTGCAGGCCGTGGCCTACGCCGCGCAGGCCATTGGGGCCGGACAGGGTGACGCGGTGTTGGCCGGTGGCATCGAGATGATGTCGCAGGTGCCCATGTCGGGCTACAACGCGCGACTCTCACCGGAAATCGTGGAGTCCTACATTGGCATGGGCTTCACCGCCGAGCGGGTGGCGAAGCGCTGGGGCATCACGCGTGAGCAGCAGGATGCGTTTGCGCTGCACAGTCAGCAGAAGGCCGCCGATGCGCTGACACGCGGCGTGTTTGCCGACGAAATCGTGCCCATCACCGTGCCGCAGTACCGCTGGGAGGGCGCCAAGAAGACCGTGAGCGAGCGCGTGTTTGCCGTGGATGAGTGCCCACGTCTCGACACCACGGCGGAGGGCCTCGCCAAGCTGCGACCGGCCTTCGTGCCCACGGGCAGCGTGACGGCCGGCAATGCCAGCCCCTATTCCGACGGTGCCGCCGCTGTGCTGGTCATGTCGGCCAGCGCCGCCAAGGCGCAGGGCCTCACACCACTCGCGCGCTTCGTGAGTTTTGGCGTTGGTGGCGTGGACCCGGACATCATGGGAGTGGGGCCCATCAAGGCGGTGCCCAAGGCGCTCAAGCGCGCGGGGCTCACGCTGGCCGACATCAAACTCATCGAGTTCAATGAAGCCTTTGCCGCGCAGGCCTTGGCCGTCATCAAGGAACTCGATATGCCCACCGACATCATCAACGTCAACGGTGGGGCCATTGCCCTCGGCCATCCGCTGGGCGCCACCGGTGCCAAGCTCACCACGCAGCTCATTCACGAGTTGCGTCGGCGTGGAGGCGGCTACGGCATGGTCACCATGTGCATCGGCGGCGGCATGGGCGCCGCCGGCATCTTCGAGGTGTACGCGTGATGGCCAGGGCCTGAAGGCCTACGCCTGAAGGCCTACGCCTGATCCGTCAGGCGACGCTCGAGGGATTCACCCCACGCAGCAGGAATACACGCGCCACCGCCTGTTCGATCTTGTTGTTGGGCGTGCTGGCACCGGCTGTGATGCCCACCCGCAGTGGACCGCTGGTGGGCAGCCACGGCGACATGTGGTCTTCGTGATGATGCTTGTCGATGCGCCGGTAGCGCACCGCATTGGCCGCCACGTCGATGTCATCGGGATCGGCAATGTGATATGTGGGCACCTGCTCCGCGCACAGCGCCGCCAGCGAGATGGTGTTGCTGGAGTTGTACCCGCCCACCACCACCATCAGGTCGAGCGGCTCCTGCAGCAGTTCCTTCACCGCATCCTGCCGGTCCTGGGTGGCGCTGCAGATGGTGTCGAAGGTGCGGAAGTGCGCTTCGCGGTGCGACGCACCGTAGGCGCGCGCCATGGCCTCGCCCACCGCTGCGCCAATGGCCAGCGACTCGCGCGCCAGCATGGTTGTCTGGTTGGCCACCCCGATGCGCACCAGATGCACATCGGGATCGAAGCCGTCACTGGCCGACACCGCAAACTTTTCGAGGAAGGCGGCGCGGGTGAGCGGCGCCCGCGTCGTCGGCAATCCGGCGCGTGCCTCGATGTAGTCCATCACCAGCTCGGCTTCGCCCATGTCGCGCACCACGAGATACTGACCGCCTGGATACTTCTCCACCTGCGAGGCCGTGGCGCGCGTCTCTTCGTGGTAGTACTTGCCGTGAATGAGCGACGTGAAGCCGTCGCGCGCATACGCCTCCACCCGCTTCCACACATTCAGCACCGAGCCGCAGGTGGTGTCCACCACCACACAGCCCAACTCGCGCAGCGTCTGGAAGTCCTGGATGGTGACGCCGAACGCCGGCAGAATCACCACGTCCTGCGCGGCGACTGGGGAATAGTCGAAGCCCTTGCCGCTTGCCGACAGGAACTCGACACCCATTTCCCGCAGCTTCGCGTTGACATGCGGGTTGTGGATGATCTCACCGGCCAGAAAAATGCGGCGGTCGGGAAACTTTCGGCGGGTCTGATAGGCGTAGTCCACCGCCCGCTCCACCCCGTAGCAGAACCCGAACTCCCGGGCCATTCGAACGGTCGTATCCCCGACCTCGAGGTGATAATCGCGCTCGCGCAGCAGGTCCACGAGTCGCCCGTTGTAGTCGGCGGCCAGCGTGTCCTGCACTTCGGCCTTGAGCCCGAAGCCCTTACGAACGTAGGTCGGGTCGGCGGAGGATGGAGTGGAAGCCATCCCGGAAATCTAGCGGGCGCCGGGGTGCTCGCGTGAGGCGTCGGCCTGCCGTGACATCCGCGCCACGTCCACCGGACAGGCGTAGGGCTCCAGCACCCGGCGATATTCGTCCGGCATGGGCTGGGTGCGAAAGGTCTCGGCGTTGACACACACCAGCACCATGGCCGTGGTGGCCACTGCGCGCCCGCCGGCGCCGTACAGGTCCACGTGCAGGCTCAGCGAGGACTCACCAAAGCGCGGCACGTAGGTCACCAGTGTCAGCGCCTCATCCAGCCGCGCCGGCGCGAGATAGTCCACCACCAACTGCCGCCGCGGCATCCAGAAGCTCGGATGGTCCATCAGCCGTGTGTACGGATAGCCCGCCGCACGCATGAGTTCCTGCTCCGCCAGCTCCACAAAGCGGGGCACGGCGCTGAAACGCATGATGCCGGCCAGGTCCACGTCGGCCCAGCGCACGTATTCGACGACTTCGAAGGGACGACCGGTCATGCGGCAGAGAGAAAGGCCCCGAACGAAAGGACGGTCATGTAACGGACCGGTCGATCCCCGACATGTCGGGGATCTCCCACTGGCCGAATTGCCGTCGCGGATGCACCCTCAAGCTATGTACCGGACTCTCTTTGTGCCTGTCGACGGTTCTGCGCTGAGCGCGCGGGCCCTCCCCGTGGCAGCCGCCATCGCGCGCCGCACCGGCGCCCGCATCCAACTCGCGCTTGTGCACGACCCGAGCGCCTACATCCCCTTCGTGCCCGGTGAGGTGGCCATCCCGGTGTTCGATCAGGATCTCGTGCAGTCGCAGCGCGAGCGCGATGCCGAGGTGCTGGCGGCCACCGTGGCTCACCTGCGCGCGCAGGGCCTGACGGCCGATGGCGTCGTGCTCGAGGGCACGGTGGTCGAGGCGCTCGAGGAATTCAGTCAGCGTCAGGCGGTGGATCTCACCATCATGACCACGCATGGACGCAGCGGATTCGAGCGACTGCGTGTGGGCTCGGTGGCTTCGGCCTTTCTCACGCGCGCCACGGCGCCCGTGTACCTCGTCCGCGGCAGCGGTGACGCCACGCCCGAGGACGCTGCGCCGCTGCCCACCGGACCGCTGCTCTGCGCCCTCGACGGCTCCCCGTTTTCTGAGGCCATGCTGCCGCACGCCCAGGCCTTCGCGGCGGCCGTTGGCGTGCCGCTGCTGCTCGTCGGGGTCACCGTGCCGCACGCCATTCCCATGGCCCCGTTTGGCGCCGAAGCCCTGCTGGCCGATGATTCGGCGCTGCGGGCGGAAGAGGCCGGGCGCGATGACTATCTCTCGCGCATCGCCGCCACACTGCCTGCAGGCACCGAGCGCGTGTGCGTGACGGACATGAGTGTGGCCCGCGCGCTCGTCGAGCTGGCCGAGACGCGGAAGGTGGGCGCCATTGCACTCGCCACCCATGGGCGCGGCGGCTTCAAGCGCTTCATGCTCGGCAGCGTGACGGACGAAGTCATTCGTCACGCCACGACGCCCGTGCTCGTCTATCGACCCACCGAAGGCGCATAAAACGCCGGCGCCAGCCAGGGCGCAAAGGCATACGCCACCATGGGCTCGTAGGCCCGTTGGCGATCCACCAGACCGGCCGTGAGTATGCCCACCGCTCCCCGGCCGTGTTTGGTGCCCGTGGTGCGCGCCTCCGCGTCCATGGCGTGGCCCAGCTCCTCCCCCGCCTCGATACGCGCGGCCACCCGATCCGGCAGCGGCATGGACAGCGAACCGCCCAGGCCTTCCCGACCGCTGCGGTCCACCACCACACACCACGCGCAGGTGCGCAGACCACCGTCCGCGGTGCGCACGACGCCGCCCTCGAGTCCCACGCCAAAGTGCGCCCCGGGTGTGGCGGCCAGGGCAGCCTGCGCGCGCTGCCGGGCTCCGGCCTGGGTCACCTCGTCACCAATGGGTTGAGCCGCCACCCCACTGGCCACCTCGAGCGCCTCCACGCGAATGGCGGCGTTCACCGACGCCAGGACCGCGCGCACGGCGGCCAGCTTCACGGGATTGCCCGAGCCCACCACAACCACGGCATCATCCGGGAAGAACTCGTGCATCACACCAGACCGAAAACGGGAGAACGGACGCTGCCGCTTGCACACAGCCGCTTGCTTGCAGCCACGTAGACAAGTAACCTCTCATCCACCGCTTTGACCATATGCCCGTCACCTCCTCCAAAGCGCGGCGGGCCGAATCGCGCGATCAGGCGCCCGGTCCGGTTCCGCAGCGAACCCGTCTCTGGCTGGACTTCGTCAACACCGACACGGCGTCACAGCCCCCCGGTGGGGATCTGCTGCGCGACTTCGAGGCCCTGCTCACCTGGCTGCAGAGTCAGGACGTGGTGGACGAAGAACGCGCCAGCGGCATTCGTCGACGCGCCGTGCTGCAGCCGGCAGCGGCCGCGGCCACCCTCGTCGATGCGCGCCGCGTGCGAGCCGCATTGCGCGCACTGGCCGAGCGCGGACAGCAGGTGGAACGGGTTCGCGACGATGCGCTCATCGAGATCAACCGGGTCTTGGGCCGGAGTGCCGGTACACGACGGCTCGATCCGATGCCGGGCGGGGGCTTCACGCGCATTTTTGTGCCCACGGGTGACGCCTTTGCGGGCCTCATGATTCCCATCGTCGAATCGGCCGCCGACACACTGATCGACAAGGAGCTGGGTCGCGTGCGCCGCTGCGCCGATCCGCGCTGTCATCGCGTCTTTCTCGATGGCACGAAGAACGGGCTCCGGCGCTGGTGTGACATGGGCACCTGCGGCAACCGCGCCAAGGCCGCGCGGCATCGCGCCCGGACCCAGGGCAGCGCGTGAGCGACGAGTACAGCGCACAGCCGGGGCCCGAACACGACCCGCTCTCACTCGAGCGGGGATTTGTGGCCTCGCTGCGCTGGCTTGTGGCCGAGGGCGACGCGCGTGGCGTGCGGCGCATCGCGGTGGAGTTGCGGGCGCTGCGCGAAGCACTCGCCACGCTCGACGAAACGCGCGCCGCCCGCGATGAGCAAACCAGACGCGTCGCTGAGCTCGAGCGGGACCTGCACGCCGCCCTCGCCATGCTTGGCCCCGGCACCGCCGTCAACGGCAACGGCACGCTGGTGCAGCGCCTCGCCCGCCTGCGCGACCGCCTGGCTGAGGACGCGGCCGACCGCCGGCAGCTGCTGCTCGAGCGGGATGCCTGGCGCGCCATGTGTACCCTGCTCACCCAGACGCGGGCGGGCATGCAGGAGCTGCTCGAAACCACCGAGGCCGAGCATCACGCCACGATGGGCGAACTCTCCGTCCTGCGTGAGCGCGTGGTGGAGCTCGCGGTCATGCACGATGACGCGGCCGCACAGGCGGCCGCCGCGCGGGCGGAGCTGGGCGCGCTGCGCGAACAATTGCGCCATTGGGGCGAGCGCGTCGAACTCGCGCTCATGGAACTGGCTGGGTCAGCCCGCCATCTGGCAGACTGACCCGGCCGGGTACTGCAGAAGCAATCAGGCGCCGGCGAGTGCCGTGCGCGGTGCGGCCGGCGTGGGCTGGAGCACGGCGCGCACCACCGAGTCACGCAGATAGCCCATTTCCACGGCGTAATTGGCCAGCTTGCGCTGCAGCAGGCGGCGGCCGCGGAACAGGCGTGACTTGACCGTGCCCTCGGGCACACCCAGCACCTGCGCGATTTCACCGTAGCGCAGCCCCTGCAGATCGCTCAGCACCACCGCCGCCCGGTACTCCTCCGGCAAGCCGCGGATGGCCCGCGTGATCTCGTCGTCGAGGAAGGAGTCGTAGAAGCGACCTTCCGGGTCGGCTTCGCCCACCGCTTCGAACAGCGCCCAGCCTTCCGTGTCGCTGGGCTGCTGGACCTCACGCGAGTGGATGCGCCGCGTGCGGCTCACGAACACGTGATACAGAATGGTGAACAGCCAGGCACGGATGTTGGTGCCGAGATGGTACTGCTCCCAGCGCTCGATGGCGCGAAGCATCGTGTCGGACACGAGGTCTTCGGCATCGTCGCGCGAACGCGTGAGTTTGAGCGCGAAGCTGTACAGGGCATCGAGATGGACCAACGCTTCCTGCTCGAAACGGGCACGACGCTCCGCGCGGTCACCCGGCGCGGTATTGTCCCGATTCTCGAGCACCTGCTCCTGGGCTTCGCTGTTCACGCTTACCATGGACGACGCTCCGTCTGTTCGGCATCGCGCACATGCATCGCGATGAACCGCTTGAGGTCTGCTGCGATCCCTTCGAGGACCGTCAGGTCACGCTTCACACGCGTCATGAGCACGGCGCCCTCGAGCGTGGCAATGATGAACCGGGACAACCGTACCGCGTCCACGTCATCCTGGAGCATGGGACGCGCTTCCCACAGCAACGAGCCGATCTGACTGGCCCAGCGCTCGAACACTGCCTCGATGCGCACGCGGAACCCCTCGTGCGCGTCGGCCAGTTCGGCCGCGAGGTTGCCGAACGGCGAACCACGACGGCCACCGCTCTCCGCCTGCAGCGCCACCACGCCATCGATGAACAGCGACAGGCGCTCCAGCGGATCGATCATGGGCTCGCGAAGAATCGCGAGACCACGCTCGGCGAAGCGCTCGAACTGCCGGTTGAGCACTTCGTAGCCGAGTTCTTCCTTCGACTTGAAGTAGTGATAGAAGTGGCTCTTGCCACTCAGCTTGGCCCCGCGGATGACGTCATCCACCGACGTGGAGGTGAATCCACGCTCGGCGATGAGTGCCGCAGCGGCATCCAGAATCTGTACTCGGCGTTCCTGCATGGACAGCAATGTAGGACCGTACGGTCCAACGCGCAAGCCGCAGTGCTGAGATTTTGTAACCTATTACATAACAACATGTTATGGGAACGAATGCAGCACAATCGGACCGCAGCATCCTAGCGCTGACCGGCATTTATAGGACTCTCCGGTCTTGCATGGTTCCCGGACCTTTTTTCACCGGGCAATTCAGGCGCTCCCCGCTCCGGTCGATACTGGCAGCCATGCCAGCACGCTGGCCCCGCCGACGGGACCACCCATATCCAATGTCCACACCAAACGAGCCTCTCGCGGATCCCCGGATCCACCCCTACCTCGAACGCCAGCTGCGACGGCACTGGGTGCACGACGACGGCAAGCTCACGCCGGTCCTGTACGCCATCAGCCGTTTGCTTGAGGATGTGGATCAGCAGCGTCAGCTCGACGAAGTGGCGATGGAATCGCTCGCACAGGAACTGCACGAGCGTCTCGAACGCATTGAGCGCAGCGAGCACCGCTATCGCCGTTTGTTCGAAGACAGCCCAGTAGCCATGATTGCCCTGCGCGCCAGCGATCTGGCCGTGGAAACATGGAACGGCGCCGCCGAACGTTTGTTGGGCTATCCGGCTGCTGACGTACTGGGTCGCCCACTCGATCAGCTGTCGCAGCGGAGCGGGCGGGACTGCCCATTTACGCCACAGGTGCTCACGCTCGCGCCGGGCACGACGCGGACACTCGACCTCGTGCTGGCTCATCGCGATGGCTCGCCACGCGACACCGTCGTCACGTTGCAGCACGTGTCGCTGGCCGACCGACAGAACATCGTGTTGCACGTGCGTGATCGTACGGAAGAACGACAGGCCGCGCGCAAGCAACGGGAAAGCGACGCGCGCTTCCGCACCTTCTTCGAGTACGCGGGCGTGGCCATTCATGTGCTTTCCTTCGACGGCGTCATCCTCGAAGCCAATCCGGCGGCCGAAGCACTGCTGGGTTACGGACCCGGTGAACTCATCGGTCGCTCGGCCACCTCGCTCTCACCCGACGAGGATGTGGAGGCGACACGCGAGCTGGGGGCCGAGCTGCGCCAGGGACTGCGCGATTCGGTAACGGTGGAACGGCGATTTTTTCACCGCGAAGGCCACATCGTCTGGGGCCAACTCACGGTCTCGCGCATGAAGCAGCATAGCGAGAGCTATCTCATCGGCATGATTCAGGACATCAGTGAGCGCAAGCGCATGGAGGCCGCGCTCGTCCGTCAGGCCTTCAATGACGACCTCACCGGTCTGGCCAATCGCGCCCTCTTCGGTGACCGCCTGCGCCATGCCCTGGCGCGCGGCACGCGTCACGCCAGCCAGGCCGCCGTCATGCTGCTGGATCTCGATGGCTTCAAGCGTGTCAACGACTCACTGGGGCACGCCGCCGGCGATCAGCTGCTCATTGCCATTGCCCGCCGGCTCGAGGCCGTGGTGCGCGCCGGCGACACGGCGGCCCGACTTGGCGGCGACGAGTTCGCCATTCTCCTCGACGACATCGAAAGTGTCGAACAGGTGGAGCGCCTCGCCGAGCGATTGCTGGAATCCATCACGCGTCCCGTGCAGATCACCGGACGCGACGTCTCGGTGGGCGTGAGCATCGGCTACAAGCTCACCATGCCGGACGACGACGACATCTCGGCTTTGCGCGATGCCGACGCAGCCATGTACGCGGCCAAGGCCGACGGCCGCTGCGCCGTGCGTCGCTTCGATCCGGCCATGCATCAGGATGCGCTCAACTGGCTCGAGCTGGAGAACGACCTCCGCGAAGCCATCGAGCGGCAGACTCTGTATCTGGCGTTCCAGCCACTGGTGCACATGGACACCGGCCGGGTGATTGGCGCGGAGGCCCTGCTGCGGTGGCGACATCCGCTGCGGGACGATGTGCCACCCTGCACCTTCCTGCCCATTGCCGAGGCCACGGGACTCATCGTGCCGCTCGGCCGCTGGGTGCTGCGTGAAGCCTGCCGACAGGCGGTGCGTCTGCGTGAGGTGGCGGGCCCCGACTTCACCATGAGTGTGAACGTGGCCGCCCGGCAACTCGATGCGCCGGACCTGGTGCACACGGTGCGCGAGGCCCTGCGGGAGAGTGGACTGCCGGCGTCGCAGCTGGTGCTCGAGCTCACCGAAAGCGACATCATGCGTCAGCCCGACCGCGCGCTCCGCGTGCTGCAGGAGCTGCGCGCCGTGGGCGTGCACATCGCCATCGACGACTTCGGTACGGGCTATTCGTCGTTGAGCTACCTGCAGTTCCTGCCCTTTGACGAACTCAAGATCGATCGCGCCTTCGTGCAGCGTGTGGAAGACGGCGAGCGCGACCGCGCGCTCGTGCGCACCATCGTGCAGCTCGGCAAGTCACTGGGCGCGCTGGTGGTGGCCGAAGGCATCGAGACACCGGGCCAGCACGCGCTGCTGCACGAACTGCAGTGCGATGTCGGCCAGGGCTATCTGTACAGCCGCCCGCTCACCGACGAACTGCTGGGGCAGTTCCTGCGCGAACACGACCACAGCAAGATCGCGTCATCGCTCAACGCGGTGGCCCACGCCGCTTAGGCTTGCCGCCGGGGCGTCCGCCAGGCCGCCCGCCACCCCGACCACCACTGTGACCGCCACCCCGACCACCGCCTGAGCCGCCTCCGCGGTAGCTGCCCCCACGGCTTCCGTCTCCACGGCTTCTGTCACTACGGCTTCCGCCGCCCCGGCTATCGCGGTTTGCTGTCTTGCTGTGCCGCTCGCGCTCCTCGTCCGTGTACGGATCATCGAGCCGCTGCTGCAGAGCCTCGAGCGTATCCGCGCGCACCGCGCCACGCTGCCCCCGCACCACGACAAAGCGCAGCGCCCGGTCCAGCGTCGGCAGTTCCTCGGCCACCAGCGTGCGCGCGAGCTTTTCCGGCAGACGGAGTCGCACCACCGGCACGAACTGGCCGTCCCGCTCTTCCACATCGTAGTCCAGCGTCACCGCGCGATCGCGGATCTCCACGCTGCCCGGCAGCGCACGCGCTGCCGCATGGTCCGCATCACTGATGAAGTCCCGGCGGTCGAGCAGCATGGGCAGCGTGCGAATGCGCTCCCAGCTGCGCTCCTGTCCCATGGCCCGCTGATACCACGCCGCCAGCTCGGCCTGTCCGAGACGCGTCGTCCGTCCGCCCAGACGGCGATACACCTCACGCACCTCATCGACGATGGGCTGATTGCGTCGCATGGCCGGATGACGCAGCTCGCCACGCGCCGCCGCCTCGGCCAGCAGGGCACGGGCCGCGTCCGCCAGATCGGGCGGGAACTCCGGCAGCGGCTCGCTCTCGCGCGAGAGCTCGAAGCCGAAGTAGGTGACACGGCGTCGCAGCAGCACCGGCGCGTGCTTGCGCTCGGGATCGAGTGCCAGCTCCGGCGGATGCCGCAGCGCATATTGCCGCACGAGGTCCATGCTGAGCTGCGTGCCCTCGATGCTCGCGCGCGGAATGCCGTGGCGATCGGCGAAGTAGCGCAGGGTCCCCGCCACCGCGCCCCACGAGCCGCACACGCTCGTCTTGGACACCCGCGCCTCGTGGCCGTCGGCTGTTTCCTCCTCGATGACCAGATCGAACGGCATGAAGCGCGCCACCAGATCGGCAAAGCGCCGATGCACCGCCTGTCCCGCCAGCGGCAGGGTGTGCGGCAGCGGCAGACCGACGCTGCGATACACACTGGCCATGGCCAGCGCTGCATCTTCGAGTGACTTGACCAGCACGCCGCGCTGCTCGGCCCAGTGCGCAATACGGTCGGCGTCGAAGAGATGTCGAGGCAAACCGTACACATCACCGATGTACCCGGCCACGCGATACGCCTCGGCATACACGTTGTACGCCGTGAGATGATCGCTGCCGCGCACGACCAGCCCCTCGAGATCACGTCCCTCGCGTGTCATGCGATGCAGCGACTCGATGCCACTCATCACCGCCAGCACGGGCAGCAGCTCGTCTTCGCCGTTGACGATCAGTTCGCCCCAGGCGCGCTCCACCGGCAACGCCTCCACGGCGCGGCCGTAGGGCGTGAGACGGTCGTTGGCAATCAGCCCGCGCGTCGTCAGATGATCCACCGCGCGCCGATAGGCGGCGCGATCGAGCGGCACCGGCAGGTCCAGCGCATCGGCACGCACGCCGAGGTCGGCGCAGGTGAGTGCCACGCGCTCACTGTCACCGGCGAGCTGGAACTCGGGCTCCGTGGGCCGCAGCGCCTCGAAGCGGATGTCGCGATCGCTCAGGATGTAGACGCGGCCGCCTTCCACGCGTCCGTGCACACGCCCGGCCATCTGCAGAATTTCGTTGGCGCCCAGATGCACACGCGTGAGCACGTTGCGCCCACGATCAATCACGTTGGTGAAGCGCGTGTCGTCGATGATGACCGTGTCGAGGCCCGGAACATTGAGCGCACTCTGGCCTGCCGCCGTCATGGCCAGGAAGTACGGCTTGGCCACCTCGCCCTCGAGAAAGGGCCGGATGACCCGAATGGGTTCGCCGCCGTGATAGTGTGCGGCACTCACCCGCGGATAGCGATGCCGCACCCATTCGGCCGCCTCTTCCACTGCTGCGCGCGTGGGCAGAAAGATGGCCACGCCGCGCTCACTGCGTGCGAGCTTCTGCAGGAAGCGCTCATCGAGGAACTCGAGTGGCTTCCGGCGCTCCACTTCCACGCGCGCCGCCTTGCTGGCGTCGAAGGCCGATACCTCGAGCACGTCGGCACTTTCGAGATAGCGCGCATAGAAGCGCGGATCGACCGTGGCCGAGAGCCAGATGAAGCGGCAGCCCACGCGCTTGCCGAGCGCCAGACAGAGTTCGAGCTCGGCGCTGGTCTGGTGGATCTCATCCACCACCAGCGTGTCCGTCGGATGAATGTCGCCGTCCTGGAACCAGCGCCGTGCGATGCCGGTGGTCACGATGATCACGTTCCACGACGGCGTTTCAGGTGTGGCTTCGCGTTCCCGGTTCACCACACCGACGCGCAGCGCCGTGGTGCCAAGAATGGTCTCGGCGATGGGGCGAATGGCGAGCGTCTTGCCGGTGCCCGTGCCCGCTACGATGCCAAAGCCCTTCCCGCTGCCGGCCAGGCGACGCAGATCGGCGCCGCGCGTGCGTTCGAGGAAGGTGTCGAGGTGCAGACCGACCGCGAGTTCGATGGTCTCGCAGGCCGCGCGCGTTGGCGCGATGACGATGACTCGTCCGGTGGGCGGCGCGGCCGCCACGAAGGCCGCCGGATCCGGCGGCAGATAGCGATCAATGGGTGTGCGCACCCCGCAATCTACTCGGCCGGCGTCATCTCACGCCGGCCGTGTGCCCGGCAGTACCAATCAGCGCTGAATGAGTTTGACCCGCTGACCGTTGCGGAAGATCTCGATGCGGTCGGCCCGTCCATCGCGGTTCACGTCCGTCCACACCTGCAGCAACTGGCTGTTGGTGTCGAGGAAGATGGCGCGCCAGGGCACACCGCCGCGGCCCTGGTCGGGCACGCGCAGCACGAACTCGTTGGTGCCAAGCCACTGCATGATGTCCTGGCTGGGCCGCCCCTGCAGCACGTCGATGGTGCTGCGCATCATGGGCAGCACCTGCGGGTAGGCCCGTGAGGCGAACTCCGGCAGGTCGTCGCAGCGGCCGTCCTTGTCCCGATCCAGACAGACGGGCGGGCCGAAGCGCTGATCATCGCACCAGCCGTCCTCATCGCGGTCGAGGCAGGCCGAGGAACCGGTGCCCGGCGGCGTCATGCCCGGCGCGAAGTAGCGCGGGTCGGATACGGCGCCCGGCACCACCACCCCGCCCGGTGTCACGTACCCGCCGTATGACCCCATGGGCCCCTGCTGTGACATCGCCCCACCCGGAAATGCCGACGCCGGCGTTTGAGACGCCGGCGCATCGCCGTGGAGCTGGGCATCGGAGATTTTTTTGGCCTCCCAGGCCTCGCGGGCCCGAGGGTCCGGGTTGGCCGCCAGCGGCGGAATCAGTGGCGGCCCCTTCTTCACCTCGGACTTGAGGCGATTGATGGGCAGGTCGTCGACCTTCTTGCCCTTCGACTTGTCCTCGCCGTAGACCACCCGGCCATTGGCGGGCTTGTTGCGCACCGCCGTGGCGCAGTCGGTGGGCGCCGGCTGCTGGTTGGCGGGCACCCCGTCCACCCAGACCCGGCACATGCCGGCCGGCGGCAGATACTCCTTCGGGATGCTGTCCTTTTCGGCCGCCTTGCCCGACGGACGCGCGTTCTTGGCCTGCGCCCACGCCGAGGAACCCGTCGCCATGAGCGACAGGACCACAGCAGCTGTCAGCACCCGCCAGGAAGTTCGAATCATGAGAACGCTCTCCACCGGTATCCCGAGCCTCCGTTCCCCACGAACGGACGGCTGGCCACCCTGCCGCGAGTGACGTGCATACGGCGTGCCATGCACGGGAACGCCGCTGCCTTCGTCGTAAGTATCGACACTACGGTACCCTAGGGACAGAGGGAGGGTCCGCCGGGTCACATCCCGGCCGCCTCCTGTCATGCTTTGGGGACAGGGGCGGCCTCCTGGCAGGACAGGTCAGTCCCCGAAGGATATGCCGATCATGCGCGCGGTCTGCACCACGTCATGCCTGGGGTCCACCCGCTTGGTCTCCGCCAGCACCTCTTCGATGGGAATGGCCACAATATGCGGCGACTGCAGCGCCACCATGTGTCCCCACTTCTTGTCGGCCACCGCCTGCACGGCCGCGGCCCCGAAGCGCGTGGCCAGCAGACGGTCGTATCCTGTCGGCGAACCACCGCGCTGCAGATGCCCCAGCACCATGGAACGCGTTTCCTTGCCCGTGATGCGCTGAATGTCGTAGGCAATGCGCTCGGCAATGCCGCCGAGCCGCCGCTCCTGCCCTGGCAGGGAGGCCCCGATGATGGACTCCGAGCCGCCCTTGGGCTTGGCCCCTTCGGCCACCACCACGATGCTGAAGCGCCGTCCGGCCGCGTCGCGCTGCACGATCTTCTCACACACCTTCTCGATGTCCCACTCGATTTCGGGGATGAGAATCACGTCAGCGGTGCCGGCCACGCCCGCATGCAGGGCGATGAATCCCGCCTCGCGGCCCATCACCTCCAGCACCATCACGCGGTCGTGCGACTCGGCCGTGGTGTGCAGCTTGTCGATGGCTTCCATGGCCGTGTTGACGGCGGTGTCGAAGCCGAAGGTGGTGATGGTGCCCGCCACATCGTTGTCGATGGTCTTGGGCACACTCACGACCCGCACACCCTTCTGGCTGAGCTTCTGCGCAATCGCCAGCGAACCGTCGCCTCCAATGGAGATGATGGCTTCGATGCCAAGGTTGCGCGCATTCTCCACCAGTTCGTCGGAGCGATCGACGCTCACCCAGGTCCCGTCAGGCTGCTGCACGGGATAGGCAAACGGGCTGCCGCGATTGGTGGTCTTGATGATCGTGCCGCCCTGCGCCGCAATGCCGCGCACGGTGTCGGAGGTCAGGGGCACGATCTCGTCTTCGCCAAGCAGGCCGGCAAAGCCGCGCTTGATGCCGAGCACGTCCCAGCCGCGTGTGCGCGCAGACAGCACCGCCGCACGAATGACGGCGTTGAGACCCGGCGCGTCGCCGCCGCCGGTGGAAATGGCAATCCGCATGGGGGTGGAAATGATCGGGGGTGGTGAGAGGAAGCCGAAATGTACCTTGAGCCCGGGTCTGCAGCAGGGTCTGCTGCGTTGCCAGCACCCCGCTGACGTAAAATCGGTGCAACAGCGGCCTGCGTTTGTGTGCACTGTGGCGCATGCGCAATCGGGTTTGCCACTCACGGTCCCGCCCACGCCCGCTGGCCCAGCGCCGCCGGGCGCGTGCCGGGGTCACGCTGGTCGAGCAGGTGGTGGTGCTGGCCCTGCTCGGTGTGCTGCTCGCGCTGGCCCTGGCCCGCAGCCTGCCGCTGCTGGACGCGCTGGCCGTGGAGACGGCGGCGGCCGAAGCGGCCGACCTCTTGGCCTTCGCGCGCGATCAGGCCTGGGCGAGCGGGACGCGGGTGGCGGTTCGCATTGATGCGTCGGGCCGGCGGGTGGTGGTGCACCGGGGCAGCGATACGCTGGCGCGGGCTGAGTTTGCCGAGCGGCGGATTGCGCTGCAGAGCACACGCGACTCGATGGCCTACGGGCCCGACGCGCTGGGCGTGGGGGCCGCAAATCTGCGGCTGGTGCTGGCCCGCGGAGGGCGGGCGGACACGCTGACGGTATCGAGGCTGGGGCGGGTGCAGCGACGATAGAGCAACTCAGAACTCGAAACTTCTACCCACAACCCGGAACTGATCAGTTTCGAGTTTTGGGTTTGGAGTTGAGCCGACCTATGACCCGGAACCTCAACGCACAACCCGGAACTGATCAGTTTCGAGTTCTGGGTTCGAGTTCCGAGTTGTTGGTTCGCACTCGACACTCATCACTTGAACGCAAAGCTCACAGCCAACCGACAGTCCGGGCAGCTCTGAGCCTTGAGTACAAGTGTTGAGTTCGGGGTGGTGTTCAGGGGACCAGCACCCCCACCTCATCCACCCGGAATCTCCCCCCTGGCTCGATGAGCTGCCGGAACAGCAGCGTGGGCTTGCCCGCCCTGAGTTGCGAGGCTAGCGCCGGTTCCTGAATATCCAACTCGATATGCTCGCGCGAGCGACGGGCAGTGGCCCGCACTGGCGTCTCGCATTCCAGCAACCACTGCTCGCTGTCTCGGCACAAATACAAACGCGCAGAACGAAGCACCGTCTGATCGTCCTTGGCCGCCAGCGCCGAATCCGTGCGCAGCACGAACGTCAACGGACTGTTCCCATTGAAGCTGAACTTCCACGCGTAGTAGCCCAATACGGGTTCGCTGGGACGCGGAAGGCCGAGATAGCTGGGCGACAGGTTGACCACCACGTGCTCGCGAAACACCTTGGTTTCGCGGTCGTACTCGCGAATGGGGACCGAGCCTCGGTACACCCCCTGCGTTCGCAATTGGGCGTGTGCGGTGTTCGCCACGAAGACCAGGAAGCCCAGGGCCAGCAGCGGTTGTTTCATGGCAACAACTCCACGGCCGTTTGCTGCACCGCAATGCGCCCATCCTTCCGCTGCATGCGCAGGTCAATCAGGTACCGGCCCGGCTTGAGGCGACCAAGATCCAGGGTGATGGCGCGCATCTGAGCCGGCACCGGCCCAACGAGGGTGGCTTGGCCGCCCAATGGCTCCGAATCCAACCACCGGACCTCCACGCCTTCGGTGGGATCAGAAATCAGTCGCGCCGCAATACCCAGTCGCCGAAGCAGGCTGGCGCCGTTCTCCGGCACCACGCGCAATACGATCTGCACGCTGTCACTGGGCCGCGTGTTGTAGCTCTCCCAGTAGAGACTCAAGCGACGGTCGTTGGCGGTCAGCATCGAAGAGGGCCGTAGCAGATGCAGCAGCGTATCCGACGGCGCCGCCAGTTGTGCGGCACTCAACGGAGGCAGTAACGCGAGGTCCGAAACCGCCGGTTCATCGGCAGCCAGCGCCGACAGCGGCCGCGGTGGAGAAACGCCAAAGCGTGTGCGCGCATCCAAACCGTCGGCGGCCTGGCCCACCGCTTCAATGCCAAGCAGGGTGGGCTCACCAGAGAGACGCCCGCGCAATCGTACCGTGTCGCCACTGGCCGCCCACTGCTGGTCGAGCGAATCCACGCGCTCTGGGCCGGACGAGGCCAGCAACATGACATCGTAGCGGTCGCGGGCCCGGAGTTGCGCAGGATGCCCCATCGTGACGGCGCTGACCACTTCGATATACGACTGCCGACGCACGGAAACGGTTTGTCCCTCGGGCAACTGCACCAGCCGCCGGGCAGGCCGGAAGTGCTCGGTGGGCCACCAGGTCGCCGTTGGCATGCCGGTGCTGTCTTCGTCGACGAAGCGCCAGTCCTCGGGTTTGGCCTCGAATGGATTCAGTGCGGCGCGCCAGCTCGGAAACGTGTGAATGCGGTCGAGGGCATATTCAAGTGATGAATATGGCGATGATGGTGGACTGTTCTCGGAATATGAGAGCCAATTGGTGTGCTCCCGTTCTTCAGCCATACCCAACCAACTCCGGTATGTCGGCCATCCATACCGCAAGACGAGCGATTCGACCGCCTCACCACCGGGTAGTCCGTCGTAGCTGAAACGCTCGTCCTGCGCCGCCATGCGCCCGACTGCAATCTCGGTGCGTCTCGCGTCTTGCTCAGCTCGCCGTGCGTTTCCGGGCTCGCGCCAGAGCGGGTCGGCCAACCACCAGATGATGCCAGCCAGTTGTTCCCGCGCCGCACAACTCATGGATCGGAATCGTGCCCGGTCGACCTCTTCCAGCAGCTCGGACACGTCGTCCCACTCGCAACGCAGGCTGTCGCCCATGGCCTGTCGCATGCCAAGAAAGCTGGAGTCGGCGGCCAGGTATTGGCCACTCCGAGTCTGCACGAGTCCCCTGAGCGCGGGGCACCACCATCCTTCGGTTCGACAGTTCGCCGCTGCGCGCGCGGCTCCACGTTCGTCGAGGTCGGCCACACGAAGCCGAACCAGCTGACCCGCAAGCCACGCGTTGCGAACGTCAGCGGCTTGTGCACTGTCGAGCGTAGCCAACAGGCGCGACCGCTTTGCAGCAATGTTTGCCCGGTATTGCGGGCGCAACGCAAAGTCGCGCCAAACGGACTCATCGGCGGCGTCAACAAGTTCTGTTGTGAGGAGCCAGCGGGGGCACAACCAATGCGCCGGGTGCGTCCCACGAATCACCGACTTGTACGCGACGGGTACCGAGTCCGTTTCGTTCCACCGACGCCGATAGGCCTCATCAAAATACTGTGGGTGGCAATGGAGTAAGGTGCGTCGAAGTCCATACAACTCGTTCGAGATCCGAAACCGCCGATACTCTTCGCTGTCCCGCCAGGCCCGCTGCCACGCTGCGTGATACTCGCCAACCATGAACTGAAGTCGCGGTTCAACGCGTGAACGCAGGTCGGATGACTGAGCATGGGCAGTCGTGACGGCAGCACCAACGCACAGTGCGGCCGAATACACTGCAGCTAATCGGACCATGGCAATGATTGCACGCATGAGATACGCTCCCGACTGATCGAACGCGTCACAATACCGAATTGCCCCGCGTGGCGGCGCATCTGATTCTCAGATTGTGCGGCCCCGCATCGGCGGCGTCAAGCAACGGCCGAATTCAGACGGGCGCCGGACGATTCGGTCCTTCAACTCAAGACTCGGAACTCCTACTCAAGACCCGGAACTGATCAGTTTCGGGTTCTGGGTTCGAGTTCCGAGTTGTTGGTCCGCACTCGACACTCATCGCTTCAACTCAAAGCTCACAGCCAACCGACAGTCCGGTCAGCTGTGAGCTTTGAGTGCAAGTATTGAGTTCGGAGTTGCCCCCGTTCACCCTCAGGTACCGAAGTCGAACCCCGGCACACTCACCCGCGGGATTTCCTGGCCAATGGTGCGCTCGATGGTGCGCACCAGGCCAATCTCCTCCGCACTCATGAACGTGTACGCGTCGCCGGTGCTGGCGGCGCGGCCCGTGCGGCCAATGCGGTGCACATAGTCCTCGGGCTGCTGCGGCACATCAAAGTTGATGACGTGCGTGATGCCGCTGATGTCGAGCCCGCGCTGCGCGATGTCGGTGGCCACCAGCACGCGCAACTTGCCACTCTTGAAGTCCTCGAGTGCCTGCATGCGCTCGCGCTGCGACTTGTCGGCGTGCATGGCGCCGGCCTGCACGCCGGCCTGCGACAGATCGCGCACCACGCGGTCGGCGCCGCTCTTGGTGCGGGTGAACACCAGCACCGAGTCGTGATCGGCAGCCGTGAGCAGATGCACCAGCAGATCGTTCTTGCGATGACGCGGCACCGGGTACACGGCGTGCGTGACCGTCGTGGCCGCACTCGAGCGTCGTCCCACCTGCACCACCACCGGCTTGCGCAGATACTTGCGCGCCAGCGCTTCCACTTCCGGCGGCATGGTGGCCGAGAAGAGCAGCGTCTGCCGATAGCGCGGCACCTGCTCCACAATGCGGTTGAGCTGCGGCGCAAAGCCCATGTCGAGCATGCGATCGGCTTCGTCGAGCACCAGCGTCTCGAGATAGGTGAAGTCGACGTTGCGCTTCTCGAGATGGTCGAGCAGGCGGCCGGGGGTGGCCACCACCACATCGACCCCCTGGCGCAGCGCGCGCTCCTGCGGCTCGTAACCCACGCCGCCGAAGACGGGGATCACGTCCACCGGCGCATGTCGCGAGTATTTGCGCACGCTCTCCTCCACCTGCAGGCAGAGCTCGCGCGTCGGCGTCAGCACCAGCACCCGTGTGCGCCGCGGACCACCCAGCAGGCGATGCACCATCGGCAACGTGAAGGATGCCGTCTTGCCGGTGCCCGTCTGGGCCAGACCAATCAGGTCCCGGCCACTCAGGGCCAGCGGAATGGCTTCACGCTGGATGGGAGTCGGGCGTTCATACCCCGCGTCACGCAGGGCGTCGAGAAGGGGCTGGGCCAGCCCCAGGTCGGCGAAGGTCACATCGCCGACGGTCGCTTCGGAATCGAGAATCGTCATGGATCCCCGAAAGCTAATTGGCAGCGCCAGATGGCGACGGCATACGGCGACGGCATACTGCGACGCCACGCCACGCCATGCGGCGGCGCTACCCCAGCAGCAGCTCCCGGCCCGCCAGCTGGGCGATGAGCAGCAGGCGGAAGGTCACATCCAGTGACCAGCCGCGGTCGGCCGCCTCCCAGCCGGCATCGAACAGCGGCGCCACCGGCCAGGACCAAACCGGCACCTGCGCCGGAAACTCCACGGAGCGGGGCGGCGTCCATACGCCGCGCCGGTCGCGGTCGCCCAGCATGCGGTCCAGCAGCCGCGTCCAGCCCTCATGACGGTTGAGGAAGCCCAGCCGGGCCATGATCTCGAGCCAGGCCAGGGCGCTCACGATGTCGCCGTCCAGGGTCGTGCGCGTGGCGAGGTAGTCGCCCAGCGCGAGCTGCGGCTGTTCCTGCACCACCACCTCGCCCACCAGCTGCACCGCCGCCTGCCGCGGCCAGGGCTGTGAGAGCCACTCGTAGAGCCGCTCCATGAATTCCGCGTGTTCGCTGCGGAAGGTGGGCATGTACGCCAGCATGACCAGCAGGTGAAAGCTGGGCGGCGCGGCGTCGGCATCGAGCACATGCTGGTTGCCCAGTCGCACCCAGGGTTTGGCGGCCAGTGGACTCTTGAGGAAGGTGTTCACCCGCTGCACCAGCCGCCGGGCGGCGCCCCGCAGCCGCGGGTCGTCCTCATGCCCCGACTGCGCCAATGCTGCCGCCGCCGCTTCACGCAGGATGCGCCGGCCATGACGGATCTGGTCCTCGTCGTCGAACTGGGGCGTGAGCTCGCCCATGACGGACCAATCGAGATCCTCGGCCAACAGTCGGAACAGGCCACGACGCGCCACCTGCAGCGACGGGATCTCCGGGTCCCAACCGAGCTCGAGCAGACGGCGGTAGGCTGGAATGGTCCCCACGCCCACCCGCTCGGAGCCGGGCGGAACCGCAAGCCACCCGGCCGGCCACTGGCCGTCCACCCCCTGCTGTCCCAACAGGTGCCATCCGGCCCGGCTTCCATACGGCAGGGTGGCCAAACCCGCCGGTTGCACGGCGTCCAGTACATCCCGCAACACCGGAACGGCTGGCGCGATGTCACGCAGCAGCCGGGCCTGCACCGCCGGCCCGCCCTCGGTCAGCAGCCAGGCCATGGGTGCGGGGACGGGCGGTGGCGGTGGCGGAGGGGCGGGCGGCGCCGGCGGTGCCTCGAGGAGTTCGCCGGGCACCGCGACCACCTGGTCCGGCGGCAGAGGAGGTACAGACGGAGGGATGGTCATATCGCGCAAACGTACCGCCGATTCGAGCCCGCGCCAGAGGCAAGCGTGAGCTCGGTTCGCCACCCGCTCTCGACGACTGGAAATCGGCAAACCGCTTGCAGCCAAGGCACTTAACGTTTCGCCCCGCCTTTCGTCTCACCCAGAGCGGTCCCCATAACACCGCCTGTCCCACCACTTCCGCATACGGATCTCTTCCATGAAGACCTCGCTCCGCCTGTTTGCTGCCGTTGCGCTCCTGGCCATTGCTGCACCCGCGTACGCTCAGGGCGGCGGCGGCGGTGGTGGCGGCATGCAGCAGATGACGCCCGAACAGCGCGTCGCCCGCCAGAAGGAAATGCTGTTCAAGGACATCACGCTGTCGGCCGAGCAGTCGGCCAAGGCCGACACGATCATCATGAAGGGCATGCGCAGCCAGATGGAAGCCATGCAGGCCGCCCGCAGTGGCGGTGGTGACCCGCGCGAGGCCATGCAGAAGGTCATGAGCGAGCGCAACGAAGCCCTCAAGGGCTTGCTCACGACCGACGAGCACAAGAAGAAGTTCGACGAGAATCTCGCCGCCATGCCCCAGGGCCGCCGCGGCGGTCGCTGATTGCGCCGCTGATTCGGTCGCCGTTTTTGGGGCGGCCCGCGTTCCGGGCCTGACCAACGGCGTTTCTCACGAGGGCATCGCGCCATCCCGGCACGGTGCCCTCGTGGCCTGTGGGGCATTAGCCTTCCTTCCCATGAAGGTCCGACCCGCCCCGTCCCGCTGCTGAATGCGCGGCGAATTCGTCGATGTCGGTGGCGTCCGGCTCTACTGCTACGCCTTTGGTCAGCGTGGCGCCGGACATCCCATCGTCCTCATCCACGGGTGCTTCACCTCATCGCGCCTGTGGCAGGATGTACTGCCGCGTCTGCCCAAGGGACACCGCGTGCTGGTGCTCGACCTGCTGGGCCACGGTCGCAGTGATCCGCCGGGCGCAGCGTCCATGACGGTGGCCGGCCACACAGAGCGTGTGGCCCCCCTGCTCGACATCATGGGACTGCGTGAGGCCATTCTGGTGGGCCATGGCATGGGCGCAGCCATTGCCGCGCGCGTGGCGCACACGCAGCCCGAACGCGTGTCGCAGCTCATGCTCGTCAATCCGGCACTGCTCACCAATGTGCCGCGCGACGCCTATCTCACGCGGCGCATTCAGCGCGTGGCTGCCCTCGTCCCGCTCTGGAAGCGACTCTCCCCCACGTGGATGGCCTCGGCGCTGCACGCCGCGCTGTTGCCCTGCTTTGCCCATCGTGACGTGGGGGCGCGCTCGCTCGACGTGTACCTCAAGCCCTTCATGCTGAGGCAGGGGCGCGATGCCGCCTGCGCGCAGCTCACGGCGCTGGCCGCGTCCCGGTACGACAGCGTGGACACACTGGCGCCCAACGCCATTCGCTGCGAAACCTCCCTCGTGGTTGGCAGCACCGATCCCTTCCTGCGCGACGCACGTTTTCGTCGTCTGCGCGACGCGTTGCAGGACGCCACGCTGCGTGACCTCGGCGTGCACGTGCTGCCGGGTGTCGCCCATGTTGCCCCGGAGGAAGCGCCGGATCGTCTCGGCACCCTCGTGGGTGAACTGCTGGCGCGCTGAACGGGCATCCTCGCCGCATTCGACTTCGTTCACCGACCACCGCAATCTCCGCATGACCACCGATCGCCTTTCCGCCATGCGCGCCATGGCCGCCAAGCAGCCGCAGAACGCCCTCGTGCGCTTCGGTTTGGCCAATGAACTGCTCAAGGCCAATCTGCACGAGGAAGCCGCGGCCGAATTGCAGGCCTATCTCGCCGTGTACGACGACGAGGGCTACGGCTGGCTGCGCTATGTGGACACGCTGCGCACGCTCGGACGCGACAGCGAAGTGCGCGACGCGATTGCCCGTGGCACCGAGGCCGCCACACGATACGGGCACGGCGCCCTGGTGGCGGAGTTCGAGGATCGGCTCGACAGTCTGTGATGCCGGCACCCGCGCGCGACGTGCTGCGCGCGACGTTCTGCGCGCGACGTGCTGCGCGCGGGACGCACGACACGCAGGTCAGAGCCGCCGGCTTTCCTCGGCGGCGTCGAGCACGTAGCCCAGATCGCGCGAGAGCGCGCGGGCTTCCTGCGTGGCGCTCGTGATATCCGTGACTGACGCGTCCACGCCCAGCGTGCGCAGCTTCACGATGTCGAAGCGCAACGAACGCAGTGCCATGGCCGCGCTGTCGAGCTGGCGCTGCATGGTTTCGCGGCGGCTGGCCAACTCCTGCAGCGAGGCCTGCTGCCGCGTGAGCAGCGACAGCCGCCGCTCGCGATCGGGTGACTCGGGGGGTTCAGCCTCAAGGGACGCGATGCGACGGGCGAGATCGTCGAGAGCCGCTCCGGGCAGGTCGCGATCGAGGCGCTCGAGTCCGTTGGCCAGGGCGCCCACCCGCTCGAGCAGGGCATCGGCCGTTGGTTCGACGTCGGGCACCATCAGGCGCTCGGCATCGGGCAGGCGGCCGGTGATGTCCTGGATGACGAGGCGATCGTCGGCCGCGTTGCGTACCGTCTCACCGTAGCGCGAGCCGAGCACCGCTGCGCCCGCATGCCGGGCCACGAGTTCCTGCAGCTTGGTTTCGTGCGAACGCGTATCGGCGGCGGCTGCGATCTTCTGCCAGGCATCGCCCATGGCCGACGCCGGTGAAATTCCCACTCGCCACAGACGACGCATGCTGCGCACCGAGAGCGGCAGATACACCGCGGCACCCGCCAGGCCCGCAAACACCGGCACCAGCATGGGCTCGAAATTGAGACTGACGCCGACAATGAGCGAAGAGAGGGACACACCGCTCGAAATGGCGAGCGCCTTGACGCGCTTGCGGAACAGCATGACCTGATCGGCGATCTGCGCCGGCGTCATGGGCGGCGCCACCGGAGCCAGCGACTCGCGGCGCCAGAAGGCCAGACGGGAGCGCGACGTGGAACGCCCTTCCGCCCGCTGCTGTTCGCGCCAGAGCTGCTGCTGCAGGTCACGCTGCTGACGCACGGCGCGTCGCCAATCCTTGATGGCCTCCTGATTGGCCTTCTTCCACTCGCGCTTGGCACTGCGATCGGCGCCGGCCGGCAACGGCGGCAACTGCGGAATGGGCGGCAGGGCGCCCGGTGCCGGCAGACTGCGCGGCGCGGGCTCCGCCTCGCTCAGGCGGCGCGGTGCCCAATCTTCGGCGCGATGCCCGAAGCGGTGATCATCGCGGTCGGGCCGCGCGCTGTTCGGCGAATACGGACGAGTCGCCGGCGCCGAGGCTGGAGGAGCATATGGCACCACCGCCGCGCGGCCATCAAGCTGACCGCCACGCTGCACATGACGCAACGCGTCGCGCAACTGCAGCGCGCTCTGCCAGCGATCGGCAGGCCGCTTGGCCAGACAGCGATCCACGATATCCGACAAGGCCGGCGGTACATCGGGACGCAGGGAGCGCAAAGGCAGCGGCGTTTCGCTCACGTGCTTCATGAGCATGGCCGGCGTGTTGGGTGCCTCGAACGGAAGGCGACCCGTGAGCATGAGATAGCCCACGATGCCCACCGAATAGAGATCACTGCGGCCGTCGACATCCTTGTCGCCCATGGCCTGCTCAGGGCTCATGAACGCGGGCGTGCCCACGGCAATGCCGGTCTGCGTGAGCCGCGATCCACTCTCGGCGGCGCGCGCGATGCCAAAATCCGTCAGCATAGCGCGGCCCGTCTCGCGGTCCATCAGCACGTTGTCGGGCTTGATGTCGCGATGCACCACTCCCGACGCATGCGCATAGGCCAGCGCATCGGCCATCTGCTCGAGCACCGACGCCACCACCGGAAACGGCGGCCGCGACTCGCGCTGCAGTCGCACCGCGAGCGTCTCCCCATGCACCAGTGCCATGGCAAAGGCCACCATGCCCTGGGCCTCGTGCACGGCATAGATGGGCACGATGTGCGGGTGATTGAGCCGCGCCGCCGTCTGCGCCTCACGCACGAAGCGCTCACGCACATCACTGCGAAAGGCGAGATCGGGCGGCAGCACCTTCAGCGCCACCTTGCGCTGCAGCCGCAGATCCTCGGCCGCATACACCACCGCCATGCCGCCGCGTCCCACTTCGGCACCGATGAGATACTGGTCGCCGATGGCCGCCGTGATGCGGTCCCGCAGGGCCTGTCCGTCCGTGGCGAACGCACCGGCCTTGTTGGGATCCGGCGCACCCACTGCCTTGTGACCGAGCACGCCGTTTGGTGTGTCCACCATGCCGACGCTCACGATCCCGAGCGCGCCGTGGTGAGATCCCGCACTTCGCTCATGGCCTGCACTGCAATGTCCACTTCGCGCGCCAGCTGCATGGCCTGCTCCGCCACCAGCGTCACGCTCTGCACGTTGCTGTTGCCGGTGCGCAGACGCACGAGATCGAGTCGCACATTCTCGAGGGCGAGGCGGCAGCTCTCGAGCTGTGCGCGGCGCGACTCCACCTTCTTCGACACGTCCAGCACGGCACGCCGGTCACGGCGCAGCTGCGCGAGGCGCCGCACGCGCGACTCGCTGCGCGCGCTGTCGAGCGGATTGGCCTCCGCCTCCAGCGTGGTGATCTCGGCTTCCACGCGCGCGAGCTGCCCCGGATCGGCCGAGGCCTCGAGCCGCACCAGATCCCGCACGATGGTTTCCACCTTGTTCACCAGATCCACCGCCGTGCTGGCCACATCCGGAATGCGCTTGCGCTCGTCGGGTGGCAGAGTGCTGAGCAGCCGGCCGATTTCCTCCCGATCTGCGCGCACTCCGCGCACCAGATCGCGGTAGGCGCCCATGTCCTGCTCGGACAGCGGTGCCTGCGGCACCAGCCCACCCGCTGTCGGATTACCCGTGGCCGGCGCGGGTCCCGACGGGGCCAGCACACCCGACAGACGTCCGCGCAGGCGACCCTGCGCGCGCAATTCCTCGCGCTTCTTGGGGCTGAAGGTCGCCACCACGCTGTTGCCGAGATCCTCGAGCACCTCGCCGAAGAGGCGGTGCCGCGGCTGACGCAGCACGTCCTTCCAGTCGAACCCATCCGACCAGAGCTTGGCGTACTTCCAGGCAATGAACACGGTCCAGAACGTGGTCACGCCCCAGAAGTCCGAATTGCCGAAGATGGAGAAGAACAAGAACGCGCCGTTGACCGCGAGGTACGGCACGAGATGTTTGCGGAACTTGACCACGGGCGGCGCCTCCCAGCGCGCCATGTCCGCCGCCGTGGGCACGTAGCCGTCGTAGTCCGCCGACATGCCGCCACCGGAAGCCGATGCCGTCGGCGCGTACCATGGCGCACTGGCCGCCGGCGCGCCCGTCAGCGTGCGCTGCGTGTAGGCTGGCGCCTGGTAGCCGGGCGTTCCCGGCGGAGCGCCCGCAGGCATGGGCATCCCACCAATGGGCGCCCCGTTGAACGCCACCGGGGCGGCGGGGGCCGGCATGGTGGCGGAGGTGGAACCCGGCGGCGCGGGCGGCAGCACACCGGTGCGCAACGCCTGCACCATGTCGCTGGCCGTCTGGAAGCGATGATCGGGGTTCTTTTCCAGCAGTCGCATGACCGTGGCCGCCATGACCGGCGGCACATCGGCGCGCCGCTGACTGATCGGCACCGGCTGCTCGGCCAGATGCTTGACCAGCAGCGCCGGCGTGCTGTTGCCGAGGAACGGCGGCTCACCGCACAACATCTGGTAGGCCACGATGCCCAGCGAGTAGAGATCGCTGCGCGCATCGAGGTCGCGATCGCCCGACGCCTGCTCGGGTGACATGTAGGCTGGCGTGCCGATGGCCATGCCCGTGGCCGTGAGCCGCGAGGTTTCGCCGCTGTCGCTGGCGGCGCGGGCGATGCCGAAGTCGGTCACCAGCGCGCGGCCGTCGATGCCGTCGAGCAGGATGTTGTCGGGCTTGATGTCGCGGTGCACCACACCGCGTGAGTGGGCGTAGGCGAGTGCGTCGCCCACTTCCATTATCCAGCGCCGCACATCATCGATGGGCAGCGGCCCACGCTTCTGCAGCTTGGTGGCCAGGTTGTCACCGTCAATGCAGGCCATGACGAAGAACACCAGGCTGCCCACCTCGTCAACCGAATAGATCGGGACGATGTTGGGATGGCTCAGCTGCGCCGCTGTTTCCGCCTCACGCAGGAAGCGCGAGCGTACGTCCCGCCGGAACGACAGTTCCGGGGGAAGCAGCTTGATGGCGACGTGACGCTTGAGACGGCGGTCCTTGGCGCGGTACACGATGCCCATGCCACCCCGGCCGATCTCCTGATCCAACTCATAGGCGGCACTGAGCGCCTGTTCCACGTGGGCGCGCAGCTCGGCGTCTTCAGCAGATGGCGGGACGGGTTCGGACACTCGAGAGGGTCTGGGGAGTTCGGGCCGGTCTGTCCTAGTGTAGCACATGGGAACAAACCGGAACAGCACGGGTGGCCGTCACCGGCCATCGCTGGCCGGCCGGCCAGGCCAGCGGACCGCACCGGGAAGCCCGGCCGGTCGCCGCCAACTGGGACGACCCGCGTCCTTACGTAGGCAGGACCGGGAAAAGTTCCACCGTGCCGCAAAGGACCCCTGTGTCACGAACCCGCACCGCGACGCGCTGCCGATGTGACGGGACCCGGGCACATCGGCAGGCCCCTGCCCGGATCGGATCAGGGTCGTCCCTCCGAACCCGACACTTTGGCAGTAATGTCCCGGTGCAGTTCGTGCGGGGTATGAGTCGTCATTCCTTCTGCTCAGGATTCCTCATGGGACAGCGTCAGACTCTCCCGGTTCTCCCCCTGCGGGGAACCGTCATGTTTCCCGGCATCACCGCACCCATTGCGGCCGGTCGCCCCGGCACCCTGCGCGCCATCGAAACGGCGCTCAAGGGTGACCGCCTCGTCTTTGCCGTCGCCCAGCGCGACAACAGCGAAGAACCCACACCCGACATTCTCTTCACCACGGGCGTCATTGCCCGCATCGGCCAGGTGCAACGTGGCCTCGGTGGAGTGCAGTTGCTGCTGCAGGGCGAACAGCGGGCCACCGCGCTGCAGTACAGTGAAGTCGACGGATATCTCTCGGCCGTGCTCGTGCCGGCCGAGGAAATGATGCCGCTCGACCTCAAGGACGCCGCCTTCACCGCCCTCCACAAGGAAGCACGCGAGCGCGCCGCCGAACTCGGCGAGAAGCGCGGCCTGCCCGAGGAGGTCGTGCATCAGGTGCTCGACTCCGTGGAAGACGCCGGCCGCTTTGCCGACCTTGTGGCCGGCTACATCGAACTCACGGTGCCCGAGAAGCAGGGCCTGCTCGAAACGCTGAGCGTGGAAGAGCGGCTGCGCCGCGTGCTGGTGCACGTGCAGCGCCAGATCGGGTTGCTCGAAGCGCAGGAAGACATCAAGTCGCAGGTGCAGGAAGAGCTTGGCGAGCGGCAGCGCGAGATGTTCCTGCGCGAGCAGCTCAAGGCCATTCAGAAGGAACTGGGCGACGACGACACCGGCAAGGAAATCGCCGAACTGCGCGAAAAGCTCACGGCCCTCGAACTGCCCAAGGAGGCCCGCGCCGAGGTGGAACGCGAACTCGGTCGCCTCGAGCGCGCCGGCCGCGAGAGCATGGAGGCGCAGGTCATCCGCACCTACCTCGAGTGGATTGCCGAGCTGCCCTGGAACACGCGCAGCGATGACCAGCTGGAACTGGCCAACGCCGGCACCATCCTCGACGAGGATCACTATGGCCTCAAGGACGTGAAGGACCGCGTCCTCGAGTTCCTGGCCGTGCGTCAGTTGCGCGCGCAGCAGGTGGCCAGTGAAGTGGCCACCACGGGTGAGTTCCCCGTCTCGAAGCTCAAGGGCGACACCAGCGACGCCACGCCGGCGCTGGGCGCCAACGGGGAAGAGCGCACCATCACCGATACGCGCGAAGCCAAGTCGCGGGCCATGGCCCGCGGCCCCATTCTGCTCTTCAACGGCCCGCCGGGTGTGGGCAAGACCAGCATCGCCAAGTCCATCGCGCGCGCGCTGGGCCGCGAATACGTGCGCGTGGCCCTCGGTGGTGCACGCGACGAGGCCGACATTCGCGGCCATCGCCGCACGTACGTTGGCGCCATGCCGGGCCGCATCATCCAGGGCCTCAAGCAGGCGGGGACCCGCAATCCCGTCTTCCTGCTCGACGAAGTCGACAAGCTCGGCCAGTCGTACCAGGGTGACCCGTCGAGCGCCCTGCTGGAGGTGCTCGATCCGGCGCAGAACGACTCCTTCACCGATCACTACCTCGGGGTGCCCTTCGACCTGAGCGAGGTGCTGTTCATCGCCACCTCCAACTTCATCCAGAACATCCCCGGTCCGCTGCTCGACCGCATGGAAGTGGTGGAGTTCAGCGGCTACACCGAGCGCGAGAAGGCGGAGATTGCCAAGAAGTATCTCGTGCCGCGTCAGCTCGAGGAGTCGGGCCTGTCCAACCGCGATCTCAACTTCACCGACGATGCGGTGATGAAGGTCATCAGCGAATACACGCGCGAAAGCGGTGTGCGTCAGCTCGAGCGTGAGCTTGGCAAGGTGGCGCGCAAGGTGGCACGGCGTGTGGCCATGGGCGACACCGGCACCATCGACGATCAGATCATCAGCGCCGACGAGGTGCGTGAACTGCTCGGCCGACCCAAGGTGCATCCCGAGCGGGCCGCCGAACACGACGAGGTGGGTATCTCCACGGGCATGTACTACACGCCCATGGGTGGCGACATCATGTTCGTCGAGGCCAGCATTCGTCGCGGGTCCCGCACGCGTCCCACCGACGACGAGGAGCAGGTGCGTGTGGGGCCCATCTCCCTCATTCTCACCGGTCAGCTGGGTGATGTGATGAAGGAGAGCGCGCGCGCCGCGCTGACCTATGCCACCAACAACGCCGAAGCACTGGGCATTCCGCTGGAGCGGGTGGCCAGCGCGAGCGAGGCACACATCCACGTGCCGGCCGGCGCCATTCCCAAGGATGGCCCGAGCGCGGGTATCGCGATTGCCACGGCACTCGTGAGCGAGATGAGCAATCGCAAGGTGCGGCGCGACGTTTCCATGACCGGTGAAATCACGCTGCGTGGGCGCGTGCTGCCCATCGGCGGCGTGAAGGAGAAGGTCCTCGGCGCCCATCGTGCCGGCATCAAGGAAGTCATCATTCCCAAGGCCAACGAGGCCGATCTCGAGGACGTGCCGGAGGAGGTGCGCCAGCTCCTGCGCTTCCACCCGGTGGAGACCCTGCGGGACGTGCTGCGCATTGCCCTGGTGGACGCCCCGGTGAACGAACCCGAGCCCGAGCTCGTCGGCGTCTGATTGCCCGCCGGACCACGAGGCCGCCCGCTGGAACTCCCGGCGGGCGGCCTTCGTAGTTCGGTCCATGATTCATTTTCTGGCCAGTATCCGCACCGGCGCCTGGGTGGGCGTTGATGCCATGCGCGTCAACCCGCTGCGCACCATCCTCTCCACCCTCGGGGTCGTCATTGGCGTGGCCTCGCTGGTGGCCGTGCTCTGTCTCGGTGACGGCATGGAGCGCGCAGCCCGCTCGCAGATCGAGCGCACCACCGACGTGCAGACCGTGAGCATCGCGGCCCGCACCACGGAACGTGTGGACGGACAGGTCTTTCCGGTGCGTGACTATCCCATCTTCGGTCCGCAGGACGCGGCCGATGTGAAGGACGTGCCGCTGGCTGAAGCCGTAGCCCTGCAGGTGACTGGCACCACCACGGTGGACCTGCCCGAGACCGGCAAACGGCGACAGACCTCGATCACCGGCTCGCTGGCCCGCATCGAGGAGTTCAGTCACCTCGAGCTCGACGCCGGCCGCTTCTTCACCGATGCGGAGGCTTCACGCGGCGCCAAGGTGGCCGTGCTGTCGTGGCTGCTGGCGCGCGACCTCATGGACGGCCGGGCCCCACACGGTATCATTGGCCGCAATGTGCGCATCAATGGTCAGCCCACTGAAGTCATTGGTGTGCTGTCGCCGTATGAGGGTGAGCGCGACGGCAGTCAGTCGGCGGTCATTCCCTTTGCCACCGCCCACGCCGTGCTGCCGCCCATGGCCACGCCGCGCCCCACCACGCTGATCGTGCGGGCACCGCGCGTGGAGCAGGTGCCGGCGCTCGAAGCCGAGGTTCAGGGCTGGGTGGCGGAGCGCTGGGGCAAGCGCAGCGAAAAGGTGTTGGTGCAGACCTCCAGGGCCCGGCTGCAGCAGGCCATGCAGGGCATTCTCATGTTCAAGCTCTTTCTCGGCGCCATCACGGGCATTTCCCTCATCGTGGGCGGCATCGGCATCATGAACGTGTTGCTGGCGTCGGTGAGCGAGCGCACGCGGGAGATCGGCATTCGCAAGGCCATGGGCGCGCGAAGCCGCGACATCCTGCTGCAGTTTCTTGCCGAATCGGTGGCGGTGGCCGGTACCGGCAGCGCCGTGGGCATCGCCCTCGGACTGGTGGCAGCCTTCGGCATCACGGCCATCATTCGTGCGCAATCTGACGCCGGCTTCCTACAGGCCAGCTTCTCGCTGTCCACGCTCATCGTGGCCTCACTGGCCCCCATTGTCGTGGGGCTGGTGTTCGGCACCTACCCCGCGCGACGCGCCGCGCGTCTGAGCCCGATCGACGCCATTCGGCACGAATAGGGGAGTACGAGCACGGGACACTGCAACTGCGGTTGCTCGATCCACCGCTCTGGGCTGAGAGTGATGGGTCTTGCGTGCGAGTGGTGCATCGGCGGGATCTCGCGATCCGCAACCTTCGGATCGCGTGGTGCGGCGGCCCGCACCACTCACACCCAGAACACATCACTCACGGCCCACGGCAGTGGACGGCGTCGCCGCAGTTACCGCAGCACCAGCCCGCTCACTGCCGCGTCAACTCCCGCAGCACCAATCGCGTCACCCGCCGCGCCACCTCATCCCGGCTCGCCTCACTCTGCGACGTGGCCACCGCCACCGCCTGGGCCTCGAGGGCCCCGAGCCGCGCCCCGAGCGCATGCCGATGTGCGGCGCGCGCAAAACGCGCCAGTTCCAGCTGCAGGGCCCAGGTGGCCTTCCGATTCCGCTGCGCGCGGCGCTCGGGCCCTACATCCTGCGACAGCTCGTCCAAGGTCACGAAATCGAGCCCGCCTGCTGCCCAGCCGGCCCGCGTGGCGGGCACGGACGAAACCGCCGGATCGACCGCGCCCGGCACACCCAAATCCACCCACAGGCGTCGTGGTCCGGCCTCAGTGAGCGCCGCAACCTGCTCACCACGCAACAGCGGTGTGGACACATGGATGGCGAAAATCACCACGCGGGCCTCGGCCATGGCCTGCACGCGATTCTCCCAGGCAATCACTTCGGCGCCGTGCGCCACCGCCACGGTTTCCGCGCGCGACACCGTGCGATTGGTGACACCGACCTGCACGGGCAGCGCCGCGCGCGCGAGCGCATCCAGCACGCCCCGCGCCGCATCGCCTGAGCCCACCACCACCACTGGCACAGGCCCGCCATTGCGCGCCACCTCGCCTTCGAGGAACGCGGACACACGGGTCACCACGCGCTCGCCGAGCGTGCCGTCCACCTCTTCGCCAATGGCCGCGCGAATGTGGCGCGCGGCATCCACGGCGTGGCGGAACACGCTGTCCAGTTCACCGTGCACGGCGCCCGCGTCACGTGCGGCCTGCCAGGCCTGACGCAGCTGCCCCAGAATCTCGGGCTCGCCAAAACGCACCGAGTGCATGCCGGCCGCCACTCCAAAGAGATGACGCACGGCGAGGTCTGCATCACTGCGCACCACCGTCACCTCATGCCGATGAGCGCCGACGATCTGTGCCTCGAACCACGGCTCGAGGTCGTGATCCCCCCACCAGTACAACTCGGTGCGGTGGCAGGTGGCCAGCAGCACCGCGTCGATGCCGTCCGCGGCCAGCTCACGCAACAGCGCTCGCTGCCGGAGCGGGTCGGGGCGCAACTGCCCCACCACATCGGCGCGCGTGCTGTCATGCGCGCAGCCCACGACATGAAACGGCAGCAGGAACACGGACTACGCGGCCGAGGACGTCATGGAGTTCTGCATCTCGCGTTCTGCGACCTCCGCAGCCTCGGCAGCCTCGGCAGCCTCCGCATCCGCAGCGGCGCAGGCCGCCGACTCCGCCGAGGCCAGACGCGATGGCACGCCACGACAGGCGGCATTCACGCAGCCCGGGCAGCGCGTCCGGTACTGCGTGCTGTAGGGCGCGCCCGACGTGAGGTGCGCGTGCACGATGTCGGCCAGCGCATCGAGAAACTCCGGCCGCGCATTGAGCGCTGGCGCACGATGGAAACCCGTCATGCCGTGCTCACGCGCGAGCGTGGCGTACTCGATGTCGAGCTCCGACAGGGTCTCGATGTGATCGCTGGTGAAGGCGATGGGCACCACGAGCAGATTCTTCTGCCCGCGCGCGGCCAACTGTTCGATGACGGTCTCCGTGCTGGGCCCAAGCCAGCGCACCGGCCCGACCTCCGACTGATAGGTCACCATCCACGGGTTCTTGAGGCCGATCGTCTCCACCACCCGACTCACCGACGCCGCAATCTCGGCCGGATACGCATCACCACGATCGATCACCGACAGCGGCAGCGAGTGCGCCGAGAACATCACCAGTACATCGTCGCGCTCGGCTTCGGGATAGGCCTCGAGTCCGTCTTCCACCGTGCTCGCCATGGCCGACACGAAGCCCGGATGCTCGCCCCAGCGGTCGATGATGCTCCACGTGAAGGCCTCCTCGAGGCCCGTCCGCTTGGCCGCACGCCACAGGTCGTTGAGACTCGATCCCGTCGTGGAGCAGGACCACTGTGGATACTGCGTGAAGGCCACCGCGCGCTCCACGCCATCGGCCTGCATCGCGCGCAGCGCATCATCGGCAAAGGGCTGCGTGTAGCGAAACGCCACGTAGAAGCGATGCGGCGCCGTTTCCGGCGACATCTCGTCGAGCCGACGGCACATGGCCTCGCCCTGCGCCGTGGTCCAGCGCAGAATGGGTGAGCCGCCACCGATGGCCTCGTACAGCTTGCGCACCTTGGGCGCGCGCCGCGTGGCGATGAACTTGCCCAGCACCTCCTGGAACGGCAGCTGGATGATCTCCTTGTCCAGGAAGAGCCGCACCAGGAAGGGTTCGACGTCGTCGAGCGTCGCCGGCCCACCGAGATTCATCATGACAATGCCGGTCCCGCCGCGAGCGCGGGAGTTCGCAGCACTGTGTGCCGAAGCCGCGCCGGAACGGGGCGCAGTACGAGAGAGCGGAGGCGTCATGGGCCGAAAGCTCGGCACCTCGCTCCGGTCATTCCATTCCGGTTCTCTACCTGCGTGATCCCCGTACAGTTACGGTACGGATTCCCGACAAAACAACTCGTCAATGATGGCCGTCAATGGCCAATAGGACCGAGCCGGAAGAGACTGAGCGGCCAGGCCTGCGCACCGGGTTCGGTGCCAAGCAGGAACCACTCCGTGTAGCGCTGCGCAGGCGCCGTGGTGGCGCTGGCCACCTGCCCCGTGCTGCGATCGAGTTCCACCGGCACGAGGCCTGGCGGCGGCGTCCAGCTGCCTGCGGACCTGCCGGCGTAGGCTGAAGCCAGGATGCGACCGGCGATGGGTGCGGCCAGCGTGCCCCCTGCGGCGCCCGGAGCAATCATGGCCGGCTTGTCGAAGCCCAGCCACACGCCGGTCACCAGTTCGGGTGTCATGCCCACAAACCACACGTCGGCATTGTCGTTGGTGGTGCCCGTCTTGCCCGCCACCGGCACATGGTCCGGCACGAGGCGACGCACGGCGGTGGCCGTGCCGCGTGTCACCGCGTCCTGCATCATGTCGCGCACAATGAAGGCCACACGCGGGTCCATGGCGGCGCGCATGGCCCCACCACTCGCCGAGTGCACTACGCGGCCGTTGCGATCTTCAATGCGCTGCATGAAGCGCGGATCGACACTCACACCGCCGTTGTCGAATGCGGCATAGGCCGCGACAAAATCCAGCGGCTGCACGACACTCGCGCCCAGCGCACTCGACGGATAGGGCGCGATGGGTGCGCGCAACCCCGCGCGCCGGGCGAGCGCCGCCACGGAGTCCATGCCCACGGTCAGGGCCAGTTGCACCGCCACCGGATTGCGTGAGCGCGCCAGGGCTTCGCGCACGGTCAGCGCGCCGAGGAAGCTGTTGTCGGCGTTGTCGGGCGCGTAGATCTGGCCGTTGTCGAGCCGCACACGCAGCGCAGTGTCGGCCACCATGGCATTGGCGGTCAGCCCCTGCGCCAACGCCTGCGCATACACAAAGGCCTTGAAGCTCGACCCGGGCTGGCGATTGCCGTCCACCGCGCGATTGAAGCTCGAGCGGGCGTAGTCGCGACCGCCCACCAGGGCACGCACGTCACCGCTGGCCGGATCGAGCACGACCACCGCGCCTTCCAGGCAGTCGTCCACTCGCGGCCGCTTGCTGCCCGTGGACGTCGCCGGCGCAGACGCTGCGGCGCAGCGTTTGCCGCGAAAGCCCGGACGCGACTCGATCTGGGCAATCCCCTCGGCGAGCGCCTCCTGTGCCTGACGCTGCAGTGCCGCGTCCACGGTGGTGTGAATGCGAAAGCCCCCCTGCATCACCGGCACCCCCGCACGCTCGGCCTGCACACGCACAACATCAGTGACCCAGGGCGCCAGACTCACCGTGCGCGACACAGTGCGCAGCGGCTCGCGCTGCGCGGATGCAGCCTGCGCCGCCGTGATGTAGCCCTGCTCCGCCATGAGCGCGAGCACGGTGTTGCGCCGCTGTCGGTTGCGGTCCGCGTTGCGAACCGGGTCGTACAGCACGGGACTCTTGGGCATGGCGGCCAGTGACGCCGCCTCGGCCAGCGTGAGATCCGCCGCACCCTTGCCGAAGTACTGGCGCGCCGCCATCTCGATGCCGAATGCCCCGCGCCCGAACGAGATCTGATTGAGGAAGGCCTCGAGAATCTGCTCCTTCGAGTAGTGACGCTCCATCTCGCGCGCCGCTGCCTGCTCGCGCAGCTTGCGCGCGGGCGAACGGTCGCGGCGGTCGATGATTTCGGGATGCATGTTGCCCACCAGCAACTGCGTGATGGTGCTGGCCCCGCGCAAATCGCCCTTGGTCACCGCGTCCTTGAGCGCGCCGGCCACACCCACCAGATCCACGCCATCGTGCTGATAGAAGCGCTTGTCTTCGACCGCAATGAAGGCCTGCCCCACATGGCGTGGCAGCGAACGCAGCGGCACGCTGAGGCGGCGCTCACGGCCAATCTCCCCGATCAGCGTACCGTCACGGGCCAGCACCTGCGTGACCTGCGGCGGCGTGATGATGCGCCAGGGCTCCACAGGCTGCGATGCAGCCGTGGCGGGTGCAGTCTGCACCGCCAACAACAGCGTCCCCATCACGGCCGCGCGGCGGCGGCGAAATGCGGAATCAAGTGGCACGGCCATGTCGGAATCATACACGGCCGCGGCCCGCCCGTTCGGTGATGGCCGTCACATGCTATCTTACCACCATGCCCGGTGACCCAATTCGTCCGCTGACCATCGCCCTCTGCCAGTTCGCGCCCCGCAAGGGCGACGTGGCCGGCAACCTTGCCCGCATCGGTCGCCTGTGCGCGCAGGCCTCGGCGCTCGAGCCCCGTCCGCAGGTGGTCCAGTTTCCGGAGACGGCGCTCTCCGGCTACTTCGTGGAGGGCGGCGTGCGCGAGGTGGCCTGCACCGCCGGCGCGCTGGCCTACGATCTCGACGAGGCCTATCGCACCGCCTGCGCCGCCGCCGGGCTCGATGCCGTGCCGCTGGATGTGGTGATCGGCTTCTACGAGCGCTGGCGCGACACGCTGCACAACAGCGCCGCTTACATCACCATGGGGCTCGATGACGGCCCGCCGGTCATCCGTCATGTGCACCGCAAGAACTTCCTCCCCACCTACGGCCTCTTCGACGAGGAGCGTTTCGTGGAGCGCGGCACCGACATCCGCGCCTTCGAAACGCCCTGGGGTCGGGCGGCCCTGCTGGTGTGCGAAGATGCCTGGCATTCGCTGAGCGGCACGCTGGCTGCGCTCGATGGGGCGCAGGTGGTGTTCGTATCCTCGGCCGCACCGGCGCGCGGCGTGTGGCCGCGTGAAGACGGGGTGCCCGGTCCCTACAGTGCGGCGCGATGGGAACGACTCATTCGTGACATCGCCGAGGAGCACGGGGTCTACGCCAGCTTCGTGAACCTGGTGGGCACGGAAGGCGGCAAGCGCTTCTTCGGCACCTCGCACCTTGTGGGACCGGGTGGCGATGTGCGCGGTCGCGCGCCGGTGTGGACCGAAAGCTTCGTGTCGCTCACGCTCGACCTCGATGATCTCGTGCGCGCGCGGGCGGACAGCCCGCTGCTCAGTGATCTGCGCGTGGCGCTGCCCCATGTGCTCGACAACGTCCGGCGCATCACCGACAGCGTCAGCGCTCCGCTGTCCTACGACGGACCGGAGCCGGCTGCGGCCGATCTGCTGCGTGGGGCACGTGGCTTCACCACCGGCGAGTTCCCCGTGCCCACAGAGGCCCTCAAGCGGGCCGAAAGCGTGGTGCGTGCCCTGCCCGAGCAGTTGCCGGTCATTCGCCACGGCATGCGGGACCATGGCGGCCCCCCGCCACTCACGCTCGATGCGCCACTCACCGAAGAGTGGCTCACGGGCTTCCTGCGCGACGAGATGACCCGGCGTGGTTTCGGCAAGGCGGTGGTGGGTATTTCGGGTGGTGTGGACTCGGCCGTCACGGCTGCGCTGGCCGTGCGTGCGCTCGGTGCGGAGAACGTCATCGGGGTGCGCCTGCCCTATCGCACGTCGAGCGCCGAGTCTCTCGAGCATGCCCAGCTCGTCATCGACGCGCTGGGCATCGAGTCGCGCACCATCGATATCTCGCCGGCCGTCGACGGCTATCTCGCCAATGAGCCGGATGCCGACGGCGCCCGGCGCGGCAACGTGATGGCCCGCACGCGCATGATTGCGCTCTTCGATCTCTCGGCGCGCTATCGGGCTCTGCCCCTGGGCACGGGCAACAAGACCGAACGGCTGTTCGGCTACTTCACCTGGCACGCCGACGATTCGCCGCCCATCAACCCCATCGGTGACCTGTACAAGACGCAGGTGTGGCAGCTCGCACGGCATCTCGAGGTGCCGGACATCATTGTCAGCAAGCCGCCCACGGCCGACCTGATTGTCGGCCAGACCGACGAGAACGATCTCGGCATTGCCTACGCGCGCGCCGATGAAATTCTCAACGGCATGTTGCATGGCTATTCGCACGAGGCGCTGCTGGCGCGCGGCTTCAGTGACGACGAGCTGCAGCTCGTGTCGCGTCGGCTGAACAGCACACACTGGAAGCGCCGGCCGCCCGCCACGGCCCTCGTCAGCCAGTCCGGCATTGGTGAGTCGTACCTGCGGCCGGTGGATTACTAGCAAGTCGCTGAGCAGGCAGAGCGCCTGGGACGGAGAGCTCCGTTTCCTCAATGTGAGCTCGAGATCGGCCTGACCGGGCCGATACCGACCTTCGAGCCAGGCGCCTTGAGCGGCAAAGACGCCGCTTGGTCGTTTCACGCCGGTGCCAGCTGCCGGGCATCGAATTCCACACCGCACACTCCACACCGGAGTCTCTCACGAGGATTTGGTGGCTATGCGCCTGTTGATTGCCGAAGACGACCGGGCTCTGCGCGACACACTGGTTCGCGGCCTTCGCGAGGAGGCCTACGCAGTGGATGGAGTATCCGATGGCGATGCGGCATTTTTGCGCGCCGTTTCAGAGCCGTACGACGCCATCGTTCTGGACGTATTGCTGCCGCGACGCGATGGCCGTTCGGTGTGCCGCGCGCTGCGAGACCGAGGCGTGTTGACCCCCGTTCTCCTGCTGACCGCGCTCGACGGACCGGAAGACACAATTTCCGGGTTTGACGCGGGGGCCGACGATTATCTGGCAAAGCCTTTTGCATTTGGCGTGTTGCTGGCCCGCTTGCGCGCGTTGCTCCGCCGCCGTGGCGAGCTACTGCCAGTGACGATCGTCGTGGCAGATCTCATTGTCGACACGCGTCGTCGGCGCGTACATCGTGGTGACCGCGTGGTACCATTGACGGCACGCGAGTATTCGTTCTTGGCATACTTGGCACGCCACAGCGGACGCGTTGTCGGGCGCGAAGAGCTGGCCGCTCACGTATGGGACGATGCCCACGAGCCCACTGCAAACTTGATTGATGTCTACGTAAGCCGGATCCGGCGAAAGATCGACGGCGACGCAAAACACCCCTTGCTGCACACCCGGCGCGGCCAGGGGGTAATCCTAACCGACCGCGAGGAGGATGTACCGTGAGTCGGGCGCTCCCACTCGAGAAGGCACTTGAGCCAGAGCGAAGTCACGCGCGGCCGGTGGCCCGCTGGCGCACGCTGCGTTGGCGGCTCACCACGTGGTATGCCGCCGTATTCGGCATTGGACTGGTGCTGCTGGCGGTCGGCTCACTCGTCATGCTCTCGCTGGTTCTTGAGCAGCGGTCCGACCGCTATTTACGTGCCGCCTGGCGCGCCTTCGCGACCGAGTTGCTCGTGGAGGCAAGCGAATTCGCCTCCGCCGATCGCGCCATCGCGATGACACAGGAAGAGGTCAACTTTGAAGACACGGAGTTTCTGGTAACTCCAGATCTTCGTCACCACGAGACGCCCTCCGGCGACACGAGGGCGATTGACGAGCCTCCCCTTCCACCCTCACGGGCAACTGTTTCGCTGACAACGCGAGACGGTCCGCGAGGAGGCACCCGCCTTGCCATTGGGGCCGTGGCATTCCATGGCCGTGACTGGACGGTGGTGGCCGAGCACCCTCGTTCGGCCCTTACCGAAACCGTCAACGCCGTCGCGCTCGGCTACGCGCTTGCACTGCCACTGGTTCTTGGGGTGGCGCTCGTTGGCGGCTACGGGATGGCGCGTCGAGCACTTGCTCCCGTCGCCTCGATGGCGCGGCGGGCGCGAGCGATAGAGGTGTCTACCTTGCATGACCGGCTCCCAATTGGCGATCCGCAAGACGAACTCGGTGAGCTGGCCGGTGTAATCAATGGGCTGCTCGAGCGGCTCGACCTGGCCTTCCAGCAACAGCGGCGCCTCGTAGCCGACATGTCGCACGAGCTCCGAACGCCCGTCGCCACGCTTCTGGCCGAGATGGATGTCTTGCTGGCACGAAGAGGACGCCCTGAAGACGAGTATCGCGAGCGAGTGGCGGTGCTGCGCGCAGCGGCAGTGCGCCTCACGCGGCTCGTTGATGACCTGTTTCTGTTGAGTCGCGCAGATAGCAAGCAGATGCCGATGCGGCCGGAGTTGCTTCATTTTGACGAATTGCTGGCTGAAACGGTGCGTTCCATGGAGGCGCTCGCGTCGAGGCACGACATATCACTTGTGCTTGACGTTGCCTCCGACATTTCGACGCACTCCGAATGCGACGCTGACACCTGGCCACACGGAGCCGGAGGCGCGATACCGGGCGCATTGATCAGTGGAGATCCGGCACTGCTCGGCCGGCTGCTGCTCAACCTTCTCGACAACGCCATCAAGTACTCGCCGAGAGGCGGGCGAGTACGAGTGGCACTGAACGGCATTCCGGGCCATGGTAGGAGTTCCATATACGTGATGCGCGTGACGGACGAGGGTCCGGGAATTGCGCCTGATGCACAGCCATTCATTTTCGACCGTTTCTTTCGCGAGGATGCGGCGCGGACGCGGATGGCTGACCCCATGCAGAGGAGGTCGACCGACGACCAACACGGACTGGCGCAGGCGGCAGCCGACACCGCGTCGGAGAACGGGGCCGGGTTGGGGCTGTCGATTGCCCGCTGGATTGCTGAGATCCATGGCGGGACTCTCGAGCTGGAGCGCTCGTCTCCGGACGGGACCACAATGTGCCTGAGACTTCCGGCGACGACATGATGGGAAAGCCAGTTCCGTCCGCGCAGGGGTGCTTCAGGTTCGTGACAGGTTGAGGTTGTTAGGGTTGCTCAGCATGAAAAGCTTCTCTCCTCCTCCCGCCTCGGCCGTTGCCTTTGGTATGGCGATCGCTGCACTGACCACCGTGGTCCCGATTGCCGGTGCACAAGGCACTGTGCCGACCCCTCCTGTCCCCGCTGCGGACACGACCCCCCCACCATTCGCGAGGGCGCGTCGTCTTGCGGACGCCGACCTCACCAAGAAACGCGAAGGGACCTTTGTTACGGGATTGCCGGACCTTTCATCAGACCCGGTGGCCGGCTTCGGGTACGGTGCGCGTATCAACGTCATCCAAAACGGCCGGCGAGGGGACCCGTTGTTTGCGTACACGCCCTACCGCGCCAAACTTCGTATCGGCGCCTACAACACAACGGAAGAGCAACGCGAACTCGCTCTGAGTCTGGACATCCCGTACGTGCGAGGAACTCGCTGGCGGCTCAAGATCGACGCAGTAGCGGGAACGACACCTGCAAAGCTGTACTTCGGCCTGACCGAGTCGACACTTGGCGCCCTCCGGCTTCCGTCTGATGCGGCCCGTACTTTCGGGACGTTCGCGGCATACGACGTTGCGCGTCAAACACTGCGTGCTGGTGGTCCGGGAGAAGCGCCACAAGTCACCGACGCGCTTTCCAATCGATTCGGGGAAAGCGAGTTGATGCTCAACCTCAAGGCCGATCGGGCACTTGGCGCCGCGGGACGCTGGCGCGTACTCGCCGGTTACGAAATTCAGCGTCTCGCCTACCGGACTTTTGCGGGACGCTCGGCCGACGCCATCGACCCGATGACGGGCGAGAAGATCACCGCGCCAAATGGAACTTCGCTGCTGGCTCGCGATGGCGCCGCCGGACGCGTCAGCGGGTTGGAAGGCGGGCGCGTTTCGATTCTGCAACAGGCCCTGATCTACGACACCAGAGACTTCGAACCCGATCCCACGAACGGTCTGTATTTCGAAGTGGGCAACGAATGGTCAAGCCCGACGATCGGCTCGGAGTTCGCTTTCGACAAGTTGTTCGTGCAGGTCAAGGCGTTTCGCAGACTCCCTCTCGGTCCGCGGACGATCTTGGCGGGCCGACTTGGCGCGGGAAACATCTTCGGCGATAATGCGCCGTTCTTCGAGTTTCAGGACCAATGGAGCCCTGACGGCAGCGTGAACGCCCTCGGTGGTTCCCGCTCGCTTCGCGGGTATCGGGCGAATCGCTTTCTTGGCCGCGCGATGTGGTTCGGCAATGCAGAACTCCGGGTACGAATGACTGAGGTGGTGCTGGGGCGGCAGCGCTTTGGACTTGGCGTGGCACCGTTTGTCGACGCCGGTACCGTGCGTGATGAGTGGCGTGCTCTCAACTTCGGCCGAGTTCGCACCTCGTATGGTGCAGGTGCCCGCGTCGCCTGGAACCAGAGCACGATGATCTCGCTCGACATTGGTAAGTCGCGGGAGGATCGTCTGCTGTTTCTTGGCCTTGGGCAAGCATTCTGATTCCGCTTGCGCCCGCCATGCTCCGTCCTGATCCGAGCTTCGGTATCGAGGGAGGGCCTCAATACCGAAGACCCGTATCCCTTGGCCTGCGCCCTCGTGTCCCGATTTCACTTACCTGACGGGCGTGACGGCTCGCGAACGAGATCAGGCAAACGAGAGGAACCGTCGCCGCATCGGGCGGTGACTGGATTTCACGGTGTCCGTGCCATTTTGCGCAACAACCTCCCGTTGAATCGTGAGAAGGTGACGAGAACTTACTCTCTACGAGGGCTGACGGGCCCACAAACAAAATGCGCAACGTTGCAACGGCGCATGTCGTTGCCCGATGACACTGACCTCCTCCATGCGAAGGTCGGTTCCTGCACAACCGGCTTATCGTCAAGGAACGTCTCGTCCAGTACATTTAGATTCCCGGCGGTCGATCCCGCCACATGGCGGCGGGATCGACGCTGGCGAGTTGAATGCAGTAGGCGGCAATGCGGTCCACCGCCTGCGCCACGAATGCGGCGCCGCGTTCGGCCGTGGCCTGCGACGGATTGCCCACGCCGGTGTCGTCGGTGACCTGCGTCCAGCGACGTGGCATCCAGGCCCATCCCGCACGCACCCCCTCGAATACACTCGGGCGCGCATGACCCGCGCCCCAGCTCGCGCGATCGGGCTGCACGAGATGCGGCGCCACGTGCAGCATGGCCGCGGTTTCCAGTTCACCGGCGTGATCGCCGGCCTCGGTGAAGTGCGCATGATCGCCGGCCTGCCACCAGTTCACGATGCTCAGCACGATGGAGGTGGCGGGCTGCAGCTCGCGCACGAGAGCGCGCAGCTCGTTGCCACCATGCGCATTGAGCAGCACCAATGCGCGCACGCCATGCGGCGCGAGACTCTGCACCACATCACGCAGCAGTGCGAGCTGCGTGCTCGGCATGCAGTTGATGGTGAACGGCAAATCGAGTTGCGTGGTGTTCACACCATACGGCAGGGCCGGCAACGTGGCCACACGTATGCCCTGCGACAGACAGGCCGCTGACACCTGCGCCGCCACGTGGGAGCCCAGTATGGTGTCGGTGCCGTAGGGCAGGTGCGTGTTGTGCGGCTCGGTGGCACCAAACGGCATGATCGCGACGGGCCACGAGCCCTCGCGCATGGCGGGCCAGGCCTGCTCCTGCACCACACCAGGGCGTGGCGCGTAAGCCGGTACCTCGCTCACCGTCCCTGCCCCACCGAAGCAAAGGTGTCACACTGTCGCGGATCGCCCGACTCGAAGCCGCGGCGAAACCACTGCCGGCGTTCGGCGGACGACCCGTGCGTGAAGGATTCGGGTCGCACGCGGCCACCACCCATCTGCTGCAGGCGGTCATCACCCACGGCCGCAGCGGCGTTGAGTCCCTCGTCGATGTCGCCCGGCTCGAGCATGTTGGCGCGCGCCGCATCGAAGGCCCACACGCCGGCGTAGCAGTCGGCCTGCAGTTCCATGGCCACTGACAGGCGGTTGCGCGCACCGGGATTCTCACCCTGCAGACGACGCACCTGCTGTTCGGTGCCCAGCACATTCTGCACGTGATGTCCCACTTCGTGCGCCAGCACATAGGCCTGCGCAAAATCCCCCGGCGCGCCGAACTGCGCATGCAGTTGGTCGAAGAACGCGAGATCGATGTACACGCGGTCATCGCCCGGGCAGTAGAACGGGCCCGTGGCCGACTCGCCGAGACCGCAGGCCGAGGGTGTGGCGTTGCGGAAGAGCACCAGGCGCGCCTCGCGGTAGCGCGGAATGTGCCGCTGCCAGGTGGACTGGGCGCTGTCGAGCACCATCGACACGAACTGCACCATGTCCTCCTCAGCGGGGTCATTGACGGGCGCAGGGCTCGCGGCACCGCCCGGCCCCACGGCCGCGGGCACGTTGCCCCCCACGGCGCCGTCCAGGCCACCCATGACCGGCGTGATGAGATCGCGCTTGAAGATGAGACTCAGTACGAGCAGCAGCACCATGCCGCCAAGCCCCAGACGCATGCCGCCCCGTGGACCGCCCCCACCCATGCCACCGCCCGCACCACCACTCGCGCCGCGACGATCTTCGAGATTGCGGCTTCGTCCACCTGGTATCCAGCGCATGGGACTCCCTGTAGAAAAGAGGGCGACGCGTGAGGACGCCGAAGCGCTCAGCGCGTCGATCGGATGGTCACGAATTCCACATCATCGGCGCCCACCGCGCGCAGCCACACCAGCACTTCCGGCATCCGTTCCGGAGGGAAGGTGCCCGGCGTGCCGGCAATGCGTCGGCGCAGTGTCAGCACGCGGCCCGATTGGCTCCACGCGGACTCATAGCTGCCGAAGAAGCTCACCGCGCGCACGGGCGGCGGCAACTCGGCCGTCCATCCATCGGGGAGTGTGACCTGCCACTCAATCACACTTTCGCTGGGCGGCAACAGACGCGCGGCATCGATGGGCATGCGCCGCGCCGGTGACGATTCAAGACTGCGCACGGCCCCCGCAAACTGTCGGGCGGGCCCGCGCAGTGGCGGCGGCACCTGCAGGACACGCGCGCTGCCCACGCTGCGCACCGCGCGGTCGTACTGCACGCGATAGCGCAGGCGTGGCGTGGCCGACAGATCGCGCCCGTCGAACCCCTCGAGTGCCGTGATCTGCACGTTGTCCAGCACGCCACCGCCGATGCGCTGCGCCATGCCACGCATGAGCCCATCGCGACGTGCCGAATCCGGCGCCGCAGCCATCACAGCGCGCATGGCCAGCGCCATGTTGCCGCGCGCCGTTTCTTCACTTGTGCCCTCGGCGTGCCCCAGACTGTCCACCACCACCTGCATGCGCGTGCTGGTACCGTGCGCGCCAGGTGCGGCAATGGGGATGGTGATGGGACGCGCCGAACCATCGCCCGCCACCTGCAGCGCAAAGGCGCCCTGGTAGCTCTGCGGCAGTTCGCCGTACGGCACGAGATCCGCCGTGAGGTCGGTGAGCTGCCAGCCTCCGTTCTGCGGTACCGCCGCAATGGCGTGATTGAACTGCAGCACGCTGGGCAGGTCGGCCAACGGGCGACCCGCGGTGGACAGCAGCACCGGCTCCGCCCTGATGCCGGCGTGCCGCAGCAGCGCAACAAACAACGTCGTCTTGTCCTTGCAGTCACCGACCCCCGATTGCAGCACCTCCTGCGGTGTGCGTGGCTGATAGCCACCCAGGCCGAGCGAGATGGACACGTAGCGCACGTCCTGCGCCACCCACCGGTGCCAGGCACGGAGCGTGTCCTCGCGCGAACGCGCGCCAGACGCGCGCAGCACCGAGTCCGCGCGCTGCAGTACGTCCGGCGTCAGCGCGTACCGGGCGCGGGCGAGCGCATCGTACCAGCGGGCCACCGGCGTCCAGTCGCCGGCCGGGCCCACCACGACGCTGGGCACGACATCATTGGAGTCGGCGGCAAACGGTTCGGGGCGCAGTGGCGGCGGGTCGCTGAGTGCCCATCGATACAGCCGGCGTCCGGCGGAGTCGCGCTCCGTGCGCCGCGCCGTGAGGTTGCGCTCGATCACGCGCAGCGGCATGGCCGTCGGCGCGTCCACTTCAAAAATGGATTGCCGCACCGGCGCCGGTCCGCTCTGCGACCAGCGCGCATACACGTCACCGGGACGTGGTGGCGTACGCTGTGTGATCGTATACGCCATGTCGATGATGACCCCGGCCGACACTCCCGCCAGCGACAGACGTCGCACACGCTGCCCGGTGTAGATGGGCGCATTCATCGACACCGGCACTTCCGCGTCCTGCGATTGCGCCACCGAGTCGCTTAGCACCTCACCATTGGGGCGCAGCACCCGCACCCAGTGCAGCGTGAGTTGCTGCATGCCACCGTGATACCCGATGGCACGCTCGGCGGCCCCGCGCACGGCATTGGCATCGAGCACCTGCACCACCTGGCGCAGCGTCGTCTCCGATCGCCCGTCGGCTTCCACACGGTAGCGACGCTCATCGAGCAGAGCGACAAACGGCACACCACGCACCCGCTCCGCATCCACGGCCAGTCGCACAATGCTGTCCGAGGGCGCGGACGGCCGGGCCTGCGCCGACAGCATCGGCGCGCCCGAGATCGACATCACGCCAAGCAACGCGAGGGCGCCGCGGCAGAACGACATGAACAGGCGACGGGTCATGAGGAATCTTAACCCGCCGCCCGCTTCTTGCCGTTCGCTTTTTGCCGTCCGCCGTCCGGTTACAGTCGCAACAGCAGCGCGGTGAGCAGGAGAAGAATGAGCAGCGATGACCCCGACACAAAGGGACGCAGGACGCCGCGCATGCTCAGGCCGCCATCCGGTCGCCGACCTCGGCGAAGGCGAGACTCACGGCGCGGCGTGCGCCGCGTTTGAGTGCGCGGGTGACGTTGCGCGCGTAGCGCACGAAGTTGGCGCCGGCCCACGGGAATCGCGCAAAGAACTCGAAGGGCAGCAGATCTCCCTTCAGTCGGTTGCAGGGCGCGCAGGCGGACACGAGGTTCCCGATGTCGTGCGCACCACCGCGGGCCACCGGAATCACATGATCGAGGGTGGCGGTGCGCTGATCGAGACGCGTGGCGCAGTAGACGCAGCGCTGTCCGCAATCACGCAGGGCGCCTTTGCGCAGTGCCTGTTTTCGGGCCACCTGTCCCCGAAACGACGACGCCCCGGCTGCGGCGCGGGCGCCGGAGGCGGGGCGGGACTGGGCAGAGGGGCGACGACGACGGCTCGGGAGGAGCCGGACGCCGGACGAGCGGGACAGCGTCCCGCCGGACCGTGAGCTACCGCGAATGGAGCGCATCATCCTCCTGGGCAACCAAGTGGACACGCCAGCATCAGAAGCGCCACCGGGATCGGGTGACGCCGCCGCCTTCGAGGTGCATGGGGACTGCCGGACACGTCCAACGCATGGCCGCGTTGCCTGCAATCGCGAATGCTGCGCGACTATAGGGTCACGAACCTGCTGCCGTCAAGAGTGGGTTGCGCCTTCCGGCGCCGCTGTTGCCGATCAGTGGCCGATTGGTGGCCGGTCAGTTGCGCAGCGGGTCGCGCAGCTGGCTGCCGATGCGGGCCGCCATGGCATCGAGCTGCTGCCGGTTGGGCATCACCGATCCCGGGAACGGCAGCGGCACATCAAATCCGTCGCCATCCCGGCGCGGGATCAGGTGAATGTGGTAGTGCATCACGTTCTGGCCGGCCGCCGCACCCGAGTTGACGACGATGTTCATGTCGCTGGCCCCGGCCGAGGCCTGCACCACCGGAATGAGCTTGGTGGCCACCTGATACAGGTGCAGCCCCACCGAACCCGGAATATCCTGCAGCACTTCGAAGTGCTCGCGGGGGACCACCAGTACGTGACCGGGGTTCACCGGTTGAATGTCCATGAACGCGATGGCCGTCGCATCCTCGTAGCATATGGAGACTTCGGCGGCGCCCCGGATCAGGTCACAGAAAATGCAGTGACCGGACGAGGGGACACGGGGAGCGGTTGGGGCGTGCATGGGCAAGGTGGGGCGGCAGGTGGGACATTGTGCGGACCCTGTCAACCTGCGGCAAACGGCAGCGGCCGGCAACCAGTGAGCGTATCCCAAACGTCCCCGCGCGGAAATCGGTCGCTGACGCCCCCATTTGGGCTCCAAGTCCGCTAAATTTCCAGAGTTCGTCGCATAATCTTCCGTTTTCATCGAGCAAGCCGATGGCCACTTCGACCCGTCCGAGCCGAGCCCGCAAGGGTGACGCCGCCGAGCCCGCGCTGACGACTTCCCCTCTCAGCCGCGAGCAGCTCCTCGACGCCTACCGCGTCATGTACACCTCGCGCCGGCTCGACGACAAGGAGATCCAGCTCAAGCGGCAGAACCGCATTTTCTTTCAGATCTCCGGCGCCGGCCACGAAGCCATCGGCACCGCAGCGGCCATGGCCCTGCGCCCTGCCTACGACTGGTTCTTCCTCTACTACCGCGATCGCGCGCTCTGCCTGCAGCTTGGCATGACGCCGGCCGAGATGCTCTACAGCGCCGTTGGTGCCGCCATCGACCCCAACTCGGGCGGCCGGCAGATGCCCAGCCACTGGGGCCACAAGGCGCTCAATATCGTGTCCGTGTCCTCGCCCACCGGTACGCAGTTCCTGCAGGCCGTGGGCAGCGCTGAATCCACGCTGCGCGCCCGGCAGCTCGACATCAGCGACGACACCTTCCCTGGCGACGACGTCACCCTCGTCACCACCGGTGACGGTACCACCTCCGAAGGCGAGTTCTGGGAGTCGCTCAACACGGCCACCAATCTCAACCTGCCGGTCGTGTACCTCGTCGAGGACAACGGCTACGCCATCTCGGTGCCGGTGGAGGTCAACACGGCCGGTGGCTCCATCTCCAAGCTCGTTTCGTCCTTCCCGGGCCTCTACATCCAGGAAGTGGACGGCTGCGACCTGCTGGCGTCGTACGAAGTCATGCAGCGCGCCGTGCAGCATGCCCGCGAGCGCAAGGGCCCGGCCCTCGTGCATGCCAAGGTCATTCGCCCCTACTCGCACTCGCTCTCCGACGACGAGGTGTTCTACCGTCCGCAGGAAGAGCGTGACGCCGACGCGGCGCGTGACCCGCTGGTGACCTTCCCGCGCTATCTCGTCGAGCAGGGGCTCGCCACGGAAACCGAGCTGCAGGCCATGCGTGACGCCGTGGACGCGGAAATTCTCGCGGCCACCGACGACGCGCTCGCGCAGCCGCAGCCGGCGCCCGAGACCGTGCCCTTTGCGGTGTACTCGCCCGACGTGGACACCACCTCGGAGCGCTTCGACACGGAAGACGACCCGCAGTTCAGCGGCGAGCCCACCACCATGGTGGACCTGCTCAACGCCTGCATGCGCGACGAGATGGCGCGCGACGAACGCATCCTCGTCTTTGGTGAAGACGTGGCCGACGTCTCGCGCGAGCAGTACCTCGGCAAGGTCAAGGGCAAGGGTGGCGTGTTCAAGGTCACGCACGGCCTGCAGACGAAGTTCGGCAGCGCGCGCGTGTACAACTCACCGCTCGCCGAAGCCAACATTGTCGGCCGCGCCATCGGTCTCGCGCTGCGTGGCTTCAAGCCCGTCGTCGAAATCCAGTTCTTCGACTACATCTGGCCCGCGTTCATGCAGCTGCGTGACGAGCTGGCCACCATGCGCTGGCGCTCCAACAACGCCTTCAGCGCGCCCGTGGTGGTGCGGACCACCTACGGCGGCTACATCCGCGGCGCCATCTATCACTCGCAGACGGGCGCGTCGCTGTTCACGCACAACCCGGGCCTGCGCGTGGTCTGCCCGAGCAACGCGCTCGACGCCAACGGCCTGCTGCGCACGGCCATTCGCGGCGATGACCCGGTCATCTTCCTCGAGCACAAGCACCTCTACCGCCAGACGTACAACAAGGGCCAGTACCCGGGCCCCAACTTCATGATTCCCTTCGGCAAGGCGGCCGTGCTGCGCGAGGGCAGCGACATCACCCTCGTCACCTACGGCGCGACGGTGCAGCGCGCGCTCGTGGCCGCCAAGCAGATCGCCGAGGAGGGCGGTCCGAGCGTCGAAGTCATCGACCTGCGCACGCTCTCGCCCTGGGATGAGGAGGCCGTGTTTGCGTCGGTGCGCAAGACGGGCCGCGTGATCGTGGCCACCGAGGACTCGCTCTCGTGGGGCTACGGGGCCGAAATCGCCGCGCGCATTGCCGACGAGTGCTTCGCCTGGCTCGATGCGCCGGTGCGCCGCGTGGCCAGTGCCGACACCTTCGTCGGCTACGCGCCCTCGCTCGAGGATGCCACGCTGCCCCAGGTGGAAACGTTCCGTCAGGCCTACGTGGAGCTGGCGGCGTACTGAACTCCGTCGTAGCACCGTACTGAAGCACCAACAACGCGAAACCCGAACTCAGAACCCGGAACTGATCAGTTCCGAGGTTTGGGTTCGGGTTTCGAGCTTTGGGTGGTTTCAACCCCAAACTCTGAACTTCAACTCAAAGCTCAGAGCCAACCGGACTGTCGGTGAGCTCTGAGCTTTGAGTTGAAGTTGTGAGTTTCGAGTCGATACGGTGCAGGTACCGTTACGCCACCCGCTGCAGCACACGATCGGCACTGCGACCAATCTTCTTCGCGCCACCGGACTCCAACCGGAACTGCCCCACCAGCTCGGCCAGCATCTGCGCCTGGCCCGCCAGCTCCTCGCTCGCACTCGAGCTTTCCTCGGCGCTGGCCGCCACGCCCTGCGTGACCGCATTCATCTGGCCCATGGCCGTGTTGACCTGATCCACGCCCTCGCGCTGCCCATCCGAGGCCTGCGTGATGTCACCGACCGCTTCGTGCACCTTCTGCACCTGGCGATCGATCTGGCCCAGTCGCTCCGCCACCTGGCGCGAGATGACGCCGCCGCGTGTGGCCCGCTCCACCGACTGTTCGATGAGGGCTGAGGTTTGCCGCGCGGCATCGGCCGATCGAATGGCAAGTGCGCGCACCTCCTCAGCCACCACGGCAAAGCCCTTGCCGGCATCGCCCGCCCGCGCCGCTTCCACAGCCGCGTTGAGTGCCAGCAGGTTGGTCTGGAAGGAAATCAAGTCGATGGTCTTCACGATCTGTGCGGTCTGTTGCGCCGCGTCGCTGATGGCACGCACCGCCTGCTCCAGTTCGTGCATGGACTGCACGCCGTCCTGCGTGACATCGCGCGCTTCGCTGGCCAGCGCCTGCACCTGCCGCGCCGACTGCGCATTGCGCACGGCCGCGCCACCCAGTTCGGCCAGGCTGGCCGTCGTTTCCTCCAGCGACGCCGCCTGCTCGCTCGAACCCTGCGCCAGCGACTGACTGGTGGTGGCAATCTGATCGGCCGCGCTCGCGATCTGGTTCGTGGACGCCGACACATTGGTCAGCGCGTCGGACAACGCATCGATGGCTGCATTGAGCGAGGTCTTGATCTGGGCGTGGTCGCCCTGATAGTCCCCCTGCACCCGCACCGTCAGGTCGCGGTCCGCCAGGCGCGTGAGCACCGTCGAGGCTTCCTGCACCGGAAGAATCACCGCATCGAGCGTCGCGTTGAAGCCGCGCACCAGTTCCGCAAACGCACCCTTGAAGCGATCGGCATCGCCGCGCGTGGAGAGCTGGCCGGCCGTGGCCGCAGCCGCCAGACGCGTGCTGTCGGCAATCAGTCCCTCGAGAGAGGCGTGCAGATGCACGAACGACTGCCCCAGCACGTCGGCTTCCGAGCGTGGGGTCGTGCGCACCGACAGGTCTCCGGCCGCCAGGCGCGAGGCCGAGTCGGCGAGACTGCGCTGCGCATCCACCATGCTTGCAAAAGCCTGTGACAGCGCGCCCGTTTCGTCGGCCTGCGCCAGCGGCTGGACCGGGGTGAGATCACCCAGGGCGAGGCGCCGTGCGGAGGCCGCCATGTCCTGCAGGGGGCGCCCGATGAGACGGGCCAGCAGCACACCGGCTGCCACCGCGAGCACCACCGCCAGCGCCACGACCGCCAGCGTCACCCACAGGGCGCGCGCGGCCGCCGCCGCGTTGTCAGCCGCTAGCGCACCGGCGTCAGCCACCTTGGCCTTCTGAATGTCCTCGATGGCCGCTTCCACGGCCTTGGCCTCGCGGAACATGTCGCCGTTCATCAGGGCCTTGGCACCCGCCGTATCCCCTGCGGCTGCCAGCGCCACGGTTTGATCGCGCAGCGGCACGAAACGCTTGCGCGCCGCATTGAGCGAGTCCACGCGGGCCCGCATCTCGTCGCTCACCACGGTGGTCGTGAACGCCTTGATGGTGGTGTCGAGGTCCACCGTGAGTCCGGCAATGACCTGTTTGCGCTCTTCGAGCTGCGCGGCCGATTCGGAATTGAACAGCACATCCCGGACATTCACGCGGATGCGCTGGAACTGCTTCGCCACGTGACCGATCTGCGACAGCGGCACGGTCATGCGTTCGTACAGCACCTGGTCGGCGGCGGTCATGCGCCGCATGGTGACGACGCTTTCCACGCCGACTGCAGCCGCTGCTGCAGCTACCGCGAGGAAGGCAATGAGGAGCTTCGTGGCAATGGGGCGGTCGAGAAACCAGCGCACTGGGGAGTCCGGAACGAGAACGGGTACCGCATCGTGCCGGAGGCGACTTCGCCCCGCAGCGCTGCGGTACCCATCCTTGTATGTCGGTTCCGGGAAACGAATACTTTATCAGGGGATCCCGGACCGTCCGGTCCGATCACAGCGACCGGAATCGCTACTTCTTCTTGATCAATCCACCCAGTCCCTTCTTGAGCGCATCCTTGGCGCTGGGCTTCTCCTCCGCTTTGCCGTTCTTGGCCGCCTCGGCGTTCGCGCTGTCCATCGAGGCCTTGGCATCGGCCATCATCTTCGTCATGTCCAGCACCTCGTAGCCCTTGGGGATCTCGAACATCGACGGATCGATGTCGCCCGCCTTGAGGTCGGTGACTTCCATGGTCATGACGTCGGTGGTCACCTTGCCCTTCTTGTCGGTCTGCGAGGACCAGGTGACGGTCTTGAGCGGCATGCCCTTGCGGCCGTACTCGTTGTTGTAGGCCTTGAGCTGCTCGGCCAGTTCCGGATTCGTGCTGCGCACGCCGGCGCCGAAGGACTTGGCCCACTGTTCAAAAGAGCCCTGCCCGATGTCGATCTGCGCGATCCACTGATCGCTCGAGTCGTTGCTCACGATCTTCTGGTCGGGCATCATCATGGCCTTGAGCTCCATGGTGCTGCTGTACCAGGTGCGCACCTTGCGGGTCTTGTAACCCAGCATGGGCTCGCCGGCCCCGAGATCCTTGAAGCGGAAGGACGTGTTGCTGATGGTCATCTTGAGCATGGGGTTGTTCATCAACGCCCCCAGCCCGCTGCCGAAGCCATCAGCCGTCATCATGATGACCTGCTTGTCCTTCGGGTTGACCACCAGGAACTTCTGCGCGTCGCCCTGGATGATGACGTAGCCGTCCTTCTTGCCGAGCGGCGTCATGCCTTCCACGTAGTCCATGCGGATGTTGCCATCCTGCATGCGCACGGTGGCATACATGCTGGACGCCTCGCGCCGGCGCTTGTCGTCGGACGTGGACGTGACGCGATAGTTGAACGTGATGCCGGAGGCGCGCGGTGTGGCAGCCTTGGCCGGCGGCACGATCATGGCGGAGACGTGGCGGGCGGGTACGCTCAGCGCCACGGCGCTCAGGGTCACAGCGCCCAGCGCCATCATCGTTCGCGTCGCCCGGCGTCGGTGCAACGTGTTGGTCATTGGGGAGTCCTCGGAGGTGGAGTGCAGAGTCGCAGCGAATTGTGGAAATTTACGGCCGCGCGAAGAGGCTGTCGAGGAAACGCTTCGTGGCCAGCGTGGCAGGCACAACCGCAGTGCCGTGTGTGAGCGTGCTGCCCACATTCACGGCTGCCACCGACTCGGTGCCGCGGGCCCGCATGATGCCCTGCGCCGTGAGCGCGTTCTGCGGGGGCACGTCTATGTCCGCGCCGCCGTAGTAGAGACGCACCGGCGTGTTCGGTTTCCAGTCGTACACATCGTTGTCCACCAGCGCCTGCCAGAAGAGGTCGTTGGTATCCACCGCGATCTTCGTCACGAAGGTGGACACGAGCAGATCCTGCGGCGTGCGCGGCAGCGTGGCGAGCTGTGCGTCGGTTGCCGACCCATTCAGAATGGCGTTCGTCACCGTGATGGCCTCCGGGCGCACGAACAGCGACAGGGCACCGAGATTGTACACGGTGGACATCGAACCGGTGATGAGTGCCGTGTAGCCCACGGCCGGCGGATAGGGCGGATTGAGCAGCAGCGCCGTGCGCACCGTACCCGACAGGTCGTAGGGCCCGGACATGCCGGCTGCGCCACGCACCGGGAATTCCGTGGTGAAATTGCGCTCCAGTTCGCGCAGCACGCCCAGCGCCACCGCGCCGCCCTGCGAATAGCCGGTGACAAAGAGCCGGTTGCGATCGACACTCACACTGCGCTGTGTGGCCAGTGTGCGTGCCGCGCGCATCAGATCGATGGCTGCGGAGGCGTGCGTCTGCTGATGCAGATAGAGCTGCACACCGGTGCTGCCACCGAGCCCGAGATAGTCGGGCATGACGACGATGTGGCCGTCGGTGCCGAAGACCGTGCCAAACACCCGGCCCTCAGCGGCAAAGGGATTGCTGGGCACATTGTTACGCGCCGTCACCGTGCCGTGCATGTAGGCCACGGTGGGCAACGCGGTGCTCGCGCCAACCGGGAGATAGACCGCGCCGGTGGCCTCGGTGAGCTGTCCGTTGAGGCCCGGCGTGCGATAGCGCACGGTGAAGCCCTGCACGTCGTAGCGCGGCGTGAACACGCCGGCACCGCCGGCTCCGGCAATGACCGCTCCCGCTTCAATGCGGGTGATGATGGCCGGGAACGGCGTCGCGCTCACCAGTTCGCCGCGGCCGGTGGCATTGGGCGCCACCACCGGGGGCTTTTCGAGCGTCGGTCGAGACGGCCCCGGATTCGGCGCCGTGGTGCTGTCACCACCGCAGGCGGTGATCGCCAGCGCCAGCGCGAGTGAAACAAGGACGGCCGGGCGGCGACCGGTCAGGAGGGATCGGGGGGCGACACGCAGCATGACATTCCTCTCGGGGAGAACTGAGGCCCGGGACCTGGGCGACGAGGCAATGTATCTACGCGAGGCCCGGCTGTGCGGTGTCAGGCCTGCGCCTCGTCCCGCGCCAATACCACATGCAGCGTCGCTGTGGGCCGAAACCCGTACGCATCGTATTTTCCCTTGTCCCCTCTCCCGGAGCCCCGATGTTCCCGCCTTCCTGGCGTCGCCCGGCGACGCTGCCCCTCCTGCTCTCCGCGGCCCTCTCCGCCACCGCCTTGCTGGCCGAAGCCCAGCCGGCCCCCCACGCCATGACGCCGGCCGACATCGCCGCCTGGAAGACCCTGCGCGGCGCGACGCTGTCCAACGACGGCGCCTGGTTTGCCTACATCCAGGCGCCCAATGAAGGCGACGCGGAGGTCATCGTTCGCCAGACCAGCGCCGGTGGCAAGGTCCATCGTTTCCCCATCGGTGAAGCGCCGGCGGCCGGTGGTGGCCCGGGCGGCGGCGGCACAGCAGGCCTGCAGCTTTCGGGTGATGGCAAGTGGGTGGCCATGCTGGTCTATCCCAAGGCCGCCGACGCCAAGCGGCTGCGCCAGCAGCGCCGTCCCATTCAGACCAAGGCCCTGGTGGTGAATCTCGCCACCGGTGAGCAGAAGGAATTCGAGCGCGTGCGCCGCATTCAGCTGGGTGGAGACGCGCCGCGCTGGCTGGCCATGCATGCGTATGGTCCCGACGCGCCGGCTGGTGGTGGTGCGGGCGGCGGTGGTGGTCCGGCGCCGGGAGCGCCCGGCATGGGCGGCAACCTCTTTGGCGGTGGCGGTGGCGGCGGCGCCACGGGCACCGACCTGCTGCTGCACGAACTCGGCACGAGCACGCTGTTCAATGTCGGCAACGTGTCCGACTTCGCCTTTGACGACAAGGCGCGCTGGCTGGCCTACACCATCGATGCCCGTGAGCGCATCGGCAACGGCGTGCAGCTGCGCGACCTGAGCACGGGTGTGGTGCAATCCCTCGATGCGGACAAGGCGTTGTATCGCCGGCTCGCGTGGAGCGACACGCTGCCCGCGTTGTCCTGGCTCAAGGGCACGGTGGACAGCGCGGCCACCGACACCACCTGGGCGGCGCTGGCCATTGCCGACATCGGCCGCGGCAATCGCCTCGTGACGGTGGGCGCAGGTGGCAGCGCGGCGCTTCCGAATGGCATGGAGGTGAGTCCCGATCGCACACCGCGCTGGACCGAGCGCATGGATGGTCTCGTGTTTGGTTTGCGAGTGGCCACGGTGCCCGTGCCGCGCAGCGAGCGGCTCGAGGACGACGAGCGGCCCACGCTGATTCTCTGGCACGGCAAGGATGCGCGCCTGCAGTCGCAGCAGCTGGTGCAGGAGCAGGCCGACCGCGGCTTCTCGTTCATTGCCACGCTCTTCCCGGAGACGGGCAAGGTGGTGCAGCTCACCGACGAGGTCGTGCGCACGGGTACACTTGGTGCGCGTGATCGCTGGCTGCTGGGCACGGACAACCAGCCCTATGAGCGCCGGGCCAGTGTGGACGGTGTGCAGAAGCGCGATGTGTATCTCGTGGATGTGCGCAGCGGAGAACGCACGCTGGTCAAGCAGGCCGTGCGTGGTCAGGCCTCGCTCTCGCCCGACGGCGGCCACGTGATGTTCTGGGATGACGGCAACTTCCACAGCTACAACGTGGCCACCAAGGTCATCACCAACATCACCGCCGGTGCGCCCACCTCGTTCATCGACACGGAGGACGACCACAACGTGGATCGTCCGCCCACGAGCGTGCTGGGCTGGAGCCGCGACGGCAAGTCGGCGCTCATCAGCGACAACTACGATGTGTGGCGCGTGGGCATGGCGGGCCGGAGCTGGACGAATCTCACGGGCAACGGCCGTGCCCAGCGCATCCGCTACAGCCGGTTCATTCCGCTCGATCCGCGTGAACGGGACCTCGACCTGACGAAGCCGCTGTACATGGCGGCCATGCAGGCCCGCACGAAGAAGGAGTCCATCGTGCGCATCGATCCGGGCAAGCCGGGCGCCGTATCGGTGACTGGCTGGCGTGATGCGCGGCATGCGCCCATGAAGGCGCGCGATGCCAACGTGTGGGTGGCGGCCATCCAGACCACCACGCGATTCCCTGACTATTGGCGTGTGGGCTTCGGTTCCGCCGCGCTGACGGATTCCGTGCGTCTGTCCGATGCCAACCCCAATCACAATGGCGTGCGCTGGTCGGCGGGTTCGCGCCTCGTGAGCTACGTAACGGAGAAGGGTGACAGCCTGCAGGGTGCGCTCATCCTGCCAGCCGGTTACGAGGAAGGCAAGAAGTATCCGACGCTCACGTTCATCTACGAGTTGCAGTCGGACAACCTCAACACCTACTGGTCGCCCAACTTCTCGAGCTCGCCCAACGCGCTCATCGGCGCGCACACCTCGCGCGGCTATGCCGTGTTCCTGCCGGACATCGTGTACAAGATCAACGATCCGGGCATGAGTGCGGTGTGGAGCGTGGTGCCGGCGGTGAAGGCGGCCATTCGCACGGGCGTGGTGGACAGCGCGGCCGTGGGCCTGCACGGCCACTCCTGGGGCGGCTACCAGACCTCGTTCCTGGTCACGCAGACCGACATGTTCAAGAGCGCGGTGGCCGGCGCGCCGCTCACCGACATGGTGAGCATGTACAGCTCGGTGTACTGGAACACGGGCAACACGAACCAGGGCATCTTCCAGAGCTCGCAGGGCCGCTTCAAGGGCAACTTCCTCGAGAACAAGGACGCCTACGAGCGCAACTCGCCCAACCGCTTTGCCGACCGCATCAAGACCCCGCTCATCATTCTGCACGACGACAAGGACGGCGCGGTGGACTTCAATCAGGGCATCACGTTCTACAACACGCTGCGTCAGCTGGACAAGGACGTGATCCTGCTGGAGTACGTGGGCGAGAACCATGGCCTCGCGCAGATGAGGAACCGCAAGGACTACTCGCTGCGCCTGATGGAGTACTGGGACAGCTACCTCAAGGGCGAGCCGGCACCGGAGTGGTTGAGCAAGGGCATCCCGCGGCTCAAGATGGAAGAGCATCTGCGGGAGATGAAGAAGAAGCTCGAGGGGAAGAAGATCGCGATGTAGTTGACTGATGGCGGTGGATGGCGTTGAACGGCGGGACGCCATCCACAGCCGTGGGACGTGCGCTCTGCGTTGTGGGTGTGCGTGGTGCATTCGTCGGCACCACGCCATCCGCAGCACGGGGCGCGAGGCGTGTAAGCTTTTGGTTCGGCCGTACATTGTGTGGATATGACATTGCCTGTGCCGTCCCCCGCCCCGCCCCGTTCGTTGGACCTCGCGCGATTGCGCGCCGGTGACGCGGAGGCGCTGGCCGCCTGTTACCACGCCCACGCCGGCCGTCTGCTGCTGGTGGCCTATCGCATTACGGCCAGTTGGGCCGATGCCGAAGACGTGGTGCATGACGCCTTTGTCGCGCTGCCCGAAGCAATCGCACGCTATGAAGAACGCGGTCAGTTCGCGGCCTGGCTGTCGACGCTCACGCTGCGGCTTGCGCTCATGCGCCAACGCCGCGAGTCGCGCTTTGCCGCCATCGAGACGGCCCCCGAGCCCAGTGTGGCCGCGCCGGCCCCCGAACACATCGTGCCGCCACGCGTGCATGCGGCCCTGGCTGCGTTGTCGGCGCCCCTGCGTCACGTGTTCGTGCTGCGTACGGTGCATGACCTGACCCACGCCGACATCGGCTCCCTGCTTGGCATCTCGGCCAATGCGTCGGAAGTGCGATTCCACCGCGCGGTGAAAGCCCTGCGCCGGACCCTGGAGCTGCCCGTATGACGTCACATCGCGACAACGATCTGCCGCCCGACGTGGCGGCGCTGGTGCGCGATCTCCATGCGCTGCCCACACCCGAAGCGCCGGATGCCCTGCACCGCCGCATCGCCGAGAGCCGCGCCAGCGGATTGCGTGTGCTCGTACCGGACTCGCCGGCAGCCGACACACGCACTCGCGCGCAACGCTGGCCCTGGGTGCTGCTTGCCGGGTGTGCGGCGGGGCTGTTCGTCTATCTGACCCTGCCCTCTGGCAATCGGGACGTCCTTGGTCGTCGTGACTCCACCGCCGCCTCATTGGGTGGTGCACCGGGAGCATCCACCACCGGCACGCGCACTTCGGCGAATGCTTCACAAGTGTCCGACCTCTTCTCGCCGTGGCCGCGCGTGGCCTATGCGCAGCGTGCGCCGGGTTCGCGTCCTGCGGCGTACGCGCCAATGAGCGGACTTGAGCCGCAACGGGTGCAGGTGGGGCAACGCAGCTACGTGCGGCTGTCCGCAAGCGCGTATCACGAGATCCTGCCCCATGAGGCGTTCACGCTGCTCGTGGACACCGTGCGCCTCGGCTCGACACGGGCATTCCGGCTGGTCACGTCGCGACTCGCTCCTCATCCATTAGACCGCAGCGTGCGCGTGCCGCTGGTCGATACACTCTGGCTGAATGCGACAACCCTGCGCCCCATAAAGCGGTTCTACGCTGCAGGTGCCCTGCTGATTCACCAGGAGTTCACGGACAGCTCCTTTGTCGAGGTAGACTCCATCAATCCGGCAGTCATACCCGACTCACTGCGCAAGTCCCGTGTTCCCTTTCGCATGCGGACGACCAAGGTATTCGGCCGTCAGCGTCCGTTCATCATCAGTGAAAGCATGATGCTGGTAGTGCTGCAGGCACTTCCGCTGACTCGCAGCTGGACTGGCAGCATCGGCGTACTTGAGGGAGACAATCGAATGTTCGCCATCGGCAAACCGGACTTCCGTAATCTGCGCGTCGATGGCACCGATACGCTGCAGACGTTTTCCGGTCGATTCCCCGTTTGGAGACTGATCGTGGAGAACGGCGTCAATGACGAAACGTGGCTGGTCAGTCAGAACTCTGGCGAAGTTCTGCACACAAACGGACCGTTTGTGGCGGAGTATCCGAACTCTGAACTGCACCTCATTGGCGGCTTTCGGGAAAAGGTGCGAGTGGCGCCGCAGAAGCGCCCGTAGTTCCGAATCCCCCCCGGGACCACGCGATATCGCCGCCCGCTCCACGCAACACCCAAAACGCACGGCTCACGGCCCATATCGGTGGACGGCCTCCCCGCCCTTTCCTTCCCGCCGTCCCCGCTCCCGCCGTCCCGGTCAAACTGTCTCTTGACTCCCGCCCCCAAAAACCGGATACTGCCCGTCCCTGATGCTTGCTCGCCCTCACGTGTGCGACCAGGCAAACGGGAATCACAACCGCTTCTCACATCCATCAGGTCGGACAAGTCGTTGCTTGGCAACAGCTTGCCCGTGAAAAGGGAACTCCGGTGCAATGCCGGGGCGGCCCCGCCGCTGTAAGGGAAGACGAGTGCCTCCGTTCTGCCACTGCGTCGCGTCTGGCGCGGGAAGGCGTGGCCCTCGGTAAACGCCCAAGCCAGAAGACCTGCCTGATGCCGAGTCCGCGCGCCCCCTCGAGGGAGGGTTCGCCGGGGATCGCTGCGCGTCGGCTCACCCGTCCCGGGTATCGGCTCGCGGCCCCGTTCGGGCTCCCGTTCAGCTTCATCACGGGAGCTTTTGCATGTCAGGTGGCCTCGTCCCCCTGACATGCGCGACGGCCGTCCCCGGGGGGTGTGCATCACCGCAGGTCACCCGTCCCAGGAGACTGCCAATGGCCACGTCCGTCGCACCACGCTCCACCGCCCCGCGCTCACCGTTTGGCAGCTACGATGCCACCGGCGTGCGGGTCATCACCGAAGTCATCAAGCGCGACGGCCGCCGCGCGCCCTGGGACCCGGAACGCATCACCCGCGCCATCGCGCTGGCCTTCTACGCCGCGCGCCACGACGAAGCGCAAAACCCGCACGCCGACGACGCCGCCCACCGCTTTGGCCTGGGCTTCACGGACTTCGCCGACGTCTGCGAAATCACCCAGCTCGTCGTCAACACCGTGGAGCGCAAGGCCCAGGATGGCCACGACCCCTCGGTGGAAGAAATCCAGGACGTCGTGGAAATGATGATCGCGGCGCGTGGCCATTGGGACGTGGCCAAGCGCTACGTCATCTATCGTGCGCAGCGCGCGCAGATCCGCCTGGCCGCGCACAAGGACAACGGCCTGCAGGACTACATCTTCCTTTCGCGCTACTCGCGCTACCGTGAAGACCTGGGCCGCCGCGAGACGCCGGCCGAAGCGTTCACGCGCGTCATGGACATGCACCGCGCGCACTTCGCCGACAAGCTCGACCTGCCGGTGGCCGGTTTCGGCGGACGCACGCTGCGCGCGCTCATGGACGAGACCGAGCAGGCGCTGCAGCGCAAGGCCATTCTGCCCAGCATGCGCTCGCTGCAGTTCGGTGGCCGCGCCATCGAGGCCAACAACGCGCGCATGTTCAACTGCGCCTTCACGCACATGAACCGCGTGGACGCGTTCAAGGAAGCCTTCTTCCTGCTCATGTCGGGCACCGGCGTGGGCTTCAGTGTGCAGAAGCATCATGTGGCGCAGTTGCCGGCCTTCCCGGTGCGTGGCGCCGAGAATGAGCTGCCCGTTGTGCACTTCACCGTCGAAGACACGCTCGAGGGTTGGGCGGATGCGCTCGACGCGCTCATGCACAGCTACCTCGATCACAAGAAGATCGAGTTCAACTACTCGGCCATCCGCTCGCGTGGTGTGCCGCTGCGCACCTCGGGCGGTCGCGCCCCGGGTCACCTGCCGCTCAAGAAGGCCCTCTCTGCCGTCGAGCGCATGCTCGACCAGGTCTCGGGCCGCGCGCTGCGCCCCATCGAGGTGTACGACATCCTCATGCACGTCGCGGTCGCGGTGCTCTCGGGCGGCATCCGCCGCTCGGCCACCATCTGCCTCTTCTCGGCCGACGACGACGAAATGGCGGCCGCCAAGACGGGCAACTGGTTCGAGACCAATCCGCAGCGTGGCAAGTCCAACAACTCGGCCGTGCTCGTGCGCGATCAGCACAGCGAGGCGGACTTCCAGAAGCTCTTCGAGCTGCAGAAGGAATTCGGCGAGCCCGGCTTCTATTTCGTGGACGACGTGGAGTACGGCGCCAACCCCTGCGTGGAAATCGGTCTCGCGCCGTTTGCCGTGGTGGACGAAGCCGCGCAGGCCAAGCTGGCTGAGTATGGCCGTCCGGATGTGCCGCTGGGCAGCACGGTGAGTGGTTGGCAGATGTGCAACCTCACCACCATCAACGCCAACGCCTGCGACGACGAGGCGGGCTTCCTCGCCTGCTGCCGCGCGGCGGCGCTGCTGGGCACGCTGCAGGCCGCCTACACGCACATCCCGTACCTCGGCGCCGCCACGCGCTACATCAACGAACGCGAGTCGCTGCTGGGTGTGAGCATCTGCGGCATTCTTGATCGGCCGTCGCTGCTGCTCAATCCGTCGGTGCTCGAGCGTGGCGCGCAGGAATGTCTCGACACCAACGCGGCCATCGCCGAACACATCGGCATTCCGTCGGCGGCGCGCATCACCTGCGTCAAGCCGGAGGGCACCGCCAGCCTCGTGCTCGGTGCGGGCTCGGGCATTCATCCGCATCACGCGCGGCACTACTTCCGCCGCGTGCAGGCCGCGCGTACCGAGCCGCTGTATCAGTGGTTCAAGCTCAACAACCCGCACATGACCGAGTCGTCGGCCTGGGATCCGGACACCACCGACGTGATCACCTTCCCGGTCACGGCGCCGGCCGACGCCATTCTGCGGGCCGACGTGGGCGCCGTGCAGTTCCTCGAGTACGTGCGCCTCGTGCAGCAGCACTGGGTGGTGGCCGGCCGTCGCCACGAGCAGTACAACCCCGGCCTGCACCACAATGTGTCCAACACCGTCACCGTGCGTGACGACGAGTGGGATGCGGTGCAGCAGTTCATCTGGGCCAATCGCAACTACTTCACCGGCATTTCGCTGCTGCGTGAGACGGGCGACAAGGTGTACGCGCAGGCGCCGCGTGAAGAGGTCACCACTGAGACCGACATGGCGAAGTGGAACGCGCTGCAGTACCGGGCGGTGGACTACACGGCGCTCTGGGAGGGCACGGACATGACGACGCTCGGTGACACGGTGGCCTGCGCGGGCGGAGCCTGCGAGATCGTCTGACGCAACAGCTGGTGAAGGCGTAGCAACACAAGACCCGAAACTCGAACGCACAACCCGGAACTGATCAGTTTCGAGTTGTGCGTTTGAGTTTTTGGTCTTGAGTTGGCTGCGGTTAGTGCTTCATCCCCGTATTGCAGCCCTCTTCCAGCACCTCGAACTTGTCGTGCAGGGTCTTGAGGGCCGCCTTGAGCGCGGCGTCATCGGCCTTCTTCACCATGGCCGCCACCTTCTCGGTTTCGCCCGCCAGGCCAGCCTGCGCCTTGAGCAGCTCGGGCTTCTGGCACGCCCCGGGCGCCTTGGACGACGCGACGGCCTTGGCCGCCGCCACCATCTCGCCCATCTTGGCGCGCGCGGGCGCGAGATCGTTCTTGTCCTTGGCCGGGTGCCAGGTGGCCATCATGAGCATGTGGTAGGCATCGAGCTCCTTCCAGGCCTCGGCCTTCCCATGCTGCATGTTCTTCATGTGCTCGGCATGCATGGCGGCGTGGTCGTCCTTCTTGGCGGGCGGCTGCGTCGCCTGCGCGCCGGCGGTGAATGCGACACCACAGGTGAGCGTCGCGGCCGCGAGGGCCAGGCGACGGGTGCTGATACGGGTCATGGCAACTCCGGGGAGTGAAATGTCCATCAGGATGACAGAAACGTAGCCAATTGGACCCGGACCGGGCGACGGGGATCCAGCCGGCGCGGATGAGATTCGGCCGGAGCGCCGCGCCACGCTTCCCCAACGCCCCCGCGGGCCCCATCGTAACCCTAGGTCCCCGGTTCGCATCGGGGCATCCGGCGGCCTGCTCTGGCCGTCCCCGCCTCATCTCCACCCGTCCCCAGCATGATTCGCCTGCGTCGCGCCACCCGGCTGTGCACTGCCCTGGCTTTAGCAGCCGCCGTACCGCTCACGCTCCCGGCCCAGCAGCGCACCACGCCCAAACAGTTCTTCGGGCATGATATCGGCGCCGACTACGAGCTCCCCAATTACTCCAAGCTGCACCAGTACTGGATCACGATCGCCAGGGAAAGCGATCGGGTGGTGCTCGACACCATCGGCCTCACCGAAGAAGGCCGGCCGCAGATCATGGCCATCGTCACCAGCCCGGCCAATCATCGCAATCTCGCGCGCTACAAGGACATCTCCACGCGCCTCGCCAAGGCCGAGGGGCTGGACTCGGCGGCTGCGGCGGCGCTGGCGCGTGACGGCAAGGTGATCTTCTGGATTGACGGCGGTCTGCACGCCACCGAAGTACTGGGCGCGCAGCAGCTCACGGAAACCCTGTGGCAGCTCTCGAGCCGCACGGACCCGGAAACGGTGCGCATCCTGGATGACGTGGTCATCCTCATGGCGCATGCCAATCCCGATGGCATGGAGCTCGTCTCCGACTGGTACATGAAGGAGTCGGACAAGCTGCGTCGCACCACCAGCACCATTCCGCGGCTCTACGAGAAGTACGCGGGCCACGACAACAACCGCGACTCGTACATGAATGCGCTGGCCGAGACGCGCAACATGTCGCAGCAGCTCTTCATCGAGTGGCACCCGCAGATCATGTACAACCATCACCAGACCGGTCCCACGGGTACGGTGATGGCGGCGCCGCCGTATCGCGATCCGGCCAACTACTGGTTCCACCCGGCCATGATCACCGGCCTCGATCTCGTGGGCGCTGCGCTCAACCATCGCTTCGTGCTCGAGCACAAGCCGGGCCTCACCTTCCGTCAGGGCTCCAACTACAGCACCTGGTGGAACGGTGGTTTGCGCACGACGGGTTACTACCACAATCAGATCGGCATCCTCACGGAGACCATCGGCAACCCCACGCCCATGCGTGTGGCGCTGGTGCCCGATCGTCAGCTGCGCTCGGCCAGCCTGCCGCTGCCCATTGAGCCGCAGGTCTGGCACTTCCGTCAGTCGGTGGACTACTCGGTGTCGGCCAACTACGCCTTCCTCGACCTGGCGTCGCGCTACCGCGAGACCTTCCTGTTCAACCGTTGGGTCATGGGCATGGACCAGATCAAGGCGGGCCAGAAGGACAACTGGACCATCTCGCCCAAGTGGGTGGCGGCCATGACGGAGCAGATCGTCAAGGATCGTGGTGGTCAGGCCGGTGAGCAGGGCCGCGCCGGTGGCCCGCGTGGTGGTGGCCAGGCCAACCCCGGCAGCGCCGTGGCCAACGACCGCTACATGGCCATGCTACGCAAGCCGGAGAACCGTGATCCGCGCGCCTATGTGCTGAGCAGCGCACAGAAGGACTTCCCCACCGCCAGCAAGTTCGTGCGCGCGCTGCAGTACAGCGGTGTGGACGTGCACAAAGCCACCGCGCCGTTCAGCGCCAACGGCAAGCAGTTCCCGGCTGGTTCGTGGGTGATCTTCACGTCGCAGGCCTTCCGCGCGCACGTGCTCGACATGTTCGAGCCGCAGGATCATCCCAACGACTTCCGCTATCCGGGCGGTCCGCCGATTCCGCCGTACGACAATGCGGGCTGGACGCTGGCCTACCAGATGGGCGTGGAATTCGAGCGGGTGCTCGATGGTCTCACGGGTCCGTTCGAGAAGGTCAACGGCATCTCGCCCATTCCGGGTGGCATGGTCGCCAAGGGCAAGGCGGGCTACTTCATTCACGCCAGCGTGAACGATGGCAGCACGGTGGCCAATCGACTGCGCAAGGCGGGCGTGAAGGCCTCGCGCATTCCCACCGAGTTCAAGGACGGTGCGACCACCTGGCCTGCGGGCTCGTGGTTCATTCCCGCCGGTGGTGCCGCCGACAAGGTCGTGGCGCAGGCTGCGCAGGACCTTGGCGTGAATGTGGCCGCAGCCAACAGCAAGCCCTCGTCGCTGCAGGCGGTGCAGCCGCTGCGCATCGGTCTCGTGGATCGCTACGGCGGCAACATGCCGAGCGGCTGGACGCGACTCATCCTCGAGAAGTTCGAGTTCCCGTACACCGTGGTGTTCCCGCAGGAAATCGATGCGGGCAATCTCAAGGCCAAGTACGACGTGCTCGTCTTTACCGACGGCATGTTCAGCGAAGCCGCGGCCGGTCGTGGCTTTGGTGGCTCGCCCGACACGACGCTCATCCCGGCCGAGTATCGCCGGCAGTTGGGTCGTGTGAGCGCCGAGCAGTCGGTGCCGTCGCTCAAGCAGTTTGTTGAGGCGGGTGGTCGCATCGTGGCCATTGGTTCGTCGATCGCGCTGGGCAAGGCCATGGGGCTGCCCATCGAGAATCACCTCACCGAAGCCAACGGCCGTCCGTACGCGAACGAGAAGTACTACATCCCGGGCTCGGTGCTCGAGGTGGCGCTCGACACCACGGCCACAGTGGCGGCAGGCATGGCGGCGCGCCCGGCGGTGATGTTCGACAACAGCCCGGTCATGAAGTTCGGCGCCGACGCATCGGCCAAGGGCCTCAAGGCGCTGGCCACCTTCGACACGGCCACGCCGCTGCGCTCCGGCTGGGCCTGGGGTCAGGACCTGCTCAAGGGTGGCGTGGCCATGGCCGAAGCCAACATGGGCAAGGGCACGGTGTGGCTGTTCGGTCCGGAGATCCTCTTCCGTTCGCAGGCGCACGGGACCTACAAGCTGTTCCTCAATGCGCTCGACGGCGGCTTCAAGCGGCCCGAGCGCGCGATGTAACGGCCTACTTTACACGTTGTGACACGGGCGCCGTCGATCAGCACGATCGGCGGCGCCCGTTGCAATGGGCCCGTTGCATTGAGCCCGTTGCACCGCAGTTGCATTGAAGGCCTTCTGCCCGGGCAGGATATATTGAGGCATGGCCCTGTCCGTCCGCACCGCATTGTCCCATGCCGCCAAGCTGGCCGGCATGCTTGTGCCCATTGCCGTGGGCCTCGGGCTCGGCAAGCTGGCCACGCCCTATCTGCCGCAACTCACGCAATGGGTGGAGAGTCTCGGTGCGTGGGCGCCGGCCGCGTTT
>ERZ1066122.31-NODE-31-length-173818-cov-16.916985_pt1 | contig 173818 bp, 169 predicted proteins | sample MGYA00382769_ERZ1066122 | MGnify/ENA primary metagenome ERZ1066122 (study PRJEB33369, sample SAMEA5778352) | biofilm metagenome | biome: Industrial cooling water; feature: Water cooling tower basin; material: Biofilm | place: United Arab Emirates | collected...
GAAGTCGTCCCAGGTGATTTCCTGACGGACGGTCTCCGGACCGGTCGCACTCATCCTGCTGTCTCCATTCCTGAGTTCTTCCCTGAACGGCCTGCGGAGAAAATAGCCATGGTGGATCTCGACAAGGCACTGGCCACCCAACTGGCCAACATCCAACTGCGTACCGGCAAGTCCCTCGACGAGCTCGCCCGAATCATTCAGGAGAGCGGACTGACCAAGCACGGCGAGCTGGTGAGCATGCTCAAGTCCACGCTGGGCATGGGCCACGGCGATGCCAACACCCTCGTGCATGTCGTCAAGAAAGGCGCCGCCACTTCGGCCGCGCCGGCGGGGGGCAGCGCGAGCGGTGGCGCAGCAGCTGACGCGGCGGGCGATGCGGCCGGCGTTCTCGATGCGCTGTATGTGGGTCCCAAGGCCGCGCTCCGGCCCATCCACGATGCGGTGCTGGCCATGCTGAACGAGTTCGGGACCTTCGAAGCGGCACCCAAGAAGACCTATGTCAGCTATCGGCGCAAGAAGCAGTTCTGCATGGTGGGTCCGGCCACGAATACACGGGTTGAAGTCGGACTCAACATGAAGGGCGTGAGCGCCACCGATAGGCTCGAGGCACTGCCGGCTGGCCAGATGTGTCAGTACAAGGTGCGCCTGACTGACGTGGCGCAGGTGGACGCCGAGTTGCGGGGCTGGCTTGAACAGGCATTTGCTGCCGCCGGCTGAGACATGCGGTCCGGGGGCCGCAAACGCGGGTCCGGCGAAGGGCCAGGATAAACCTCAGCCGGTCCACCGGCGTCCAAGCGGTCAGACGACTTTCCCCTCTGGTTGGATGTCCCTCTGGTTGCACCGCAAACCGTGACCGACGCGCCCATCGACGGCCCCGCCGCCGATGACCTTCGTGCCGCCCGTGAGGGCGACGCGGATGCGTTCGCGCGCCTGTATGAGGCGCATGTCCACCCGCTCTTTGCCTTCTGTCTTGGCCTCACGGGCAATCGGCAGGCGGCCACGGAGCTCGTGCAGGACGCCTTCGTGCGCGCCTGGGAGGCGCTGCCGGGCTTTCGTGGCGACAGCAGTTTTGGCACCTGGCTGCATCGGATTGCCGTCAACCTCATGCTCACTGATGCGCGTTCGTTCCGGCGAAGGGCGTTGCGCGTGGCCATCGAGGCGGACCTTGATGGCGACGGCACGTCCTCCCCGCTCGACAACGTGTCCGCGCCACCACCCGATGCCGCCCTGCGTCTCGACATTGCCCAGGCGGTGTCGCGTCTGCCGGCCGGGGCACGCGCGGTGTTCGTGCTGCACGACATCGCCAGTTACCCGCATGCCGAAATCGCAAAACAGCTCGGCATCGCGGAAGGCACCTGCAAGGCTCATCTCTTTCGTGCGCGGCGTCTGCTGCGCGGGATGCTCGACCGATGACCGACTTCGACTCCGATTCCGCCGATCTGCGCGCGCAGTGGGATGCGGCCACGCAATCCGGATCGCTTCGGCCGACCGCTGAGGAAGAGGCCGCCATGCGCCGGCAGGTGCTTGCGGCCATTGCAGCGGTCAAGCCTGACGCCGCCGCGGCCCCGGAGCGGCAGCTCTCGCTGGAGCAAACCAATACGCGTCAGCGTCACCATCTTTCGCGCCAGCGTTGGGCCTTTGCAGCGTCGCTCGCGGCCGCGGCGGTACTCGTCGTATCCGTGGTGCTGCGTGATACGCCGGGTGATGCGCCGCGTGACTCGTCGGGCCATTCGGTTGCTGCCGTGTCATCCGGCTCACCCGTCGCGTCGGATTCGACACCCGTACCGGCTCCGGACGATGCCGTGCGTGCCGCGCTCGAGGCTGCCGGTTCCGCCCCCATGCGCACCGCGCTGCAGCTGGCCAGTCGTGAGGCATCACCCGAATTCGCCGCGCTGGACGCCGCGGCCGACGAGCTCGATGCCGCACTGGCGCGCGATCCCGACGACGCGGAACTCCGCGCCTTCCGCGCGGCACTCGACGCACGTCGGGATGAGTTGGCGCAGCGCATCAGGAGCGTGACCGAATGATGCCGCGCGCCCTGTTCCGCGTGCTCGCCCTGCTGCCCGTGCTTGCCGCCGTGCGCGAAGTGCCGGCGCCGCGTGGCGAACAGCCGGTATCCCGCGGCTTCGCCACCACGGCCGACGTGACGATGCGACTCTATGTCCCCTCGGGCCGCCTCACCGTCGAAGCCTGGGACCGGGACTCGGTGCATCTCGAGGGTCGGCTCGGCGCCAACGCGTCGTTGTTTGGAGGTGGGGCGCGCACGCACATCAAGCTGGGCATCGAGGCGCGCTCCAACAGCGACTCGACCCTGCCACAGGCCAACGTGCGCGTGCGCGTGCCGCGGCGGGCGCGTCTCTGGATCAAGATGATTGACGGAAATCTCGAGGTGTCGGGACTGCGCGAGGAACTCGAGGCCTACACCGTGCGCGGCGAGATCGTGGTACGCGACGTGTCCGGCAATACCTCGGTGGAGTCCATCGACGCCCCCGTCAGCGTGTCGGATGCAAGTGGCCAGCTTCGCGTACGTGGCAGCCGCGGGCCGGTTCAGCTGCGCGCGGTGCGTGCCACCATGTCGATCTCCACGGTGAGTGGCAGTGTCACCGTGCAGAACTCGGCGGCGGAGGGCCGCGTGGAGACCATTGGCGGACGCATCGAGGTGGATGGCGTGGCAGCAGGCGGGACGCTCGAACTGCAGTCACACAACGGAGTGCTCGACATCCGTGTCCCCGGCACACGGATCCCGCTGCTCGAGCTGTCGTCGCGCAGCGGTACGGTGAGTGGCAAGACACTGCGTGGTTCCGCCGCCAATGGCCACATCATTGCACGATCATTCAAGGGCAACGTCATCGCGCGTGTGAGCGACGCCGCGCGTTAGCCCGCCGGCAGCGCCAGTCCATCCATCGCGTCAATCAGCACGCCGCGTCGCGCCGGTAAACGCCGCCACGCTGGCCGGCATCTCTCCTGTGTCGTTCACCACGTCTTCACAGGAGCCGCATATGATTCGCGTCGCGCATGTCGCCACCGCCCTGGTGTTGGCCTCCGTGTTCGTTCCGGAGCCGGTTGCCGAATGGCCCATGGCGTTTGGTCCGCCACACCTCACCGTGGCGCCCGTGCCCAGGGGAGAAGTCCCGTCCAGCCTGACCGTGCAGGTCGAACATCACGTCGAGCCGGAAGCCTTCCAGTTGATCGCGCGCGCCGAGTCGCGCCGCGGCGCACAGCGGGTGGTGCGCAGCATCCCGGTGCAGCGTCTGAGCGCCGAGTCATTCAGCGTGCCCATTGCGCTGGATCGTGGCATGCCCTGGGTCGTGGTACTGGCCGCCATGCAGGGCAAAGACGGAGCACACGGTGTCGCGGAGGCCCTCGTATCGCTGACGGCCGACGGGCAGGTGCATCATGTCGCCTACCCCAAGCCGTCGTTCACCGGCGGCAAGCCCACACGCGTTGGTGACCGCGAGATTGCAGCGGCTCTCTCGGCCATGCCCACGGCGACGCGTCTCGCTCCCGTGTCGTGGGTTGCCCCCTTCAGCGGCAATGCGTTGGTGGACACCACAGCCTCGGTGGTCCGCTGGCGCGGCACCAAGTTCGGCGGCCGCGGGGCCCACGCCGGGACCGTGCGCGTCCGCTCCGGCGTGCTGGACTACGACACGCGACGTGCGGAGCTGCGCAGCGGAGTCATTGAGCTCGACATGCGCAGCATTGCCGTCACCGACATGCCGCTCGGTGAGACGGAGGCGCGGCGCAAACTCACCACACACCTGCTGGCGGCGGACTTCTTCGATGTGCAGCGCCATCCCACTGCGCGCTTCGAGTTGCAGCGGGTCACGACGCGCGGCGGCAATCTCGCCAGGCTCGAGGGACAGCTCACCCTGCGCGGTGTGACCCGTCCCTTCGCCTTCGAGGCAACCGTGTGGTCGTTCGAACCCACCCGACTGCACGCCACCGCGCGCGCCACACTGGACCGCATGCAATGGGGCGTGGCCTTCCGCGGTTCGCGCATCACGAATGACCTCGTGGACGACGTCATTCATCTCGAGTTCGACATTCTCGCGCGCGTCGCCGGCACGCGCGCATCACTGTGAGGCGCACCACATGGCCCAATCGTTCGTCAAGTCGCGCCGGGTTGCGCTTGCCGCTGTTCTGTGCTGCACCGCGCTCGCTGCGGCAACGCAGCGTGCGGACGCGCAGAACTCACCGGACGACGCTGCCTGCCAGCCTCCGGCCCCGCCACAGGGTGATCGCAGCCTGCCGTCGTCACTGACACTCGCCACGCCCGCGGAGCGTGGCGAGCCGCTCGAGCTCAGGCTGCGCTTCCGGGCGCCGCAGGGTCGCCCGCTGCAGAATCTCGTCGTGTACGTCTACCACACCGACGCCAGCGGTCAGTATCGGCGCTCGCCCGGCGCCACGGGCTGCTTTCGCTTCCACGGCGTACTGCACGGCTGGGCGCGGCCTGACGCAGAGGGCACGGTGACGGTGCGCAGCATCCGGCCAGGGCCCTATCCGGGAAGCAGCGAACCCGCGCACGTGCACATCGTGGTGCAGTTCCCCGGACAGCAGGGCTTTTACATCAACGACCTGCTCTTCGACGACGATCCGCGGCTCACACCGGCCATTCGCGCAGCACAGACGATGGCAGGCGGCCCGGGTGTGGTGCATGCGAGCAAAGACCGTCGGGGCGTCTGGCAGGCGGAGCGTGTGGTGACATTGCAGCCACCCGGCACTCGGTGAGCGGCAACGCGATGCCTCGACGTCACCCGCCCGCCATCGCACCCACCACCAGCAGGGGCAGCTCACCCCGCTGCACCACGGCGGGCAGCGGGGTGTCCATGGCGTGGTGCGACCAGTCCGCCCCGTTGGCATAGAAGCGAACAAAGGCGCGGCGTGCACCGCCCTCATGATCCCGAATGGTGCCGCGCAGCATCGGCCAGCGCTGCTCGACCACATCCAGCACCGCAGCGATGGTGACGGGAGCCGGCACATCCAGCGTCACCTCGGCGGCAGCGCCAGACAGCGCGCGCAGCGGCGACGGCAGCACCACTCGCACCTGCTGACGCGGGCGTAGGTCGGCCGAGGTCGCGACCGGGTCAGGCAAGCGTCTGCACCTCCACACTCAGCACCGGGGGCAGGTCGTGCACGATGGCGTGCCAGTGATCACCGCCGTCGGGCGACACATACACCTGACCGCCCGTGGTGCCAAAGTACACACCGCATGACGGCAGGCGGTCCACGGCCATCGCATCCCGCAGCACGTTCACGTAGCTGTGCTGCGCCGGCAGACCCTGCGACAGTTCCTCCCAGGTGTTGCCACCGCTGCGACTGCGCCAGACGCGCAGCTTGCCGTCGGGTGGGAAGTGATGCGCGTCGCTCGTGATGGGTACGACGTAGATGGTGTCGGGCTCGTGCGCGTGCACATCGATGGGAAAGCCAAAATCGGTGGGCAGATTGCCACTGACCTCGTACCACGAATCCCCGCCATCGTCGCTGCGCATCACGTCCCAGTGCTTCTGCATGTAGAGACGCCGCGGATTGGCGGGATGCATGGCCAGTCGATGCACACAGTGGCCCACTTCCGCGTCACCCTGCGGGATCTCGCCCGATCGCAGTCCCTTGTTGATGGGCTCCCAGGTCGTGCCACCATCACGTGAGCGAAAGGCGCCGGCCGCGGAGATGGCGACATAGAGGCGATTGGCGTCGCTGGGATCGAGCAGGATGGTGTGCAGGCAGAGTCCTCCGGCTCCCGGTTGCCAATGCGGACCGGAGCCGTGGCCTCGGAGACCCGACAACTCCTGCCAGCTCGCGCCGGCATCGGTGCTGCGAAACAGTGCCGCGTCCTCCACACCCGCGTACACGGTATCGCGATCGGTGAGTGATGGCTCGAGATGCCACACGCGCTTGAACTCCCAGGGATGTGGCGTGCCGTCGTACCACTGATGCGTACCGGGCACGCCGTCATACGCGAAGTGATTGTCCACGGCCGTCCAGCTGCGTCCGCCGTCGTCACTGCGCTGCATGATCTGACCGAACCATCCACTGGACTGCGACGCCCAGATGCGGTCCGGATCGACGGGAGAGCCCTTCACGTGATACACCTCCCACCCGGGGAAGTGTGGGCCATCCACGGTCCATTGGCTGCGCCCTTCGTCGCTCGTGAGCACAAACGCACCCTTGCGTGTGCCGACCAGTACCCGAACCTGACTCATCATCGCTCCACTGCTGGGGATGGGCAGAACTTACCGGCGGTTGTGTCGCACGCCATCGGTTCACCGTGTAGGATTCTCCATTGGACTTCGTGACGGTCCGCCACTCATCGCTGCAGTGGGCGGCAACCGATCTCGGGTGTTTGGCTCCCACTCGTCCCCCCATGCTGAGTCGCGAGGAACGCGCCCGTTATCAGCGCCAGCTGAGTCTGCCCGAGATCGGCGATGCCGGACAGGAGCGGCTCCGTACGGCGCGTGTGCTGCTCGTGGGCCTGGGCGGACTGGGATCACCCGCCGCGCTCTATCTCGCCGCCGCCGGTGTGGGTCACCTTGGTCTGGTGGATCACGACCGCGTGGACGTCAGCAACCTGCATCGCCAGGTGCTGCATGGCACGCCCGACGTGGGACGCCCCAAAGTGGAGAGCGCGCGGGAACATCTGCAGCAGCTCAATCCGCTGGTGCAGCTCGAGCTGCACGATTGCTGGCTCACCCGCGAGAACGCCATGGAGCTGGTGGGCGCCTACGATGTGATCGTGGATGGCGCGGACACCTTTGCCACCCGCTATCTCGTCAATGACGCCTGCGTGCTCACCGGCCGGCCCAACGTGCACGCCTCGGTGTTCCGCTTCGACGGTCAGGCGTCGGTGTTCTGTACGCCGGAAGGGCCCTGCTATCGCTGCCTGTACCCGTCGCCGCCTCCAGCCGATCTCGTCCCCAGCTGTGCAGTGGGTGGTGTGCTCGGCGTGCTGCCTGGCCTGCTGGGTCTCGTGCAGGCCACGGAAACGCTCAAGCTTCTGCTTGGCATCGGTGAGCCGCTCACGGGCCGTCTCTTCATGCTGGATGCGTTGTCCATGCACTCCCAGGTGGTGCCGGTGTCACGTGACCCGACCTGTCCCGCCTGCGGCACGCGCACACTGACGGCGCTGGCCGACTACGACGCATTCTGTGGCGCGCCATCCCTTCATGCTGCACACGAGGACGAAGCGCATGAGATAGTGGAGCTCGCGCCGGCCGAACTGCAGCGCTGGCTGCGCGAGGGCCGGGCCCTGCAGCTTGTCGATGTACGCGAGCCGTTCGAAACGGCGCAGGGCATGATTCCGGGCGCGCAGGCTCTGCCCCTGGCCACCGTTCACGACGCCTTGCCACTGCTCGATATGCAGCGACCGATCGTGTGCATATGTGCCGGTGGCGTGCGGAGCCGGAAGGCGGCAGCCACGCTTCTCAATGCGGGGTGTTCGCGGGTGTATTCGCTGTCGGGGGGCATGACGGCGTGGGACGCACTCACGCGCTGACACCGCGCGCAGGACCGGCGTTCATGTCCCGCGTTCATGACGCGCGCTCGTGGTCTGCGGCAAGCAGGGTGAGCGTGCCGGCGTAGTCGGCCCCAGGGTGTGGCACGACATCCCGCCCGAACTCGGCCCAGCCCCGCGGCGTGGCCTGATGCTCGTGGTCGCGCAGGTCCTGCGGCGCGCCGGCGTCAAGCAACGCCGCCACAAGACTCGCACGGCCCTGCATCGCCGCCCAGTGCAGCGCGGTGGCGCCCATGCCGTCCCGCACGTCAACCGGCCAGCCGACTGCCAGACAGCCCCGCACAACGTCTTCGCGGCCGCGCGAAGCGGCCCATGGCAGGAGGCGCTGATCGTCTTCGGACAGGCGGGCAAACCAGCCGGCGGTCATGGCGGCACGCGCCGCGTCGGCGTCGCCACGTCCGCAGGCTGCGAGCAGTTGCTCATCCTGCGACAACGGCGCAACAGGTGCTCCGGCGCGCGCCAGCAGCTCGGCCTGCGCCGTGAACCCACGTCGGGCGGCCAGTTGCCACGCACTCAGACCATCGGCGCGACGCAGGCTCACATCGGCGCCGTGCGTCAGCAGAGCCTGCAACACATCAACCGACTGTCCCTGCCACGCCGCCACATGCAGCGCGGTTTCCTGCATGGGCGACGAACGCACATCGGGATTGGCGCCGTGGGCCAGCAGCCAGTCGAATCCGCGGCGCAGCGCAGAGTTGTCGCTGATGTCGAACCAGCGCAGCAGAAAGTACAGCGGCGTGTTGCCCCAATCACCGACGTGATTGAGGTCCACGTGGTACTCGAGCAGCAGCGCCAGCGCGGCTTCGTGAAAATGCTCGGCCGCGTGAAACACCGACTCGCCGTCGTTGGGTGTCGCGCCCGCGGCCAGCAGACGACGCGCGACCGTCGGCACCTCACGATGTCCCGTCACGAAGTACAGCGCGGATACGCCGTGGCGCGACTCGCGCACATTGGGATCAGCGCCGGCCGCCAGCAGCACGGCCACCGTCTCGTCGAGTGCGGCGTCGTGCACGGGGCTCCGCCCATGCAGCGGCGAGGCGCAGGCGGCGAGCAACGGCGTGAACGCCTGCGGTCCCGCCGTACGACGCACGGCCTCGGGATCGCGGACCAGCAACCCGCGCAGGACATCAGCCCGGCCCAGTGCGGCCACCACATGCACATCCGTCACGGCCAGCTCCGGATGCGCCGCGCCGTACTGCAGCAGCGCGTCGCCATCGCCGTGCTCGAGCACGGTGAACAGTTCGTCCGGTGTGCCCTGTGCGGTCATGACGTCATGCCATAGCGCGTGCGGATGTACTCCACCGAGTTGCGAATGAGGGTCTCCAGCGCGTCCAGGTCCGCGCCCGCCAGACGCTTGATGTAGAGACAGGACTTGCCCGTGCGCACTTTGCCGAGTCGGGCGAGCAGGGCCTTCGTGTCGGGATCGTCGTAGCCGGCCATGAGGTACACCACCAGCTCCGCCTTGCGCGAGGCGAAGCCCACCACACACATGTCGCCTTCGTGGCCGCTGTCGTACTTGTAGTGATAGCGTCCGAAGCCCACGATGCTGGGCCCCCAGAGCACCGGCGGACTGCCCGTGATGCGCGACATCAGGTCGATGAGCACTTCGCAATCGGCCCGTCGCTCGTCGGACGCGATGCCCTGCAGGTACTGCAGAATGCTGGCGTCGGTGGCTTTGGTCTTGAGCTCGTACATGCCGTCCTCCGGTTCACGGTCCGCTGCGGTCCCATATGCGTCGGCCACCCGCCCCACGGAACGCCGGAGGCCACCGGGCCGTATCTTGTATGGCACCACGGAACGTACCGCTTCTCCCGGGCCGCTGCCCGTCCCCCCCACCTGCCGCGCCGCATGCGCCGCTTCCTCCTGCTGGCACTCGCGCTGGGACTCGTGGCCGCGCCGTTGGCGTGGTCGCAGCGCCGGGCCTTCGTGCTGCCCAATCAGCCCTACGACGGGCGCTTCACCTTCGTGAGGCTGCGCTACACCCAGGGGTATCGCCTGGCGTGGAATGCCGACTATCCGCAGATGGAGCGGAACTTCATGGCCATTCTGGGCGACCTGTCCACCCTGCGCCTGCACAAGACCACGAGCAATGTGCACGTGCTCGATGATCCGGCCCTCGCGCACTATCCGGTGGCCTATCTCACCGAGCCCGGCTACTGGTATCCCACCGACGAGGAGGCCGCAGCCCTTCGCAAGTGGATCCTCAAGGGCGGGTTTCTCATCGTGGACGACTTCTACTTCGAACGGCAGTGGGCCGTGTTCGAAGCGGCCATGAAGAAGGTGCTGCCCGAGGGTCGCATCGAGCCGCTGGACGTGTCACACCCGGTGTTCAACACCTTCTTCAGCATCAAGTCGCTGGACGGCATGCATCACCCGGCCACCCCGTCGGCCCGCGCTGTGTACCTGGGCATTCACGAGGAGAATGACCCGTCCCGCCGCCTGCAGGTGGTCATCAATTACAACAACGACATCGGCGACTACATGGAGTGGTCGGGCGACGGCTGGTATCCCGTGAACCTCTCCAACGACGCCTACAAGTTCGCCACCAACTACGTGGTGTACGGTCTCACGCACTGAGCGGGCCAGGGCCCGCGACAATGCTCAGGGCACGACCAGCGCCACCTCGGTCAGCGGGCGTGACGACTCGGTGGCACTGAAGCGCACGGTCACCGTGACCTGGGCCTGTGGCACACCGGTGATTGGTGTCAGCACGCGGCACACGCGCGTATTGCCCTCGAGCGGCTGAAATCCGGCCGGCGCCGCGATCGGAATCTCGAATCGCCCGTTGGCGTCCCCCACGACGGTCTGGCCAAAGGCGTCAGGCGTGCTGCCCACACAGGACAGGCCGATATCCGCGTTGGGCACCGGCGTGCCATCGGCACGAAAGACCGTGCCGCGAATCAGCGCGTAGCCCGAGACGTCACTGTTCTCGATCTCGGTGAAGCCCAGACAGGCGCCGGCAAACGGCAGTATGAGCCAGGGAAGCCAGCGGTGGGACAAGCGGTGCGCTCGCATGGATATGGCGCGTCAGGATGGGGAAAGATGAGAGACCTGTAACATGCTAATGGTCGCGGACCGGACGAAAGGTCCACCAGCCGGCGGGAGATGCAGAGGGACGAGTGGCGCGGCGGAGCTCATGAGCCGAATTGCCAGCGCCCTGCGCGTGACAACCAGGTCGCCACAGCCGGCCGCTTTCCTCCCTCCTCCGGACGCCCTCGCCATGTCACGCTCTCTTCCACTTCTGCTGGTTGCCGCGCTCGTCGCCTGTGGTGGCGGCGACGGCGGACCCACGACGCCCCCACCCCAGGTGGCAGTGTCCATCTCGCCATCGTCCACAACGGTGAACGCCGGGGCTGCTGCCGAGTTCACCGCAACCGTCACCAATGCGACCTCCACGGCGGTCACCTGGACCGCCTCGGCCGGCACCATCACCGGAAACGGGTCCGCGGCCTCGTGGACGGCGCCCGGAGCCGGGGGCACATACACCGTCACGGCCACAAGCTCAGCCGATCCCAGCAAGAGTGCCACCGCCAACATCACCGTGACCCCGGTGGGGCTCACGCTCACGCCTGCCACCCTCACGGCCGGGGCTGGTGACACGGTGCCGGTATCGGTCAGCGTGGCGAACGCGGCCAACACGGCGGTGACCTGGACGGCCTCGGCCGGCAGCATCATCGGTACAGGCAGCGCGGTGCAGTGGGCCGCGCCGCTCGCGGGTGGCAGCTATACCATCACCGCCACCAGCGTGCTCGACCCCACCCGTCGCGTCACGCTCAATGCCACGGTGACCCCGGTGAACGTTGCGGTGGCCGCCACCACGTCCGCCCTGCTGCGCACGGAAAGCACTGGCCTCACGGCAACGGTCACCGGCACCAGCGTGGTGGGCGTGACCTGGCAGGCGTCCTGCGGTACCGTGACCGGCAGCGGCAGCAGCGTGCAGTACATCGCGCCGGCCAGTGGCAGCAGCTGCGTGGTGCGCGCCACCAGCGTGCGCGACACCTCGCGCAGTGGCAGCGCCACCATCACCGTGCGCCCCGTGTATCGCGTGGCCGTGCTCGACGACAGTGATGACGGGGCCTGCACGCTGCAGCATTGCACCTTGCGTGAGGCCATCAACGCCGCCAACGCGAACGCCAATCGCGATTCCATTCTCGTGGTGACCACTGCGCCCAGCACCATCACTCTGAACGGCGGCCTGCCCTTCATCACCGAGGACGCCGACCTGGTCGGGGCCGGTCCGTCGCAACTCACCATCAACGCCGCCGCCACCGCCGCCGCGCCGCGTGGTGTGTTGTATGTCAGCAACAAGGCCGAGGTGTCCGTTCGCGGCATGACGCTGCGCGGTGGACGCCGCCTTGGCGGCGGCGGTCTGGTCATCGACGACTCGGCCGCCGTGACCATGCGCGAGGTGCATGTGCGCGAAAACGAGACGGCCGGCAGTGTGGGCGGTGGCATTCTGGCCATTCGCGGTGGACGCGGCGTCTTCACGGACATCGAGGTCGTCGGAAACCGGGCCACCGGCACCAACTCGTTTGGCGCCGGCGTGGCGGTTGAAGTGGGCAGCAGTGTCACCATTCGACGCAGTCGCATCGCCGACAATCAGAACACCTCGTCCATTGGCGGCGGCCTGCGCGTGTTCAGCGGTACGCTCACGCTCGACAGCGTCACGGTCACCAACAACCGCGCCCAGTCCGCCAACGCCGGCCTGGGCGGCGGCATCATGGCCGACGGCGAAGCGCGCCTCATTGTCAGCAACTCCACCATCAGCGACAATGTCGCGGCCGTGTCGGGCGGTGGCCTCAACGTGCGCGCGCCTGCAGAAGCCGGCATCGTCAACAGCATCATCCGCGGCAATCGTGCACCGAGCGGCGCCGGCCTCGAGGGCAACAGTCCGGCGTATGTGCTGAGTGAAACCATCCTGGAGAACAACATCGCCAGCGTGCGCGGCGGTGCGGCGCTGCTCTTCGGCGGGAAGTTCACGCAAACCGGCGGCGCCATGCGCAACAACTACGCGGGACGCAGTGGTGGTGGCGCCATGAACCTCATCACTGACGCGGAGATCGCGCTCACGAACGTGGCCATCACCGGGAATCGCGCTGATACGGCAGGCAACGGGGGAGCCATTGCCGCGAGCGGCAATGCGCTGCTCACGATCACAGGCGGCTCGATGTCCGGCAACCGCGCATCGGTGGTCGGCGGCGGCCTGGCGCTCAGCAGCGGACGTCCGTCCACCCTCACCAACGTGAACGTGACCGACAACGAGGCGGGCTCGGGTGGCGGTGGTTTGTTCATCGCCGCTTCCGCCAACCTGACGGTGACCGGTGGCGCCATCTCGAGCAATCGTGCAGCCGCTGGTGGCGGCGGTGGTGTGTACACGGACAACAGCACCACGCTGCTGCAGAACGTGACCATGAGCGGCAACACGGCGGTGCAGAGCGGCGGTGCGGTGCTGGGTCTCACGGGAGGGAACGTGACCCTGCGCAATGTTGTGGCCGAAGGGAATCGCGGGCTCAACGGCGGGGCATATGGCTTCAACGGCCCCATCACCATCGTGGTCGAGGGTGGCCGCGTACAGCGCAATGAGGCCACGGCCGTCGGTGGCGGTCTGTGGAAGGCGGGGCAGACGGCGCTCACGGTCACGGGTACGGAGTTCATCGAGAACACGGCGGCCTCGCAGGGTGGCGGTCTGCAATTGGTGGCCCCTGGAGCACCGGCCACGCTGCGCGGCCTGCTCGTGCGCGGCAATACCGCCACGGGCGCGAGCGGCGGCGGAGTCACCGCGGGTGTGAATACCACGATCGAGAACAGCACCTTCGTGGGCAACAGCGCACCGGCGGCCATCGGTGGTGCGGTATTCTCTGCCTCTCTCGCCAACACCGTCATTCGCAACAGCACCTTCTCCGGGAACTCCGCCGTGACCGGCGGCGGCGTGGCAGCCACCGGTGTCGCCGCCATCATCAACAGCACCTTCGTCGGCAACACGGCCACGGACTACGGCGCGGGCGTCGCCACCAACAACTCCGGCGCCATGACCGTGACCAACCTCGTGCTCAGCAACAACCGCATCGGGCAGAACGCCGGTGACTGCGGTCGCGGAGGCAGCAGCACCATCACATCGGCCGGCGGCAACGTGAACGGCGACACCACCTGCAGCACCTTCACGCAGGGCGGCGACCGGCGCAACACGGCGGTGGGCGTAAGCGCCACACTGGCCAACAACGGCGGGGGCGCGTTGACGCACGCCCTGCTGGAAGGCAGCGCCGCCATCAACGCCGGTGTGAGCAGCGCCTGTCCGGCCACCGATCAGCGAGGCTTTGCCCGCGTTGGCAGCTGCGACAGCGGCGCCTTCGAGTTCGGAGCCACCGCATCGGCGGGCGGCGCGCGGTCTGCGCCGCTGACGGCACCGCCTGCTGCGCGGCTTACCACGCGGCTTACCGCGCGGCCGGACAGGAAGTAGCGTAGGGGACATGAGCGTCTCCCCACGCCATCATACGCTGTCACCGACGCGGGTGGCAGAACTCGAGGCCCTGTTCCACGAGGCCGTCCAGGTCACGGCGGAATCCCGAGAGGCCTTCCTGTCGGAAGTGTCGAGTCGGGACCAGGCCATGGCCGATGAGTTGCTGGCCCTGCTGGTATTGCACGACCGCGATGCGTCGTTCGATTCAGCAGGGCTGGGCGGCACGTCGGCCAGGGTTGATCACGAGGGCCTGCGACTCGGGCCGTGGGCAGTGGGCCGACGCATTGGCAGCGGAGGCATGGGTACGGTGCATGAGGGCGTGCGCGCGGACGACCAGTATCGTCAGCGCGTCGCCATCAAGTTCCTTCGCCGCATTGCCGATGGGGATGCGGCGACCCGTCGCTTCCGCACCGAACGTCAGATTCTCGCCACGCTGCAGCACCCGCGCATTGCCGCGCTGCTCGACGGCGGCGTCACACCGGATGGGCAGCCGTACTTCGTCATGGAGTACATCGACGGTGCGCCCATCACGGTCTGGTGCGATACCCGCGCACTCGAGCTGAGCGGACGCCTGCGGTTGTTTCTTGAAGTCTGCGATGCGGTACGCGCCGCGCACCGCCGACTCATCGTGCACCGTGACCTCAAACCGGGAAACATCCTGGTCACGGCAGACGGCGCGGTGAAGCTCCTCGACTTCGGCATTGCGCGGCTCCTGGGCGACGGCGCGTCATCGACGGACGAAGCCGGCGTGACGGCCGTGGGTTCGCGGGTCTTCACGCCCGAGTATGCGGCGCCCGAGCAGATCCGTGGTGAGCCCGTTGGCACCGCCGCCGATGTGTATGCGCTTGGTGTCCTGCTGTTCGAACTCATCGCGGGCACCAGACCGCTGGCACTGCATGGTTTGTCGATGGCCGCCATGGAGCGCGCGGTGGAGAGCAGTGTGGCGCCGCGGCTGAGCAGCGTACTCACCGAGGCCCGCGTGCCCGCGTTGGGCTTGCGCTCGCTGGAGCGCACACGACGCGCCGTGCAGGGTGATCTCGATGCCATCGTGGCCATGGCGCTCCGCAAGGAAGCCGATCGCCGATACCCGACGGTCGATGCGCTCATGGATGACGTCAGCCGTCACCTTGTGGGCCGCCCGGTTCGTGCACAGCCCGACAGTCTGGGGTATCGACTCGGCAAGTTCGTGCGTCGGCGCCGCGTCGAGACGGCGGCTGCCCTGGTGACGCTGCTGGCGCTCGCGGGAGGATCGGCCGCCGCCCTGCAGCAGGCCCGGCGCGCCAGCGCCGAGGGTGCGCGCGCCACCGAGGTGCAGGCATTCCTCACCGAGATGCTCGGCGCCGCCAAGCCCGGTGAGCTGGGCCCGGACGCGCGGGTGCGTGACGTGCTCGACTCGGCGGCGGCGCGACTCGATCGTGCGCCTGCGTCGCCGGCGCTGGAAGCCGAACTCCGGCACATCATTGGCGGCACCTACGTGTCGCTGGGTGAATACGCCTCGGCGGATTCGCAATACCTGCGCAGTCTCGCAGCGTGGCAGACCGCAGCGCCCAAGGGCGATCCGCGCGCCGAACGTGTATTGCTGGACCTCGGCGTTGCCCGTTGGGAGGAGGGCAACTACGAGTCGGCCGACTCGGTGCTGCAGCTGGTGGACAGCCTGCATCGCCGTCGCGACGACGTCGCCCCCCTCGATCGCGCGACGCTGCTGGACACCCGCGCGCAGACACTGGCCCGGCTGGGTCGCAACGCCGATGCGAGGCCGCTGTTCTACGAGTCGTTGGCCATGCACCGGCAGTACTTCCCCAATGATGCGGAGGCCGCCATTCCCACCTGGGTGTCGCTGGCCGTCGTGGAGAGTGATCTCGGCAATCATCAGGCGGCGGACACTCTGCTGCAGTCAGCCATGCGACTGGCCCAGCGCTTTGGGGCGGCCAATGGCAGCAGCCTGTTGCCCATACTGGCCGTACGGGCCGGTCTGCTCGAGCGTCTCGGACAGATGGATTCAGCCGGCGCCACGTACCGCGAAGTTATTCGCCTGCGTGAGCAGCTGCTCGGTCCTGATCATCCGCAGCTCGCCATGTCGATGCTGAACTATGGTGATCACCTGCGGCGCCGTGCAGAGTATCGCGAATCCACGCGGTGGACCCGACGCGTGCTGTCACTCCGCGGCAAGTCGCTCGAGGATACGCACGTGGCCGTGGGCGCAGCCATGATACACCTCGGACTGGCATTGTCCCATCTCGACTCGGCTGCAGCAGGTGAGCAGTGGGTGCGACAGGCCTTGCAGGTGCGCACGGCCGCGCTGCCGCCGGGGCACTGGATTCTGGCGTCCACACGCAGCGCGCTGGGCGAGACGCTGGTGCTGAATGGCAAGTACCGCGAGGCCGAGGACCTGCTGCTGCCCGCGGAGCGTCAACTGAGCGCCGAACTGGCACCGGACATTGAACCGGTGCAGGACGTGTGGCGGCGACTCGGCATGCTGTACACCGCCTGGGGACGCCCTGACGAGGCAGCGAAGTGGGACGCGAAACGCCAGGCGACGAAGGCACCAGGCAAGTAGCTGGAGGTCTACGTTGCGGCGGCGTTCGCCATTTCCGCCAGCTTTTGTGTGGTGTTCCAGTTCCGGTTGGTCAGTTCCTTGTACACCGGCATCTGCACGAGGCGATTGAGACGACTGCTGGTCTCCCGCGCAATCAGCCGGCGGAAGTAGAGCGCGTGACGGCCGGCCGTGGCCACATCCACCTCGGGATGAACCGGCACCTCTGCGAGCAGCTGTTCGACGTCGACCCCGGGACGCACAAAGAGCACGTCATACTTGAATTGCGTGCGGTCGCTGCCAAACCCCTCCGGCGCATCGTCGAGCACTTCCTGCATCTCGGCGGCCGTTCGCAGCACGAGTTTCGCCTGATAGGCAAACGAGGCACTGAGCGCCTTCTCCAGTGTCGTGGCCACCTGACGCGCTGTCCCCGGGGCGTCGAAGAGCACGTTGCCACTCTGGATATAGGTCACGACATCGGTGTAGCCCAGCGCGCGCACACATTCGCGCAGATCGGCCATGGGGATGATGTTGTTTCCCCCCACATTGATACCGCGCAGCAGCGCGACCCAGCGTGTGCGGCGCCCCGGACTGCGACGCGGCGTCACGCGCGGTCGAAATGTCGGGTGGCGCAGGACTCACAGAGCGCGTGCGTGACACTCACCTTGTGCTCCGAGAGATACTCCTCGATGCGCCGCCAGTACCCGTCGTCGTCACGCACCTTGTTGCACCACGAACACAGGGGCAGCATGGACGAAAGCTGGTGCACGTTCTCGAGGGCGAGACGCAGTTCCGTGTTGCTCTGACGCAGGTAGGCCACCAGCACGCCCACGAAGAGCGCAACCATGAACAGACTCACTTCGACATCACCGAGGATCTGCACCACGGCGCGGCTGCCGGCATCGGGGTCAACGACCGCCTGCGTGGCCAGCGCCGAGCGCACGGCGTGGAAGATGCCCTGCAGCGCCAGCACCACCGCCGGAAAGCGCATTACCAGGCGCAGGCGCTCAGGTCCACGCCACAGGGTGGCCGCCGCGACCAGCGAGAGGCCACCCCAGAACACACCGTTCGAAACAGTTCGCCACCCGTTCAGGACGGGTACCGTGCGCACCAGCAGCAGGAGGGCGAGATGCGCGCCAACAAGCGCTGCCGCCCATTGCAGCGGCAGTTCACGTTCGGTGCTACGCACCGCGGCGACCAGCAGTGCCACGTGGCCGGCGGTCACCATGAGCGTGGGCAGCATGCGTGGCACGACATCCGGCGGCAGGCCCGCCCGCATGACGAACATGAGATCCGCAGCCGTCAGCACCCACGCGGCAACGATCCACGGCCGCAGCGACATGCCGGCCGCCTCGAGTCGCCAGTACTGGCTCATGACGCCGGCCAGGATGAGACCGATGATCAGGTTGACGAGATAGACGACTGTTTCCTGCGACATCGGGCTCACGAGGGCTGCCAGTCAAGACGTGGATGGGCGCGCGCCACCGGCCACAGCGGTGATGCAGAGAATCTACCGCGGTGGCACTCAGTCAGCGGCGTTCGCTGAGCGCCCCACTGGCACGAATGCGCGTCCACATCGTGGCAAAGAACAGCAGCATGCCCAGTGCCTGCACCACCCCCGCAGCCACCAGCAACACGCGCCACAGTGTGGATGGCAGTGGGGACAGCGTGAGCTCCAGCGCCACCCGACCAGCCGTCCCGCCGGCAATGCCCCACCAGGCGAGCGCCGCCAGCCCAGGGCGAAACACCGTGTCCTCGGGTCGCGGCCGGGGAAACATCCACAGGGCCACGCCGGTGATCATGAGCATCATGAAGCCCACCAGCAGGGCATGCGTGTGCGCGCTGCGCAGCCGCATGGGCACGGCAACGCTGAATTCCCGGGCCACCAGCAGCCATACGCCAAGACCCAGCCCCAGCGCGAGAAAGCCGATTGCCGTGCGCAGGTAACGACGGACCAGCGGGTTCATGGTCCCAGCACCTGCCAGAGGCTGCGGGCCAATGCCCGCCACCAGGGCTGGTCAAACGACAGCACCTCGGCGACCTGCCACAGGATGACCACGAGGCCACCCCATCGAAGCACGGGATGCACCGCCCCACGGACTATTCGGTCATGAACCATGGCCACCACGATCCAGACGTCCGACAACACCAGTGCCAGCCAGATCTCCGGCCTCGGAATCCATGGTAGAAAGTGACGAAAGCGAAACCACGCCGGCCACAGCACGACAATGGTGGCCAGCAGCATCCAACGTGCATGCGCCTCAGGGGTGCGGCGGGCACGATAGCCCGCCGTAACGAGCCCCACGAACAGCACCCCCGACGTGAGCACACCGAGTATGGCGGAGATGGCCGTGTCACCGAGCCCCAGTGCCAACTCCCGCCGAACCTGCACCATGCCGGCGGGAATCATCGTCACGGCCACTGCGAGTGCCAACGGCAAGGCCGATTGGCCAAGGCGTCGGTGCCAGCGCAGCTGCTGCCGATGCACGAGAACCGGCTGCAGTGCAAAAAGCAGAACCCAGCCTATCGCCAGCGCGCCGTGGACATGAAGCCACCATGGGCCATCAAACTCGCCGCGGGCCACAGGCAGGAAGTACGTGCCACCGAAGCCCAGCACCATGGCCGCCACACCCAAGGCGCCCATGAACAGGAAGAGCCGACTGCGGGACTGGACGTTGGCGACGTTCACGTCACGCGACGCCGGAGACGGGGGCGGCGGTTGAGGCCCCGGACGGCGGCCCGATCACGAAGAGCGTGTTGCCAAAAGGATCAAGCAGATCGAAGGTTCGTGCGCCCCATGCTTCGTCGTGCGGTGCGCGCAGCACGGGAACCTGCACGTGCCACTCGGCATACAGCGCATCCGCATCGTGCACCTCGAGTGCCACGCAGGCCTCACGCCCGTGCCCCGTCATCGGGCAGTCGAGCGTGAGACACAGGCCACCACGCGCCACGCCAAGCAGTCCGGTGGTTTCGTCTTCGCTGTGCGTGAAACGCACCGAAAAGCCCAGGGCCTCGACGTAGAACGCGTGGGCGAGACGGAGGTCGGTGACAGGCAGGATGGGGACGGCGCGCTCCATGGGACTCCCGAACCGGGGGACATGCGGCCGGAAAGGTGGCGACCCCGCTCAAGCTCGGGCGTGGACCCGCGAGCGGCAAGCCGCGGACGCACCGCCGCCCATGTGCACTCAGCCGCGCTGCCAGAACGCCGGCGGTTCGATGCCCAGGGCGCGCAGATACACGTAGCCCTGCGCCCGATGGTGAATCTCGTTGTCGATGGCGTAGGCGAGGTGGCTCCACACCGGCCCGGTGAACTGCCCGAACACCGTGAGCGTCTCGCCGAACTTGTCGGACGGCAGCTTCGCGAACCAGGCGTCGAGTTCGGATGTGGTGGCATCCCACGCCGCCAGCAGCTCGGCCTTGCTGGCCGGTACCGCCTCGTTGTAGGTGGCCGCCTCACCCGACACGATCTCGCGCAGCATGGGCACGGCGATGGCCAGCATCTCGCCGGCCAGCGCGGCAAAGGGACGCATGCCGCCCACGCTGAAGCTGTGCAGCGACTCCTCGGGAAAGGCCTCGATGACCCGGCGCGTGAGACGGCGGTGGCCCTGCCAGTGCGCCAGCAGGTCGGAGGGGGACAGGACGGCAACGGTGGACGACATGGCAGGACCTCGGTGATGGGGGAGTGAAACCGGGGACGCCGAAATTCGGTGTTTATTCGGGCTCTGTCAAGTGTGGCCGCCCGGACAGCCGAACCCGGCGGTGCACCCTGATGCCATCCAGAAACCGCTCGTCATGCGAGACCACCACCAGCGCGCCGTCGAACTGCAGCAGCACCGCTTCCAGGGCCTCGAGACTGTCGAGATCGAGGTGATTGCTGGGCTCGTCCAGCAACAGGAGGCGTGGTGCCGGCAGGCCCGGCACAGCCAACACACAGGCGAGGGCGGCCCGCATGCGTTCCCCGCCACTCAGCGCGTCGGCGGCACGATACGCCATGTCGCGGCGAAACCCGAACCGCGCCAGTGCCCCGCGGAGGGCCGCCTCGTCCGGTGGCGGCGCGTCACCGTGGCCACGACGCGCCGCCATGTGCTGCATCGCGTCCAGCAGTGACCCGTGTCTCGACAGCACTGTGACCTGCTGATCGAGATACACCACCTCCTCGACCGGCACGCCGCGATGCACACGCGCCGCGTGCATCGGTGCGCACTCACCGGCCAGCACACGCAGCAGCGTGGACTTGCCGCTGCCGTTGGGCCTCACCACCGCCACGCGCTCCGGGCCGCGCAGCTCCAGCGACAAACGCTCGATGAGTGGCGTGGCAGGCTCGCCCACACCCAGCGTGGCGTCCTCCATCGCAAACACCAGCGTGCCCGCAGCCAGGGCACTCGGCGTCATGGGGAAGGTCAGTGGTGTGATCTGCTCGAGCCGCGCCTGCGCCTGCTGCACACGCGCCGCCGCCTCGTCGTTCTCGCGCTGCCTGATTCCGTGCAGACGTGCCCCCGTGCCCTCACTGCGTTCCGCCTGCATGCCCAGCAGAATGCGCGCCTGCCCACCGCGCGCACGCGCACGACGACCGGCCGCATCCCGGCGGTCCTGTCGCTCCCTGGCCGCCTGCTGCGCGCGCTGCACACGTTCACGTGCCGCCAGCGCGCTGGCGAATTCCCGCTCCGCGGCCTCGCGCTGCAGCGCCCGCTCGACCCGATAGTGCGAGTAGTTGCCGCCGTAGCGGCGCAGCGTGCCCTGCTCCACCGCCTCGATGCGATCCACCTCCTCGAGCAGTTGGCGATCGTGCGTGGCCACGAGCAGCGCACGCGGCCAGCGGCGCACGAGGGAGTACACCGCCTCGCGATGCGCCGCATCGAGATCATTGGTGGGCTCATCGAGCAGCAGCACATCTGGCGCGTCAAGCAACAGCGCGGCCAGACGCAGCCGAGTGGCTTCTCCACCACTCAGACTGGACCAGTGCCGGTCGAGTCCGATGTGTCCGAGATCGAAGGTGTGCAGCAGCGCCTCAAGACGCTCGGCGAGATCCCACTCGGTGCCGATGCGCTGCACATCGTCGGCCGTGCCCTCACCCGCGGCGCATCGCGCCAGCGCCGACAGCACCTCGGCCTTGCCCAGACGCCGGGCGACGGTATCGGCGATGGACACACGGTCGCTCGATGACGGCGGCGTGGCCAGCTGCGAAAGCACCGCCAACCGCCCGCGGCGCGTAACCTGGCCGGCGTCCGGGCGCCGGGCACCGCTCAACACGGCCAGGAGTGTGCTCTTGCCGGACCCGTTGGGTCCCAGCAGCCCTACACGCTCGGTGTCGAGCGCAAAATGAATGTCGGCGAGAAGGGCGGAGCCGTCAGGCCGATGGCAGGAGACGGCAGTGGCAACGAGCCACGCGGACGATGGACGAGACATGGATTTCCCAGACAGTCGTTCGGGGCAGGACATCGGAGTGATGCCTGCGAGTCGAAGTCGTGATCCGGGTGCTGTCCATGTGGCGCCTCACTGCTCGGGAAATACCGTCCTCCGGCGCATGGGCGTGTTTCGCTTGTCGCGCAACACGCCACATGGGCCGGGGAAATTCAACGGTCCTGCTGTCCTGCCAATTTACCTGCCGGTGGCGCGCGGCGTCACTCCGGGACGCGCAGCACCACGGCGTTCGTCGCCGCGAATGTCGCGCCATCGGGGCCGGTCAGTGCCACCTGGGCGCGCACCGCGCCCGTCTTCACGGCGCCGTCCCCCGAGGGGCCGGACGGTCCGTTCAGCACGGCGTGCACCTCCATGACAAACAGGCGCGTTTCACCGGGAGCGATGTCCACGTTGCTCGGTGAAAACGCACAGAGCGGCGACCAGGCGCGGCGCCAGGTCCCCGGGGTTGCCTGTTGCTCCACCACCGTGGCGCACTCATCGAAGCGCAGCGCGGCGCCGGTGGTGTTGCGCACCTGCACGGGCACGGCAAAGGCCAGGAACGCCACGTTCCCCGAGTTGCGACGCTCGCCCACCAGCGTGTCGCCGACGACCTGCGCCTCGGGCGCTGACGCCGAAGGCCCGACGGCATCACGACAGCCCACGGCGCTGGCCAGACAGACTGCAGACACCACGGCCACACGCCATCCCTGCACTGCTCGCATCATCAACAGCCTCCTCAGAAAGACACCTCGATATATCGCGCGTCGTCAGGGCGGCAGCAAGCGATCGACATCGGCGCGCGCGTCCACCAGACGATCCACTTCGTCCCCGAGGTGACGGGCTGCATCGATGAGGGTGGTGAGCGGGGCCAGATCCGCCGATCCCGCGTGCAGACGCAGCAGGTCGAGTCGCAGCGTCTCCAGCGCCGCCACGGTGCCGGCGAGACGCTTCGCGGCTGCCTCACGCGGCGCGCCCTCCAGCACCGCGACCGCCGCCCGCGCCTCCGCAGCCTGCGCCTCCAGTGCGGCCAGCGTGGCCGGCAATTCGCGCAGGGCTTCACGCTGCGCGGAGGGCAGTGCGTCGTAGAGTTCCTGCGCCGCGACACCCAGCGCCGACTCCGTGGCGCGAAAGCCACCGGCATCCACGGCCCGCGAGCGCGTGGGGGCACCCAGCTTTCGCGCCAGCCACGCGCCAACCCGACTGTTCCAGAGCCGGTCCCGCACACCGGACAGCCACCATTCGCGCACGCGGGGTGACACGAAGCGCACATCGAGCGCATTGCTCACGGCCACGGTGAGCAGCGTGGCACCCACCGGCGCCAGCACCATCCAGATGGGCGAGCGATTCTCGTGCAGCACGCCCTGCACCACCAGCGCGAACGTCACCGCCAGCCAGGAGCCTGCACCAAAGGTGGCATAGCGCAGCACGCGGTGCAGTGACGACTCCTCGTCCTCGTGGTTGAGCGCGGCCGCCTCCAGGCGCTCACGCCGCGCCACCTCGATGGCCGCACGCAGATCGGCGAGTGAATGCCCGGCGCGGAACTGCCGGCGCGCCTGATTGATGTGGTACCCGATGATGGGCAGCAGCGGCGCCGCAGTAATGCCGGCCAGCAACGCGATATCCGCCGGTCCGTCGGGACGGTTGCCCGTGACCCAGGCCACCAGATTGCCCATGGTGAGCACACTGAAGCCCGCCATCCATCCGCTGTAGGGCAGCATCAGTGGATTGCGAGCAGCCAGCCAGGCGCGAAGCCCCGGCGCGAGTTGACTACGCGGCTCGGGCGCCGGCGCCAGCGCGGCGGCCAGTGCCTCCCCATCGGCAAATCGCTCGGCCGGATCCCGCGCCAGGCAGCGGGCAATGGCCGCCTCGAGTACCGCGGGCACACCCGGCGCCACGCTGCGCAAACTGGGTGCGCGCTGCGTCGCCTGCGCGAGCAGGAGCGCCGGCACGGTTTCGCCTTCGAAGGGATACCGCCCGCTGAGCGCGAGGTAGCCGACCACGCCCAGCGCGTAGAGATCGCTGCGACCATCGAGCGGCACACCAGCCGCGTGCTCCGGGCTGATGTAGTGGGCTGTTCCCATCAACGGCGCGGGAACCGACACGACGCCAGGGCCGGCAACCGTCGGCAGCGCCCCGGGCAGCGCGTCCCGCGCGACATCCGACGCGATGCCAAAATCCGTCACCATCGCGCGTCCACTGCCGGCTTCGATGAGGATGTTGTCGGGCTTGATGTCCCGATGCACGATGCCGCGCCCGTGCGCGTAGGCCAGGGCCCACGCCACTTCACGCAGCACGCGGGACACGTCGGCCGGTGGCAGCGGCCCCTGCGTGCGCAGGCGCTGCCCGAGCGTCTCCCCCGCGATGTAGCTCATGACGAAGAACACCACGCCCTGCGCCTCACCCACGCGGTGAATGGGCACGATGTGCGGATGTGACAGGCCGGCGGCCGTGCGGGCCTCGCGCAGGAAGCGCTCGCGCGCCACGGGATTGGCGGCCAGTTCCGGCGGCAGCACCTTGATGGCCACGTCCCGGTCGAGCTGCACGTCGCGCGCGAGATAGACCACGCCCATGCCGCCGCGCCCCAGCTCACGCTGCAGCGAGTACTCGCCGATGAGCGCCGATTGAACCGCCAGAAATTCCTGAGTGGCCGAACTCATGCTGTCTAGGATAACGGCAGCGACCGTGGATGTCCCGTCACCTCGGCCATCATCTCGAGCAGCGCGCGAATCGTGATGGCCCGCTGCGCCGCCGCATCGATGTGCGCCCAGCGATCCCCCGGCTGAAACCCGTACCAGCCGAACTGCGAGTGATTGCCGCCCTCGATCCACTCCCAGCGGGTCGAGAGCGGCAGCTTGCCGCGATTGGTCTCCACCTCTGCGCGACTCGCCAGTCCGTCATGAGTGCCCACGACCTTGGTGACCGGCACAGTGAGGCGGCTGAGATCGACATCGCGTGGATGCGAGGTGCCGATCAGCACGAGCCCGGCAAAACCGGGCCGCTGCTGTGAGGCGACGCGGCTGGCAACCACGCCGCCCTTGGAGTGCCCGGCCACCACCCAGCGCGCCGGAGGCGCCGCAGCGGCCAGCACGCGGGTCAGGCGCGCCTCGAGCGCCGGAGACTCTGCCCCACCAAAGGCGGCACGGCGCGGAATCTCCACCAGAACGGCCCGATGTCCTCTGGCGGCCACGGCGCGCAGCAGGGGCGCATACGCCACCGGGTCCACCAGCGCGCCGGGAAAGAATACCAGCGTGGCCTCGTTGGATCGGGACGAATCGGCCACGGTGGGGACAAACGACCAGACGCCGTCGTCGTACTGCACCATGACCTCGTGATCACTCACGAGGGCGGCCTCTGCATCAGCATTGGCGCGATAGGCCCAGAGTGACCAGCCGGTGAAGAGCACCGTGAACAGCAATCCGGCTGTGATCCAGGCGCGACGAATTCGTGCAAGCCAGCGGACGCGGGTCATACGTGAACTCTCGGAGAGGTGGCACTGCGGGTGCGGGGGAGGCAGTGCCTCGTACGCAGTGTGTGCACATGCAGTTTCCGACTTGCCACGCTCTGCCTTCAGGCGGAGTTTGGAACGTACACCTTATCCCCTGCCTCATGCGATCCTGCCGAGTCCCGTTTGAACGCGAGATGCTGCGCAGCAGTCTGGCGCTCATCGCCACCGCAATGTCCGCGACGTTGTCTGTGGCATTGTCCGTGGCATTGTCCGTTGCAGTGCCCGCCACGCTGTCGGCGCAGCGTGCCGACGAACCCACGCGTCTGCTGCGACAGCCCTCCATCTCGTCCTCACACATCGCCTTCACCTACGGATCCGATGTCTGGATCGTGGACCGCAGTGGCGGTGTCGCGCGGCGCATCACCAGCACGGCCGCAGTTGAAAGTGATCCGCGGCTTTCCCCCGATGGGCAATGGATCGCGTTCACGTCCAATCGCAGCGGTACGCCGGCCGTATATGTGGTGAGTGCGCAGGGCGGCGAACCGCAGCGGCTCACCTGGTATCCCGCGCCCGCGTTGGCGCGCGGCTGGAGTCCCGATGGGCAGCGTGTGCTGTATGCCAGCACCTACGGCACGGCGCCCTCGGCCTATCATCGCCTCTGGTCCGTGTCGCGCAGCGGCGGCCCCTCCACTCCGGTGACCTTCGGCTGGGGCTTCGACGGACGCTGGGCGCCCGATGGGCGCACGGTCGTGGTGGATCGCATGACGCGCTGGGATCCCGAGTGGCGCTCGTACCGCGGCGGACAGAACATCCCGCTGCGCCTGCTCGATGTGCAGAGCAAGGAAGAAACACTCATCCCCAATCCCGATCGCAGCACGGACCTGCAGCCGCATGTGCTGAACGGCAAGGTGTACTTCCTCTCCGATCGGGATTGGGTCAGCAACGTGTGGGCCTATGACATCGCGTCGAAAGCGCTGTCGCAAATCACGCGCTTTCGCGATGTGGACGTGAAGTGGCTGGGCGCCGGCGGTGGCCAGCTGGTGTTCGAGCAGGACGGCTACCTTCACACGCTCGACCCGGCAACAGGCCGCTCCCAGCGTGTGGCCATCACCGTGCGCGGCGACTTCCCCTGGGCGGCGACGCGCTGGGAAGACGTCACGCGCAGTGTGGCCGCGGCGTCGCTTTCCCCCACCGGCAAGCGCATTCTCTTCGAAGCGCGCGGTGAAGTGTTCACTGTGCCCGTTGAGCAGGGCGACACACGCAATCTCACACGCAGTTCCGGCGCCGCCGACCGCGCGCCCAGCTGGTCACCCGATGGCAAGCAGGTGGCCTGGTTCAGTGATGAGGGCAGTGGGTATCGCCTGCACATCGCCAATCAGGACGGCACGGGCACACCGCGACGTATCGAGCTCGGTGAATCGAAGATGGCCTGGGAGCCCGTCTGGTCGCCTGATGGCAAGCGCCTCGCGTTTGTCGACCATGTCACGCGGGTGCGCATCGTGGATGTCGCCAGCGGCCGCATCAGCACGGCCGATGTCGGCGGCGCGTCCAACGATCGTGGCAGCATGGGGCTCGCATGGTCACCCGACTCGAAGTGGCTGGCGTACAGCAAGACCTATCCCAACAACTTCCGTCGCATCACGGCGTGGGATTCTGAGACGGGTACGGTCTCGCCTCTCACTGACGCCATGGCGCATGCCGTGCAGCCGGCCTTCGACAAGGACGGACGCCATCTCTGGTTCTTGGCCAGCACGAACCTGGGTCTGGCCAGTGGCTGGGCCAACACCAGCGCCGGTCTCGCCGATCCGCAGTACGGACTGTACGTGATGGTGCTGCGCAGCGGCGACCCGACGCCCTTCCCGCACAAGAGCGACGAGGAGGCGGCCACACCGCCGCCCAAGCCCGACACCGGCGCGGTGCAGGTGCGCATCGACTTCGAGGGGCTCGACCGTCGCATCGTGGCCACGTCGCTGCCGGTGCGCCGCTACGCCGACGTGCAGACGGCCGGCAAGGGCGTCGTTTTCGTCAGTGAACGTGTGGAGAATCAGCCGGGCGTCACGCTGCACAAGTTCAACCTCGCCGACGGCAAGACCGAGGTCTTCACGCGCGGCGTCAGTCGCGTCTCCGTTTCGCACGATGGCAAGAAGATCCTGCTGCAGAATGGGCAGCAGTGGACCGTGACCGGCACGGAGGCGCCGCCACAGGCCGGTCGCGGCAGCGTGGCCGTGTCCCTGCGCATGCAGCTCGATCGGCAGGCCGAATGGCGGCAGGTGTTCGACGAGGTCTGGCACTTCGAGCGCGACTTCTTCTACGATCCCGCCATGCACGGCAACGACTGGGATGCCGTGCGGGAGCGCTATCGCCCCCTCGTGCCGCACATTCGTCATCAGGCCGATCTGGCCTATGTGGTGGATCTCGTGAACGGTGAACTGTCGGTGGGACACAGCTACGTCAGCGCCGGCGATCTGCCACCCGTGGACACCTCGCGCGTGGGCACGCTGGGCGCCGATCTTGCTCTCGAGAACGGCCGCTGGCGCATTGCGCGCATCCTCACCACCGAGAGCTGGAACCCCGGACTCGGCGCGCCGCTCGACCGACCGGGATTGCGCGTGAAGGCCGGCGACTATCTGCTCGCCGTGAACGGGGAACCACTCACGGCCAACGATGATCCGTATCGCCTGCTCGACGGCACCGCCGACCGGCAGACCACACTGCTCATCAACTCGCGGCCGAGCACCGACAGTGCCTGGACCATCACGGTGGTGCCCGCCGGCAACGAAAGCGCCTTGCGTCAGCGCGCCTGGGTGGAGGACAATCGCCGCGCGGTGGACTCCCTGTCGAAGGGCCGTCTGGCCTACGCGTGGATTCCCAACACCAGCGCGCCGGGCACGACCAGCTTCGATCGCTACGTGTTCGCGCAGCAGGATCGACAGGGTGCCGTCATCGACGAGCGCTACAACGGCGGCGGGTCACTCGATGACTACATGGTGGACTATCTCACGCGCAGCCTGCGTGGAGCGCTCACCAACCACATCCCGGGCGGTGCGCCGGCGGCGCTGCCACAGGGTGTGCTGGGTCCCAAGGCGCTCATCGTGAACGAGCGGGCGGGCAGCGGCGGCGATTACTTCCCGTGGGCGTTCCGTCAGCAGAAGGCCGGCGTCATCGTGGGCACACGCACCTGGGGCGGGCTGGTGAGCGCCGCCTCGCACTACCCCATGGTCAACGGGCTCAGTGTCACCGCGCCCGTGATCCGCGTCTTCGACCCCATCAACAACCAGTGGATTGCCGAGAACGAGGGCGTGCCACCGGACATCGAGGTGATCGTGGACGAGAAGAGTGCGGCCGCCGGGCGTGATCCGCAGCTCGAGCGCGCGGTGAGCGAAGTGCTCAAGGCGGTTGATGCACAGGGAGTCCGGCGCATCACCCCGCCGCCCATGACACGCCCCGCGCGCCGACGCTGAGCAAGGACGCTAAGCGAGGACGCTGAGCGACAGCACTGAGGTGCTGCGGCGTACGAGTCGAACTAGCCGTTCTGCTCGTACGCCGCGCGCAGCAGCTGCTCCACCTCGGCGGTGATGTCCGACACCGCCTGCAGCGACAATTTATGTGTGGCCTGACCGGGCGCCGCGGCTTCGACCAGCAAGGTTGATCGCGGCGCCTTGGTGTAGCGAAGCCCCACATCGACCCGGGATTTGGTTGCCGCCGCCACCGCCGCGAACTGTCGCGCGCGCACAAACGGGATGTAGGTGGCGCGGCCTTCGACCACGACGTCGGGGCCAAGGGCCGTGAGCAGCGCATGCAGTCGCTCATACACGGGCCGCAGTGCAGCCTTGGCACCGTCGTACTGCTGCGACACGTATTCGTCTATCGTGGGCGCAGTCCACCCCGCCGCGCGCGCGGCCGCATCGGCAATGGCCCACTGCGAGTTCTGCAGCACGCCATGCGTGGTCTTGAGCCAGCGCCGCACGGCACCCTGATCGAGCGCATCGAGCCCGCTGGATTGCACCAGCGTCACCCATTCCTCGAGCGTCTTGCCGGTACGCTCCTGCATACTGGCCGTGACGGCCTGCATCATGTCCTTGGGGCTCTTGCCGCGCATCGCGATCCTCGGGGAAGTGGGTCGTACCAGTCTAGCGTCCGCGTACGACCTCGCGCACGCAGTCCACGAAGGCCTCGGCCGCCGCCGCGCGTTGGGCCCCACGTCGCCACACGGCCACGATCTCGCGCTGCAGGCTGTGCTCCGCGAGCGGCACGTACGCACACTGCGGCGTGTTGTGCCTTGCGGCCGCCATGGCGGGCACAATGGACAGGCCCACCTCCGCGCCCACCAGTTCGAGCACGGTGGCCAGTTGCGCACTGCGGCACACTACCGACGGCAACACCTGCTGACTGCTGCAGAACCCCGCCACCTGCTCGCCCAGACAGTGCGCCGGGTCGAGCGTCACGGCGGGTGTATCGCGCAACTGCGCCAAGGTGATGCGCCCCGCACGTGCCGCCGGGTGCGAGGCCGGCACCGCCACCACCAGTGCGTCGCTGCCCAGTGATTCAATGGACGCGTGCTCGAACGGATACGGCTGCGCCGCAATGAGCACGTCGAGCTCGCCCTCCTGCAGCAGACGCGCCAGCACCGCGCTGTAGTCCTCACGCAGTTCCACTCGGGTGGCCGCGTTGCGCACCTGCATGCGGCGCAGGGCGGCCGGCAGCACGTAGGGCGCCACCGTCGGAATGGCCCCCACACGCAGGGTGCCCTGCCCCTCCTGGCCCTCGCGCCGCACCGCGTCTTCGGTCTCGCGCAGCTCGTCCAGCAGGCGCCGTGCTCTCGGATAGAGCGCACGTCCGGCGTCGGTCAGCCGCACCCCGCGCCCATGCCGGTCGAACAGTTCCACACCGAGGTGGCGCTCGAGGCGCTGGATCTGTGCCGTCAGTGAGGGCTGCGAGAGGCCGAGCTGCGCCGCGGCACGGCTCAGGGCCCCGGAGTCGGCTGTTTCGAGAAAGGCGCGAAGCAGGATGCTGTCCATTCTTTAAGCTATAGCACATGCCTATGTCTAGTATAGACCAAATCCCATTGCTGGCTATGGCAGGCGTCCCTATCGTTCAATGACAGTCCGGTCCATGGACCGGCCCCCCTAGTTCTCGCAGGACCCATCCACGCAGCACGCACGGAGACGGACCGATGGAAGGACATAAGAGCGACACGGGCGGCAAGTGCCCCGTGATGCATGGCCATGGCGCGCCGGCACGCGCGACCTCCATGGCGGGACGCAGCAACCGCGATTGGTGGCCCAACGCGCTCAACCTCGGCATTCTGCGTCAGCACTCGTCACTGTCGAATCCCCTGCCCGGTTTTTCGTACCGCGAGGCGCTCAAGGATCTCGACGTTGAAGCGCTCAAGGCCGATCTGGTGCAGCTCCAGACGGACTCCAAGGATTGGTGGCCGGCCGACTACGGCCACTACGGCCCTTTCTTCGTCCGCATGGCCTGGCACAGCGCCGGCACGTATCGCACGGCCGACGGACGCGGTGGCGCGGGCAGCGGCACGCAGCGCTTTGCGCCGCTCAACAGCTGGCCGGACAACGGCAATCTCGACAAGGCCCGGCGTCTCCTGTGGCCGATCAAGCAGAAGTACGGCAACAAGATTTCGTGGGCGGATCTCATGATCCTCGCCGCCGACGTGGGCATGGAAACGATGGGCTTCAAGCCCTTCGGCTTCGGCTTCGGTCGTGAGGACGTGTGGGAGCCCGAGCAGGACATCTACTGGGGCAGCGAAGGCGAGTGGCTCGCCACCAGCGAGAAGGAAAACAGCCGCTACTCGGGCGACCGGGAACTCGAGAATCCGCTGGCCGCCGTGCAGATGGGTCTCATCTACGTGAACCCCGAAGGCCCCGACGGCAAGCCTGACCCGATGGCCTCGGCGCGCGACATTCGCGAGACGTTCGCGCGCATGGCCATGAACGACGAAGAGACCGTTGCCCTCGTTGCCGGCGGTCACACCTTCGGCAAGATGCATGGCGCCGGTGACCCGGCACTCGTTGGCCCCGAGCCGGAAGGTGCACCCATCGAAGCGATGGGCTTCGGCTGGCTCAATGCCTTCGGTACGGGCAAGGGCGAGCACACCACCACGTCGGGTCTCGAAGGTGCGTGGACGCCCAATCCCATCAAGTGGGACAACGGCTACTTCGACACGCTCTTCGGTTTCGAATGGGAGCTGACCAAGAGCCCGGCCGGCGCGTACATCTGGGAGCCCACCGACAAGGAAGCTTCGCTCGTCGTGCCGGACGCGCACGTGCCGGGCAAGAAGGTGCGTCCGGCCATGTCCACGGCCGACATCGCGCTGCGCACCGACCCCAAGTACCTCGAGATCTCGAAGCGCTTCCACGCCAACCCGCAGGAGTTCCACGACGCCTTTGCGCGCGCGTGGTTCAAGCTCACGCACCGTGACATGGGCCCCAAGGCCCGCTACCTCGGCCCGCTCGTGCCGCAGGAAGAGCTGCTGTGGCAGGATCCGATCCCGGCGGTGAATCACCCGCTCATCGACGCGCAGGACATCGCCGCGCTCAAGCGCACGATCCTGGCCTCGGGTCTGTCCATCTCGCATCTCGTGTACGTGGCGTGGTCGTCAGCGTCCACCTTCCGCGGCTCCGACAAGCGCGGTGGCGCCAACGGTGCGCGCATCCGTCTCAATCCGGCGCGCAACTGGGAGGTCAACCAGCCGGCCAAGCTGGCCAAGGCGCTCGAGATCTACGAGACCATTCAGGCCGAGTTCAACGCGTCGGCCACCGGCGGCAAGAAGGTGTCGCTGGCCGATCTCATCGTGCTCGGTGGCGCGGCTGCCATTGAACTGGCGGCCGAACGCGCGGGCTTCGCGGTGACGGTGCCGTTCACGCCCGGCCGCATGGATGCGTCGCAGGAGCAGACCGATGTGGAGTCGTATGCGGTGCTCGAGCCGCAGGCCGACGGCTTCCGCAACTACCAGAAGGCCCGCTACACCACCTCGCCGGAAGAACTGCTGGTGGACAAGGCGCAGCTGCTCACGCTCACCGCGCCTGAGATGACGGTGCTGGTGGGTGGCCTGCGCGTGCTCGGCGCGAATCACGGCGCCACCAGGCACGGCGTGTTCACCGATCGTCCGGAGACGCTGAGCAACGACTTCTTCGTCAACCTGCTCGACATGGGCACGGTGTGGAAGCCGGTGGCACCTGGCGCCGACGTGTACGAAGGCACCGATCGCAGCACGGGTGACGTGAAGTGGACGGCCACGCGTGTGGACCTGATCTTCGGCTCCAACTCGGAGCTGCGCGCGCTGTCGGAGGTGTATGCGCAGAACGACAGCAAGCAGAAGTTCGTGTCGGACTTCGTGGCGGCGTGGACGAAGGTGATGGAGCTCGATCGCTTCTGATATTCCGGAGGATCGGGGAACAGAAGGTGTGAGGATCTGAGGATCCGAGAATAGGAGGGCGGGCGGCCAGAGACTCAGGCCAAGTCGAGTCTCTCGCCGCCCGCTCTCTTGTCCTCCAATCCTCCGATCCTCACACCGTCTGTTCAAAGCGGTTGCCCGGCGGCACGGTCCTGACGAGATTCGGCCATCCGCAGCACCCCCCTCACCTCCCCCGCCCATGCCCACCATCTGCGCCGCCATGCTGGAACTGGACAACCGTGACACGTTCCAGGGCATGAACAGCAAGTCGTACGATGCGTTCGATGATGCGGTGCAACGCGCCGATGCGCTGTTCAACGCACATGCGCCAGCCAACGCCATTCGGATCTTCATGGCGCCCGAGTACTCCTTCTCGGATCATCAGGTCAGCAGCAGTGGCGCGGTGAACATCGGGTCGTTCAGCAGTGGCGACAAAATGGGCCTCTACAAGAAGCTGCAGGCCACCTCATCGCGGTACGCGGACATTGTGATCGTGGCCGGCACCATTGCCTACAAGAAGGGTGTGTTCTCCAAGTCACATCTCGCCGTCTGCCCCATTCTCTGGAATGGTCAGTTTCTGCTCAAGTACTACAAGCAGTCATTTGACGGATTCCAGATCGGAGCGTCCAACACCTCCTTCGAGCGGAAGAACAACGGCAGCACGTTCATCCATCAGGGTGTGAATTTCGGAATCGAGGTGTGCAGCGACCATGGCGTGCACAAGACTCTTCGTGGTGCCCTTGGCGCCAATGCCACCGTGGACGTGCACCTGCTGGTCTCGGAGGGCATGGCGCCATCTGCCCTCGCCATCTGTGCCAGGCCCGGCGGGCTGATGGTCAACTGTGACATGTCGGGGCGTGCGAGCGCCGGCAACGGCATCCGCACTGTCGGCGTCAACAAGTTCGGCAACAACTCGGTGGACATGAAGTCCACGGGACGCGTGGCCGAATCGTCGGGCCTTACGCTGGGTAGTGGGGCGCATGTGGTGCTGTACAGCGGCGCGTTCTGATTCGCAGGCGGACTTGGGAACAGAAGGTGTGAGGATCGGAGGATCCGAGCAGCTGTCTTGAAAATCAAGCGAGCTGCGGGGCGGCCATGTGGTGGGAGGCATCCCACGGCATGGCCGTTCGGACGATTTGGTTGAGGATGGTGAGGAGTTTGTGCATGCAGGCGACGAGGGCGACCTTCTTGGGTTTGCCGTTGGCGAGGAGCCGCAGGTAGAAGGCCTTGATCCGCGCGTTGTAGCGCACCGCGACCAGCGCGCCCATGTAGAGCTTGGCGCGGACCGCCGCGCGGCCGCCGGCAATGCGGCGCGTGCCGCGGTACCGGCCCGAGTCGCGATTGAAGGGCGCGACGCCGACGAGCTTGCCGATCTGCTGGCGCGTCAGCTGTCCCAGCTCGGGCAGCCACCCGAGCAGAGCCTGCGCGATCATCGGGCCGACGCCCGGCACACTCTGGAGCAGCGCGCTCCGTGCGGCCCACACGGGATGCGCGGCGACGGCGGTGCCGATCTCGTCATCGGTCTGCGCGAGTTGCTGCTGGAGAAACGCAATGGTGTGTTCCAGGCTCGTGCGCACGGCCGGCGCGTGGGCGGCCGGTTGCGTGAGGCGCTGCCGCTCGGCCTCGAGCATGAGGCGCAGTTGCTCGCGCCGCGCCACGAGGGCCTCGAGCGCGCGCGTCTCCGCATCCGCGAGCGGGCGCACCGGCGGCTGCATCAGCTCGGCAAAGTGCGCCAACACGTGCGCGTCGATGGCATCGGTCTTGGCCAACTGGCCCGTGCCCTTGGCGAAGTCGCGCACCTGCCGCGGATTGACCACGGACACCGGGAGGCCGGCCAATGACAGGGTGAGCACCACGAGCACTTCATAGCCGCCCGTCGCTTCCACCACGATCAACGTGGGCGGGTGTGCGCGCCACGTCGTGAGGAGCGGCTGCAGGCCGGCCGCACTATTGGCCACCGTTTCCAACGTGCCGGTCGGGCGCGCCGCCACGACCAACGTGTCTTTCGCGACATCAATGCCGATAAACATGACCCGGTCCGGTGAGAGGGCGCAGGAACGATCGGATCGGCAGACCCCACCTTGTATGCGGGCTCGCAGCGCGGCCCCGAGCAGCTGTACGGGCTTGCAGATCACCAGCGTGGGGCTCGGGCTCGGATACGGTGTGGCACACCAAGGATCGAACGGGCTACCCACGCTCAGAGATCTATCGATCGATTAGGTCCCTGCTAGATACAAGGATTGGAGGGGCGGGCGGCGAGGGCTCCTGCGGGCTGGAGCCTTCGCCGCCCGCCTCTCTTATCCTCCAATCCTCCAATCCTCACACCTTCTGTTTTCATATCTCTGGCCAGCACAAGCTAGCTTACGGGAATGCCCCCTCATGTAATCGTCATCGGCGCAGGCGCCGCCGGCACCATGGCCGCCATCTTTGCCGCCACCCAGGGGGCGCGCACGGTGCTGCTCGAGCGCACCCGCGACGGGGGACGCAAGATCCTCATCAGCGGCGGCGGTCGCTGCAATGTGCTGCCCGCGCGCGTGGACGAGTCCCGCTTTGTCACCGATTCCTCGCCCAACACGCTGCGCAAGATCGTGCGCGCCTGGCCGTTGGCGGAGCAGCGGGCGTTCTTCGAGAACGAGGTGGGCATTGCGCTCGAAGAGGAAGTTGAATCGGCCAAGCTCTTCCCTGCCTCGCACCGCGCGCGTGATGTGCGTGATGGCCTGCTGGCGCTGGCGCGGCGGCGCGGCGTCGAGCTGCGCATGGACACCGTCGTGACGGACATCGTGCCGGCTGATCCGACCGTTGACGGCGCGCGCTGGGCCGTGCACACCACCGGTGATGCCCCGTTGCATGCCGACGCCGTCATCGTGGCCACCGGTGGGCTGTCCGTGCCCGCCACGGGCAGCGACGGCACCGGACTGGGCATTCTGCAGCGTCTGGGGCATGTGCTGCATCCCACCTACGCGGCGCTCACGCCCATCACCTCCAGCGATTCCCGCTTCGCCGACCTGTCGGGCATTTCGTTCTCGGTTGCGCTCGACGCGCGAGGCGGCGGGCGCGACGCATCAGCGCGCGGCGGGTTCCTCTTCACGCACCGCGGCTATAGCGGACCGGCCGCGCTCAACGTGTCCCACGTGCTGGTGCGTTCGCGGCAGGCGCCCGGCGAACCGCCGGCCAGTCTGCGTGTGCAATGGACGGCGCTCGACGCCGCGGCCTGGGAATCGCGCCTGCTTTCGCGCGACGGCGGACACGGTACGCGGCAGGTGAATACGCTGCTGCGCGCAGAGTTGCCCGATCGCCTCGCCGCCGTGTTGCTGACGGAGGCGCGTGTGGAGCCCACGCGTACGCTCGCCGAGCTCACTCGCGATGAACGGCGGCGCCTCATTGACACGCTGGTGCAGGGCGTGCTGCCGTGGAACGGCGACGAGGGCTACAAGAAGGCCGAAGTCACCGGTGGCGGCGTGTCACTGGCCGAGGTGGACCCGCGCAGCATGCAGAGCAGACGGCATACGGGACTGTTTCTCTGCGGCGAAGTGCTCGACGCCTTCGGCCCGATCGGTGGCTACAACTTCTTCTGGGCCTGGGCCACGGGGCGCGCGGCCGGCACGGCCGCCGCAAACGTGTCGTCGTCATCCGATACGACAGCCTGACCTGGCGCCGCCCCGTAGCGCCGCTCACGCTTCGCGAAATCCGCGAACACCGTGTCGAGATGCTCGGTGGTGAGGTCGGGGAACGGCACGTCGAGGAACGCCAACTCGGCGTAGGCGCACTCCCAGAGCAGGAAGTCTGACAGACGACGCTCGCCGCCCGTGCGCACCAGCAGGTCCACCGGCGGCAGCAGCGACTGCCCCGGCGTGGCCGCATCCAACGCCGCCATGGATTCAGCCGCGGCGCTCTGTGCAAAGGCCTCGGCAATGGCCGCGCGGCTCGAGTAATCGATGGCCACGCGCAGATGCATGCGCGTGCCCTGCGCCGTGCGGGACTCGGCGTGCGCAATGGCCTGCACCAGCGCCGCCGGCAGGCGATCACGCCGTCCGAAGATGCTCAGCCGAATACCGTGCTGCAGCAAGTCGGCCAACTGCGATTCGAGGTGCGAGGCAAACAGCTCCAGCAGAAAGCCCACCTCCTCGCGCGGCCGCTTCCAGTTGTCACTGGAGAAGGCGTACAGCGAGAGATTGTCCACGCCCAGACGTGCACAGTGTGCCACCACTTCGCGCGCCGTGCGGGCCCCGCGAGCGTGCCCCATCCAGCGCGGCCGTCCACGATGCGATGCCCAACGACCATTGCCGTCCATGATGACGGCCACGTGTGACGGCACCAGCGAACGCGAGGTCATGCGCCTCCAACCTGTTTGATGAGGGCTTCCATGTGGGCGAGATAGCGCTCGAGCGCGGCCCGGCCATCTGCCGTGAGGCGATAGACGGTGCGCGGAATGCGGCCGTCGAACCCCTTCTCACAGGTCACGTAGCCGGCCTCCTCGAGCTTGCGGGCATGCACCGACACGTTGCCGTCCGATGCTTCCAGTAGACTCTTGAGCTCGTTGAAGGTCAACGATTCGTGCACGGCCAGGGCGCTCACGATGGCCAGGCGCATGCGCTCGTGAATGACCCGATCGAGTGCGATGGGTATGGCCATGTTGCCCTCCACGGACGTCAACGCGGCCGCGGGTTCCGGTGTCGTGGCGCGCGGACCCGCGCCCTCGGCGGCGCTGGCGTCATGGGCGCGCGCTGCGGCCGTGGGACGCTTAGCCACCGTGCCGCCTGGCGATATGCGCGCCGAAGCCGATCTGCAGACCACCAAAACCAAGCGCCATCATCAGGTTGCCATCGAGCGCCGGGATCAGCAGGGCCAGCGTCCCCAGCAGCATGAAGCAGAGGCCCATGACGGGGACAGCGCGAATGGAATAGGCGCCGGCGGTGGTCACACCGAGTCCGTACAGCAGCAGCCAGAGGCCAGGCAGCAGACGATGCCCGGCCCGGTCGGCCAGGCCCGGTTCGAACGGCTCCAGCAGGGCCAGTGTCAGCACGGCCCCCACGGCCACTGCCGGCCAGAAGCCGAGCAGGAATTTCCGGAGCGGCGTCGTGAGCTGCAGGCTGCCCCCGTCCACGAGACGACGGCGCATCTTGCGCTGCATGGCCAGTCCGCCGGCCGTCACCGCCACCACCGCCGCGCCAAGCCAGGTCAGCAGCCACGCCAGTGGCGACGCCAGCCTGGCCGCCAGCGCGGCCGCCACCAGTGCCACGCCCCCTACACCCACCAGACCCCAACCGGGCACGTCCGTGAAGGCGGCGGCGCCTTCCATGGTGCGCCGGATGTAGGACAGATCCTGAAGCGCGCGCTGATGCAGGGCCGGCGGCTCGCCGGATGTGGGGCTCATGTGGTGGAGTATCTCCAGATGGGTCTTGCTCGTCAAGTGCTTTGCAGTGTAAAGTGAAGGACCGTCTTCTTCCCGAGCCCCCACATGCCCCACTTGCTCCCCCGACTCCGTGCCGCGCTGGGCACCGCCGCCACCTGGGCGGTGGCCTGGGCTGGCGCGGGCCTGTCCATTGGCGTGCTCAGCGTGCTGATTCCCGCCCTGCCCCTGGGTTGGTTCTTCGAGGTGTTCGACGCACCGCTGCCGGCGCTGGCCATGCCTGGCTTTGTCGGCGGACTCTGTTACGCCGTCGTGGTGAGCGTGGCGGGTCGGCGTCGCCCCCTGCAGGAGATCAGTCTCGCCGAAGTGGCCGGTTGGGGCGTTGCCGGCGGTCTGCTGCTCAGCGCCATCCCGGCGTTTGCCCTGCTGGACAATGGTCCGGGTGGCGCAGTCGATGTCGCGCCGGATGGAGCCTGGCGCATACCGGCAGCCATCGCCGTGCTCATCACCTTCAGTGTGGCATCCGCCGTGGGATCGTTTCTGCTGGCGCGTCGAGCCGCCCGCGCTGACGAGCGGCGACTGCGTGAACGATTGCAGGACGCGCTGCTCGGCGAGATGTCGCCAGCGGCCAGCCTGCCCTTCACTCAGGGCAGCGTGAGCCCAAGCCTGGATGACAACCAGCGCAGGCGGGAATCGAGCGCCGCAGGCGGCAGACCGTGACCGGCTTCGTACCACTCGACGGTCTTGGGTGAGGTGATGGCGGCGTGCAGCGCCGATGCGGCCTTTGGCGGGACCAGCACGTCGTTGCGTCCATTCTGCAGGAGCAGCGGCGTATGGGTGATGTGCGACGTGAAGCGCAGCGGCTCGATTGGCCACATCGCCTGAAGCCAGCGTGTGCGGGCCTCCGGACTGAGCGCGGCCAGTGGTCCGGTGGGCACACCACTCTCACTCAGGAAGTGCGACACCAATCCGCCGTCTGCCACGAAGAGCGCAGCTGCGGCCAGTCGCGGCTCCGCCGCGACAAACAGCGTGCCCATGGCGCCGCCGTAGCTGCCGCCAATGAAACCCACGCGTGTCGAGTCCACCTGCTCGTGCGTCACCAGCACATCCACGGCACGACGCAAGTCGCGAATGAGCTGTACCTGCTCACTGCTGTCTCTGGGCGTGAAGTCGGGCATGCCGCCGCGCCGCACCCAGGGCGCATCGATGGCCAGCACCACCGCGCCCGCCGCGGCCAGCGCCCGGCCCTGTGACGGCAGGGCGTTCGCGGCGTTGCCGGGCAAGCCGTGCAGCACCACAATGCCGGCGCGCGGGCGCGTGGCCGCACTGCGCGGTCGCAGCATCCTCCCGGTCACCCGTCCCCCGTCGGGGCTCGCGTAGCTGACGGCCAGCTGTTCGATTGCCGAATCGGCGCCAGCCAGTGGCGATCGCTGCACCTCGAGCGGGGCGCGTCGGTCATAGTCGAACAGTCGGAGCGACGCCGCCGGCACCGGCGGCTGCGCATGCGGCAGGACGTCGGACTGACTGCGCGCTGCGCCATGAAGCAGGCCCACGGCGCTGAGCACGCAACCCGCCCAGATGATGATGTGCATGCAATCCTCGATCGCGGAGCGGGAAACGGGAACCGATGCTCAAAAGGTATACCTTTGACCCCGCCTCCGCGATCAGGGTTTCCTGCGGGACTTCGGCGGCGGCGCGCCGGGCGGTGCAGCTGGCGATGCACCGGGCGGTGCACCGGCGCCGACATAGTCGCGCAGATGCAGGCCGGTGAGTGAACCCTTGTCGGTTGCGGCTCGCGCCACCAAGTCCGCCGGCGTTCCCTCGAACACCACCCGGCCGCCGTCATGTCCGGCACCTGGCCCCATGTCGATGAGCCAGTCGGCGTGCGCCATGACCGCCAGATGATGCTCGATGACGATCACCGACTTGCCACTGTCCACCAGACGGTCGAGCAGTGCGAGCAGATGCTGCAGGTCGGCGAGATGCAGACCGGTGGTGGGTTCGTCGAGCACATACACCGAGGCGTCGGTGCCCATGTGCGTGGCCAGCTTGAGACGCTGGCGTTCACCGCCGGACAGGGTGGTGAGCGGCTGTCCGAGCCGCACATAGCCGAGCCCCACATCCACGAGGCGCTGCAGAATGGCCGCCGCGGCCGGTGTGCGCGCTTCGCCGTTGCTGAAGAAGGCGAGCGCCTCGTCGACGGAAAGATCGAACACGTCGGCGATGTTCTTGCCGGCCAGACGATACGCCAGCACCGAGGGCTGAAAGCGGCGCCCCGCGCAGTCTTCGCAGGGCGAACTCACACCCGCCATCATGCCGAGGTCCGTGTAGATCACGCCGGCACCGTTGCAGGTGGGACAGGCCCCTTCGGAGTTGGGACTGAAGAGCGCCGGCTTGACGCCGTTGGCCTTGGCAAAGGCCTTGCGAATGGGCTCGAGGGCATCGGTGTAGGTGGCGGGATTGCTGCGCCGGGAACCCTTGATGGCACTCTGGTCCACGGTCACCACACCGTCCTGACCACTCACCGATCCATGAATGAGCGAGCTCTTGCCCGAGCCGGCCACACCCGTCACCACCACCAGCACGCCACGCGGAATGTCCACGTTGATGTGCTGCAGATTGTGGGTGTGGGCATCGCGCACCTTGAGCACCCCGCTGGACCGGCGGACCGTGGGCTTGAGCAGCGCACGGGTTTCGAGATGGCGGCCGGTCAGCGTGCCGCTGGCCCGCAGCGCCTCCACCGTGCCCTGAAACACCACCTGGCCACCAGCGGACCCGGCTCCGGGCCCCAGTTCCACCACCGAATCGGCAATGGCAATGGTCTCGGGTTTGTGCTCCACCACCAGCACGGTGTTGCCCTGATCACGCAGCCGCAGCAGCAGGGCGTTCATGCGCTGGATGTCGTGCGGATGCAGACCGATGGACGGCTCGTCAAAGACATAGGTGACATCGGTGAGCGCCGACCCCAGATGGCGGATCATCTTGGTGCGCTGCGCCTCACCACCCGACAACGTGCCCGACGCACGGTCGAGACTGAGATAGCCGAGCCCCACCTCCACGAAGCAATCGAGCGTGTGCTGCAGCTTGGCCAGGAGCGGCGCGACACTCGGCTCCCGCAGACTGCGCACCCATTCGGCAAGATCGCTGATCTGCATGGCACAGACGTCGGCCATGTTGTGCGCACCGATGCGTGAACTGCGCGCGCTGTCGTTGAGTCGTGTCCCCTGACAATCCGGGCAGGTGGTGAAGGTGACGGCCCGCTCCACGAAGGCGCGGATGTGGGGCTGCATGGCCTCCACGTCCTTCGAGAGGAAGGATTTCTGGATGCGCGGCAACAGGCCCTCGTAGGTGAGGTTGGCGCCGGCCACCTTCACCTTCATCGGCTCCTGATGCAGAAGAAGGTCGAGTTCCTTCCTGGTGTAGCGCGCGATGGGCTTGCTGATATCGAGGCCCGCCGCTTCGAACATGCGGGCCTGCCAGCCGTCGGCTGTGTAGCCCGGAACCGTGATGGCGCCTTCGCTCAGCGACTTGCGCGCATCGTAGAGCTGGTTGCGGTCGATGTCGTTGACGACCCCCATGCCTTCGCAGCGCGCGCACATGCCGCCCAGCACTTCGAAGACCTTCTTTTCGGTCTTGGCGCTGCCCTTCTCCACCGTCATGGTGCCCACGGCGCGCACCGACGGCACGTTGAAGGAGTAGGCGTTGGGCGAACCCAGACGTGGTGTGGCAAGACGACTGAACAGCACACGCAGCATGGCGTTGGCGTCCGTGGCCGTGCCCACGGTGGAGCGCACATTGGCTCCCATGCGCTCCTGATCCACGATGATGGCCGTGGTCAGGCCATCCAGCGCGTCCACATCGGGACGTCCGATGGACGGCATGAAGCCCTGCAGAAAGGCGCTGTAGGTTTCGTTGATGAGCCGCTGCGACTCGGCAGCAATGGTGCCGAACACCAGCGACGACTTGCCGGAGCCCGAGACGCCGGCAAAGACCGTGAGTCGCCGCTTGGGCAGGTCGAGATCGATGCCCCGCAGGTTGTTCTCTCGGGCGCCGCGGATGCGGATGCGATCGTGCTGGTCAGCCGGATGGGGCGCGTCGTCGCGTGGGCGCGGACTCATGGACACGAGGATATCTTTCGCGACGTCTGCACGCCACCCGCTGTACCACCGGGCAGGATGCCCGCCGTCACCCTCGCTGTCGTCCAATGAAGATCTACTCGTGGAACGTCAACGGCCTGCGCGCCGTCATCAACAAGGGCGTCTTTCTGCCCTTCATTGAGGCGCATCGCCCCGACGTGCTCTGCCTGCAGGAAACGAAGTCGGAACAAAGCCAGGTGGACATCGACCTGCCTGACTACCACGAGTACTGGAACTCGGCCAGCACCAAGGGCTATTCGGGCACGGCCATCTTCTCACGCATCAAGCCGTTGTCGGTGCAGAACGGCTTTTCCAAGACCATCGTGAAGAAGTACAACCTCGTGGATGACGAGGGCCGCGATGCCTCCACGGAAGGCCGCGTCATCACGGCCGAGTTCGAGCAGTGTTATGTGGTCACGGTGTACACGCCCAATGCCAAGGAGGACCTGAGCCGCCTGCCGCTCCGGCACCAGCACTGGGACCCGGCGTTTCTCGCGCACTGCAAGGCGCTGGAGAAGAAGAAGCCGGTGGTGTTCTGCGGCGATCTCAATGTCGCGCACACCGAACTCGATCTCGCCAACCCCAAGCCCAACAAGGGCAAGAAGGGCTTCACCGACGAGGAGCGCGCGGGCTTTCAGGCCTTTGTGAACGCGGGCTTTGTGGACACGCTGCGTCTTTTTCGCGAAGGCAATGGGCACTACAGCTGGTGGAGTCATCGCGCCAATGCGCGTGCGCGAAACATCGGTTGGCGCATCGACTACGTGCTGGTATCCAAGGCGCTGCAGGGCAAGGTGCGCGCCGCCGACATCCACGCCGAGGTCATGGGCAGCGATCACTGCCCGGTGAGCATCAGCCTCGACGTCGGCTGAGTTGACACCGGCCGATCAGAAGAACTCGTCGAGACAGCAGTGAAACGCGAGGCGTGCGGTGTCCGGTGGCGTGGCACCGTAGGCCGATAGCCAGATCTCCTGCAGTTCGCCGCCGTACTCGGACAGGTTGTTCCACAGTATCGCCACATCCTGATAGGGGTCGGCCACACCCAGCCGGCCCACGTCGAGGCAGCCGGTCACGCGGCCATCGTCGAGGAAGATGTTGTCGAGCGAAAAGTCGCCGTGCGTGACCACACGATCGAACGACAAGGGCAGCATGGCCTGCATGTCCGTCCACACCGCATGCGCCGACATGCCCGCCCGCGCCTCGTCGAAATCCTCCTCGTCCACGAGGCCGGCATCAAGCCGCTGACGCGCGGCCGCCAGGCGCAGCCCATGCCCCGCCTCGAAGGGGCAGTGCTCCACAGGCAGCGCGTGAAACCGGCGCAGAAAATCCGCCATGCTGCGCAGGGCCTCGGCCGCACGATCCGGACGCTCCGCCAGCCACTCGGCGGCCGCCACGCCCGGCAGCGCGGTTGAAAGCAGTGCGGCGTAGTCGTCATCACGCACGAAATGCAGCACCCGCGGCGCCGGCAGTCGCCCATCGAGCCACCTGAGCCGCAGCATCTCGTGGGTGATGTCGTCGGCCACGGCCCCACGACCCAGCTTGAGATAGCAGCTCGGACGACCGGGTGCCGAAAGACGATGCACGCTGCCCCCCGATTCACCGGTGGTCACGGGCGTGGCGGTATAGCCGGCCAGACGCGTCTCCAGATCGACCGGAAGATTGGTGCGGCTGAGAGTGACGTCGCTCATGCCCCCCATAACGGAGCGCCGTCACTCCGGTTTCACGACCGCCGCGCGCTGGCTGTACCGGGCGCTACTCCGGCCGGTAGCTGCGCTGCGTGTGTACCCGGATCTCGGCCTCCGTGAACCACACCGGCTTGTACTGCCCGCGTGCAAACAGTTCGGCCTGATCCGCGTGGTGGGGCGACGTCGGGTTGTCACTCTGTCCATAGGCCAGTACCGAATAGGCCCGCGGTCGCGTGGGCCCGAACTCCACGGCCAGCACCCAGCCGTCGCCGGTATTGGCGGCGAGCTTGCCGTCGGGCGCGCGCTCGTAACCCAGCACCCGAAAGCAGCCCAGCGCGCCGCTGCAGCCACCCACGGGTACATCCACCGCGCCGCGGCGGACCCGGTGCACTTCGCCCCAGGCGACGTCCACCGCGCCCCAACGGGCCTGCATGCTGTCGATGGCGGCCAGCATGCTGGAACGCACGAGATCAGGACGCCCCAATCCGCGCGGGGTCGTGGCCAACTGCGCCCAGCGCCAGGGTTCGGCAAAGGCGCTGTCGCGCGCGGCCGCTGCATAGAGGCGCCACCAGGTTTCGAAGAGTGTGCTGCCACGGCTCTCGGGCGACACGGTGTTGTCCCAGCGTCTGAGCAGCGAAGCCACAGCCGCCAGTGCCGGGGTGGAGGAGTCCGCCCGCAGGGCCCGCAGCAGATCCGGCTTCACGCGGTCGGCCAGCAGCATGCGGTAGGAATGCTTGCGCCGCATGACGTCGTTGAGGGACAGCTTGTCGCTGCCGCCGATGAGCTGCACCGCGAGCTGACTGCGCAGGTCGAACGAGCCGCGCTCCACATTGGCCGGATAGCGCGACGTGTCGAGTACGGCGCGCAGATTGCCGAAATGCGGCGGGTCGTTCTCGTTGTGCACATAGCCGCCGCGTGGGTTGAGGAACTGCGGCAGGGAATCGAGCGGCAGCAGTCGCGTCCAGATGTCATTCGACGTGCGGGCGCGCGTGAAGAGGCTGTCGCCGGTGGCCGCGTGTGGAATGCTGGGCAGGCTCGCCATCCAGATCGTGAAGATGTTGCCTGCGCGATCCGCATACGTGAGGTTGCTGGTGGCCCGCGCGCGCATGGCCAGCGCCGCCTTCCACTCGCGCAGCGAGCGCGCACGCATCATGGCCAGGAACTGTTGCCCGCCGCGATATTCGCCGGCCGGGCCGGTCCGCACCACGTAGATCGTACCGGGTGTGCGATGCACCACCGGACCAAGCGGCGTGCTCCACTGTGTACGCGTGCGTGACTCGAGACCTGCGGCGCCGCGCACCCACACGGTGAGTGACTCCGCACGCATGGGCTGCGACACGCCGTCGAAGAGATAGCGCAGACTGTCGGCCGGATCGACATCGAGCGCGTACACCTCGTCGAGATCGGTGGCGTTGTTGGTGGTGGCCCAGCCGAGATCACGGTTGAAGCCGGCAATCACGCCAAACGGCCCGCCAATGCGAAAGTCGCCATAGAAGTCAAGTTTGCCCGGCACGGTGACGTGGGCTTCCCAGTAGCCGGCGGTCCACGAAAGATGCGGATTGCGCAGCAGGATGGCGCGCCCCGAGGTGGTGCGGCTTGGCGCGAGGGCCCAGGCGTTTGACCCGTCTTCACTGTAGGCGGGCTCTTCACGCGCGCCAGACGGCGTGGATGACAGACTGTCGCTGCGCAGGCGACGCAGCACGAGGCGCTGCGCCGCGGCCACGTTGGCCTGCCCGATGTCACCGGCGGCCACGTCATGGCCCGTGAACACGGGCTCGGCCCATGCCGGCAGCGCGGCACGGTTGGCGCGAATCCAGCGATTCACCCCGTCGGCAAATCCCTCGTACACGGCGCGCGTGTCGGCATCGAGCAGATGATACGTCTCCCGCACGCGCTGCATGGCCAGCAGCGCGTTCCAGTCGCCTCCCACACTGTCGGCGCCGAAGATCCTTCCCATCCAGCCCTTGTTGCGCAGCAGCACGCGCAGCACCCGCTCGCCGTAGTCTTCGCTCATGGCGTAGCCCAGTCCCATGCCGACGCCACGAAAGTTCGAGGCCGTGATGTGCGGCACACCATACTCGGTGCGGCGAATGAGCGGAGCGCTGGTATCGGGCGCGGCCTGCGCGACGGCGCGCCGTGCGGACAACGCTGATGTTTGTGCGGAGAGCCTGTCCGCCGCGACGAGCGCAGTGAGACAGAGGGCGATGCGGGGGATGACGGAGGAGGTCATCCCCTAAGTATGCGCTCGGGATAGCGGCGCGGAATCGCTTTGCGTAATCGCTTTGCGAGACCCCTAGCGGTCGCGTTCGGCCTCAGGCCCTGCAGGTGCGGGACTGAGGCTGGCCTCACGGTACACCGATGCAGCCCCGTGCTGGTAAACCAGCCGTCCGCCGGAATGTCCCACCTGATAGCCCGCCCACAGCAGGGCCAGCGTTCCCAGCGTCGCTGTCAAGCGCGCCCATCGTCCCACCTGCCCGCGCACGAGCCCGGCGCCGGCGACCACCAGCAGAACGAATGACCCGGTGGTGAAGACATCCGCCGCCTCTTCGTGGGTCTCGATGGCCGCATGGGCCACCACTTCCTCCACGCGCTCCTCCTGGTCCTCGCCGGTGGACTTGGCCACCACGGCGCTCACCGAAAGCAGAGCGAGCAGCGCCACCACCATGCCCCAGGTGCGTGGCACATCCGCCCCCCGATTCACCAGAATCCACGCCGCGAGCGCGGCCAGTGGGGCCAACACCGCGAACGCCACCGGCATGTGCACGAGCGCCGCGTGGAGCGGATCCGGCATGAAAGACGCCAGCATGCTTCCTCCTGAGGGGGACCACAAAGGGCGACAGGGGACTGCCGCTCCCTTCAGCATACGCTGCATCGGTGCGCGGCGTGTCAGGGATCTGCCGTCAACCGGTCAGGAGAATGGACGGGTGGGAGTGTCGGTCGTATCGTGGTGGCATTCGCAATCAATTCAACCTCATGGAGACCCCGGCAATGCCCAAGCGTCCCATCGTCATCATTCATGGATACAGCGACAAGGGCGAGAGCTTTCGCGGTTGGCGTGACATCCTGGTCCGGCGACTCGGCTACGATGAGAGTCAGGTGCACATCTGCAGCTATCGTTCCCTGACCAACGAAATCTCCATCAAGGACATCGCCGAGGGTTTCGATCGCGCCCTGCGCCTGCAGACCAGCCTCAAGGACGGCCAGGCGTTCGACGCCATCGTGCACTCCACCGGCATGCTGGTGATTCGCGCGTGGCTCACGCAGTATGGGGCCGCACAGGCACCGCTGCGCAATCTCATCGCGCTGGCCCCCGCCACCTTCGGTTCACCGCTCGCGCACAAGGGGCGCAGCTTCATCGGCTCGGTGTTCAAGGGCGACAAGAATCTGCTGTCGCCGGATTTCATGGAAGCCGGTGATGAGGTGCTCTACGGCCTCGAGCTGGGCAGTCGCTTCACCTGGGACCTCGCGCACCGCGATCTCTTCGGCGACGCACCCTTCTACGGTCCGACCAAGCGCACACCCTTCGTGTTCGTCTTCTGCGGGACGAAGGCCTACGGCGGCATTCGCAAGCTCATCAACGAACCGGGTACCGACGGCACCGTGCGCTGGGCCGGCACGCCGCTCAACTCGCGCAAGTTTGTGCTCGACCTCACGGAACGCCGGCGTGAGGCCAAGGCGCCACGTGCCAAGACCGAGCCTTTTCGCAATGTGGACATCGATTTCATCCCCATTGAAGGCAAGGATCACGGCAGTATCGTCAAGGATCCCGGCGACCTGCTCATCGAGCTGGTGGAGAAGGCCCTGGCCGTGGACAGCGCCGCAAGTTTCGAACAGTACATGAAGGACGCGCGCAAACGGACCAGGGCGGCGCTCGAGAGCCTCACCCCCTATCAGCAGTTCGTCATTCGGGCGGTGGACGAACGGGGTGATCCCATTCCCGACTGGAATCTCCAGTTCTTCGTGGGCGACAAGCACAAGCAGCGCTGGAAGGAATTCGCCGTGGACGTGCATGTATTCGCGAGGGACAAGAGCCTGCGCTGCTTCCACGTCAAACTCGACGATCTGGGTGATCTCACCACGGGCACCTTCATGCTCAAGATCATTGCCACCACCGGCACCGACTTCGTGACCTACTACGGTGCCGGATCGGAGATGCTCAACGTGGCGCCGGGCACACCGGGCAAGCGCTGGGATGCACAGATCGAGCTGCGCAACAGGATCGATGACGAGACCACGCTGTTTCACCCATTCACCACCACGCTCATCGAGATCGTGCTCAATCGCGAGCCCATGCCACTGGACTACACGTTGCCCAATGAGGTGACCCGCTGGCTGGTGGACTGACGGGCGACAGCGGCCGTCAGCGCGATACGCCCTGCCCACGCAGGTACGGCGCGGCAGCCAGTTCGTCCACCCACCGGGCCATGGGCGGCGTGGCGCGCACCGCACTCGCATTCACCAGCAGTGCGACGGTGAGGCCACGGGCCGGATAGTGGCGCAGCTCCGTGAGATAGCCCGGGAAGAATCCACTGTGGCCGCGCATGGGGCCGGCCACGGTGGAGTCACGGAGAATCATGCCGAGCCCGTAGCGTGTGCCGGGGCCGAGACGCGCCGCCGGACCAGTGAGCGCCTGCGGCAGCAAGGCCTCACCAAAGGCCCGTCCCGAGAAGAACAGCGCGCCCCAGCGGGCGGCGTCGGCCGCGGTGGCAGCGTACCCGCCACCGGCCCCTTCAAACTGCGGGTTCACGATCATGCGACCTTGTGCGTCCAGCATCGCGTCCTGGCCGCCAAACGGATTCTGTGCGCCCGCATAGCCCTGCGACACGCCGGGCAACTCGCGTGCATCCGACGGCAGGGTCTCCCGCAGCGCGTACGGCCCGAGCAATCGCGCAGCAATCTCGGCATCGATGGGACGGCCGGTGATGGCCTCCAGCACCAGCGCGAGGATGAGATAGTTGGTGTCGGAGTACTCCCATCCGTTGCCCGGCGTGAAGGGCGGCGTCTGCCCATGCAGATAGCGCACCTGATCGCGCGGGTCCCACACGCGGCCCGGATCCCGCGTCAGCGCGGCCGTGAACTCCGGGCGAAACTCGTAGCGCACCACGCCCGAGCTGTGCGTCATGAGCTGCCGCACCGTGATCGACGGCGCGTGGGCGATGGAGTCGAACCAGCCCTGTCCACCCACATAGCGCGCGGCGGGCGCATCGAGATCGAGACGCCCCTCACGCAGGAGCTGCAGGGCGACGGCGGCCACATAGGTCTTGCCGACGCTGCCCATGAGCAGCCGATGATCCGTCCGCATGGCCTCGCGGCGCGCCGTGTCCGACATGCCACTGGCCACCGTCACCACCCGACCATCCGCCAGCGCCACCGCCAGCACGGCGCCCGGGAAGCCGGACTGGCCGCGATACGCGTCGAGGCGGCGTTGCAGCGAATCGCGAATCGCGGCGTCCGTCACCTGAACTGGCGGGGCGGCTTGCGCACCGGCAGTGGCCGTCGACGTGACCAGTAGCACGCAGGCGACACGCAGTGCCGCAGCGAAGCGGGACGCGCGTCGGGCCTGCGGCGCAGCGGGCAGTGATGAGGAACGCAACATGATGAGCAACCGGTTCGGGCGAGCAGTGAAAGGTGGTTCTGTACCACCGACCTCGCCATCCCGGCGTCAAATGCAGAACTCCGGGGTGATGCGCCAGTCCATCATGGGCCGCGTCTTCACCACCCCGGTGCCGAACGCGGCTCAGGGTCCGGCGCGATAGCTGAGGGTGAGCACCTCGTCGGTGCCGGCCAGGCGATAGCGCAGCGTGTAGCCGTCGGCCGAGGCGGTGGCGCGGTGCTCGAGCGGCCAGACGAACTCAGACGTCATGCGCAATCCGCCCTCGGCATCGAGCCGCACCGTACCGGCGTCTGCCTCGCGCTGCACCAGACGGAACTGCTTCTCCCGCCGGCCATTCACCTCACGCACGTTGTACTCCACGTAGCGCAGCTCCACCTCGTAACGCGGCTGTGGACCGGCGATGAACGTGAGTCGGCCACTTTCCAGCCACACCTCGTGATACTCCGGGACGCCATCCCACTCCACCGAGTCGCTGGCGATGAGCATGGGAATGTCGCGACCGTCCAGACGCATGAGCGCGTGCACACGCGCACCCGGCAGCACTTCAATGCGGGCCGCGGCGTTCACGCCCTCACTGACGACGCGCAGCGTGGTGACACCCGCAGCAGTGGCGCGCAGCCGTCCCGTGGAATCGATGCGCGCGATCAGCGAGTCATCGACGGTGAAGCGCACCGCGCGTCCGGACAGTTCGCGGCCATTGCGGCTCATCAGACGCGGCTGAATGGTGGCACTGTCTCCCTGTCCGAGTCGGAACACCGCCTGTCGCAGATCGATCTGCTCGACACGATCAGGCTGGTCAGCCGGTGGCGGCAGGGGCTCGGTCGCGCGGTCGGAACAGGCAACCAGCAGAGTGAGCGTCAACACACCGGCCGCCCATGGACGCAGAAGTTGCGGCAGAAGTTGTGGACGACGTGGTGGCGAAAGAAATGGTGTTTGCTGTGGCATATGAATGCTCGAGGTGCAGGTGAACCAAGTGCAGCGACTCGTGTCCACGCTCTACCTGCCACACGCCCCGACTGTCACACCATTCGCCATGCCCCACGCGCGTATGCGACCTCAGCCGTGGGCCGAGTTCAGCGACGAAAGGCCACACCGAGCTCCAGCAACCACACACCATTCCGGGCTTCGCGAAACCGGTTCCAGGTGGCGCCTGCGCGCAGGCCCAGATTGTTCTGGCCCAGCAGGACGCCCGCCACGCCGAGATGCGGGCCGTATGCGCCATCAGCCCCTCCACCACCGGCGCCGGCAATCACACTGACTCCCGCTGACGGCAGCAGATACACACCCTGCGTGATTTCCAGCGGCAGCGCCGCACCGCCACGAAGTCCGATGCCCAACACGTTGTTTGCCAGCAAACGTGGCATGGTGCCCGCAGCAAGATCGAGAGCAAGCCGACCCGGCTTCCACTGCGTCCACTGCACTCCAATCGTGTAGAGTTCGCGGGCGGTTTCGCCATTCGCGGCAGGGATACCCACCGATATCGTGAGCAGAGAGGTTGAGCCGCTGCCGGACGTCTCACCGGTCTGCGCCGACGCCCGACTGGCCGCCGTTGCCAGACACAGGAGCAGTATTCCTGTACGTCGAAGCATCTGCATCATCCGCATCATCTGACTATTCCGCATCATGTGCCTCATACCTTGAGTCGATCCCGTCGATAGCGCTGACGAAGACTGCCCAGCATCCACATGGCATGCTTGAGCAGAAAGACAATCAGCTTGAATCGCTTGCCGGGCACACAGACCACCGCGCCACGCCGCGCGATCTGCGCCAGACTTTCGTTGACCACACGATCGGCGGATAGCCAGCCCCATGACGGAATGCCCTTGCGTCCGCTGCCGAGACGATCGTGAAACTCCGTGTACGTGAAGCCCGGGCAGAGCGCCTGCACGGAAACGCCAGTGTCCACGAGCTCCGTGGCCAGCGCCTCACAGTACACACGCTGATACGCCTTGGTGGCGTTGTAGTTCACGTTCCCGGCGGTTGGCGACCAACTGGCCACGCTGGCCACCACGATGATTCTGCCATCGCCGCGCTGCACCATGCCGGGCAGGGCCGCGCTCACCAGTTCGTGGGTGGCCTGCACATGCAGACGCAGCATGCGCCGCTGCCTGTCGGGGTCGGCCGTGATGATCGTTCCGCGAGTTCCGAAACCGGCGTTGCTGACCAGCACGGCGAGTCGCCCTGTCGCGCCATCCGACTCCACACGCAGACGGTCGGCCAGTCGCGCGATGTCCTCGTCGGTGGAAAGGTCGGCCACGAAGGCCTCCGCGTGCACCGGCCACTGCGTCTGCAGCGCGTCGCACACCGCGCGCAGCCGCTCGCCGTCGCGCGCCACCAGCAGCAGGTCGTGACCGGCGGCGGCAAGGCGCTGCGCAAACACATGACCAATGCCGGCTGTGGCACCGGTCACCACCGCGAGAGAACGGGAGTTGGGCATGGCGGGAAGGTAGAGGGCGTTGCGGCCCGCCGACAGCACCGGCCATCGTCCGGCTCAACGCGTCCGCTTGTGCAGCGGCTCCTTGCGCGATCCGTGTCTGGTGTACACCGCTTCGGCTTCGGCCCGTGCCGCGGCGCTCTTGCGGGTGGCATGCAGGCGGTCGCGCGCGTCCCGATAGGCCGTCGCATGATCGACGATCGGCCTTGGATAGTCGATGCCAAGCCGGAGTCCGGTCATGCCGGCAAGCATGGTCGGCATCTCATGCGGCGCATGCACGAAGTCCGTTGGTACGGCCTCGAGCTCCGGCACCCACCGCCGAATGAACACGCCCTCGGGGTCGTGCTCCAGTCCCTGCTTGTAGGGATTGTAGATGCGGACGGTGTTGATGCCCGTCGTGCCGGACTGCATCTGGAACTGCGAGTAGTGAATGCCGGGCTCGTAGTCGAGGAAGTGCGGCGCCAGAGCCTTGGATGTTGCCTGCCAGGGCAACCAGAGATGATACGAGGCAAAGGACACGAGCATGGCGCGCATGCGGAAGTTGAGCCAGCCATGCGCGCGCAGGGCCCGCATGCAGGCATCGACGAAAGGATAGCCCGTGCGGCCCTTAATCCAGGCGTCCAGTCGTTCGCGGTCTGCCTCGTCGGGGCGAAGGCCTCGATAGGCCCGCGAGAACTCCTCGTACTCGATGCGTGGTTCGTCCTCGAGTTTCTGCACGAAATGATCGCGCCAGGCCAGACGGGCCGTGAACGATTGCAGTGAGGCCAACCACCTGGCGTTGGCCCGCCGATCCTCGAGCAGTTCCGCGCGCCGTCGCTGCGCGGCCTGCCACGCCTGCCGACCGGACAGCGTCCCCCAGGCCAGATGCGCGCTCACGCGCGAGCAGGCCTCGAAGGCCAGGAGCGGCGACGACATGGCGCGGCGGTAGTCTTCGCCGCGCCTTGTGAGAAAGGCGCGCAGCGTCTCGCGCGCAGCACGTTCTCCTGCCGCGTGTGCGCCCGGCAGGCTGTCGTGCACTCCGTCGTGAAGACGCGGCGCCGCGCTGCGTATGCCAAGCGATGCGGCGGCGGGCATGTCACCGGCCTCGGGCACCCGCGCCGAATGCGCCGGGTCAGTCCAGGGCAGTGGCGCAAACTGCTGCGGAGGGTTGGCCACCGGCGCGCGCACTAAGGCCTCCCAGCGCTCGGCCCATCCATCACGCGACGCGAGTCGCCGCACCACGCCATTGCCCGGCAGTTCGTGAAACGGGAGACCGCGGGCCTTGGCCCAGGCCCGCACGCGGCGATCACGCGCATAGCTGAGCGCGTTGCCGGTTTCCTCGTGCGCCCACAGGGCCTCGGCACCGACGTCCTGCATCACCTGCTCGAGTATCGCCGGGCATTCCCCCGTGCGAATGAGCAGCACAGCGCCTCGTCTGGCGAGACGCTGGCGCAGCTCCGCGAGTGCCAGGGCTATGAAGCGATGGTGTTGCGCGTCGAAATCGTCGGCCTGCACCATGGAGGGCTCGACCACATAGAGCGCCACCACCGGACCCTGTCGTGCCGCAGCGGCAAACGGTGCGTGGTCGTGGAGGCGCAGGTCGCGCTTCAGCCAGACGAGTTGGACAGCCATGCTGTGCCAACGGTGGGAGGGCGCGGATGGTTCACCGCCGGCCCCTCTCGCCACAACGAAGATGTAGTCACCCCCACGGCTTGCGGCAAGCGCCCGGGGGGGTGGTACTGTCGGTGCCGTTGTTCACCCGTACCGGAGCGTGACCATGGCCACACATCCCCCCAGCGCATCGACGCGCAGGTCCTCATCGCAGACAACCGCAGTGGATGCCGACGTCATCATCGTTGGCGCCGGCCCCACCGGCCTTACGCTCGCGGCCGAGCTGGCCATTGCCGAGGTTGACGTACTCGTGCTGGAACGTCGACCCGATCAGCAGCTCGACGGCTCGCGCGCCGGCGGTCTCCATGCCCGCACCCTCGAACTGCTGGAGCAGCGAGGCGCCCTCGAGCCGTTTCTTGCTGCCGGATCACCGGCGCAGATTGTCGGCTTTGCCTGGCTGCCGCTCGACATCAGTGACTTCCCGACGCGGCATCCCCATGGGCTGGCGCTGCCGCAGCAGGACATCGAGCGTCAGCTGCTGGCGTGGGTCGACGCACTCAAGGTGCCGATTCGTCGGCAGGCGCATGTCGTGCGCATCGTGCCGGAGGGCGAGCAGGTGCAGCTGCAGCTCGCCGATGCGCAGGTGTTGCGCGCACGCTGGGTCGTGGGCTGTGATGGCGCGCACAGCATCGTGCGCCGTCAGGCCGGCATTCCGTTCGAAGGCTCCGACGCCAGCATCAGTCACCTGCTTGCCGAGCTGCGTCTGCGTGAAACGCCGCCGTGGGGACTCAGGCGTGATGCGCATGGCATCCATGCCATCGGTCCGTTACCCGAAACCAATCCGACGGCGTCGGAAGGCGCTCCAGCTGCGCCGCGCGTGCGGGTGATGCTGACCGAGGCGGCCGCTGGACGCACAACGGCTCCGTCGCTCGATGACCTGCGTCAGCGTCTCTGCGAAGTTTATGGGCAGGATTTCGGCGCACACGATGCCACCTGGCTGTCGTGGTTCACTGACGCAGCGCGGCAGGCCTCGGCCTACCGTGCCGGCCGCATGTTGCTGGCCGGCGACGCGGCCCATGTGCATTACCCGACCGGCGGCCAGGGTCTCAACCTCGGCATGCAGGACGCCTTCAATCTGGGCTGGAAGCTTGCGCAGGTGGTGCACGGGATCTCCGATGCGACACTGCTCGACAGCTACCAGCGCGAGCGTCATCCGGTGGCGACCCGTGTGTTGCAGAACACCCGCGCGCAGTCCGCCCTGCTGCGCACCGATGCGCAGACCGACGCGCTGCGCGATAGCGTGGCCACGTGGCTTGGCATGCACGAGCCGCGGGTGGCGGTCGCGGCCATGCTCGCTGGCCTCGATGTGCACTACGACATGGGACAGGGCCATCCGCTGCTCGGTCGTCGTGTACCCGATCTGCTGCTCCACACGGCGGATGGCCCGACACAGGTCTCCACGCTGCTGCGTGCCGCCCGCCCGCTGCTGATTGACCTGGGTGTGCAGGATGGCATCGACATCGGAGCGTGGACGCATCGTGTGCGCATGATCAACGCCGAGTGCCGTGATCGCTGGGTGCTGCCGGTCTTCGGCGAGGTGACGCCGCCGCACGGACTCCTCGTGCGCCCGGACGGCCATGTCGCCTGGGTCAGCGAGGGTACAAGCGCCGGGCTCGCCGAGTCGCTGATGCAGTGGCACGGCTGCACCACCGCGGAGTCGCCGCTTGCCGCATCGAACGATGGACGTAGCTTCATCTAGGAAATTCCAATTCCCGGTATCCCTCCTTTCCCTCATGATCATGCGCCCCAGTCTTGCTCTGCTTGCCGTCATGTTCCTCGCCGTGCCGGCTGCGTCCGACGCGCAAAGCCTTGGCGAACGCCTCAAGCAGCGTGCGGCCGAACGCGCCAAACAGCGCGGTGAGGACGCGCTCAATCGCAAAACCGACGAAGCCGTGGACAAGGCCATCGACGGCAGCGTGAACGTGGTCAAGTGCGTTGTCACCGACACGGAGTGCATCAGCAAGGCGCGTGACGAAGGCCGCACCGTGGTGCGCACGGACAAGGCCGGCAAGACCATTCCGGCCGATGTAGCAGTTGAGAAGAACGCAGCCAAGAAGGCGACGGAGGCCACCGATGAAGCCGTCGCCGAATCCAGCGCGCGTCCGGCCGCACGACGTCCGGCTGCCGCCTCAGCCTGGGCCAACTATGACTTCGTGCCGGGTGAGAAGCCGCTGGTCGTGAGCGATTTCAGCAAGGATGTCGTCGGCGACTTTCCACGCTCGCTCGAGGCGGTGGGAGGCAACTGGGAGATTGTGGAGATCGACGGCGAACGCTGGATGCGCGGGAACGGCAAGCCCAACGAGTTTGCGGTGAAAGCCGCCGGCCCCCTTCCCTCGCGCTGGACGCTCGAGTTCGAACTGCTCGGCACCGATGGCGAATGCTGGGTATATCCGGGCGGTCAGGCCGAACTGCCGTATCTCAATTTCTCGGCACGTCACGATGGTGGCTACGTGCGGCAGAACGGGGAAATCACACGCGTGGATGCCAAGGATGACGAGGGAGTCGGCCAACCCTACCAGGCGCGCATCATGGTGGACGGCATCTACGTCAAGTCGTACATCGACGCAAAACGCGTGGTCAACGTGCCGAACCTCACCTACACGCGCAGTGATCGTGTGCACTTCTGGTGCGACGGCACCGAAGAGGATCCCATCTTCATCCGCAACGTGCGACTGGCAGGCGGTGGCCGGAAGCTGTATGACGCGCTGGCCGAGTCGGGTCGTGTAGCCACGCAGGGCATCTACTTCGATACGGGCAAGGACGTCATCCGGCCCGAGAGCACGCCCACGCTCAAGGAGATTGCGGCCATGCTCAGTGAGCACACCGACCTCCAGCTCACCATCGAGGGGCATACGGACAACGTGGGCGCAGCGTCGGCCAACCTTACGCTCTCACAGAAGCGGGCCGACGCCGTACGCGCCGCGCTCGTTTCGCAGTACGGCATTGAAGGATCGCGACTCACGGCGGTGGGCCGCGGTCAGTCTGCGCCCGCCGCGCCCAACACCACGGCGGAAGGCCGTCAACAGAATCGGCGCGTGGAGCTGGTGAAGCGCTGAATGACCGGCTGGCCGTTGGCGGCCGCGTCATCCGCCAACGGCCGCCGTCAACACGAGACGTTCACGTGTGGACACCACCACACCGCCGGGCGCTTCGAGCGTCACCGCAAACAGCGTGGCTCGACGCACCGGCACGCGGGCATCAATGACAACCAGCACCTCGCCGTCGCGGCCGATGTCGAACACGCCACCGTCCACCGGATAGCGCGCATCGCGTTCGGCATCGACAATCCAGAGCTGGTACTGCGCCAGGCGCGGATCGTTGGGCACGAGGCCACGGATGCGCAGCACGCCGCGCTGCCGTGCGGCATCCCACCAGACCTCCCCGTCGGCGTTCACTGCGGCCGGGTCTTCGGACTCGGCCCAGCGCACCGGCACAACGGCGGGATCGGCGCGCAGTTCCGCAAGCAACTGCGCCGCGGGCGACCGAACGGTGGACGAAGAAACCGTGGGCGTGGTGATATCCGCCGCACTGCCGCGCCACAGCGGTGAAAGTCGCGGCAGCATCACGGCCAGTCCGGCGGCAGCGGCCAGTGTCCACACCAGCACCGAACGACGACGGCTGGCGCGCAGCGACGCCGTCGCGGTAGCGCCCGACGAATGGGCGGGCGGCACGACCGACCGGCGCTGGCCTCCCACCATCACTTCGCCGTCCGCGATCAGCCGCTCCGCCAGATCCGGCGGAAACGTGAAGACAGCACCCGACGCGCTGGCATCGCGCTCGGCGGCCTGCCGCGCCAGCACGGCGGTAAGCTCGGCCACCGTTGGTTCCAGCGCATGCAAGTCCACGGGAGCCGGTTCGTGCTCCGGCGGGATACGGCTCATTTCTCCTCCTGCGATACGCGCTGACCGGTGAGCAGCGCACGTGCGCGCAGCAGGCCGCGGCGGATGTGCGACTTCACGGTACCCAGCGGCAAGGCTTGTTCTCTGGCAATCTCTTCGTGTGTGCGGCCATCGAGCAGATGGCGCTCAATGCAGCGCCGCTGCATGGGCGTCAGCGCCGCCAACGCTTCCTGTGCCGACACCGCATCCGTCACGGCGAGCTCCTCGTCCGACGGCACATCCGGCAGGTCGAAGCCGGCATTCACCGGCTCGGTGCGCACCATGCGGAGCCGCTTGCGATGCCGATCGATGAGACGGCGCCGTGCCAGCAGCGCCACGAATCCGCGCTCGCTCGAGCGGGAGGCATCGAAACGTGCAGCCGTCTTCCACAGGTCAAAGAAGATTTCCTGCACCGCGTCCTCGGCATCGGCGCGGTCGGTGGACCAGCGGCGTGCAAGCGCCAGCACCATGGGTCCGTAGCGCAGCACACACTCGCGCACGGCCCGCTCGTCGCCACTGGCGATGCGGCCTAGCAGTGGCGCGGCCTCTTCACCTGGCGCGAGGTCGGCCGTGAACATGGTGCGCGAAGTGACGGAGGTGGTGGCCACGGGAAATGAACGACACGGATGTCGAGGTGGTTCGCAGAGCGGGCACGATGGCCGGAGGTGAGTCCCCGGCTGTGAGGGAGTTCGTTGGGCATGGGTGGTTTGGATGCACCACCGGGGGCTGGGATGCCGGTGCATCCGGGATCGGGTTGGGCAGCGAATACCGCCATGCACGCCGGATCAACCCGGACCGTGCGCGGTCATTCCCAGGTCCCTCATGCCTCGCGAGGTGTTCACATGCTGCCCATTCGTCGTTCCACGCGCCTGCGGCGTGCGCTGCTGCCCGCCGCCTCCCTGCTCTGTCTGTCCGTTTCCCCCGTCGCGGCCCAGCGCGGTGACATTCCCTCGGTGGCGCGCAGCGCGGGGCAGTTCGCCACCCTCATTACAGCGCTCGAAGCCGCGGGGCTGACCTCGACGCTGCGAGGGAACGGCCCGTACACCGTGTTCGCCCCAACGGACGAAGCCTTTCGCAAGCTGCCTGCCGGCACCGTGGAGAACCTGCTCAAGCCGGAGAACGTGGAGCAGCTGCGCAGCATTCTGCTCTATCATGTGGTGCCCGGTCGTGTCACGGCCTCGCAGGCGCGTCGCCTGAACAGCGCCAGCACCGTGGAAGGTCGCAGTGTGCGCATCCGCAACGAGGGCAGTGCACTACGCATCAACGCGGCCACTGTGCTGCGCGCCGATGTGCCGGCCACCAATGGCGTCATTCACGTCATCGACGAGGTACTGCTGCCGCCTGACCGTGTGTCGGCCGATGAACCCGATCGGGCGTCCGACGCACGTGCGGCGCGTGAGCTGCTGAGCCTTGCCGTGCGACGTGGGGCACCGCTCTTCAACGACGGCAACGTCGAGGCCACGGCGGCCATCTACGAAGTGGCCGCGCGCAGCGTGCTGGCGCTTGGCAATCGCGTCGACGGAACAGCACGACGTGCACTGGAGCGGGGCCTGCGTGACGCGGACCGTGAGCGCGATCAGGAGGAGAAGGCCTGGGTGCTGCGGCGTGCCATTGATGACGCGGACCGCAGTCTCGAGAGCGGACGGCGGCGTATGGCGACGACGCGCGCGCACTGACGCGGAACCTCGTACACGTCAGGATCGCAGCAGCAGCCTCGCATCCAACCCCTGCGTATGGTGGCGCGTGTGTGCGCTCAGCAATCGTAGTGTGTAGTACGGCGAGAGCGTGCCGAAATAGGCGTGCGTGAACGGCATGGCATTGGGCTCGCGCAACGCCGCCAGGGCATCGGCACTGGCACGGTGCAGGCGTGCCACGACGTCCTCAACACGAAGCGTCGTGGCATCCTGCAGATCCGGTCGTACCTCACGCGGCGCCGGCGCCTCGCGCGGGAACGTGCCCGTGGCCAGCATCAGCCGCAGCAGCACGTGACGGGACACGAAGGCCAGCGGACGCGGGCTGCGCAGCGCCATGCTGGATCCGCCGCGTGCTGCCGCCGCACCCAGCTCATACGATTGGCACACATGCAGCGCCAGCGCCGCCGCACTCCATCGTCCGGGCGCGGGTTCGCGATGCCAGTTGGCCTGCGAGAAACAGCGCAGCGTATCGCGAAAGCGCGACACGACTTCGTCATGTTCGCGCTCGGCGTTCTTCCAGGCGCGGGACGGTGGTGACAGGACCGGCGTTGGACCCATGGCAATAAAAACGGGGCAGGGCGCCAGACGGTGCCCTGCCCCGTTTCCAGTGTCACGAATACGTCATGCGCCCCTTGTGAAGGCCTCAGGACGGAGGCGTCACCGCGTGGCTCCGCTTATCGCGCCACAGGCATGAGTAGGCGAACGCCAGCAGGGGAATGTGCAAAGCGAGGAGCGTCCAGGACCATGGTCTGCCCGCTGGGGAACCGGCTTCGCGCAAATAGTTGCTCGCAGCCGATAGCCACATGGTGATTGCCAGAGCAAGATGCCCATACGCCTTCCGCGAAGTCCGTCGATCCGGCCATGACTCCACAAGCGTACTGAGAAAGCCCAGACCCACGCCGCTCCATCCGGCAATGGTGAGCCGGGCCGGAACGGAGAACTCTGAGGGCAGCACGTTGTACAGCCAGATCGCGCCAGCAACTCCAAGGAGCATCAACGCCGCGGTCACCATGTCGCGTCGCGTGGACACCGTTTGCATGTTACATCCCCGGCGGCGGTGGGCGACGGATGCGGAACACCTGATGCGATTCCCGCTGCATCGTACGCATCTGCTCCACGATGGCCGCCGCGTCCGCGTTCTTGCCCGCCGCCACGGCCTCGTGCAGCTTCGCGGCAGTATCAATGAGCTTTTGCAGACCCGCCCTGAAGTCGGCCACGAATTTCTCCTGCCCGGCCGACTCAATCTGCGCCTTCTTCTCCGGCTCGAACGCCAGCGCCTCCTTGGCGTTCGTTTCGAAGATCGTCACCTGCTCAAGCGTGCTCGCGTTCTTGCTGGAATCGGCCACCTGCTGACCAATCGTGCGGAATGCGGCGTTCATGGCCGACATCTTCTTGCCGAGCGGCGTCTTGTCTTCAGTGGATTGCGCGCGAAGCGCCGAGGTGGTGAACACAAGGGCCAGAGCGGCCAGCGCACCGAGTGAGCGGAATCGCAGCAACATGGCAGGGCGGGAAGATGAGGGTCACAATGCACGCGCCCCGTTCCGGTCCGACCGAAACGGGGCGCACGGCAACCAACGGTCGTCCCTGAAAATTACTGCGTCGGTGGCGCCCCCGCCTTCCGGATGCGGAACTCCTTGTGCGAATCCCGCTGCTGGGCTTTCATCTCATCCACGATGGCCACGGCTTCGGCGTTTTTGCCCGCCTTGACTGCCGTGCGCAGCTTGACCGCGGTATCGATGAACTTCTGGATGCCCGCTTTATAGTCTGCCACGAACTTGGCCTGCTGGGCCGCCGGCACCTGCGCCTTCTTTTCGGGCTCGAGCGTCAGCGCGGCCTTGGCGTTGGTCTCCATGACCGTGATCTGCTCAAGTGTGCTGGCGTTCTTCGAGGGGTCCTCGATCTGCCGACCGATGGCTTTGAAGGCCGTGTTGATGGCGGCCATCTTCTTGCCCAAGGGCGTCTTTTCATCGCTTTGGGCCTGCAGAGCCGACGATGTGAGCGCGAGGGCGAGCAGCGACAGTGTACCGAGAGACCGGAATCGCAGGTGCATGGCAGGCAGGGGCTGAGTCGGACCGTAGGCAGGATGAAACGATGATCGGCACTTGTTCTTACGGATGGCTCACCCGGTTCGCTGATCTTCGACGCCCTGTGGCCGAACCAGCGAACCACCCGCACATTGCGTATTACCCCCACCGGGACCGGCTGTTCGGTGGACACGGAACATCCCGCCTTTCCTTCCCGCCGGTCCTCCCGCCTCGTTGCCCTCGCCCATGACCGAGCCCGATCAGGCGCCCGACCGGCGCAATTTCGTCACCAAGGCCGCCGCCATCGTCGTGGGTGGCCTCATTTCTGTCGTGGCCCCCGTCGCCGGCCTCTTTACCGTCTTCGACCCGCTGCGGCGCAAGACGGACACCCGGGGCCTCGTGCGCATCACCTCCCTGTCCGCGCTGCCCGACTCGGGCGAGCCGCGCAAGTTCCCCGTGCTCGACACCCTCGTCGACGCCTGGAACCGCACCGAAAATGTGCCGGTGGGGTCGGTCTACATTCAGAAGACGGGTGAGAACACCGTGCGGGTGCTCAACACCGTCTGTCCGCACCTGGGCTGCTCGGTGGGCTACAACGCCGCGTCCTCCGGCTATTTCTGCCCCTGTCACAAGAGTGCCTTCGCGCTCGACGGCAGCATCGCCGACCCCAAGAGCCCGAGTCCTCGTGCCATGGACGCGCTCGAAGCCGAGGTGCGTGACGGTGAGGTCTGGGTGCGCTTCCAGAACTTCCGCAAGGGCTCACCGGACAAGATTCCCGTCTGATGGCCAATCGACTGAACGACTGGCGGCAGTGGCTCGACTCGCGCACGGGCTACAAGGGCCTGCTGCACGAGGTGCTCTTCGAGAACGTGCCGGGCGGTGCGCGCTGGCGCTACGTGTGGGGCAGCACACTCACGTTCTTCTTCGTGGTGCAGGTCATCACGGGCACCTTCCTGTGGATGTCCTACAGCCCCAGCTCGCAGACGGCCTGGGAGAGCGTGTACTTCATCCAGCACCAGATGATGGGGGGCTGGTTCCTGCGTGGGCTGCATCACTTCGTGGCCCAGGCCATGACCGTGCTGCTGGTGCTGCATCTCATGCAGGTGGTCATCGATGGCGCGTACAAGGCGCCACGCGAAGTGAACTTCTGGTTTGGCGTCGCGCTGCTGCTGCTCATTCTCGCGCTTTCGCTCACTGGCTATCTGCTGCCCTGGGATCAGAACGGCTACTGGTCCACCGCCGTCTCCACCAATCTCGTGGGCATGAGTCCCATGGTGGGGCAATCCATGCAAACGGTGGTCGTGGGTGGCGTGGCCTATGGCCATCACACGCTCACGCGCTTCTTTGCGCTGCATGCCGGCCTCATTCCCGGCCTCATCATCCTGCTCATCGTCGGGCACGTGTATCTCTTCCGGAAGCATGGCATCACGCCCAAGCTACCGCCCAAGGGACCCGACGAAGGCTTCTGGCCCGAGCAGGTGCTGCGTGATGCCGTCGCCTGTCTCGCCGTGCTCGCGGCCGTGGTGTTCTTCGTGGTGCGCGAACACGGTGCGCCGCTGGGCGCTCCCGCCGACCCGGCCGAGCAGTTCTCGGCGGCGCGGCCCGAGTGGTACTTCCTTTTCCTGTTCCAGTTCCTCAAGTACTTCCCGGGCAAGACGGAAATCATCGGCGCCATCATCCTGCCCACGCTGGTGCTGCTGATCATTGTCGCCATGCCCATCATCGGACGCTGGCGCCTCGGCCATCGCTTCAATCTCGGCTTCCTCGGCGTGCTGCTGGCCGGTGTGGCGCTGCTCACCTGGCAGGCCGTGTCGGCCGATCGCAACGATGCTGAGTATCAGGTGGCCAAGGCGGTGTCGCGCCGCGACGCCGAGCGTGCGGTGGTGCTCGCGTCGGGCGGTGTGCCCATCACCGGCGCGCTCACGCTCATGCGAGAGGACGCGTACACGCAGGGTCCGCGAATCTTCTCACGCAACTGCGCCTCGTGTCATCGCTTCGACGGGCACGATGGGCTCGGCAATGCGCTGCCCAAGGATTCCATCTCGGCGTCCGATCTCAAGGGCTTCGGTTCGCGCGCCTGGGTGAGTGGCTTCCTGCACGCCGACACCATTCTCACCGCGCGCTACTGGGGCGGCACGTATCACGCCGAAGGGGACATGGCCATGTGGCTGGCCGATCACATCCCCGAGGGCGAAGACGAGGTCACCATGCGCCAGAATGTGGTGCTGGCCCTCTCGGCGCAGGCCAAGTTGCCGTCGCAGGCTGAGATGGATGTGCGGGACAGCGCGCGCATCGCGCTGGGCACTGCATTCATTCGCAACACCGACTACGGCTGCGCTTCCTGTCACACCTTCGAGGATGTGGGCACCGACAGTCCCGACCTCACGGGCTGGGCGTCGCGTGACTGGATGATTGCCTTCGTGAACGATCCGGCGCATCCGCGCTTCTTCGGGCGGGACAACGATCGCATGCCCAGCTACGGCGTCGAGAAGAGCCTCACACAGAAGGAAATCGAGATGGTGGTGGACTGGATTCGCGGCGAGTGGTACACACCGGGCAGCAAGGCCGGCAGGCGCTAGTCGAGCGTCGCCGACACGATCCCACACGTCCTACTCGTGGCGGCGCAGCAGTCGGCGCTCCACGATGGGCCGATAGGGCCCGAATGCTTCGGGCGCCACGGCGAGGAGGCGGGCCGCCACCGCCGCCTCGTCGCGGCGCGGCAGACCGAACACACGCAGCACCCCCCACTCGAGCCGGGACCAGAACTGCACACGCTCGAGCACCGGATTGAGGAAGTCCGTCAGAATGCAGTAGTTGCTGTTCTTCTCGTGGGCGTGATGCCGATGATGATGCGACGGTGACTGCACAAGATGCAGGCGCTGCAGCAGACGCACCACAGGGCCATTCTCACGGCGCGTGCGGTGACTCCACTTGTGTACCTCGTTGGCGTTGGCCGAGAGAAACAATCCCAGCGCAACCATCCAGTTGAACACACCCAGAGCAGCAGCCAGAAGGCCAAGTATCACGCAAATGGCCAGCAAACCGCGGGCGCTGCGAAACCAGCTGTTGTCCACGATGGCCCGCGGGGCGTAGTGGTGCAGCAGGTTGGGACGCGTCATGTGCGTGCCCAGGACCGGCAGATCGGGATTGCCATAGGCATCCTCGAGCCAGTGCACGAGCCCCGTGACAAAATCGGCGATGAGCCAGACCAGCACGATCTGGCCAAGAGTGAGCAGCATGGTGGCAACCGGCATGAGCGCTCCAGAGAATGAGACGCCTCCAGATACTACCGCGCCAGCGGCCCAGCCATGCGTCACATGACGTAGCGGACGTCTATTACTCGAATCCGAACGACCCGCTCTGCACCTCACCGGCCCGTTCATACCGCACAAGCACCACGCCGCTCGCTGTCGTCAGCGAACGGGTGAGCGTGAACGCAGATGGCAGCACCGTGTCGCCAAAGAGCCGCTTGCCGCGCCCCAGCAGCACCGGATAGACGAGCAGGCGCAATTCGTCCACGACGTCGCTGGCCAGCAAGGTGCGCAGCAGATCGCTCGAGCCCTGCGTGAGCAGGTCCGGACCCTCGCCCTGCCTGATGGCGCGCAAGGCGGCGACCGGATCTTCACCGAGCCATTGACTGTTGCGCCACGCGAACGTGGTTTGGGTGCGTGAAGCCACGTACTTCGTGGCGTGATTGAACTCCTGCGCGATGTCGCGCACCGCGTCCGGTCCCCGATCGAACTGCGGCCAGTAGCCCGCAAAAATGTCGTAGGTGCGCCGCCCCAGCACGAGATCGAAGGGCCGCCCACCATTCTCCGCGGTGCCCCGACCCAACTCGGGGTCGCTGAACGACGTGATCCAGCCGCCAAAACGAAAGTCGCCCGTACGGTCTTCGTCCGGACCGCCGGGTGCCTGCATGACGCCGTCCAGACTGACAAACGCGGCGGCGATCAACCTGCGCATGGGTGCTCCGACTGAAGGTTGGAAATCGTCGCCGCCAACGCGCGACTACGCATTGGACTGCCCGAGCCGGCCCAAATCATTTGCCCTTGGGTCCCCATCACGCCAACATATACGGGCCGGCCCGCGTTGCCTTTGGCGTCCGACGCCCTGCGCCGGTCCTCGCCCTCCATTTCGTCACCGACGGCCCGCCCTTTGGCCGTCACTGGGAGCCCCTCGTGAGAGTGTTTCGTACCCTCCTCGGCGTCACGGCGCTTGCCGCCACCACGCTCGAGGCCCAGCAAGCGTCCCGCACCGAACCAGTAACGGGTCTTCGCGCCAACGCCACGGGTTATCACGCCCTCGTCGGCGCCCGTGTCGTCACCGCGCCGGGCCAGGTGCTCGACAACGCCACCATCGTCATCCGCAACGGCATCGTCACGGCCGTCGGCGCCAACGCGGCCGCCCCAGCCGGCGCCCGTGTCTGGGACCTCAAGGGTCTCACCGTGTACCCGGGCTTCATTGACGCCCACGCCGACCTGGGCGGCGACGCGCCCGCGCAGGGTGGCGACGTGGGCCCGACGCACTGGAACCCGCAGGTGCGCGCCTGGTTCAGCACCACGGCCAACGCCAAGGACGACACCACCCGCCGCAGCTCGCTCCGCTCTCTCGGCTTCGGCGCCGCCCTCGCGGTACCGCGACAGGGCATCTTCCGCGGCACGGCCTCGGTGGTGCACCTCGGTGACGCCGGTGTGCGCGAGCGCGTGCTGCGCCCCGACCTGGCCCAGAGCGTCGGCTTCTCGCGCTCCTTCGCCCTCGGTGGCACGTACCCCAATTCCACCATGGGCACCACGGCGCTCATGAAGCAGACGCTGCTCGACGCCGAGTGGTACATGCGCGCCTGGGGTGCCTACGAGACGAGCGGCCGCTCCATCCTGCCCCCTGAAACCAGCGAGGCGCTCGCCGCCCTCGGCAAGGCGGTCAAGGGACAGCAGCCGGTGCTCTTCCAGACCGAAAGCGAAGAGGAGTACCTGCGCGCGTTCAAGATTGCGAGCGACTACAAGCTCACGCCGTGGTTCCGTGGCAATGGCCAGGAGTACCGGCTCATCGACGTGCTCAAGTCGCGCACGCAGCCGCTCATCGTGCCGCTCGCCTTCCCCGACGCGCCCGCCATCAGCAACCCCGAGGCGGCCGACAACGTCTCGCTCGGCGACCTGCGTCACTGGTACCTCGCGCCCACCAACCCGGCGCAGTTGGCCAGCAACAACATTCCGTTCGCTCTCACCGCTGACGGACTCTCGTCGCTCAACCAGTTCTTCCCCAACCTGCGTGTGGCCGTGGCCCGCGGTCTCGCGCCCGACAAGGCACTGGCTGCACTCACCACCGTGCCCGCCGGCATTCTGGGCATCGACAAGACGCACGGCACGATCGCCGTGGGCAAGGTGGCCAACCTCGTCGTGAGCGAAGGCGATCTGTTCACCGAAGAGGCCAGTGTTCGTGATGTCTGGGTGCAAGGCACGCGCTACGGCGTGACGCGCCCGCCGCAGGTCGATCCACGCGGCACGTGGACCATCGCGTCGGATGATCTCGGCACCTTCAAGAGCGCCACGCTGCGCCTCGAAGGCCCGCTCAATCGCATTCGCGGCACCATCGAAATGCCGAACCGTCGTCCCGTGAATCTCACGGGCGTTCGTGTCATCGCCGAGACGGGTCGTCTGGAAGCCACCTTCAACGGCGAGCAGGTTGGCCTCGAAGGCGCGGTGCTGCTCTCCGGCGCGGTACGCGGCGAAGAGTTCTTCGGCACCATGTCACTGCCCACCGGCACCGACGCGAGCTACAAGGGCACGCGCACGGAACCGTTCCAGGGTGCCGCGCGCGGCGCGGTGGCGGTCAAGGTGCCGAAGATCGACCTGCCGTTCATCCGTCCGAGCATGGAGTTCGGTCGCAGCACGCCGCCGGCGCAGCCGGCCGCGGTCATCGTGCGCAACGCCACCGTGTGGACGTCGGGCCCGCAGGGCAAGATGGAAAACGCCGATCTGCTCGTGCAGAACGGCAAGGTGGTGCGCGTGGGGCAGAAGCTCTCCGCCCCCGCGGGCGCGGTGGAGATCGACGGCACCGGCAAGCATGTCACGCCGGGCCTCATCGATCCGCACACGCACGGCGGTGTGAGCAGCGTGAATGAAAGCGGTTTCGCCATCGTGCCTGAAGTGCAGATGGGCGACGTCATCACGCACAACAACATCTGGTTCTACCGTCAGCTCGCCGGTGGTCTCACCACCACCATGATCAAGCACGGCTCGGCCAACCCCATCGGGGGCGAGAACGTGTTTGTGAAGACGCGCTGGGGTTCGCTGCCCGATGAGTACAAGATCGAAAACGCGCCGCGCACGGTGAAGTTCGCGCTCGGCGAGAACCCGAAGCGCGCACCCACGCGTTACCCGAACACGCGCATGGGTGTGCAGGAAATCATTCGCGACCACTTCCTCGCCGCGCGGGACTACGAGAAGGAGTGGAAGGCCTGGGAGAAGACCAAGACGGGGCTGCCGCCGCGCCGTGACCTGCGCATGGAGGCCATCCTGGACATTCTCAACCAGAAGCTGCTGGTGAGCTCGCACGGCTATCGCGGTGACGAGTTCCTCGCGCTCGTGCGTCTGGCCGAGGAGTTCGGTTTCCGCGTGCAGACGCTGCAGCACGGCGTGGAGGCGTACAAGATCGCCGACGAACTCAAGAAGTCGGGCGTGGCCGCCGTGGTGTGGAGCGACTGGGGCGCGTTCAAACTCGAGGCCTATGATGCCACGAGCTACAACGCCAAGATGCTGCTCGAAGCGGGCGTGGTGACGTCGCTGCACTCCGACGACAACGAGATCTCCACCCGCATGAACTGGGAAGCGGGCAAGCTGCTGCGTAGCGGCGTGACGGAAATCGATGCACTCAACACCGTCACCATCAACGCGGCCAAGGCCATTGCCATCGACAAGCGCATCGGCTCGCTGGAGCCCGGCAAGGACGCCGACTTCGTGATCTGGAACGGCTACCCGCTCTCGCAGTTCACCAAGGCCGAGCAGACCTGGGTGGACGGTCGCCGCTACTTCTCGCTGGACGAAGACAAGGTGCTGCGTGAAGATGTGGCGAAGCAGCGCGCCCAGCTCATCCAGGCGGTGATCGCCGCCAGCGCCGACGCGGCACCGGCGGCCGGTGCGGCGCCGGCGCGCGGCCGCGGCACGGAGAACAAGTGATCATGCGATTCCTCTCGACTTCCAACCGGACGTTTCCGATGCACTCGGCTTTGAGCAGTGCCGCACGGGTGGCGGCCTTCACTGCGAGCATGCTCGTGGCGGGCGTCGCGGTCACCACGGTGACTGCCGCCCGCGCTGGCGCGCAGGTGGTCATCCCCACTGCGGCGCAGGATGTGCCGGTGGTGCTCAAGGGCGCCACCATCCACACCGTGACCAAGGGCACGATCACCAACGGCACCATCGTGCTCGAGCGTGGCAAGATCACCGCGATCGGTGGCGCGGAGGTGGCTACGCCGCGAGGCGCCAAGGTGGTGGACGTCACGGGCAAGCACATCTACCCGGGACTCATCGATGCCTACAGCACGGTGGGCATCACCGAGATCGGTGCGGTGGATGTCTCCAACGACATCAACGAGCTCGGCGACTTCAACCCCAACGTACGCCCCGAAGTGGCCATCAACGTGGAGAGCCGGCACATCGGCACGACGCGCTCGGCCGGCGTGCTGGTGGCATTTGCCACGCCGGGTGGTGGGCTGATTTCCGGCCTGTCATCGGCCATCTCGCTCGAAGGCTGGACCTGGGAAGAGATGAGCATGAAGGGCGCCGCGGCTCTCAACGTGAACTGGCCCGACCCCAACGCGCGTCCGCGTCGCTTCGGTGGCGGCCCGCCGCCGGGCTTTGGAGGAGGACAGCCGCAGCGGGCGCCCAAGACCTACGCCGAGCAGGTGGAGGAGATCCGCAACTTCTTCGGCGAGGCGCGCGCCTATCGTGACGCCATCAAGGCCGGGCAGCCCGTGCGCACTGACTCGCGCTACGCGGCCATGATCCCGGCGCTCAACGGCGAGATCCCGGTGGTCGTGGCCGCCGATGGTGTGGCGCAGATCAACGACGCCATCACCTGGGCCAAGCAGGAAGGCGTCAAGCTCGTCATCCGTGGCGGTCGCAACGCCATCAAGGTGGCGCCGCGGCTCAAGGCGGAGAACGTGCCGGTGATCCTCACCGCCACCATGTCGGCGCCCTCGCGCAGCGACGATGCCTACGACGAGGCCTACGCCACGCCGGCCGCGCTGTACAAGGCCGGTGTGAAGTTCGCCATCGCCGGTGACGGTGATGCGCTCTACAGCTATCGCCTGCCCTGGGACGCGGGCGTGGCGGTGGCGTTTGGCCTGCCCGAAGAGGAAGCACTCAAGGCGGTGACCATCAATGCCGCCGAGTTCATGGGTGTGGCCGACAAGGTGGGCTCACTCGAAGTGGGCAAGGAAGCCACGCTGGTGATCACCACCGGCACGCCACTCGACATGACGACGAACATTGTTCAGTCGTACATCCAGGGGCGCGAGATCGACATGAACGACATGCAGAAGCAGTTCTTCAAGAAGTACATGGAGAAGATCAACCAGAACAAGAAGAAGATCGCCAGCTGAGCGATCGCTTCTCAGCGTGGCACATCTGAACTACATCGCGGGGCATCGGACATCCGGTGCCCCGCGTTGCGTTCAACGATCCTCGGTTCTGCCCAGACGCGCCGCGATCTCAATGGTCGGACCGGGCTGCGTGATCATCGCGACGTATCCAGAGTCGAGCACGGCCGTCAGCGCCGAACGCGCGCGCTCCACCGAGTTGCCGTGCGTCTTGAGAAATGCATTACCGAATGGCATGCGATCGGTGAGATCGATGCGGAAGTTGTAGGAACCGCTGGCAGCAGGCTCGAGAAACGGGAAGGCCAGCACCTGCGATGACCGATCCATGGGTGTGCGCGGTGGTGTGCTGTACACCTGCACCCCCTGCACAATCTGCTTCACGTCATGCCACGTCAGCTGCACGAGCAGCGAGGTGCCATCGAGTGTCAGGGTCAGATTGCCAAGAGCTGGCGAGTCGTTGGCCGGTGTGGCTTCAAGGCCGGTGAGCACGCCGGTCCAGGTCTGCGCGGGCAGAGTGAGTGGCGCCGACGCAAGCAACAGGCTTGTCAGGAGGCGAGCAGTAGAACGCATGGAATTCCGGATTCAGGTGAGACATGATGAAGCACCAATGCTTTTACCGTCGCTCCGCACCCCGGGGTCCATACCGCTCCCACTCCTGCAGCCAACGGGCTGCAGCGGTTGGCTGCGCGAGGGCAGTGTATGCCTCAGCAAGATCCTTGCGGGCGGCCTGCAGGAAACTGATACCAGGCTCGGACTGCCGGCTCACCACTTCATAACCCGCTTCGCTCTCGACAATGCCGTCGCGCCAGCGGCGCTGGCGCATGAGCGAACGCCCCAGCTTGATGCGCGCAATGCCCGTATTGACGTGGTCCGCGCCCTGCGCGCGCGTAAATCGCCGCACGACGTCCCGGTAGATGGCCTCAGCCCGCGCAAACTGCCCTTGTTCTGTATACACCGTGGCGCGATTGGACAGCGCCACCGCCACGGTGAAATGGGCATCGCCGTTGGCGGCGCGATACACGGCCGCCATTCGTGTGAAGTATGCATCGGCACTGTCGTACGCCTGACGCGTGATCGCGCCGTTGCCCAGCTCGTTCAGAATACTGGCTACTCTCGGATGCCGGTCGCCAAACGTGGCTCGCTGTACCGCGAGCGCCTGCTTGAGCAGCCGTTCGGCTGCGTCGAACTCTTCGAGTCGAAGCAGCGTCCGCCCCCGCATCACCAGCGTAGCTGCGGTGCGAAAGTGCTGTACACCGTAGAAGGCCGAATCAATGGAAAACGCGCGGCGATACCACGCGTCAGCTTCGGCATAACGTCCCCGCTCGAAATCGCTCGCACCCAGATTCACAAAGATCTCCGCGACGGCCGGGTGGCGCGCTCCTCCGCGTGCCTCGTGAATGGCGAGTGCCAGGCGATTGAGCGAATCGCTTGCGTCATAACGCCCGGCATAGAAATGCACGTTGGCCAGCTCGCCCAGCATCGCGGCACGCGTGGCGGGTTCGGGATCGCCAGCCGGATATGTGGCGAGTGCCTGTTGCAGCTGCGCGGTGGCCGAGTCGTACTTGCCCTCCTCCTCGAGCCGCCGGCCGATGGTCCAGAGTATTCGTGACCTGAGCAACGCCGGAGCTGCCACGGATAGGCGCGTGGCATATTTGAGGGCCGAGTCCGCCTCAGCGAAGCGCGCCTGGTCAATGCGCAGGTCGGCACGCGTCAACCACAGGGCAGCGCGTGCAGCGGCATTACCTGCTGGCGCACGATCCTGTGCCTCGATCGCTTCGCTCAGCAACGAGTCGGCGCGCTCGAATCGTCCAAGCTTCTGGTTCACACTGGCCAATGACTGCAGCAGGTCGGCCTGAGCCGCCGGATCATGGCGCAGCAAGCGGGCCTCCTCCACCCCGCGGTCAATCAGCGTCACCACCCGCAGACTGTCAGCCGGCCCCGCGTCATCGTCGCCACTGAAGAGCGAGAGGAGAAAGTCTTGAAGCCGCGCGCGTCGTTCCGCCTCGAGCACCGCGGCATCGCGCGCCCGCTGAATACGCACCGTGTAGTTGGCCGTCGCCACGATGGCGGCGCCCACCAGCAGCGCTGCGGCGCCCACGCCGCGGCGGCGCCGATACAAAAGCCGACGGAGGCGATAGCCGGTGGATTCCGGATGCGCATCCAGCGGTTCATGCGCCTCGAAGTGTGCAACATCCCGCAGGAGCGCATCCACACTGCGATAGCGTCGTGTTGGATCCTTCTGCATGGCAGTGGCGCACAACAGGTCGAGCTCGCGCCACCGCGGCGCCGAGAGCCACGACACTCGCTCCGGATGCTCCCGCTGCACTATCACCGACGGTGGCGGCGGCGACTCCTCCAGCATACGCCGTTCGAGATCGGACGCTGCGAGGCCTTCGGCATTGTACGGTGGGCGCCCGGTCACCATCTCATGCAGCAAGGCGCCCAACGCATATACATCGGTGAATACGCCAACGCGCTCGCCGCGCAATTGTTCCGGCGCGGCGTATACCGGCGTCATGAAGCGCAGCCCCGTGCGCGTGATATCCGCCGCTTGCACCCCGCTGCGCTGATCGGCGACGAGGCGCTTTGCTATGCCAAAGTCCAGCAGCTTGGCCGTTCCGCTCTCCGTGACCAACACATTCGACGGTTTGAGATCACGGTGCACGATGGCCTGATCGTGTGCATGCTGAACCGCTGACGCGACATCCCGAAAGAGCGCAAGCCGCGCACTCAGTGGCGCCTGACGTTGCTCGACCCAGGTCGTGAGAGGCTGACCTTCCACCAGCTCCATGACGAACCACGGCGTCCCGTCGCCCAGCGTGCCCGCGTCGTACAAACGCGCAATATGCGGATGGTCGAGCTGCGCGAGCGCCCGCTGCTCGGTGATGAAGCGCGCGCGGCGCGCCGGCGACAACCAGGCATCGCGCAGCAGCTTGATGGCCACACGGCGCCCCACATCATCGCGCTCTGCCACATACACCACACCCATGCCGCCTTCACCCAGCAGCTGCAGCAGGCGATATGGACCAACATGGGTAGGCGCCCCCACAAGAAATGGCCGATCCCCAATGAATCCGGCCGCCAACTCGGCCTGATTGCGATCGAGCAGCGGTAGCCCGGCGTCATGCGCGTCAAGAAGATCGCGCACTTCGCGCATCAGGCCTGCGTCGTCGCCACACAGCGTGCGCAGCACGGCTTCGCGCGCTGACGGCTCCAGGTCCACGGTTGCGTCGAATACCGCGTGCAAACGCAGCCATTGCGCGTCTGCCTCGGGATCTGGGGTATGCAAGACGGAGTCCGACATCTGGCGTCTCCGGCGTGATCAGCGGAAGGCCGCCAGTTCGCGGGCCAGCCAGGCGCGAGCCAGTCGCCAGTCACGCAACACGGTGGATTCGCTGATGCCGAGCACCTGCGCGGTGTCCGGCACACTGAGCCCACCGAAGAACCGTGCTTCCACCAACTGCGCCTGCCGTGGTGAACGCTGCGCCAATCGCTCCATGGCGGCATCCAGCGCTATCAGTCCTTCGGCATCGAGTGCGGCATTTGCCGATTCGGCGTCGAATGTGACATGCCACGCCGATGCGTCGCGCTTGCTGGCCATGCGCCGTCTGGCCGCCTCGATGAGCACCTGGCGCATGGCGCGTGCCGCGATGCGCTGAAAATGCAGAGGCGAGGTGTTGGCCACCTGGGGGGTGCGCGCCAGCTTGAGCCACGCCTCGTTCACGAGCGCAGTTGGCGTGATGGATGCACCCGGATCGCTGCGGCGCACCGCTGCCGCGAGGCGCCGCAGCTCTTCGTAGGTCACGCTGAACAGATGATCGAGTTCTTTGCGATCCGGCGCATCGACGGGCATTCGCTGAACTTGCGGGCTGGCTCCGCAATCCGCGAGCCATACAGCGCACCAGCCCTGACAGCTCAGCGGGTGGAGATATCGAACGCGCCGTTGCTGACAGTGACGCGGTTTGTGAATCCCGCGCCGTTGCTTGGCGCCGGCGCCAGTACGAGTGAGAACGTACCCGCGAGTCGTGTGGCGGTGACGGTGGTGAAGGTGATCGAACCCGAGCCGGCACCGGCGGCACTGTTGAGGTTGGTGTACCAGAGATTGGGCGCCGAAGCGTAGGTGCCGATACCCGAGTAGCCGCTGCCGGGGGGTTGGGACTGCGCTGCGGCATCCAAAGCGTAGGTGCCCGGTGTAATGGGGGTCAGCCGTCCGATGGTGATGAGCACCTGCTGCACACGCGTGGCTGTGCCGTCCACGCAGCCCACGCCAGATATCTGCACGATGTTCGGGCCAAGGGCGGTAGCGTTCTGGATGGTGGCCTGGGTACTGAAGTTGGCGGTGAAGGCGGCGCCATTGAGCTGAGCCGTCATGGTGCCGGTTGGTGGCGTAACGGCGCAGTTGGTACTGGGACCGGTTGGCGTCCCGGTGCTGCTGCCAGGGTTGTCATCACCACCACCGCATGCCGCGGCAAGCAGCGCGATCAGCACAGGCGGCAGAACCCCGCGTGACAGACGCCGCGGGAGATTTCTCATCAGAACTTCCATGTGGCCCCCACGGAGAGCGTACCGTAGCCAAAACCCAGTTGTCCTTGCGCGGCGAACTTCTCGGTGAAAAACCAGCGTGCACCCACCTGACCGGCGATGTCAGTACCGCTGGCACTCGCACTGGCCGACCCGAGTCCCGTCACCGTGGCGTTGACGACTGAATACACCAACGCCAATCCCGCATACGGGTCGAGCTTTGGCTGCGACTTGACCGCGAAGTGGTAGTTGGAGAATGCCTGGATGGGCACCACGGAGTACTCGTACTTGCCGCCGGGATAGGTGAAGTCCCATGAATACCAATCGACACCGATACCGGCGGAGATGACGCCTGGTCCGTACTTGCCCGGCGCGGTCAGACCTTTTTCAGCCTGCACGCCGATGGCGGTGGCCCCATTGAGGTTTCCGGTCCAGATACGCGGCCCAGCGTAGACGGCGCCGGTAGCAAAACCCTGCGCTTCGGCGACCGCGGTTGCGGCGAAACTGTTCAGCAGAAGGAGCGCCGCGATGGTGGGAGCACGAAGGCGTGAGCGGGAGGCAGGCATGGGCACACTCGGGGAGGGATTCAGAGGGAGGGGCGGAATGCCGGTACGACGTCCGACCATCTGCATTGCGCAATCGCGCGGAAAACCCCGTCATCCGACCTGCACTAAGGCCAATCGGGGCACCGATGCTCAGGTGCCCCGACGCTTGAACCCCTCTCGCACGCATCCCGCGACGGCGCGCTACCGGCCAGCGTGACGCGACGGCTTACCCTACGGCGTCACAGCCCTCGGCGCCGGTCCTTCAGTCTTGCTGCGCACGATCTCCGGCTGGCCCGCCGCTTTGAGCATGGCGTTGATGCGCGGCAACTGCAGCGTGATGAAGCGTTCCATGCGCGCCAGCTCACCGTCGGTCTTGGGCGCCAGCACGTTCCACACGTCGTAGGCCTGCTTGGCCGGCCGACGCTCGCCGCTCATGACGAAGCCCATCAACCCGGCCAACTGATCGTTGAGGCGAATGGGGAAGTTGAGCGGATCCTGACCGCTCTGGTTCTTCGTCTGATACAGCGAGTCTTCCACGACGTTCAACGAATCAGCCAGACGCTTGGCCAGCGGCGCGAAAGCCGGCACGGCCGTCATCTTCTCCGTGCGATCGGTGAGATCACGCTTGAGGTTGCGACTTTCGATGACACCCTGGTTGGCCGCGGTAATCTTGTCGCGAATCTGCAGGGCGAAGCGCACCTGTTCCTTGAGATCGGCTTCCGTCGCGTCACTGCGCGGATCGGGCAGCACACGGAACTCGTAGCTCACCGGCGCACTGTTGCCGGCCGTCATGCGCACGCGGTACGCGCCGGGCGCCATGGAGGGCCCGTTGCCACGACCGGCCCAGGTGATCATGCCGCGGAACGTCACCGCATCCGGATGGCGCATCGTGTAGGTGAAGCGGTTGACGCCCTTGCGATTGCCGGGCTTGGGCGGCGCCGGCGGCGTGAAGCCCATCTCGGCGAAGCGCGGATCCACCGCCGGCCGCGTGGTGTCATTGCTGGCCGCCGTGCCCACCAGCTTGCCGGCGGCATCGTAGAACTCGAACTTGACCACCAGACTGTCGGCCGGCAGACGATAGGTGAACGTGGGCTGCGTCTGTCCGTTCAGACGATACACCGGCACCGGCTTGTAGAGATACGGCGCATTGCCGGCCACGGCCCCGGCGCTGTCGGCCCAACGCAGACTGGTGAGGTTCTCCATCACCCAGAACGCGCGCCCATGCGTGGCAATGGCCAGATCGTCGTCGCGCAGCAGCATGTCGTGCACGGGCACTGGCGGCAGGTTCTTCTGCAGGCTCTGCCAGGTTGAACCGGCATTGTAGCTCACCCACACGCCGCGTTCGGTGGCGGCATACAGCATGCCGGGACGATGCAGATCTTCACGAATGGCGCGCGTGAAGTGATCGGCCGTGATGCCGTTCGTGATCTTCGTCCAGGTCACGCCGTAGTCCGTGGTCTTGAACAGATAAGGCGTGAAGTCGTCGAGCTGATAGCGATTGCCGGCCACATAGGCCGTGCCGGGCGCATGCTGTCCGGCCTCGATGATGCTCCAGCGCATCCACTCGGGCAGGCCCTTGGGTGTGACGTTCTTCCAGGTGACGCCGTTGTCGCGCGACACGTGAATGAGACCATCGTCGCTGCCGGTCCAGATCAGCCCCTTCACCAGCTTCGACTCGGCCAGCGTGAACACGGTGCCGTAGTACTCGACGCTGGTCTGGTCCTTGGTGATGGGGCCGCCCGAGGGACCGAGCGTGCGCGGATCGTTGCGCGTGAGATCGCGCGAGATGGGCGTCCACGACATGCCACGATCGGTGGAGCGGAACACCACGTTCGATCCCACATAGATGGTGTTCGGATCGTGCGGGGAGTGCACGATGGGATAGGTCCACTGGAAGCGATACTTGCTGTCCTTGGCGTCGTGGCCCATCGGATTGAGCGGCCACGGGTCGAGCGACAGACTCTTGCCCGTGCGGCGGTTCAGCATGTCCATGCTGCCACCGTAGTTGGCGCCGTAGGTGATGTCCGGATCGCGCGGATCGCTGCTCACATAGCCGCTTTCGCCGCCCGCCACGCTGTAGAACTCACTGAAGCCGCTGGGTGCAGCCGCCGGCGCCGCACCTCCGCCAAAGCCCCCGAATCCACCACGGCCACCGCCCGCTGCCGCGCGCACCGGCCCGCAGCTCGAGCCGGCGTCCTGCTTGGCGCCACATACGTGGTACGGGAAGTGGTTGGTGAGATGCACGTGATAGTACTGACCGGTGGGCGCGGCCACACGCTGGCTGGTCTTGCCACCATCCTTGGTGACGATGAGGCCGTTGTCGTGCGCGACTGCGATGCGCTCCGGATTGGTGGGATCAATCCAGATGTCGTGATTGTCGCCGCCACCGAATCCACGGCGGAAGGTCTTGCCGCCATCACGCGACACCAGCGGACTGACCTGCGGTCCGTACACCACGTTCGTGTCCTTCGGGTCGGCGTACAGCTTGCTGTAGTACCACGCGCGCTGCCGCAGATTGCGGTCGCCGGTCATGAACTGCCAGGTGGCACCGGCGTCATCGCTGCGGTACACACCGCCGTTGGGCTCGTGTTCGATGATCGCCCAGAGGCGGCTCGGCTTGGCCGGGCTCACCGTGATGCCGATGGCCCCCAGCGGCCCGCTCTGCGGCAAGCCCGGATTGCGCGTGAGCTCCGTCCAGGTATCGCCACCGTCGGTGCTCTTGAAGATGCCGCTGTGCATGCCGCCGCTCACGAGCTGCCACGGCTTGCGACCCACCTCCCAGAAGGTGGCGTAGATGATGCGCGGATTGCTGGGATCGAGAATCATGTCCGCCACGCCGGTGCTGTCATTGCGGAAGAGAATGTTCTTCCACGTCTTGCCACCATCGGTGGTGCGGAACACGCCGCGGTCCTTGTTGGGACCGAAGACATGACCCAGCGCGCCCACATACACGATGTCGGGATTGCCCGGGTGAATGAGCACGCGCGCGATGTACTGCGTTTCCTTGAGACCCATGTACTGCCAGGTCTTGCCGGCGTCCGTGCTCTTCCACACGCCGTCACCGTGACTCACGTTGCCGCGAATGGGAGTCTCGCCACCACCGACCCACACCACATCGGGATTGCTCTGCTGCACCGCAATGCTGCCGATGGTGCCGCCGAAGTAGGCGTCGGTCACGGGCGCCACGGTCTTGCCGCCATCGGTGGTCTTCCAGACGCCACCACCGGTGGTGCCCATGTAGTACTCATCGGGCCGGGCCGTGCTGCCCGCGACGGCCGTCATGCGGCCCGCCTGATTGGGGCCGAGGTTGCGCCATTTCACGTCGAAGGACGTGTCGGCGGATGCCGGCGCGCCGGCCTGTGGGCGTTGCGCGAAGGCTGACGTACTGGGAGACACCAGCGAAACGGCCAGCGCAGCAGTCGCGACGCGACGTGCGGTGGCCAGGGTGGTGGGCGGGATGGAAGTCACGCGAAGCGGGGTGGGAGTGGTCGACGGGCGAACTCCCTACGCAACGCTATCGAGCTGGACTTGGCAAGCGTTATCGCGCCGGACCAAGGGGGTTCACGCAACCCATCAGCCTACCCCCAACTGGAACGGGTACAAACAGCGCGTCGTATGCGATCAGCGCCGGGGCGTCAGAAAGCGCAGCACTTCCGACTGGAACGATGCGGCATGTGGCCCGAATATGGGGACATGGTCGCCGTTGGGCACGATCCACAACTGCCCCTTGGTCAACCCAGCGTACGTGGCAGCCGGAATGCGCACGGGAAAGAAGGGGTCGCGATCACCGTGCACCACCAGCGTTCGTGCCGTGATGCGGCGCAGGTCCTGCTCGGTGAGGTTCATGTCGTCTCGACTGTCCTTGAACCCGTGAAACGTCCGGACGAGATCCAACATCTGCGGCTCACCTCGTGCGACACAGGCCCGCAGTTCAGCCACCACATCGGGTGGGATGGCATCGAGCGAGGTGGTTTGCGCCATGATGGCACGCGCTTCATCGGGGAAATGCGTGGTGGCCCCGATGAGCACGAGCGACTCAAACCGATTCGGCTGCGACATCGCCGCATGCAACAAGGTCATGCCGCCGCTGCTGATGCCGAGCGCCCGCACGCGCGACAGCCCCAGCTGGTCCAGCAGGCCCAGCAGATCCCGACCCGTTTGTCGGTGTGAATACTGCTTGTCTGGAAACGAGGAGCGTCCGTGACCACGCAGGTCAGGCACGATGAGTTGAAACCGTTCGGCCAACCGTTCGATATGTGGCGCCCAGGTTGCGCCACACCCGAAGAAGCCGTGCAGCAGGACGAGTGGCGGACCGGAGCCGAGGGTTTCCACGTAGAGGTCGGCGCCGTTTATACGGTGCAACGTGGAGGTGGCCGACGGCAGACGGGGAGTACGCTGGGCAACCGCCTCGTCGGCCGGGAACCCTGACTGAATCAGGCACAGGGACATCGCCGGCACCCAGACCGGCACACAACCGCATCGTGTACGCACACGTTCTCCTGTAATTGCCGAAAATTCAGAGGAACCGATGGCGGGTCCAAAGTAGCTCTGCGGGTCGCTGGGCGCTTGCGGTAAGCGTGGGACCAGCCGTTCCTGGGTGTGACACCGTATCCTCGCCAATCGTCTACCATCTGGAGTACAGAACGCTGCCCGACGGCGCCCCGACGATGAGGCGAGGCGCGGGTTTTCGCATTTTCCGCCAAAGTCCCTCGTGCCCTCAGTTCCCTTGCCCACGGCGGCCGTGTCGGCCCCTGCCGACAACGCCTGTCGCCGCTGCGAACAGCTGCCGCCGATCCCGGTGGAGGCGCAGACGCTGCACTGCTGGTTCCCCACCGGCCATGTGGGCGGCAAGGCGCGTGCGGTGTTCCGCGACTTCGGTGTCTCTGCGGACAAGACAGTTGGCGGGGGGCTCAGCTTTCTGTGGGATGAGCACAACGGTGAGCAGATCGCCCTGGCACTCGAAGAGGCGCTCTCCGGCATTGAACGCGAAGACACCCGCGCTCTGCTTTGCGCCCCGCAGCACCTGCCCAGCCCCGATGATCTGGCCCGGGTGGAGCCCCTGGCGCGCATTGTCACCCGCGTGCGCAGCGGCTGGCTCATCAACCTGCTGGAGGAGCGCCGCCTCACGTCGCACTTCCAGCCCATCGTACATGCCCACGTGCCCGATCGTATCTATGGGCACGAGGCGCTCCTGCGTGGCGTGGCCCCCGATGGCAGCTTCGTCTCACCGGGGCAGTTGTTCGACACCGCGCGCGGCGCGGGACTGCTCTTCCAGCTCGACCTCGCCGCACGACGCTCGGCCATAGCCGCCTCGGTGCAGCATGCGCTGCAGGGCGCACTGTTCGTGAACTTCGCACCCACCGCCATCTACGATCCCCAGGCCTGCCTCCGCAGCACGGTGGCCGCCATCGACAAGGCGGGCATGTCACGCGATCAGGTGGTGTTCGAACTGGTGGAGACGGAACGTGCGCACGATGCCTCGCACCTCCGGCGCATTCTCGACTACTATCGTGGCGCCGGCTTCCGCATTGCGCTGGACGACGTGGGCGCTGGGTACTCTTCGCTCAACCTCATCCATCTCTTGCGCCCCGACATCCTCAAGCTCGACATGGAGCTCATCCGGGATGTCGACAAGGATCCGTACAAGGCGCGCATTGCAGCGAATCTGCTGAACGTCGCCACTTCGCTGGGCATTGATGCCCTGGCTGAGGGCATCGAGACGCAGGGCGAACTGGATTGGGTGCGCGAACACGGCGCGAAGTTCGTGCAGGGCTATCTCATTGCCAAACCGGCTGCGGCACCGCGCCACGCCGACGCACTGCGGCGCAGCGCGTAGCGCGTAGCAGAATGGAAGATTAGCCGGCGGCCGAGTTACTCCTCCTGGAACTCGGCCACTACCACGCGTCGCCTGTCCACAGGCTGCGTACGCACCACGAGTGTCTGGCCATTGAATTCCGTGCGGACACTGCGCGGTTGCGACGCCTCGAACCACCGCACACTGCGATCCACTGTGGGCACGCCCGGCGCAATGCCGCGCGCCAGCTCACCATCGAAGCGTAGGGTATCGCGTCCGACCCCCAGATAGCCGCGCGGGCGGATGACCTGTACCGCGACACTGTCCGCATTGGACGGACCGACTGCCACGCGCCGTGCCGGCGCGGCTGGTAGTCGCAGGTTGACCACCTGACTGCTGCGCAGAAACGGCGCACGATAGAGATGCAGCAGCACACTGCTGTCCGGCGCCACCACTTCGAACTCGTACACCGCACCGGCACGCGCACGGAATGGCCCCCACTGTCCATCGTCGCGCGTGGTCACGCGGTGCACGGATTCTGCGACACGTTTTCCGGTCGCCGCATCGGTTTCGTGTACCAGCACCTGCGCACCTCGCAGCGGCAGATTGGTTGGCGCACCAGCCACCGTGCCACTCACCATGCCGTTCAGCACAATGACGCTCTCCGGCTCGATATCCAGCGTGCGTGGGGCACGTCCGGTAATGAATCGATACTGCGCAGCAAAGGCTTCCGGTCCGAAGGCCACTTCGCGGTGGTCGGTGCCCGGCAACACGATGTTTGTTGCGCCCTTGAGCGCCGGAGACATGGCGTCGACACCGGTCTGCATACCCGGCGCCCCGAGTGCCGCACCCGTCGCCTGCGCGTACTTGTCCAGCGAGTCGGAACGCAGCGCCAGAAAGCGCACACCGCGCACCACTTCGCTCCCGCCATTCAGTGCACGGAGATACGGTGAGAACCCGTTGAACTCGTTCTCCGGTTGCATGCTGGCCGACGCCATGACGCCGTGATTGGGCGTGCCACACGTAATTACGTGCGACACATGTGCCGCGCCGCCGCCAAACCGCACATAGTGGCGGATGGTCAGCCCACCACGGGAACTGCCCACCAGCGCCACCTTGCTGGCCCCGGTGCGAATCAACACCCGGGTCACGAAGGCAGCCAACGCCGCCGCCTGATCATCCGGCGTGCTGCGATTGGTCTCCCGTGCCGACGGCGTGGAACTCGCCAGCGGGTGGGGCAGATCGACGGCGTACAGGCGATCGCGGGGATAGCCGTTGCTTTCGAAGCGCCAGATGGTGTTGTCCCACAAGCCGGCGTGATCGCCATTACCGTGCACGAATACAATGGGAACGGGCGCAGCCTCGGCAGCGAACCGCCGACTCTGCGCCCGTTCCGTGCTGTCACTGATCAATGACAGGGCCAGCATTGCCGCAGGCAAGCGGGCCGCGATGAGGTTGAACATCCGCGTCATGCAGAATTCACCGACTGGAGTGAAAACGGGCGGGCCCGCCCGATCACACCAGCGCGCCGCCGATGCTCAAGTATGCTGCGCGATCAGCTCGAGTGCACGGGTCGTGCCAGCCATGGTGAAGGTTCGTTACGTGATGCCATCGTGGCATTCATCGCGGTGAACGCCGGGGTCGGCGACGGCTCCGGTGACAACGGCGCGGATTCAGGCGCCACATTCCCAGCCAGCTCCCGTGCGCGCTGCACCCACTGGGCCACAGTCTTCTCGGGCGGAATGGCGCGAATGAGGTGTTGTTCGCGATTCACGCGATCCATGAGGTTCACGAGATTCTCCGGCTTGCGCTGGCTCAACGTGGCCACGTCCTCGATGCCCGACGCCTCGAGAAGTCGGGCGTAATTGGGGCCAATGCCGTTGATCTGTTCGAGCGAGTTCATCATGTCGATCCTCCCTGGCATGCATGGCAAGGTTGCCGATATGCAGTGCCCGTTGCGGTTCGCTTCGTCGCCCTGAAGGTTCGGGCGTGATCGTCGATACGATCGGAGCGCCAGTCGGATGGTCCGTGGCATGTCGCCTCTGGCGCCAGAGTGCCGTCCATTGACGTGTCGCGCGTCATTGACCTACCCCAACATCATAACAGAATCCCGGCTTCAGACCAAGGGCTCAAGATGTTGAAACACACTGCTTTACGCGGAACATTGAGCACCATCGGGGGTAGGCCGACGGCGCGCGATTCCCCTCAGCGACTCCGCACGGTAGCCAAGCCACCGTCCACACCGATCACCTGACCGGTCACCCACGCGGCGTCAGCGCCCAGCAACCAGGCCACCGCCGGCGCCACATCATCCGCCTCGCCAATGCGCCCCAGCGCATGCAGGGACGCCGACGCCTTCTCGGCCGCCTCGTTTCCCGTGATGCGCGCAGCCATCGGCGTGCGCACCAGTCCGGGCGCCACCACATTGCAGCGCAACCCACGCGAGGCATAGGTGGCGGCTGTCGATCGCATGAGCCCAATCACTCCGCCCTTCGCGGCCGCGATGGCCTCGTGATTGGCCAATCCATGACGCGCGGCCGCGGTGGCCACCAGCACGACAGACCCGCCACTGGGCAGCACCTTGGCTGCCGCGCGTACCGTGGCGAACGCGCTCGTGAGATTCTGCGCAATGACCTGCGCATACTCATCCTCACGTGTCAGGTGGGCAGGCTTGAGCAGAATCGACCCCACGAGATTGGCCACACCGACCAGTGGGGCGTCTGCCGGCGCCGCCGCCTGCGCGGCCTGGGCTGCCTGTTCCACCGCGTCGAAAGTGGTCAGGTCTGCGACGTGTGTCGCCAGCACACCGGCGCCCAGTTCTGCGGCCAGCGCGTCCATGGGAGCCGCCGAGCGACCCGCGAGCACCACACGATGTCCCGCCGACACCAGACGACGGGCCGTGGCCGCGCCGATGCCACCGGCGCCACCAAGAAGCAGAAAGGTCGATGCGTGACTCATGGCAGCGGAATGCCCATGGACCGGCCGTGAGTTCCCGGCGGTCTGCAGCGCAGGGCACTCGCCCGAGACGTTGCGCGTTGTCCACCGTGATCCGACCCGACGACTTTTCCGAACATCTGGCCGAGCGCATCACCACGCACTCGGCGCATCAGCCGGCCAATGCACAGGCCGAGTATGTGCTGTACTGGATGCGCACCGCCGTGCGCGCCCATGAGAACCCTGCGCTCGACGTCGCCCTGGACGCGGGCCGGCGTCTCGGTCTGCCGGTGTTCGTGTATCACGCGCTGTCGGAGCGCTATCCCTACGCCTCCGACCGGCACCACACCTTCATTCTCGAAGGCGCGCGCGATGTGGAAGCCGAGTGCGCGGCACGTGGCATTGGCTATGCGTTTCATCTCGAGCGGCCCGGACACCGGCAGAAGGCGCTCAAGACCCTGCTCACGCGCGCAGCGCTGCTGGTGACGGAAACCATGCCGGTCCCGCCGCTCGACTGGTTGACCGAGGGACTGGCCGACGACGCGCCCTGCCCCGTGTGGAGTGTGGACACGGCCTGCGTGGTGCCCATGCCGCTGGTGGGCACCGCGCACACCCGCGCCTTCGCCTTTCGCGATGCCACGGCGCGAATTCGCGACGAACGTGTCGGGCGACCCTGGCGTGATGTGGCGCCGCATACGCCGCCGTTCACACCGCGCGATCTCCCCTTCACGCCGGTTCGTTTTGTCGACGCCGACATCGCCGAACTGGTGGCGCAGTGCGGAATCGATCATGGTGTGGGCCCTGTGCCGCACACGGAAGGCGGCACGGCGGCCGGCTATGCGCGCTGGGAGGCGTTCAAGCAAAGCGGCGGCCTCGCGCGCTATGCGGCCAAGCGCAATGACGCCACCATCGACGGTGTGAGCCGCATGTCGGCCTACCTGCACTATGGCATGGTGTCGCCGCTTCGTATGGCGCGCGAGTGCGCGGCGCTGGTGGGCGACGGACCGGCCAAGTATCTCGACGAGCTGCTGGTGTGGCGTGAACTGGCCTATGCCTTCTGCTATTGGCATCCCTCCCCCACCACGCTGGATGCCGTGCCGGTGTGGGCACGCGACACGCTGGCCAAGCATGAGCGCGACACACGCAGCCTGCTTTCATGGGAAACACTGGCGCGTGCGCAGTCGGGTGATGCACTGTGGGATGCCACGCAGACCTCGCTGCTGCGGCACGGCGAGCTGCACAACAACGTGCGCATGACCTGGGGCAAGGCCATTCCGCTCTGGTCTGACAACGCCGAACAGGCGCTGGATCGTCTCGTTGATCTCAACCACCGCTATGCGCTTGATGGTCGGGATCCGGCGTCTTACGGTGGCCTGCTCTGGTGCCTGGGCCAGTTCGATCGGCCGTTCACGCCGCCGGTGCGCATTCTGGGCACGGTGCGTCCGCGACCCACGTCGGAGCATCTCAAGCGCCTCGATCTCGCGCGTTATCAACGGCATGTCACCAGACCGCGCGGCCCGCGTGTGCCGCAGGTGCTGGTGATTGGCGCGGGGCTCGCCGGGCTGGCCTGCGCGCGCACGCTGCACGACCACGGCGTCCCCGTCACCGTGCTCGACAAGAGTCGCGGCGTGGGCGGTCGCACCAGCACACGCCGTGAGGGGCCGTGGAAGTTCGATCATGGTGCGCCCGCTATCGCGCTGCAGGACGATCGACTGGCTCGCTTCGTGGAGTCCTGGGAGCAGGATGCGGTGCTGTCGCGCGTGGGCGGTGACTTCGTGGGCCGCGACGGCATGACTGCGCTCGCGCGTCATGTGGCGCGTGGCCTGACCGTGCACACGGGCGTGCAGGCCGCGAAGCTGCAGCGGCAGAGCCGGACGCAGACGCACTCGCAGACGCAGACGCAGCGATGGTTGGTGCACGACACCGCCGGGCAGGTGCACGAGGCGGACCTGCTGGTTCTGGCCGTGCCGGCGCCGCAGGCCCGTGCCCTGCTGGAGACTGTACTCGCAGCGGACGGCGGCGTCGTGAGCGGCGTCGTGAGCGGCGTCGAGACATTGCAGCAGTCGCTGGGCGCGGTGCAGATGAGCCCCTGCTGGAGCGGCATGCTCGTGTTCGACGGCCCGCCGCCGGTGCGCATCACCGACGGACTACCTCACGGCCAGTTGCCCGAGAACGAGAGCCCCCTGCTCAGTCGTGGCTGGCGTCAGAGTCTGCGACCTGGCCGGTCATCCGACGAAGCCTGGGTGGTGCAGGCTTCCGCCGGGTGGAGCCGCGAGCATCTGGAGGCCGACGCATCCACGGTGGCGACGCAGATGAGCGAGGCGCTGCGTGACCGGCTGCAGATTGCGGGCAATGTGGTGCACGCGGTGGCCCACCGTTGGCGCTACGCGCGTGTTGAACGCGGTGTGTCGTCGAGTTGTCTGTTCTCGTCGGAGGACGCCATCGGATTGGCGGGCGACTTTGCGTGGGGGCCGACGAACGCAGCACGTGACGCGGAAGCGGCGTGGCTGAGCGGTGTGGCGCTGGCGGGACGGGTGTTGAGCTGGTAGTCCACGCAGGCGATGCCGCTGCTCTGCGTTCGATGCGCCGCGTGAATCAGCGCGGTGGCGGCCACACCACCGGAACCTGGAACTGCTCCTGCATGCGTCGCACGTATTCGGCCATGGGGGGCAGTCCCACGGCGGCGCGGCGCGCGTCCAGCCCGGCGGTGTCGCTCACCGGCTCGGGCAGCAGCCGCCCATCGACCATGGTGAACTGCGTAGCGTAGCGCTGCGGCGCGCCACGCCGGACCTGCACGCGGTCCGAAAGCATGGCCACGTCATCGGGTGGCAAGGTGCCGGATGAAGCCAGGCGTTCGAGCTCCGGCAACATGTCCGCCTGCCACGCGGTGTCGGGACTGTGCTGGAGAATGAGCCAGGCCGCCCGTGCCGCAGCATCCGACGCCTGCGCCGCCGTGGGCCATCCGAACCGCGCCACCCGGTCCTTCAGCCATCGGCTGCGTGTACTGTCGGCGCGCAGGGACAAAAAGAGCGTGGCGGTGTCCTGGTTGGCGGCGGCCCGGGCCAACGCGTCGCGTCCCGTCTGATCCTCCTCGCCAAGGCGCAGGAGTGAGTCGGACAGGGCGATCGGCCACGGACCAGAGGAGCCGGTCACGGTACCCACCGTGTCCCCCGCCGGTGCGCGTCGCGCCGCGTCCGAGTTGCAGGCGCTGCAGCAGAGCGCGACGCATACAGCCAGCAGTCTGCGCGTGGATGGAATCATCGACGAAGACCGAACGAGAGACAGCACACTCGCACCCTGTGCAATCCGAGCTATGATCACTCAGCGTCCACTGCAGTCCGCCTCAAATGTGCCGGCGGGGCGGATGAGATCGACGTCGCGAACCAGCAAGGCCGGATAACCGGGTCCACGCGGCCCCACTTCGCCGCCGCGCGTAAGCACGGCGCGCCAGACCACGAAGATCGAACGACCGTCGCTCAACTGACCGCTGCGTTTGGCGTCCTCAATCTTCGGAACGGCATCATTGGTCACGGTGACCCACCACGTGGAGTCTGACTGGCTCGCGGTGCAGGAGCGAAACCAGCTGCCGGACGCACCGAACGTGTAGTGGCCGCGGAATGTCTCCGGTGGCTGACGGTTCAGCTGTTCAAGACCGCTCCCGCGAAGCGAGACGCAGGCGCTGAGTGTCAGCACCGCCACGGAGGCAGGAATCAGGAGCCTGAGCGCAGGTGACATGTTCGGGACGGAATAGACGGTGACACACGATCGGTCGCCATAGTATGGCATCCCACGCACCTTCTCACCACGGCTCTTCTCACGGAGGAATCGCTTGCACCACGCCTCGGCGCTCCTTGTGGCGCTGACCATGCTGCTTACGTCCATGCCGGCACGACCCCTCGCAGCGCAACTCGCCGAGCTGCAGCCCGGCACGCGGGTCCGGGTGCGCGGAAGCGATGTCGCGGGTCGACTGCAGGGGGTTGTGCTGTCGCGCAGCGGCGACTCGCTGACCGTGTCACGGCCCAACGGCCCGCCCATTCCGATTGCACTCAGTGCCATCTCCCGCGTGGAGATCTCTCGCGGCAAGAGCCGCGGTCGCGGCGCGTGGCGTGGCCTGCTGTGGGGAGCCGGCATTGGCGCCGTGCTCGGCCTCGTGCCTACTCACGACCCAGAATGTGATCGTGATCCCGAGGCCTTTGGCTGCGGCTCGCGAGCGGAGTCCATGGTACTCACGGCCATTGGCGGCAGCATGATCGGTGTACCGATCGGTGCCATTATCGGTGTGGAGCGATGGGAAACTCTGGAGTGGCCGCTGCGCGTCGGTCTGAGCAGAGCACACGGTCGCAACGGCCTGCAGTTGGGCATCGCCTGGTAGCCCCAGCGCGTGCGTCGGGGCCATACTGAAGGCATGGCATTCTTTCCCAACGGCTGGCAGCACTATCTCATCGGCGGCCTGCTCATCGGCAGCGGTGTTTCGCTGCTCTTCGCGCTCACCGGTCTCATCGGTGGCATGAGCAGCGTCTACTCGTCCACATGGTCGTGGATTCTGCGCACGCCGTTCTTCCAGCATCCGCGCCTCGTGAACAGTAGGCAGTGGCGGCTGGCGTACGCCGCCGGCCTCATCATCGGCGCGGCGCTGTGGTGGTTCCTGCTGGGCGGCGGCGCCCGTGTCGCTGTCGAACTCTCACCACTGCGGCTGCTGATTGGCGGTGTCCTGGTGGGCTACGGCGCCCGCCTCTCGCGCGGTTGCACCTCGGGGCATGGCATCTGTGGACTGGCCTCACTCAACCGACCGTCACTGCTGGCCGTGTGCACATTCATGCTCACGGCCATCGTGACCGCGAACCTGCTTTCACGCGTGGCTTCGGCATGAGCACCACGTCGTTCACGACCGGACAGGCCACCAGCACCTCGCGCGTTCCCGTACGCGCGCGTGGCCAGTTGCTTGCCGCCACGGTGGCGGGAGTGCTGTTCGGGTTTGGCCTGTCACTCTCCACCATGATTCAGCCGCGCGTGGTGCTCGACTTTCTCACGCTGCAGGACTTCGGGCTGATGCTAGTGCTGGGCGGCGCCGTGCTGGTCACCTTCGTTGCGTATCGTCTGTTGCCGCGCCTGCGCACGACACCACTGCTCGGTGGTGTGTTCGGACAGCACGAGTCCATCATGGATCGGCAGACCATCATCGGCGCCGCCATCTTCGGCATCGGTTGGGGCATCTGCGGCGTGTGTCCCGGCCCCGCCATTGCGGGACTCGGCGCCGGCAGCTGGGAACTGCTGTACGCGATCGCGGGCATCGCACTCGGCGCGTTGGTGCAGGGACTCACGACCAAGCGCTAGACAACGTTCGGCTTCAGCCGGCATCCGTGCTCTCTACAACCGATCGGCACTTGACGCTCCGCTGGCGATCCGCGTCGCACTCGGCGCCTCCCTTCGCCGAGTGCTCTGAGCACGGTTCATCAAGCGATGCGAACGCGACGACGTCGCATGCCGACCACACCAAGACCAAGGCCTGCGGCCAGAAGAGCCAGCCCGCTTGGTTCAGAGACTTGCACCGGCGGCTCGATCGTCCCACGAACGACATAGGCGATGTCCTGGATGCCGACGTCGTAGGGTCCACGCCCAACTGCCACGCCCTCGTCGGTCGTTTGCGTGAATTGCAGTCGAATGACGTTGCCCCAGCCGTTGGTATCGAACATGCCAACGCCGGGCGTCGTGGCGCCAGCCAGCACAGTGGCCAGCGCGGTGGACTGCGTGTAGTCATCGCTGAACAGTTGGTAGCTCACAAAACGACTCGTGTTCGGGTACCCGCCAAAGAGCGCCTGCTGCAAGAACAGGTCAAAGCCTGCGGCCGCTTCCAACCGGATCTCCGCGACGTGGCCGGTTGTTGCGCTGTTCCCGAACGCCATGTCCTGATTGGAATACTGACCGTTCCACCACCGCACGTCGGCGTTGACGCCAGTTACCACCGACGTATTGCCGAACCCGCTGAGAATCTGGGAGGAGTACAGGAGCGTCGGGCCACCGCCAAACGTCAGCGTCGGGACTTGGCCCGCCACGTCGCCCGTAAAGGACACTGTCCCGGCTTGTGCGCCAAGTGACGTCGAAGTAGCCGCGAGAACGGCAGCGGAAACCAAGGCCGTGCGCAACCGATTGGTTGACCGCAGATAGGAGGCCCGAAGGGGGCGAAGCGTAGCGGGGAGAGACATGGTGAAATCCCGGGAGGATGTGGCGAGTTCGGCGCCGCTGTGCGCAGAAACCCATCCTCACACGCGTATCCCGTCTGAAAATTCCCTCACACAACCATGTGGCATTCCACAATCTAGAATATTTGGCAACCATCCGAGCTTCGTGAGGGCATTCTCGCGCGCTTTGCGCGTATGAGTGATGATGATCTGGCTTTCATCCGGGAACCCGTATATTGGGCAGGTACGCGCGATTCCCTTCGCTCCGCCTGCATGCCCGGACCGATCACCGATCTGCTCGCAGCCGCACGCCACGGCGACCCCACGGCACACGAGGCGCTGGCACGCGCCGTGTACGATGAGCTGCACCAGCTGGCGCGTGCGTACCTGCGTAGAGAGCGTGACGACCATACGCTCCAGCCAACGGCGCTGGTTCACGAGGCCTACCTTCGCCTCATGGGTCAGCAGGTGGGGACGTGGCAGAATCGCGCGCATTTCTTCGGCGTTGCCGCGCAGGTCATGCGCCGCCTTCTCGTTGATCACGCGCGTCGGCAACACGCGCAGCGACGAACCCCGCAGGCCTTCGAGGGCCTGTGGGATGAGAATCGGGCTGCATCCAGCGCCACGCAGGACATTCTCGACGTGCACGAGGCCCTTGAGCGTCTGGCAGTGCTCGATCCGCGGCAGGCACGACTGGTGGAGCTCCGATACTTCGTGGGCCTCACCATTGATGAGTCGGCCGAAGTGCTCGGCATTTCTCCCGCGACCGTGTCCAGAGAATGGACCTTGGCACGCGCGTGGCTCCACCGTGAACTCTCGCCGGAGTAGCGGCTGGTGATGCCGCACTCCGGTGCGCCGCATCCCACGGCGCCCAGCGTCCCGTCTGCCGCCGTTCGCAACTGGCAACGCGTACGGGAAACCTGGCTCATGTTGGAGAACGTCCAGCAGAGCGAACGTCTGGCTGCACTGGAGCGACTCGACGTGGATGCGGCAGTGCGAGGCGAAGTGCGCCGTCTGCTCATGGCGGCAGACACCGTGGGTACGCGCTTTGATGTGCCGGCCTTGGTTGCCCTGAGCACAGATGACCCGTGGCCGTTGCCCGACGCGTCATCCGCCCCTCGCGCAGGCACGTCGCTCATCGGTCATCGCATCGGTCCGTTCCGCGTGCTGCGTCGCATCGGAGAAGGCGGCATGGGAGCCGTGTACGAAGCGGTTCGTGATGACGCGGCCTACGACCAGCGGGTGGCCATCAAGTCGCTCTGGCGCGAGGCGCACGGTGATGTCCTGCTCCAACGCTTTCAGACGGAACGTCAGCTTCTCGCGCGGCTTCGGCACCCACATATCGCGCAGCTGCTCGACGGCGGCACCACCGACACCGGCGTACCGTGGCTCGCGCTCGAGTTCGTGGACGGCGAACCGATCGATCAGTATTGCGATCGCAAGCAGCTGCCCCTTGCCGCACGGCTCGATTTGTTTCGTGACGTGTGCGCGGCCGTCCAGTTCGCACATCGTCTGCGTATCGTACATCGCGACCTCAAGCCATCGAACATTTTTGTCGATGCCGACGGTGTCGTGAAGTTGCTCGACTTCGGGATCGCCAAGCTGCTCGATCCGGGAGCGGGAGACAGTACGTTGACACGCGCCGGTCTCGCCCCCTACACCCCGGCCTACGCGGCCCCGGAGCAGGTCACCGGCGCGGAGATTGCCGAAACCGCCGACGTCTATGCGCTGGGCATGGTGCTCGTTCGCTTGTTGTCGGGTGGGGCTGCCCTCGACGTGCGTGACGCGTTTGGTGAGGAGTTGACACGACGCATCACCATGGAGCCCGCGACGGCTCCAAGCGTGCTGGTACGAGGCCTCGCGCAAGCCGACGGTCTCGCCATCGCCAAGGCACGCGGCTTTGCCTCGGCGGATCGCTTGGCGCAGGCACTGGAGGGAGAGCTCGATGCCATCGCCTTGATGGCTCTGCGCAAGGAACCGGCGCGACGCTACCCGAGTGTCGATGCGCTCTCTGACGATGTACGACGCCACCTGCGACGCGACCGGGTGCTCGCGCGTCCCGACAGCCTGATGTATCGTCTGTCCGCCACCGCGCGTCGCCGCCCCGGGCTGGCCAGTGGGCTCGCGGTGGCGGTCGCGGCCTGCGGTCTGGTGCTCATCACACAGGGGCAGCAATACGCGGCAGCGCGACGTGAGACGGAGCGCACGGAGCGTGTCGCGCGCTTCATGGCGGGGCTGGTGGCTGGCCCTGACTTGGCGGCCGGAGATCCGCTCCTCGCCGTCGGCCCTCGCGGGACGGTGTCACAGCTCTTGGATGAAGCCATAGTCCGCGTTCCGGTGGAATTCGCGCGCGACCCGCGAAGCCGTGCACATCTGTACACGGCCATCGGCACCAACCTCGTCGCCCAGGAGCGTTTTGATGCCGCTGCCCATTTGCTGGACTCCGCCGTCATCCTCAGTCGCGCGTCGTACGGAGAGGACGCAGAGCCGGTGGCCCGCGCGGAGCTCGAGCTGGCGCGCGTGCGATTCTTCCAACGGGGCCCGGCGGCGGCCCGAATGTTGCTGCTCAATGCGCAGCGCAGCGTGCTGCGTCACGGCGGTACGCCGGCGTTGCGCGAAGGCAGTGCCTTGCTCGAAGCGCGTATCCGACGCGCCGAAGGTGATGTGCGCGGCGCCGACTCCCTGGCACGTCGCGTACTCGAGGGCCTGAATGTGCCCGGCTCACCAACCGTCCTGCCATCCGGCATGTCCCGTGTTCGCGCCTTGCTGCTGCTGGCCATTACGGAAGCATGGCTGGAGCGCGACCCACGAGCCTATGTGCGGCGGTGCCGACACGCCGGCGCCTTGGCAGATTCGCTTGGCGCACGACGTTCAAGCGAATCACTCGAAGCCGCGCTCTGCCAGGCCACGGGTTTGCTGACGCTTGGTCGTCTCGATGCGGCGGATTCACTGCTTCGCGATACACAACTCTGGTATGAAGCAGCGTATGGCGCGCAGACCACGGGAATGGCCGCGCTGCGCGTACATCAGGCCAGTGTCGCGGTGGCGCGAGGCAACGTGCTGCTTCAGCGTCAGCTGGTTCAACAAGCACAGGACATTCTCGACTCGGTTGAAACCGTCGCAGCGGAACAGGCGGTCGCCGTCGCCAGCACACTCGTCGAGCTGCAACGCGCTGAAGGCAACGTGGAACGCGCGCAGCACCTCGCATTGTGGGCCCGCGCTCACGCAGTCGCGCAACAGGTCCCGGTTGCCATCATCGTGGCTGAACTCACCGTGGCCAAAGTGGCCATGGCGCGCGGCGACCTCGACCTGGCGTCGTCGGCCATGGCGCGCGGACTGGCAGCGTTCCCCTCGACGGGCGACCTCGATTCGATGCGCCCCGCCTTGCTTCGCACAGCCGTCGCCATCAGCGAAGCGCAAGGCAGTCGCCTGCGAGCCGACAGCCTGCGCGCCATGCTGCCTGCCCCGTCGAATCCGGCGCCTGACTGCACGCCAGGTGGACGCTGGTCTGGTTGCCCGGACCGATGATCTGTTGCTGGTACGCCGGTACTAGGGACGGCGTATCTCCACCGCCTGCCGAATGAACGCCGCCACCGGCGGCCAGAACCGTGTGCCCGGGGCAATCACACCGAAGTGTCCACCCTCCGGTGCGTCGAGCAGCGTGACCCGGTCGCCGGCACGCTGCGCCGCCGCCTGGTAGGCCTTGGCTTCGTCGGCGGTGAGCACCGTGGCACTCACGAGATACTGCGCCGCACCAAACGGCAGACGTGCGAGCGGTGAGCCCTCCGCATAGCGTGAAGAGACTTCGCTCGGCGTTCCTCCCATGAACGGCGCGATTACCGGCCTGCCGCAGATCTCTGCGTCACGACCGACCAGACCAGCCAAATCGCCGGGTCCGTCAATGGCCACTGCCGCACGCACCCGCAACGGATTGGCGCCCCGCACCACACTGCCAACCGGCAGCGTGTGTCGTGCCGCCGCCCACAGCGCGAGATGGGCGCCGGCCGAGTGCCCGATGACCACCACGTGGCTGGTGTCGATGGGATAGCGCGTGGCCAGCGTGCGCGCATGATCCACCGCTGACGCAATATCGAGGTAACTGTTGGGCCAACCGCCACCGGGGTCACCGGCCTGACGGTACTCCACATTCCACGTTGCCATGCCCTCATCGGCCAGCGCACTGGCCACCGCCGCCGTGTTGCGACGTGTCGCGTAGCCGCGCGTCCAGCACCCACCATGTATGACCACCACCAGCGGAAACGGCCCCTGGCCCTTGGGCAAACGCAGCTCACCAACCTGGAGCGAATCCGCGCCATATGACGCGACGAGATCCGGTGCGCGACTTGGCAGGGTATCGACATCACGTGGCCGGAGTCGCTGCGCCATGGCGGACGACGCACTGGTGGCGAAACTCACGAGGGCCACGAAGGCAACGGTTGGCAGAATGGTTCGCATCGGCAGGATCAGAGGGGGCGAAGAGGCCATCAATCATCGCTGCCGCCGCGCGGCTGCGCCAGAGACTGCGCTGTTGCTTGCCTCGCTGCATGCGCCGGAGGCATAGTAGGTCCACAGCCGGCGTCCGCGAGGGCGCAGTCTCCCTGACAATGGAGGAATTCTCATGCAGACCGAGTGGCGGAACGCGTCAATCACCTTTGCGATATTCGCCGCACTACTCGCCGCGCTCGCCGGCGTCGTGACACCCGGTGCGTTGTTGGCGCAATCGCGTGCAGCTCCCGACTGCGCCGGAAAAGTCTACGGTCAGGGCCGCCGTGCCATCTGCCTGCCCCAGGGCGCCGCCTCGTTTGCCGACTCAGTGCTGTCCTTCACGCCGGGTGCCCGTCCGTCGGAAGGTGACTGGGCACAACCGCGCTACGCCCTCGGCGAACCCGATTACACGCGCACCACCGCGCCCGGCTTCCTCTCATTGGGCTGCGATGGCGTGCTCGTGCTGCGTTTCGACGACAATGCACTCGTCGACGTGGACGGGCCCGATCTCTATGTCTTCGAAGTGGGGCCTGCCGTGGAGGCCACCGAGCTGGCCGTCTCGGTGGATGGCCGCAGCTGGCTCGAAGTGGGGCGTGTCGAAGGCGCGCGTGCGGAGCTTGAGCTGACGGGGATCATCGATCCCGACGAGGCGTATCGCTATGTGCGCCTCACCAATCGCAGCCGGACCTGCGGCGGCCGTCATTCGGGTGCGGACATTGACGCCGTGGCCGCCGTGGGCTCGGCGCTGCGTCTCGCCCTCGATGCCGCCGTCCTGTTCGATGTCGCCTCCAGCACGCTCAAGGCCGACGCCAGTGCCGCCATCGCAAACGCGGCCGCGGTCATCCGGGAACGCCGTGCCACTCGCGTTCTCATTGAGGGCCACACGGACAGCGATGGAGACAACGCCGCCAACGACGCCCTGTCGCTGGCGCGTGCCACCGCCGTGCGCGATGCGCTCGTCGCTGCAGGCGTGGATCGCAGCATGATGCGCGTGCGTGGTCACGGCGAACGCCGACCGGTGGCGCCGAACGACACACCGGCCAACAAGGCCCGCAACCGGCGCGTGGATCTGCTGCTGCGCTGAGATTCCGGCATCTCGCTCCCGAATGCGCTAAGTTACAGGGCACCGTTGCAGTTCCCACCTCTGCTCTCGACCCATGTCCACGAGCTTTCTGGCCCAGGTCAACGACGCGTTCGACCGCGCGGCCTCGCATACCAAACACGACCCCACGCTGCTCGCGCAGATCCGCGCCTGCAACGCCGTCTATTTTGTCAGCTTCCCCATCCGCCGCGACAACGGCAGCATCGAAGTCATTCAGGGCTGGCGCGCCGAACACTCGCAGCACAAGTCGCCCACCAAGGGCGGCATCCGCTACGCGCCCAACGTCACGGACGACGAAGTGCAGGCGCTCGCCGCACTCATGACGTACAAGTGCGCCATCGTGGATGTGCCCTTTGGCGGCGCCAAGGGTGGCGTCAAGATCGACCGTCGTCAGTACTCCGAGGCGGAGCTCGAGCGCATCACCCGCCGCTACACCTTCGAGCTGGTGCGCAAGCGTTTCATCGGCCCCGGCATCGACGTGCCGGCCCCCGACTACGGCACCTCGTCCAAGGAAATGGCGTGGATTGCCGACACGTACGCGTCACTCGCCAACGGGGAGCTCGACGCCATTGCCTGTGTGACGGCCAAGCCGCTGGCGCAGGGCGGCATTCGTGGCCGCACTGAAGCCACCGGCCGCGGCGTGTTCTACGGACTGCGGGAAGCCTGCGACGATGGCGAGTCCATGAAGAAGCTGGGCCTCACCCGTGGACTCGAGGGCAAGCGCGTCATCGTGCAGGGCCTTGGCAACGTGGGGTACTGGGCCGCCCGCTTCTTGCACGAAGCGGGCGCGAAGGTGGTGGCGGTGGCCGAGTACAACGGGGCCGTGGCCAACGATCAGGGGCTCGACATCGTGGCGCTCGATGCCTGGCGCAAGGAACACGGCAAGCTGCTGGGCTTCCCCGGCGCCAGGGACATCGTCGATTCCATGTCGGCGCTGGAGCTGCCCTGTGACATTCTCGTGCCCGCGGCGCTCGAGCATCAGCTCACCGGCGAAAACGCGCCGCGCATCCAGGCCAGGATCATCGCCGAAGCCGCCAACGGCCCCACCACGCCAGAGGCCGAAGCCGTGTTTGCCGAGCGCGGCGTGCTCGTGCTGCCCGACGTGTGGCTCAATGCAGGCGGCGTCATCGTGTCCTACTTCGAGTGGCTCAAGAACCTCTCGCACGTGCGTTTCGGTCGCATGCAGAAGCGCCACGAAGAGGAAACCCTGCGCAAGCTGCTTCGCGCCATCGAGGGCAAGACCGGAACCACCTTCACCGAGGCCGAGGCGCTGTCGCTCACCGAGGGCGCGGACGAAGAAGACCTCGTGGCCTCCGGTCTGGCGGAGTCCATGATCGTGGCCTACCGCCAGCTGGTCGAGGTCCACCGTCGCATCGGCAAGCCCGGAGTCACGCTGCGTACGGCGGCCATGGTCAACGCCATCGACAAGGTGGCCCAGAGCTACGTGGACATGGGCATCTTCCCCTGATCTGGCGGACTCGCCGATGTACGATGTCCATCGGCGTGCCCATGACGAGCACTGGCGAATGCGTGCACCGGAAGCGTGTGATCCGGTGCACGCATTCTTCTTTACGCCAGACGATTCCGCAGCTGCTCGACGCGCGAACGGCCAACCGGAACAACGAGGCCATGACGAAGATGCAGGGTGTACCGGCTGCCACTCTGTACGTCGAGACGCTCCGCGTAGTCGAGGTTGGCGAGGTGGGAGCGGTGCACACGATGAAATGTCGTCGGCAGCAGCGACTCGAGCCTGTCCAGTGACTTGTCATGCAGCAGGCGTCGTCCGTCGCGAAGCTGCAGCAGACTGTAGTCGCCATCGGCCGTGATGCAACAGACGTCGGTGACCTCCACGAATTGCACGTCCCCGCCGCGCCACACACCAAGGTGACGCAGCGCGCGTGTGGCGCCCCCGCGGCCTCGGGCGCGATCAAGCGCTTGCGTCAGGCGTTCGCGGGTGAAAGGCTTCGGCACAAAATCCAGCACACCGTGCGCGAAGGCATCGAGCGCTTGTTCAGTGTATGCAGAAACAACGATGGTGTGAAAGGCACAGGCTGCGGCCTGTTGCATCACCGCAAAGCCATTCTTCCCTCGAAGATTGAGATCGAGCACCAGCAGATCGATGGGACGCGTTCGCAGCAACTCCGCCGCGTCTTCGATACAATCTGCCGTGTGAATACGGGCGCCTTTGCCCAGGATCTCGCGACACAGGCGCTCGAGGCGCTGGCGGACCAGCGGCTCGTCTTCAACAATGAGCAGTCGTTCGCTCATGTGCCGCGCAGGTTCGTATCGTACAGGAGCCGCGCGCTGGCATACGGCAACGCGATCGTGGATTGCCACCGCCCGTTGACAGCCCGTTGCTCCAGACGCCACTGCGAGGGAAACGCGGCTTCAAGACTCGCCTCGACAAACTGCGTTCCAGTCCCGCGACGCGGTTCAGCGACCGCGTTGATTCCCACGCCGGATGGAGTCGCCATCGGGGCCCACAAAGTGAGGGTCAGCATGTCATGCGGTGACCGAACGGACAACGTGAAATCCGGACCTTCCTTCGGTGCTTCCACCCCCCCGTGTGTCAGCCCGTTCTCGACGAGCGTGTGCAGAATCCCCGGCGGCAGAGCGACACCATCCAGCAGGTCCTCCCCTTCCACGTCCATGCGCCGCGGCGTCGGCAGCGCCATGGAGACAATCGCCAGATGCGTGTGACACAGATGCAGTTCGCGCTTGGCGGCAATGAGCGACCGCGAACTGGCCTCGGTTACCATGCGAAACTCATCGCCGAGGAGATCCACGAGATGACTGGCCCGCGATGGGTCCACCTCAATGAGCTCCTGCAGCGACGTCAGCGTGTTCATGAGCCAGTGCGGCTGGATGCTTCGACGCAGCAGCGCGCTGGTCAGGCGCACGCGCGCGTTTTCGAGGGCAAGAGCCTTGGCGGCAATCTCCCGCTGCTGCGTTGCATGTCCCAGCAGCACGACAGCCATGATCACTGCCAGGGCGATGCTGTACAAACCGTCGATGTATGCCGACGGATCGAGCGCCGCTGCGACCAGCGCGGTGAAAAGGAGCGCGGCAACGATGTCTGGTGACGCCTGAGACAGAGCATGGGGCGAACGAGTCGCCAGGCGCGTTGCGCGTCCCGTGATGAACAGCGACAGGGCAAGTCCCACCAGATGGAGCACCCACACCGTCGTGTCAAAGTGCATGAATCCCAGCATGAACGGGAGCCCGATGAGCGCCGCAATGCCGATAGACCAGGGTGGCCGCAGGAAACGTCCTTGTGTGGAGAAACGCGAGGCGAAATAGCTGACCATCAGGCCCATCGTGAGGACCGTCAGCACGAGGATGACGGACAGACGGAGTGCGTGCCACGGGTAGGGATAGCCAACGATCGCGCGCCATCCCTCCGCCATGCTGAGGAGCACTCCACTGCCGGCCAGGCTGAGGAGCAGGCCACTGCTGCGGCCTGATGTTCGTGCCCCCGTGGGTATCACCGCCACATAACATGCGCCCGCCAGCACACAGCCCATGGCAATGAGCGGGATCAGCCAGGCGCGATACCCCATCGCCAGCAGCGCGTCGTATGCAGCAACCCGAACGCGCGCATCACTCGAGCGCAGGGGCCTGGTGACCCCGTGACTTGACGCCACGAGCCGCAGTTCGTGCGTGCCGCGCTGGGAAGACCCCGATGGGACCGGGACCACCCAATCCACACGGCCGGGCTTCTCACTCGCGCGATTGAGGCCGGGCTGCCCATTGGGCGGCAGCGCCACACCATCCCATGTGGCGGCGAACGCTGCGCGCAAGGCGATGTGTATGCCAAGTGGCACCACGGCATCGGCGGCGTCAAGGTGAAACAGATACCGCAGCTCGTAGGGCCCGCGCCACGTGGCAAGCACGGCATCATCCAGGGGTCTCCAGACGCTGTCAGCATTGCGCGCATTGCGTTCCGGAGCCAGCAGCCGCATCTCGCGGCGTGCGGCGGGGACACTGGCCGGAGGGGTGGCCAGCCAGTGAGCCATCCACAACAGCCCAGCCAATCCCGAAGCCACCAGTCCGAGACGGACGCGCGAACGAAGCATGCCGCGAATGTAATCGTCCTGCCGTCCGTGCATGAGACGTTCACCGGGCTCGCAGAGCAGTTGGGCGACGCGCGACACGCACCCGGCGCGCGCGGCGCCAGCATGAGAGACACCGCCTTCGACGGAGTCACGCCATGCCCACAAAATTCATCCGCAGCACCGGTCCCGGCGATACGGCCCCGCGCGCCATCGTCAATGGCCTTCTGCTGGCCTTGATCATCCCGGTTGCGCCGATCCTTGCGCAGCCTACCGCGGCCCATCCCGTCCTTGCACTGGAACCGTTCACGCTGGCCACGCGTGCCCACGGCGAAGTGCAGGCAGAGTTGGGCAGTTTCTCCGTTCCGCGTCACCATGACGATCCGACCGGGCCCGCCATGATGCTGCGCTTCGTGCGTCTGAAAGCGACACGCCCGACGACGGCTCCCCCTGTTGTCTATCTGGCTGGTGGACCAGGCGGATCGGGCATTGAGGCAGCGCGCGGCGTACGATGGCCGGTGTTCAACGCGGTACGGCAGCACGCGGATGTGATCCTGCTCGATCAGCGTGGTACCGGACGCTCAGAGCCGCCCCCTCCCTGCCCGAGCCCGCCCCAGCCGATCTGGCCCGTCGATCGTGCCCTCGGGCCTGCGGAGGCCGCGGCCATCATGAAGGCCGAAGCGGCGCGCTGTGTGAACGCATGGCGCAAGCAAGGCGTGGATCTCGCGGCCTACACCACCATTCAGAGCGCACACGACGTGGACCTGTTGCGTCAGGCGCTTGGCGTACCACAGATCAGCCTCTGGGGCATGAGCTATGGCACTCATTTGGCGCTGGCGGTACTGCGTGCGCATCCCGCAACCGTGGCGCGCATGGTGCTCATGGGCACGGAGGGCCCCGATCATACACTCAAGACGCCACTCGAAGCCGATCGACTCATCGATCGCCTGCATCGCTGGGCTGGCCGCGACCAGGCGGCTCAGGTGCACACACAAGACCTGCGGTTTGTGCTGCGCCGTGCGCTGGTACGGTTGGAGAGTGCACCACTTCAGGTGCGTCTTCCCGGTGCCCCAGCGGAGGCAGCACCGATGCAGCTCGGGGCCTTTGACCTGCAACTGGTGGTGGCCGCCATGATCGGGCGCACGCAGACCAGTTCGCTGCTTCCGGTGATGCTGGGTGCACTGCACCGCGGTGACGCCAGCCTGTTTGCACAGTTTGCCTGGCAGGTGCGCAGTCAACTCTCGCGGTTCTCCGCCATGCCGCTGGTCATGGACGTGGCATCCGGCGCCTCACTCGCCCGCCGCGCAGCGGTCCTGCGCGAGCAGGAGCAAAGTGTCCTGGGCGAGGCGCTCAACTTCCCGTGGCTCACACTGGGTGAAGACCTGGGCCTGCCTGACCTCGGGGACGGATTCCGCGCTCCCATCAACAGCGATGTGCCCGCCCTGTTCGTGAGCGGCACAATGGACGGTCGGACACCGCCAGCCAACGCACGTGAGGTCATGCGGGGTTTTCGGAATGCCCGGCATCTGACGCTCGATCAGGCCGGACATGACGACGACTTGTGGATCTCCTCTGCCACGATTGCGCAGCGGGTGTCGCGCTTTTTCGCGGGCGAGTCGGTCCGCGGGGGAACGCTGCGCACCAAGCTGCTGCGCATCCCCACGCGGCCTCAAGGCAGCTGACGCCGGTCCATCTTTCGAGAACCGGCAACTACCAGCTACGCGTTCAACGGCCCGTTGCCTGGCGCCGCGTTCAGATTGTAGCGAATGATGCCCGCGTGCACGCTCGTCGGATCACGCTCGGCGTCATACACATCACCGGCCGGCATGGGCAGTGACGACAACACGTCGCGCAGCTGCGCGTGATCGCTGGCTGAAAGGGTCAGCCCCAACGTGGCCAGTGTGCGCCTGGCGCTCGCCTCACCGCGAAAGCCCACGATCACCGCCCCCACACCGGGCTGATCGAGCACCCAGCGCTGCGCCACGTTGGCGATGCCTACACCATGCCGACCTGCGATGTCGGCCAGCGCATCGAGCACCCGCTGATGGGCAGGCCATCCACCACAGTCGTCGATGATCAGCCGATACTTGACCAGCGAACGATTCTCGAGATCGCCGCGTGGAGCCGCCGCGCCACGCCATGTCTCTCCCAGAAATCCGCCCGCCACCGACCCGTAGCACAGCAGCTGCAGGCCACGATCCACGGCAAGGGGCGCCAGCGCCGCCGCCGGACGCCGGTCGAGCACCGAGTACTGCACCTGCGTCCCCACCAGCGGAATGCCGGCGTCGAGCAGCGCCGCGGTCTGTGCCGTGTTGGTGTTGGTCAGCGCCAGATGACGGATCTTGCCGGCCTGGCGCAGGTCGTTCAGGAACCCTGCCACCTCCAGCATGCCCGGTACCTCGTATCGCCACCAGTGAAACTGCACGAGGTCGAGGGCCTCCGTGCGCAGGCGCGCGAGCGAGCGCTCGATGATGCCCGCGACATAGGCGCGGTCCACCTGACCCAACGCATCACGATCGGGCACGAACTTGGTGTGCACCTGCAGGCGGCGCCCCGGCCGCGCGGCGCGATACTCACCAATGAGTGACTCCACGCCCGTGTAGATGTCGGCGCAATCCAGCGTGTCGCAGCCGTGCTCCGCCAGCATGTCCCAGGTGCGAAAAAGGGCATCGCGGTCCACGGCCTGCTGCGAGTGCCCCTCCGAAAGCTGCCAGGCGCCGGCAATGACCGGTGGCACACCATAGTCCGCTGCGAGAGCACGACGCATGGTCATGCCGACGCGCCGGGCAGCGTTTCGCCGCTCTCCTCGGAGTGCCGCAGGGTGCGCGTCGCGGTGCGGGAAATGCGAAACACCGCGCCGCAGTGCACATCGGGACAGGCAATGTCACTGTCGGTGGTCATCCAGTCGTTCGGATGCGTGGGGCGCTGCTTGGCCGGAAGGAGCGGCAGCAGCGCGGCCATCGCGTAGAGCGGGAAGCCCTGGCCCGGCGGCATGCTGATGGTCCCCGACTTCACCTCGAAGTAGTCCCCGATGCGCTCGCGACACATCATGCGCCCGCGATTGGCCACCACCTCCACGCGGAGGTCGTACAGGGTGAACTCGTCGTTGCTGCTCATGGCGCCCTCGTGCCGGTGTCTGTGGGGTTGCTCCCGGCTATGCTAACGGCTCGCCCCATGGCGCAGCAATGCGGCATGCAGTAATGCGGCATGCAGCAGGGCCGCGCGACAGGTGATAGCTTCGTGCTCCATGCCGGATATCCGTCTGCTGCTCCTGTCTGCCCTCGGTCTGCTCTCAGCCCTCTTCGTGTGGCAGTGGTGGCGTTCCCTCGATCGCCGCAGCCCGGAGCGATTGCGACCAACGCCCCTCCAGCTGCTCATCGGGTTTGTGGTGAGTTTCCTCGACACGCTCGGGATTGGATCCCTCGCCACCACCACCACGCTGTTCAAGGCGCTGCGCATGGTGCCCGACGAGCGACTGCCCGGCACCATGATCGTCGGGCTCACGCTCACTGTGGCGGCGCAGGCGTTCATCTTCATCGCGAGGGTGGACATCGACCCGCTGCTGCTGCTGCTCATGATCGGCACCGCCCTGGTCGGCGGCTGGCTCGGCGCTGGCATCGTCTCCAGACTGCCGCGTCGGCCCATTCAGGTGGGTATGGCCACGGCCCTGCTGGTGGCAGCCCTGTTCATGACGATGTCGCAGCTTGGGCGCATGCCGGTGGGAGGCACGGCGCTCACGCTGGACGGCGGCGCGCTCTGGCTGGCGCTCGCCGTGAACCTCGTGCTCGGCGCACTCATCATGCTTGGCATCGGCAATTACGGTCCCACCTTCGTGCTGCTGGCCGCCCTCGGCATGGACCCGCGCGCCGCCTTTCCGATCATGATGGGCAGCGGCGCCTTCGCTGCGCTCATCGGCAGCATCGCCTTCGTCAAACGTCAGCGGCAGGTGAACCAACCCGCACTCGGTCTGGCGCTCGGCGGGATTCCCGGTGTCGTGGTGGCGGCCCTGCTGGTCACCAACCTGCCCATTGCGGCGCTCCGCTGGCTGGTGATCGGCGTGGTGGTGTATGCCGCGCTCACCATGTTGCGCGACGCCATGCGGACGTCGCGGTCTGGCGAGGAGGTTGGTGCGACCGGCTAGGCCCCGGCGAGCGCCAGCAGCAGCTGCCGCACGGCCGGGTGGCCTGCGAGCCTGGGAGTGAGAACAAGCGCGTATACAGCCAACAGCACGAAGGTCAGGTAGGTGGCGGGGTGGACGCGGCGCATCGTTCTCCAGTCATACACCACGAGCGCGATCAACCAGAGCAGATCCGAGGGGAAGAAGGGCAACTGTGGTGCGACGAGTGCATCCAACACCCGACCCAATGGACGCGTGTTGGTGAAGGCTGGCCCCAGCATCCACGCGAAGGCCCAGTACATCATGCGCTTGTGAACGGCAGGCCTGCGCACGTACCACAGGGCCAGCACAAAGAGCGGCACAAACGGCAGCAACCCGACCAGACTTGCCGCGGCGAATGCCAGCATGTCCTGCGTTCGCTCCGGTGAATCGGCTGCCATCGCGCGCGACGCAATGCGGACATTCACCAGGACGCCGGTCACAAATGCCGCCAAAGCCACGACGACTCCCGCCAAGCCGAGCCGTCGATGCAGCGTGATGCGTTTCGCGCGCACCAGGACCGCCTGCACGAGGAAGAGCAGGAACCACGTCGTCATGACGACGCCGTGCACGATCAGGTGCGGTGGCAGCGGCGCCTCGATATAGAGTGGCCGCAGGAAGAAGCTGCGCCCGAACCCCAGAAACACCACCAGCAGCATCAGGGCCGCCGTGCCGGCAAAGAACCAGCCTCGCGCGCGCGGTACGGCATCGGTGTGTGATGCAACCATCACGAAACATCCTCCGGCTGGATTGCCTGACTGTCCGTAGACGGCTGTCCGCCGGACGTCATGAGCTAGCGCCGGATTCTCGGCTGCGCCAGTCGGCGATTCTCGCGCGCCCGCCAGACGGCGTCGGCCTGTGACCTGCGACACCTGTGATCCGGAGCACGCGATCAGTGAACCGGCGGGAACCGCTCCGGCGTAGCAGGGGCGTACCCAAGCCGAGAGGTGACCGGTGAGCGCCCGAGATCGTGCGGTCATGCTGCCACTGCTGATCATGCCGCTGCTGATGCTGTCGCTGCCGTGCAGCGCGGACATGGTGCTGCAGGCACAGCCCGCGTTGCAGGTGCACGTGAACAGCGGCACCGCCACGGATCAGCGCGGACTCAGGTCCGGCGCAGTGTCCGTGGTCCCGGTGCTTACCCTGCACGAGTCGTCGCGACAGGCGCTGAGCCTCTTTGCGAGCGGCACACAATTCGCCCAATCGGCGCGCGCCTGGACAGGTGGCGGTGTTGCCCGCTGGCGCAGCCCGTCACGCGGCCCGGCCTCACTCAGCTTCATGGCCGACGCGGCATACACGGGTACCACCTTCGAAGCCCGTTTCCTGCAAGCGCAGACCAGCCCCGCGCTCGACTGGCAGCAGGGCCCTCTCACCGTCAGTGCGGGCGTGCGCGGCGCATATGGCCGCACCACGGTGCGCCTTGCTGGTTCGCCACCTCCAGGTGGTGGACTTGGTGACCTGTTGCGCGCATCGCGGCCAACGACAACAGGCACGCAACAGACTGAGTCACGAGCCCTGTGGGGCCCGCATGGACAAGTCAGCGTGGATCTGTTGAACGGCGGCCGCCGGTCGTCGGCCCTTCATTTGGCGCTCGGCTACGGTGCCTGGCAACACAGCAGCGAAACCGTGGAGCCGGCTGCGTCCTCACGGCTCGATGACGTCTCACTCAACGCGGCCTTGGTGTTCGGTGCGCTGCGGCTGCAGGGTGCGGCCGGTCGCCGTTTTCAGGGCGGACAGCGCAGTGACTTCGGCTCGGCGCAGTTGGCCGTGGCCTTGTCGCCGGTCTTCACACTGACGGCCGGTGGCGGCAGCTACCTCGCTGATCCGGTCTCGGGGGCACTCGGTGGACGGTTTCTGACGGCGGGTGTGTCCGTGAAAGTGGGTGGTGCGGCGTCTGGGCGCATGACGACGGCCACGGGTCGCGCAGCGCCGGCCGTACGCGGTGTGTCTCCACCGCCGCCCGGCAGCACACGCCTCGTGTTGCGTGCCCCGCGCGCACAGCGCGTTGCGCTCGCAGGCGACTGGAACGCCTGGCGCCGCCAGCCGGCGCAGCGCGGGCCCGATGGCCTGTGGTACGTCGATGTGCAACTCGCCCCGGGTGAGTATCGCTACGCCTTTCTTGTCGATGACGCGCACTGGCGCGTACCCGATCACGCCGTGACCAGCGACGATGGTTTCGGCGGCACGGTGGCGTGGATCAGCGTTCGCAATTCCGCTCGCTGAATCGCCACCATTCCCCACCCTCTGTACAGGAGGATCCCATGAAGTTCTCCCCGAGCGGCATGCTGCTCACCGCGGCCACCTTGCTGCCGGCCGCGCTGTCGGCACAGACCAGCACCAGCACCAGTGAACAGCGCAGCAGTCAGGTCGGCACGCAGGTCAGCGCACAGGCCAGCGCGTCGGCCAGCGCGTCGGCCAGCGCCGGCATTCCGTCGTCATTCAGCGCCGAGGGTCGTCAGCGCCTCGCGGCGCTGTATTCCGACGCCGAAGCGCGCGGCCTCTCCACCATGTCCATGGCCAATCTCGTGGCTGAAGGCCAGGCCAAGGGTGCCAGCGAGGCGCGCATTGTCGATGCGGCACGCAGCAAGTACACGCAGCTGAGCGTCACGCAGGAGGCCATGCTGCGCGCGGGCCGAACGGCACCGACACCCGAGGAGGTGGATCGCGGCGCCAATCTCATGGCGCGTGGTGCCACGGCGGTGCAGATCGAACAGCTGACACGCAGGGCCCCGGCCGAGCGGTCGTTGACGGTGGCCTTCGAGGTGCTCACCGACCTCGCCGCGAAGGGCATGCCGGTGGATCATGCGCTCACCCAGGTGCAGACGCGTCTCGAGCAGCGTGCTTCCGATGCCGCCCTGCGTGAACTCGGTGTGGGGCTCGGCCTTGGGCTTTCGACGCGCGGACAGGCTGGCGCGGCCGGTTCGTCGGCTCCAGCGACACCGCCCGCCACACCGCCTGCGTCCAACCCATCCGGTCGCGCGGGGGTTGGTGCGACCGTCACGGGCGCTGTGGGTGGCGTGATTCGCAAGCCGTAACAATCACGCGCCATATCGCCCATGAGGCGGACGACGGGTCGCTCAGTTCGCGGCCCGTCGTTTCCGCTCCACCACCTCTTCCCAGTCGGCAAACGGCCCGTCGAAATCCTTGAGATTGGGCCCGTCGAACCACCACACGCGGGTGGCCACCTCGCGCAGGAAGGCACGGTCGTGGCTCACGATCAGCACCGTGCCCTCGTATTCCTCCAACGCGTCCTCGAGCACTTCGATGTTTTCGACATCGAGGTGATTCGTGGGCTCGTCCAGCACCAGCAGGTTGGCGCCCGACAGCGTCATGAGCGCCATGGCCATGCGCGCGCGCTCACCGCCGCTCAGCGTGCGGATTTCGCGGAACACTTCCTCGCCGCTGAAGCCGAAGGCGCCGAGGTGATTCTGCACCGCCCCGCGGCTCCACAGTGGCCGCTGCGCCTGGATGGCGTCGTACATCGACAGATTGAGCGGCAGGTCGCCCAGATCCTGGCGGAAGTACGCGGGCGTGATGGAGCTGCCGATGCGCGCCTGCCCACCGGCCGGCGGCAGGTCACCCATGATGCTGGCAATGAACGACGACTTGCCGGCGCCGTTCGGGCCCACCAGCGCCACGAAGTCATTGCGACGCAGCACCGCCGTGAAGTCCTCCACCAGCACCCGGCCCGGCACTTCCACGCGCAGGTCCTTGATGTCGATGACCTGATCACCGCCACGCTCGGCCACCTTGAACTCGAGCGACATGGCCGCGGGATCACCCGGAGGCGGCGCAAGACGCGGCAGCCGTTCGAGACGCTTGCGCTTGCCCTTGGCCTGAAAGGAGTTCACACCGGCAATGTTGCGACGGATGTACTCCTCCTCCTTCTTCACATACGCGCGCTGCTTTTCGAGCTCGCGCTCACGCGTGAGACGACGTTCGGCGCGCTGCGGCACGAATTGGCTGTAGTTGCCCTTGTACGACTCGCAGGACTTGGCCTCGATGTGCAGGATGTTCGTGCAGATGGCATCGAGAAAGGCACGGTCGTGTGACACCACCAGCACCGTTTCGTCGCACTCCTTGAGCCAGTCCTGCAACCACGCAATCGTCTCGAGATCGAGATGGTTGGTGGGCTCGTCGAGCATCAGCAGATCCGCCGGCGCAATGAGCTGCGCCGCCAGACCCACACGCCCGCGTTCTCCACCGGAGAGCGTGGACACAAGACGGGTCTTCGATTCCTCGGCATCGAAGCCGAGGCCCTGCAGCACGGCGTCCACGCGCGAGTGGTAGATGTAGCCACCCAGATCGGCAAACCGCTCCTGATCCCGCCCGAACTGCTCGAGCATGGCGTCTGTGACCTTGTCCCCGAGTTCGCCCAGCTGCATGGCCTGTTCGGCAATGCGCTGCTCGAGCGCGATGACCTCACGCCAGGCGGCGGCGCCCGCCTCCCACACCGTGGTCGCGCCCTCGAAGGCGCGGTGCTGATCGAGCAGAGCGTGCCGCATGCCCGGCTTGCGCGCCACACTGCCGGTGGTGGGCTGCCGGTCGCCCGTGATGACGCCGAAGATCGATGTCTTGCCCGCTCCGTTGCGCCCGATGATGCCCCAGCGCTCGCCTTCGGCCACGGTGAAGGTGATGTCCTTGAGCAGCTCGGTTGCGCCGAAGGAAATGCCGATGTTGGAACAGGAGATGAGGGTCACGCGCGCACGGAGAATTCGGGGAAAGCCACGGAAACCACAAAGCTAATGCCTCCGTTGCCGGCGCCCCACGAGGCAGAGCCCGAGTGCCGACAGCACCAGCAGCGACGCGCTGGCCGGCTCGGGCACCTGGACCGGCAACTGCGCCACCGCATAACGGGCCATGGCCTGCGAGACTTTCGGATCGCGGTGCACGGTGTCGAACAACAGGTAGGGGCTGTCCAGATATGGGTTGCCCGCCGTGGTGGCGGCAATGGCTGCTTCGAGGCAGGCGGCGTCGGTATTGCAGCTGCCAAAGCTCGTAATCCCCAGCCCTGCCAGATACCCGGGGGCCAGCAGCACCGTTTGATTGAACATGCGGGTGTCGAGTACCGTCAGTGTGATGCCGCTGATGCTCGACAGGCCGCCAAGCAGGGCCGCGTTGTAGGCGAGAAACGGGTCGACGGCGCCACCCAGTGTTTGCACCAGAAAGTTGGTGGCGCCCGCATTGACCAGGCGCTGGATCTGTGACACCGCGGCGCCTGCCACGACGCCGGCCTGCGCGGTGGTGCGGCCGAAGAAGTCGAAATCGTTGGATCCGATGTTGATGACGTACAAGGCATCGGACGGCAGCACACTGCTGTAGTCGGTGAGCGCCGACGTCACCTGCGAGCTGAAATAGAGCGCGGTCTGCGCCCGTAGTGTGCCTGGAGTTGGAGCCGCTTCCCCAGCGAGTGGGCCCACCCAACCGAAGCCATAGGCGTAGTTCTGACCTCCGGCCAGCGAAGGCATGGCGTCGTGGCCGAGCGCCTGGGCCAGATAGTCGGAGAACGCCGGTCCAGACTGCCAGCGCCCGTCGTAGTAGCCCTTGTCTGCGGTCGGCGCTGCGGGGTGGTTCTTCAGATCATCGTCCAACAGCCAATTGCCGGTGTCGAGTGCACTGGTCCCGAAGAAGAACACGTCAGAGTAGAGCGGCTGGGCGAGCACCGGCGCAGCGGGCAATACCAGCGCAACCAGAGCGAACAACAGTCGGCGAAACATGCGGGCCTCGTGCACAGGGGGAGCAGAACGTGAACGGCGCAGGGCCAGGGTCCTGCACGGACGTATGCATTCACGCGAGAAATTCCTGCGTTTCGGCTCATGCGCTGCGCATATCAGGAACCATCACCGCGCCCCGTGATTTTTACCGACGTCACAGACCGTCGTGCGTTCGGGCACGATGACCGACTGCGACCCGCCCCATCCGCTGTGTCATGTCGTCCTCGTCCGCGCGTTTCGCCTCGGCTCCGTCAGCCACACCGTCTGCTCACGCCCTGCCCTTCGCCCGACGGCGGCTGCGGCTTGGCATCACCGGGGTGGGGAGCTCCGTGCTGCTGGCTGCGGCGCTGCTGCTGGCCGTTTGGCAGGCGTGGATCCCGCTGGATGCGAGCTGGCGCATTCAGCCGGGACTCGGCGGCATCGCATTGTCGGTGTTCGCGCTGACGATGGCCGTGTATCTGGTGCATGCGCTGCTGATGCTTCCCGTGGAGCACGCCGGCGGGCGGCGGGCCATTCGGCAGGTGCCGCCACTCGCCCAGTGGTTCGGGGCCTGGCTGCGCGGTGTGCTGGTGCTGGCGCTGCTTGCTTCCGCCGCCATGACCGCGCTGGTCACCGCCGGCATTGTTGGCGGCACGCGCGCCGCGGTCCTCACATCGGCCGGCCTCGCTGCTCTGGTGTTGACCACGCAGGGCCTGCTGGCGCGACTCGTGAGTCGCATGGCACTGCGCGCACTGCCGACGACGCTGCTCAGTGAAGTGCAGGACGCCGGTCTTGCCGCGCAGGATGTGCAAATGGTGGACGTGGACGACGAGGCCTTCGTCGGTGGATGGGTCGGCGCACTGCGTCCGCGTTTGTGGATCCCGGCGCGCTGGACCGGCAGCGACATGCAGACGCAGCGCCGCGTGCAGTGGATTCGCCGCGGCGTGCAACTGAAATCCGGCGCGCGCATGCGCGGCTGGTGGGCGGCGGTGCTGTGGCCGGCGTTGGGTCTGTGGTTGAGTGTGTCGCTGCTGCCCTTTGCCTGGGACGATGCCCGACTATGGCTTGCCCTGCCGGCCATGAGCACGCTGTGGTCCTTCGTGGCCGTGCTGTTGTTGCCCACGCTGTCACGGCCGGCGGTCTATCACGCGGATGCCGAGGCGGCGCGTGTGGTCGGTGTGGAGAACACGGCACATGTCATTTCGCAGCTCGACCAGTGGCAGGACGACGAGCCGGAACGCAGGCCACTGGTGGAGTCGATCTTTCACCCGGTGCCATCTGCCGGCAATCGGGCACGACGTCTTCACGAGGACCTGACAGCAGACAACCGCGGCGGCCATCAGCAGACGCGACTCACCCTGCTGTCGTCGCTGGTGGCAGGCAGTGTGCTGGGCCGCGTGGTGCACTGCAACATCGGGCGGCCCTCGCTCTGGGTGGTGTACCCAGGCGACTGAGTGCGCGCGCGCTCACGCGCGCGCGCTGGCGCTGGCGCTCCGCTGCACGCGCCCGGTCAGAATCGGTAGGCGAGTCCGCCCAGCCACTCGGCCGTCGAACCGGAGAAGTTGCGGCCAATGCCGCGCACGCGAAGCTCCGCGCGCAGCGCGATGCGTGCACCGGCAAGCGGGACACGCACACCACCGGCCCCTGACATGGTGCCCCGGCTTGGCCGGTCGTCGCTGGCCAGCACCCAGCCACCGCCGACACCGAGATAGGGGCGGACCAGTCGACCCGGTGCCTGCAATTGCAGTTGCAGCTCCGGCACGGTGTAGCGCACGCGCGGGTCGGACTGCTCCTCAGGCCGGAAGGTGCTGAGCGCGGCTTCGGCGAGCAGCCAGCGGCGCAGGCGCGTCTCGAAACGGGCGCCCACGATGGCCGTCGTGCCGGTACCCGACAAGTCGAACTGCGAGGCGCCGGCCACGAGACCCACCGCAAAACGGCGGTCTTCAGTGGGCGAGGTGGGCGACTGCGCCGCCATGGGCGTCGCGAGCGACATCATGGTTGCCAGCAGCGCGGCGCCAGAGATAGATCCCGAAGGGACCCATCCCGAACGGATACGTGAGAATGAGTGGGGCACAGTGGAGTCAGTGGGAGAGTGAATGGTCAACCTGTCGCTGGAACAGGGCGCAGCCCTCCGGGGCTGCAGGGGAACCTTGGGACTGCGGGGCCAGCTCACCGACGAATAACGCGCGCCCCGTGGCCCATGGTTGCCGGACGACGCGCCGCGCGCCGGAGCAGCCGCCGAAAGGTAGGGCAGGCCAGGTGATTCGCCGCGCGACAATCTGCAGCATGCCGCAATCCGTCGCGCATGGCCGTCAGCCGGCGAATCTGCAAATCAAAGTCGTCCGCACGCGCACGCAGCAGGGCGCGATCGACGGTCAGCGTACCGTGCGGGCCAAACATGTGCCCGATCTCCTCGAGCGAAAGGCCGACCGATTGCCCCAGCGCAATGAAGGCCAGCTTGTCGAGCACGTCCTCGGTGAATTGCCGGCGCAATCCGCTGCGTGACGCCGAGCGAATGAGTCCCATGGCTTCGTAGTGACGCAGGGCGGAGGCACGAAGGCCCGTGCGCCGAGCCACTTCCCCGATGTCCATCATGACCCTTGACCTCAAGTTGACTTGAAGTCGTATGCTGCCTCCGTCCGCCGTTTCCCGCAACCTGGAGGCCATGTGTCCCTTGCCGTACGCACCGCGCTCATCGGCGTGCTCGCCACCCTGCTCATGGACCTGTGGGGTGTCCTGCGTGAGCCCCTGTTCGGGTTTCCGCGTGCCAACTACCGCCTCATCGGGCGCTGGTTCGCCCATATGCCGCGCGGTCGCTTTCGCCACGCATCCATCGCCGCGTCACCTTCGCGTCCCGGTGAGCACACCATCGGCTGGCTCGCGCACTACAGCATCGGGATCCTGTTTGCCGCGCTGCTCGTGTGGTGCGGCGGCGCGGCCTGGCTGCGGCGCCCCACGCCTGGACTGGCCATGAGTATCGGTCTCGCCACACTGGCCGCGCCCCTGTTGCTCATGCAGCCCGCCATGGGCGCGGGGATTGCCGCGTCACGCACGGCGAAGCCATGGGCCGCGCGCACACAAAGTGCCATCACGCACGCGATCTACGGGCTCGGGCTGTACCTCGCCGCGTGGACTCTGTCCCGATTGGCACCCTTGGCCGGCTGATGCGGCCGCAGCTCAACCCGTTCACCTGTTTCCACCCGTTCCGGAGACCCATATGCGCATCCCCGCTCGCTACGCCCCCCTGCTCTTCAGTGCGCTGCTTTCGTCCATCATGGTGGCCATCGTGTCCGCCTTCGTCCTCTTCGTCAATCAGGGCTTCAGCGCCGCCTTCCCGTCGCGTTGGCTGACCAGCTGCCTCACCACCTGGCCCGTCGCGTTTCCCACGGTGGCCGTGGTCGCCCCGCTCGTGCGCAAGCTGGTGGCACGCGTCACCGCGTGACTCGCGATCGTTGAACCAAGGCCTCCGCCGCACGGGCGGTGACCGCGCGAATCATTGTGGGCTCCATGAACAGCTGGTGCGCATTCGCGCGCAACGCCGAAAGGCCATGCACCAGCGCCCACAGGGTGGCCACATCCACCGGATCCTCATCCCCCGTGACCTCGCGGATGCCGGCGCGCAGGAACTCGAGTGTGCGCGCTGCAACGGGCTGGGTCTCTGGCCGTGCGGTCGCATCAACCGGCTGAAACATCAGCGCGAAAAGACCGGGATGCGCATCTGCGAAGGCCACATAGGTCTGACCCATGGCGGCAACCCGCTCCGCCGCCGTGGCACCTCGGGCCTGCTGCAGCGCCTCGGCGAGACGCGCGAAGCCCTCGGCGCTCAGCGCATCCAGCAGCGCATCGCGATCGGCGAAGTGCCGGTACGGTGCGTTGTGCGATACGCCGAGCTGCCGCGCGAGGTCTCGCAGGCTCAACGACGCCGGACCGTTGCGCTCCAGCGCGTCACGCGCTGCCGACAGCAGCGCCTGGCGCAAGTCGCCGTGATGATAGGGAGCCGTATGGTCGCTCACCCTGCAAAGCTGCCATGGGGTGTTGACACCGTCAACATATCGGCGTTATGTTGTCAGTGCCAACATTCTCCAGAACCCCCGTAGCGGCCCCTTTCTGCCATGCCCGCATTCGGTATTTGCCGCACGCACTTCAATTGTCCGTTTCGGCAGTCGTTCGCCGCGCTCCTCCTCGCCGTCGCTCTGGGGCTGTCCAGCGATCGCGCAGCCGCGCAGGTGCCCGCGCCTGCTCCTGCTCCTGCTCCTGCTCCCGTTCCCGGCAGCCTTACCGTGGTGGTCGAGGGCGCGCGAAACAGCCGCGGACAACTGCGTGTCTCGCTGTTCGATCGCGCCGAGGGCTTCCCCAGCGACCAGTCGCAGGCTCTGCGGACCACGCGCGTGCCGATGAAGGCCACCGGTGACAGTGTGCGCTTCACCGGACTCGCCGCCGGCCGCTATGCCGTGGCCGTGCATCATGACGAGAACGGCAACGAGAAGCTCGACACGCGCCTTGGCCTGCCACAGGAGGGCTGGGCCGCCACCAACGACCCGCGCCCACGCCTGCGTGCACCGCGATTCCATGAGGCGGAGATTGTCCACAGCGGTGACACGCGCGTCGTCGTACGCCTCACCTACTGAACCGGAGCGCGGAACATGTTGCGACTCGTGCTGGCCGTCCTGCACCTGCTGGCGCTGGGCATTGGTCTGGGCGCCATCTACGCGCGCGCGCGCCATCTCATGACGCTGTCAACACGGGAGCCGGCGCCGGAGCGCACGCAGGAGCGTGCGCAGGAGCGTGCGCAGGAGCACGGACTCGCGCGCGTGTTTCAGGCCGACAACTGGTGGGCGGTCGCGGCCGTGCTCTGGGTGAGCACCGGACTGTGGCGCGCTTTCGGCGGTACCGAAAAGGCCTCGGCCTACTATTGGGCGCAGCCGGTGTTCTGGAGCAAGATGGGCCTGCTCGGCCTGATCCTGCTGCTCGAGCTCTGGCCCATGATCACCCTCATTCGCTGGCGCGTGGCACAGGCGCGCGGACGCCTGCCGGCACTTTCGCAGTTGGCAGGCGCCGCACGAACCATGGCGCGCATCAGCATGCTGCAGCTCGCACTGACCGTGGCCATGGTGGTGGCAGCCAGCATGCTGGCGCGGGGCTACGGCATCCGCTGAGGCAGAGACTCGCAGGCACCCGCGCGTTGATGCGACACGGCGGAACTCACCGCGGTCGCTGCTCCGCCAGCCACGCCATACCGCGCAGCACGCCGCGCCGCACCATGAGCGTGTGCCCCTCAGCGGCCAGCTCTTCGTAGCGACCCGTCGGCGTGCCCTCGGCGGCCGCACGAACCCGTGCAGCCGGAATGATGGGATCAAGCGCGGCGCCGATGAACAGCATGGGCGGCGCGCCAGGTACGGAAACGGGCGCGCCACCGGCCAGACACACCACGGCGGCAATCTGCGCGGGTCGCGCTCGCGCCAGACTGGCCGCCGCGCCCGCCCCCATCGAGTGTCCCATCACAAACACGCGCGAGCTGTCCATGCGGAACTCCCGCCGCAACAGCGCCAGCAGGGAATCGAGGGGCTCCGCCGATTGCACAAACGGCGTCGTGGTGGGCGACACCAGCACCAACCCCTGCTCGGCGGCGAGACGCGCGGCAATGCCCTGCCCGTACGCGTCCACGAACATGTTTTCATCGCCGCCAGCACCATGCAGAGCGAGCAGCACGCCGACAGGACGTTTCGATGCCACAAGGGCAGGTGGTGCCACGATACGCATGGGAATGATCACGTCGTCGCGCACGCGCAGGGTGCGGCGCGAGTCGCCGGGAAACTGCGACAGGGCCGGCACCGCGGTAACGGGCGGCGAGGGCACACCACTGGCGGCAGCCAGCCGTTGCACCGACGAATCGATTGCCGCCACCGCCGCTGCAAAGCGCCCACCGAAGAAACTGAGTGTGGCGCGGTCGAAGGTCCGATTCACCTGCATGCGCGTGGAGTCGCTGATTCGGCCCATCGAATCGGCGATGGCATAGGCGCGATCCATACGCAGATACGCGCTGGCGAGATTATCACGAGTGGTGCCTGGCGCGGCCGATTGCGCCTTGAGCGGCACGAATCCGCTCACGACGATGGGAATGAACAACAGCACAAAGCGAACAGCGAGACGTGCAGCCATTCTCTGTTTCTCCGGGTTGACGGCGGACTCGACGGAACCGTCGGGGACAAAGCGGGTATGCAGGAAAGTTACTCCCGCCCATGCGCTTCCTGTGCGCGACCAGTCGCTCCGCGACGATATTCTCACCGGAGAGCCCATGTCTGATTGTGTCGCGCACTCGGTCTCTGGCCAGACGGGTACCATCACCGCCGTGCGCGGCAGCGTGGTCGATGTCCGGTTCAATGGGCCCCTACCTGCCATCCATTCGCTCTTGCGCGCCGGCAGCGCGGAGTCGGTGGCAATCGAAGTGCTGGCACAGATCGACCCGCACCATGTTCGCGGGGTGGCGCTCACGGCGACCCAGGGCCTCGTGCGCGGCGGGGCGGTGCGCGACACGGGCGGCCCGCTGCAGGTGCCCGTGGGACCTGACGTGCTGGGCCGAATGTTCAATGTGTTTGGTGAGCCCATTGACGGAGGCCCGTCGCTGACCACCGACCAGCGTCAGGGTGTGCACCAGCCCCCCCCGTCACTCGAGCGCCGGGCGGTCCGCAGCGAAGTCTTCGAGACGGGCATCAAGATCATCGATGTGCTGTTGCCGCTCGAGCGTGGCGGCAAGGCCGGCCTGTTTGGTGGCGCCGGCGTGGGCAAGACGGTGCTACTCACCGAGCTCATTCAGAACATGATCGGCCAGCACGAAGGCATCAGCGTGTTCTGCGGCATCGGCGAACGCTGCCGCGAAGGGGAAGAGCTGTGGCGGGAGATGGGAGACGCGGGCGTCCGCGACAACATGGTGTTGGTCTTCGGTCAGATGAACGAACCGCCCGGGTGCCGGGTGCGTGTCGGGCACACGGCGCTCACCATGGCCGAGCACTTCCGCGATGAGCGACACACCGATGTGCTGTTGCTGGTCGACAACGTGTTCCGCTTCATCCAGGCAGGCGCCGAAGTCTCCGGCCTCATGGGGCAGATGCCGTCACGCCTCGGCTATCAGCCCACGCTGGCCACGGAACTGGCCAGACTGCAGGAACGCATCGCCAACACGGACACGGGTGCCATCACGGCCATCCAGGCCGTCTATGTGCCAGCCGATGACTTCACCGATCCCGCCGCCGTACACACGTTCGCGCACCTGTCGGCCTCCATGGTGCTTTCGCGCAAACGGGCGGCCGAGGGGCTGTATCCGGCTGTCGACCCGTTGCAGTCAAGTTCGAGGATGGCCACGCCAGGTATCGTGGGCGAGCGACACTATCGCATCGCGCGCGACGTGCGTCGCACGCTGGCGCAGTATGCGGAGCTTCGGGACATCATCGCCATGCTCGGTCTCGAGCAGCTCTCCAGGGAAGATCGTGCACTGGTCGGTCGCGCGCGACGTCTTGAACGCTTCCTCACTCAGCCCTTCGCCACCACCGAACGCTTCTCGGGCGTACCCGGTCGTGTGGTAAGCCGGGAGGACGCGCTCGATGGCTGCGAGCGCATTCTGCAGGACGAGTTCAGCGATGTCCCCGAGCGTTCGTTGTACATGATCGGGAGCATTGACGAGGTGAAGCGACACCCGACGGTTCACACGGTCGCCGCGGACATCGCGGAGCAGTCGGTCAATGCCTGATGATCCGGCCATGACGGTCCGCATCCTGCTGCCACACCGTGAGCTCCCACCGCATCACGACGTTCTGCGTCTGGTGGCAGAAACGGCTTATGGAAGTTTTGGCATGAGGCCTCGACGGCTCGATTGCACGCTGTTGCTCACTCCAGGCATCTTCACCCTGCAATCACGCGGTGCGGCGGAGCGTTTCGTGGCCGTGGACGAAGGCGTGCTGGTAAAAGCCGGCCTCACCGTCACCATTGCCGTGCGGCGCGCGCGCGAGGGCGATGACCTCGAGTCGCTGCGGACGACGGTCACTGACGAGTTTCTCGCGGAGGCTACGGACGCACATGAGCTGCGCGCAGCGCTCAGCAAGCTCGAAACGGGATTTCTGACACGCCTGGCCGAGCTCACCCATGACTGACCCCCGTCGCCCGATGGACTTTGCGCGCGCGGTCGACGCCGCTGCGGGCAGAAAGCTTCATGCACGCCGTCGGCAACAGCGCTCCGTGCTGTCTGGTCTTGGCGTGGCGGGGCTGGTCGGGTGGTCTGTCGTCATTCCCACCGTGCTCGGCGCGGGGTTGGGTCGCTGGCTCGACCAGCGCAACCCCGGAGGGCGCTCGTTTACGCTGGCCCTGCTGGTTGCAGGACTCTGCCTCGGCTGCATGAATGCCTGGCACTGGATTGCTCGTGAGGCGGCCCAGACGGCATTGGATGAGGACTCCGCAACGGACGCGATACACGACGAACACAAGGCGGTGCCCCGTGATCGCTGATGCTGTCATGTCGGACATTGCCGTGACCTCGCCGTTGTTCAGCATGGCCCAGGGTGTGGTGGCCGGCCTGATCCTCGGTGGCCTGTTCTTTGGTGGACTCTGGCTGACGGTCCAGCGCGTGACACAACTGGAGCGGCCGGCGGGATGGTTTGCGCTGAGTGCGTTGCTGCGACTGGGTCTCCTGTGTGCCGGCTTGTGGTTCATCGGCCACGCGGCCCCACTTCGTCTGGTCGGGGCACTCGTCGGATTTATCGCCGCGCGTGTGCTCAGCCTGCGCTACCTTGGCGCAGCGCGCGCCCCGTCGTCTGACCCGTACGTGGGAGAGGGCCATGGATCTCAGTCCTGACCAATACATCCTCTGGTCCATTGGGCGCTGGCCGATCAACCTCACAGTCGTCATGACGTGGCTGATCATGGGTGTGATGACGATTGGATCCATGCTCATCACGCGCCGTCTGCAAACCGACGTGCACATTCCGCGCTGGCAGGGTTTGCTCGAAGTCGTGGTCACCACCATCGAAAGCCAGACGCGCGACGTGGGTCTCGAACCGGCACGCCGATACCTCCCCTTCCTCGGGACTCTGTTCCTGTTCATCGCAGTGTCGGCCCTGCTTACCGTGTTCCCGGGCTTCGTGGCGCCGACGGGTTCGTTATCCACCACGACGGCGCTGGCGTTGCTGGTGTTCGTGGCGGTGCCCACCTCGGGGATCATGTCCCGCGGGTTCCGCAACTATCTCGCCGGATATCTCGAGCCATCGCCATTGTTGCTCCCGTTCAATGTCATCGGCGAACTGTCACGCACGCTGGCACTCGCCATCAGGCTGTTCGGCAACATGATGAGTGGCGCCATGATCATGGCCATCGTACTCACCATTGCCCCGCTGGTATTTCCGGCCATTCTCACCCTGTTCGGCCTGCTCACCGGCATGGTCCAGGCCTACATCTTCGCCATTCTGGCTGCCGTGTTCATGGCGGCGGCCACGCGCGCGCAGGCCGAGGCGGCCGGTGCGTCCTCTGCTCGGCCACCGGCCGATCGTGTTTCCGAACCCTCCCACCTCGGATCTGCTCATGAGTGACCTCACGGTGATTGGCATGGTGTCGATCGTTCTGGCCGGACTGACGACGGCCATCGGAACCCTGGCGCCCGCTATCGGTCAGGGACGCGCGGTGGCCGCCGCCCTGACGGCGCTGGCCCAACAACCCGACGCGGCTCCGACCATTACCCGGACGCTGTTTGTCGGACTGGCCATGGTGGAGTCCACCGCGATCTACTGCTTCGTCATTTCGATGATCCTGCTCTTCGCGAATCCGTACTGGAACTTCGTGGTCGAACGCCTCGCGCGCGGCTGACGGGACATCGCGGATGCTCATCGACTGGTTCACCGTGGTCGCGCAGGCGATCAACTTCGTCATTCTGGTGGCGCTCATGCGGCGGTTTCTGTACCGTCCCATTCTCGACGCCATCGACGCCCGCGAACAACGCGTCACGGCAGAGCTGGCGGCTGCGCAGTTGGCACAGCAAACCGCACGAGAAGCGCAGATTGCGCTCGATACGGAGCGGGAAACCATGGCGCGCCAGCAACGGGCGCTGTGGGAGGACGTCCGGCGCGACGCTGCGAGCGAGCGGGAACGGCTGCTGACGGATGCGCGCAATGAGGCGGCCGGCGAGCGAGCGACGCAACGCGCGGCGCTGCACCGGGCCTTGGTCGAGCAGCGGGCGGTGCTGGCTCGTCACGCACAGGCGCAGGTCTTCGACCTCGCCCGGAAAGTGGTGGGCGATCTGGCGGGAGCGACACTCGAGTCCCTGCTGGTGACACGCTTCATCGAACGACTCGCCGAACTCCCCGAAGCGGACCGCGAACGGCTCGCCAACGTCTCGCCTGCCGATGCCGATTTCGGTGTCACGGTGCACAGTGCCTTCCCCCTCACCGGGGAACAGGAGGAGGCGTTGCGACTCGCACTGAGTCACCTCGTCGGGGACACTATGCCGGTGTCCACAGCGGTGAACCCGGCCCTGCTCGGCGGCTTGGAGATCACGGTGGGCGGACATCGTGTCAGTTGGAGTGCATCGGACTACCTCCAGCAAATCGAGCGCGCCACCGAACAGTTGGCGACGGCGGTGGCATGAGCACGTCGGCGCACCGTCCGGACGTTCCAGATGTCTTGCACAGCGTGCTCGACACGGTTGCCGGTGATATCGCCACCGCAAGGGAGACGACCCGTCCGACGCTCACCCTTCAGGACATCGGGACAGTGGAGAGCGTCGGAGCCGGCATCGCCCAGATTCGTGGCCTGCCCGGGGTGGGGGCCGAGGAGCTGCTGCGGTTTCCCGGTGGTCAGTTGGGCATGGCTTTCAATCTCGATCCGGACGGTGTTGGCGCGGTGCTCTTCGGCGAGGAGTCAACGGTGTGTGCCGGGGATCGGGTGGAACGCACAGGCCGGGTCATGGACATCGGGGTCGGAGCAGGACTGCTCGGGCGTGTCATCGATCCACTGGGTCGACCGCTCGACGGAGGAGGGGTGGTACCCACCACGACACGCCGGACCGTCGAACGTCCCGCACCGGCCATTGTCGATCGTGCACCGGTCACCGTTCCCCTGCAAACCGGCATCAAGGTGGTGGACGCACTGATACCGGTTGGGCGCGGCCAGCGCGAGCTCATTCTTGGTGATCGCCAGACCGGCAAGACCGCCATTGCGATCGACGCAATCATCAATCAGCGGGACACGGGAGTCATCTGCGTCTACTGCGCCATCGGTCAACGTGCCGCCGGCGTGGCCAAGGTGGTCGGCGTGTTGCGTGATCATGATGCCATGGCCCATACCGTGGTTGTGGTCACTGAAGGAAACGAACCGCCTGGACTGGCTTTCATCGCACCCTTTGCTGCCACCAGCATTGCAGAGGACTTCATGGAAGCGGGCCGGGATGTCCTGATCGTGTATGATGACCTCACGCAGCACGCGCGGGCCTACCGTGAGCTCTCGCTGCTGCTGCGCCGTCCCCCAGGCCGCGAAGCCTTTCCCGGTGACATCTTCTACCTGCATGCCCGTCTCCTGGAACGGTCAACACGATTGCGCGAGTCGTTGGGCGGTGGGTCACTGACGGCACTGCCCATCGTGGAGACCGAAGCGCAGAATCTGTCGGCCTACATTCCCACCAATCTGATTTCCATCACCGATGGTCAGATCTATCTGTCGCCGACCTTGTTCGAACTGGGCGTGCTACCCGCGGTGGATGTGGGCCGGTCGGTATCGCGCGTGGGCGGCGCCGCTCAGCATCCGGCGTATCGTGCGGCCACCGGCGATCTGAAGCTGGCGTTTGCGCAGTTCGAGGAGCTGGAGACCTTTGCGCGCTTTGGAGCGCGACTCGACGATGACGCACAGGCCGTTCTTGAGCATGGCCGGCGCATCCGCGCCAGTCTCCAGCAACACGAGGCTGAACCGATACCGTTGGCGGAGCAGCTGCTGGTGCTGCTGGCTCTGACTGCGCGCCTGTTCGATGTGGTGCCGCTTGAGCAAATGCCGGACGCGGAACAAAGAGTTCGCGCGTCGCTGGCGGCCTTGCCACCAGCACAGCGTGCCGCACTCGAAGCCGGCGAGCGATTGAGCGATGAGGCGCGTGAGACCATCCTGCAGGTACTGAAGGCAGCGCTGTCCACGCCGGATGCGCGGGACAACCGGCCAGCAGCCCTCACCGCAGACGCCGCGCCCCGATGAGCGAGACGGTCGCAGGGCTGCGTCGCCTCATCGAGCGGGCGAACGACCTGCAAGGCGTGGTGCGGACCATGAAGGCGGTTGCCGGCGCCTCGATCGTGGAGTTTGAGCGGGCCACCCGCGCGGTGGCCCACTATGCCGAAACCGTGGAGCGCGGACTTGGCGCGGCGCTGCGTGCGAATAGGCAGGCCTGCCTTGATCTCGCACGGCGCGACCAGGCGGCGCCGTCCCGCAACACCACTGGACTCGTGGTATTCGGTTCGGATCAGGGACTCGTTGGCGCCTTCAACGATGTGGTGGCAGAGCACGTGCTCACCAATCACTCCGCCGTGTCGGCAGCAAGTGCCGTCTGGGTGGTTGGAGAACGCATCAACGATCGCCTGAGCGATGCCGGCCTCAAAGCAGATGCCGTATTCGGAGTCCCCCCGTCCGTACAAGCCATCACGTCGCTCGTGACACAGATTCTGGTGGCCAGTGAGGAGGCGCGAGCTGCGGGCCGCTTCACCTCCCTGCACCTGTATTGGTGTCGCCCAACCACGGCCGCCACGTACGAGGTCACTCATACCCGCCTGCTGCCGCTCGATGCGCTCTGGGTGGAGCAGGTGGCGGCCACGCGGTGGCCCACCAGCAATCTGCCGGAAACGCCGGGACCGCAGCAGCAGGTTCTGCGGGGCCTCATCCGTGAACACCTGTTCGCGTCCATGTTTCGGGCTGCTGCAGAATCGTTGGCGGCCGAACACGCCAGTCGCCTCTCGGCCATGCAGCGTGCGGACCGCAACATCGAGGATCTGCTGACCGAGTTCACCGCCGCCTACCATCGTGTACGCCAAGACAGCATCGATGCAGAACTCTTCGACGTCGTAGCGGGGTTCGAGGCGACACGCGGTCGCCGCCCGCGCTGACTGATGATGACACGCCCCCGGCCTCGAGCCGGCCGGGGGTGTCAACCGGGGGCGTCATCGACGGGGGACCGGGGCGGGGACCACATGCGCCGGCCCGCTGCCCTGTGTAAACCCGGTCAGGTTGGCCATGGTGGTGTCGGCAATATTGCGAAGGGCGTCGACGGTGAAAAACCCCTGATGTCCGGTGACGAGGACGTTCGGAAATGTCACCAGCCGAGCGAAGACATCGTCATCAATGCCATGCGCAGACAGGTCGTGAAAGAAAAGGGCCTCTTCCTCCTCGTAAACATCAAGACCGAGCGCGCCGAGGTGGCGGCGCTTGAGTGCTGCGATCACGGCGCGCGTATCGACCAGGCCACCGCGGCTGGTATTGATCAGCATGGCCCCGGGCTTCATCAACGCCAGCGTTTCGGCACGGATCAGGTGCCGCGTATCCGGCGTCAACGGCGCGTGCAGCGCCACGATGTCGGCCGCGGACAGCAGCGTGTGCAGATCTGCATACTGCGCGCCAAGGGCACGGACCGCGTCACTCGGTGACGGATCACAGGCGATCAGCTGACAGCCGAATCCCGCCATGATGCGCGCAAAGGCCTCACCGATCCGCCCGGTGCCGACGATGCCGACCGTTCGTCCGTGCAGGTCAAAACCCAGCAGGCCATCGAGTGAGAAGTTGCCTTCGCGCACTCGAGCAAAGGCCCGATGGATCTTGCGATTGAGCGAAAGGATGAGCGCCACCGCCAGCTCGGCTACAGCGTACGGTGAGTACGCCGGAACGCGCGCAACGGTGATCCCCAGACGCGCGGCGGCATCGAGATCCACATGGTTGAAGCCCGCTGACCGCAGCGCAAGCAGCCGCGTTCCTCCAGCCGCCAGGATCGCGAGCGCGTCGGCATCCAGCTGATCGTTCACGAACACGCACACCGCGTCGTACCCGGCAGCAAGCGCCGCCGTCGCGGCCGTCAGGCGCGCCTCGAAGAAGTTGAGGTGGTGCCCGTGCGCGGCGTTCGCCTCGGTCAGAGACTGGCGATCGTAGGGTTTGGTGCTGAAGACCGCAACTCGCATACGAACCCCCTCGCGCTCGCTTACACCGACAACAGGCGTTTGGCGACGCGTTCCATGGTCAGGCCTTGTACGAGGATGGAGAAGCAGACCACCACATAGGTGACGGCCAGCAGCGTCGTGCGCACCGGTCCAACGGGGAGCGCCAGCGCGAGCGCAATGGAGATACCTCCCCGTACTCCAGCCCAGGTGAGCAAGCGCAACGAGCCGCTCGGCAGGTCGTAGCGCCGACGCAGTGGCCCGAGCGGCAGCGCGATGGATGCGAAGCGCGCCAGGAGCGTCAGCGGGATCATGACCACGCCCAACCACAGAGCCGGCGCCTGAAAATCGAGCACGAGAATCTCCACGCCGATCAGCACGAAGAGTGCCGCGTTGAGAAACTCGTCCACCAGTTCCCAGAACTCATCGAGACGCTGCTGCGTGACCGGTGACAGAGCCACGGCACGGCCACTCTGCCCAATGATCAGTCCCAGGACCACCATGCCCAGTACGCCGGACACGTGCAGGTGGCGCGACAGCGAGAAGCCGGCTGACACCAAGGCCAGTGTGACGAGGATCTCGACCTGATAGTTGTCCACGGCTCGGAGCAGGCGCACGGCAACCCAGCCCAGCGCGAGGCCAAACACGATCCCGCCCCCCACTTCGATCGCGAGCAGTTTCACGATATCGCCAACGGCCGGCGCACTGCCGCTCACCAGAACACCGAGCAGCGCGAGGAACAGCACCACGGCCACACCGTCGTTGAACAGCGACTCGCCAGTGATGGTGACCTGCAATCGCGGTGGGACGCCGGCCTTCTTGAGCAGCGCACCCACGGCAATCGGATCGGTTGGCGCGATGAGTACCCCAAACGCCAGCGTCCAGAGCACCGGAATGCTGAAGCCGAACAGCGGCGCCAGACTCCAGAGGCCAAGAGCGATGGCCGCTGCGGCCAGCACCGTGCCCACCGTGGCCAGCAGCAGCACCGGCCCGCGCTGTGCGCGCAGCACCGTCCAGTCCACATGCAGGGCACCGGCAAAAAGCAGTGGCCCCAGCATGCCCTCCAGCAGGGTTTCGCGGAAGTCGATCTCCTGCAGCACGCGGATGACCGGCGACAGATCCACCAGCCCCAGCGCAGCGGCCAGCTTGGTGCCCAGGGCGCTCAGCAGCGCCGTGAGCAGCAGACCGATGGCGGAGGGCAGCCGGACCCAGCGCACGTTGATGTACGCGAAGGTCGCAGTCAGGGCGAGTACTGCGGCAAGAAGATCAATCATGGTGGGACGGGCGGAGGATGAACAAGACCAACACCCCGTTCACGTCTCCTCGTTCCCCGCGCCGAACGCCACCACCTGCCCACTCTCGTCCACCAGCTCGAATGCGTCACCCTGCATGACCACGCGCAGCGTCTGATCGAGAAAGGCGGGACTCGCGAACGACATCGAGAAGCGCACCAGCGGCCGGCCGTGCAGCGCCAGCTGCCGGATCATGGCGTTGCGCAGTCCGAGACCCTGGAGAAACGGACGCTTCACGCCAAACAGCTTCGCGGCCCAGGCCGTGGTATGGACCGGATTGAAGTCGCCCGATACCTGACCGAAGCGCTTGCCCATGTCGGATGGAATCCGGATGGCCCCCACCACGCTGCCCGATTGCGTGGCATCGAGCTGCGGGTCCTTGCGCCGCAGCTCCGCCAGGGTGCGCAGCAGCGCACGCCCCGACTCGAGGCGTTCGAGATCGCCGTCCGGCACATTGCGAATGATGAAGCGATCGTTGACGGTGCCGAGCAGATGACCGCCATCGGCCCGCGCACGGTGGATGGCGATGCGCAACGCGACCATGGCCTTGCCATCGCCGAGCCGCCACGCCCCGCGCAACGAGGCGTGCAGCTCCTGATGGTCGGTGTTCACCCACTCGGGGACACTGGCCCAGTGCTTGGTCTCGTGCTGCACATGCAGCAGGTGGCGGAAGTTGATGCCGAGATCGGCAATCAGCCGCGTGTACAGCAGTGTCCCCACACTCTGGTTGTACAGGTACGGCACCGGCACATCCGGATCACTGAGGTCTCCCGTGTCATTGAACAGGCGCTGCCATTTGCTCCGCAGCGCCGGCGTGATGGTGACCGGCGCGCCGTACAGGCCCACGGCATCGGTGCGCAGTCCGTGCGTACTGCGCAGATTGCGCAGGGTGGATGTCCAATAGGCCCAGCGATACCGCAGTCCCTGCGTGACACCCGGCATCGGCAGCATGAGCGAGTCGGGCACCCGCTGCACCATGACGCCGATGCCCGAGGTGAACGTGGACAGGCGCTGACCCTTCAGGCGCTCGACGTGCGAGGCCGACGCACTGCGGTCGGCGTGGGGAGTCTGCTCACTCATACGGAAGGATTCGAAGCGGAGTCATCGCGACACCTGGGAACCTGTTGTCAGCGTCGCGAGAAGATAGCACCATGCGGGGCCGCGCGCCCTGCATGACCATCGGGCCATGTCGCGCGATCAAAGCGAATGCCCGGCGCCCCGTCTGCCCGCTCACGGAATCGATTGTCCCAGGTGAGCGCACCCGTCGCCGTGTCGAAGCGCGCCAAGCGCACACCGGGTTGTGGCCCCTCAGCGGTCATCACCAAACGATCGCTGCCCGGATCACGCGCAATCCAGTGCGGCTCGAAGCTGCTGTCGGCCGCGAGTACACTGCGTCGACGAGGCCGCCGCGGGTCGGAAACCTCGTACACGTGATACTCCCGTGTGCTGGCCACCGGCACAATCCACCAGCGACCGACGAGCAGCGGGACCGCACAACCGATGTGCTGCGGGTGCGAGAGCGACAGCACGGGCTCCACCGAGGGTGTGGAGCCATCGAGCCCCGACAGCAGATAGAACCCGCAGTAGTAGGTGTTGAGCAGCGCGTGCCGCCCGTCTGGCAGGAAGCGCACCTCGAACGGATAGCGTGACGTCGAACCACCCACGCTCTTCGGCAGGGCCATTGTCCGGAGCAGCGTGAGATCCGACAGGCGCCAGAGCTGCACCACGTCGGCGCTGGTGGTGTCCGTCGGGTCCATGGCCACACTTGTCGTCAGCACCAGATCAGTGGCCGGGCTCACGTCCAGCGAGTACGTGCGCAGCGCCTGTCCCGCAAACGCGGAATCCGCAGCGCTGCGGAACTGGATGAGTTTCCCATCACGCGTGAAACGGGCCAGCGCCCCCGGATCGCCCTTCATGCGCCCATCACCAAACTGATACGTGCCCAGCAGATCACCATTGGGCAGTCGCGCGAAGCTGTGCGGATAGCGGTGCCCGGGCACCGGATCGATGCGACCGGCGAGCACCGGTGCTGTCGGCTGGCGCACATCGATGAGATAGGTCGCTTCTGCCAGATAGGCATTGGCCGCAAAGGGCCAGCCACTGTCGGGCATGACCATCTCTGTGTGGTGTGGCATGCTGCCCCGGTCGCCGGTGTGCAGCACCTGCAGCACCTGCGCGTATGTGGGACTGCTGCTGTCCACATCGATCACCGCCAGGAAGTCACTGGGCTGACTGGAGTCGGTGACGGGTGCATGCATGTGGCCGCCCGCGCCGGGTGAGGCGCTATGGCCGGCAAACACATACAGATGGCGCGCCGGCGCGGACGGCGGTGTCGCATCCCCAGGCGATGGCTCGCGTGCGGTGCAGGCCGCGAGGATGCTGGCCGTCATCGCCAGCAGGAGAAGCAGACATCGAGTCATGGCACGCGGAGGAGAAAGTGGGCTGCGCTGCAAGACGGTGCTCCCTACGATAGCTCCCCGAGGTAGCACCCGCCGCTCGCAGCGGCAAGGCGCGGCGGCGGCCGACCGAGTGACGGCTGGCCGAGTGACCGGTGGCCGAGTAACGGCTCAGCGTACGGACTGGCCGGTTCCGCGCAGCCAGACGCGGACCCGCGCGGCCTGCCGCCGACTCACCGGCACCTGTTTCCCCGAGTGCAGCACCAGATGCAGACCGCCGTGTCCGCTGCGCAGCGCCCGCACTGCTCCGCGGCGCACGATCCACGAGCGATGCACGCGAAGAAACTCATGCGACGGGAGCGCCGCCAGCAGCGTGGTCATCGATTGCCGAACAAGCCAGCGACGCGCCCCCACATGCACCGCCACATACACATCGTCCGCTTCCAGACAATCCACCTCATCGAGCGCCAGCAGCTCCTCGGTGCGTCCGGTCCGCACGAGCAGCGGCGCCGGGGATGGCGGAACGGGCGGCGCGGACAGACGATGACGCGCCACATGGGCACGAATGCGCTGCAGCGCCCGATCGAGCTCCGGCATGGTGACCGGCTTGCAGAGGTAGTCCAGCGCCTCCGTGGCAAAGGCCGGTACGGCGTAGCGGTCAAAGGCCGTCACGAAGACCACGGCCGGCAGCGGCCGCGCTCCAATCTCGCGCGCGAGTTCGAGCCCCGAGTCACCGGGCATCTCGATGTCCAGCAGCACCGCATCCACCACGTCGAGACGCGTACGCGCACTGGCGGCATCGGCGCACTCCACCACCACGACCACATCGCGGCGAAGATCCAGCAGTTGCCGCAGTGCGCGCCGGGAGAGCGGCTCATCGTCCACCAGCATCAGCCGCAACACCGCGTCGGCAGTCTGCTCCGCGACGGGCCTCACGTCGCCTCCCGGCGATACGGCAACACAAGAGTGACCTCGACCCCATGTGGCGCGGCTTGCCCTACTTCCAACACCGCCCGCTCACCGTGCAGGGCAGCGAGGCGCGCACGTGAGTTGGAGAGACCATAACCCAGCGTCCCGCGCTGCTCCCAGTTCGGCGCAAGGCCCGTTCCGTTGTCGCGAAGCGTGATGTGGAGCGCATCCGCGGCGACACGGGCCGTCAGCTGCAGCACGCCACCCTTGGTGCTGGTGCGCAGCCCATGCCGCACACTGTTCTCCACCAACGGCTGCAGAATCCACGCCGGTACCAGCGCATCTGCCGCATCGGCCGGCACGTCGGCCGTGAACAGCACCTCACGTCCAAGACGCATCTCCTCGATGCGCAGATAGGGCCCGAGCCGCGCGACCTCCTCGTGCAATGGAACCTCATGATGATCGCTGGCCCGCAGGGCGCTCCGGAGCAACACACTCAGCTGCTCGAGCGCCGACGCCGCGCGCACCGAGTCCCCGTCACGCACGAGCGCCGTGATGGCTGTGAGGGTGTTGAACAGGAAGTGCGGCTGCAGCTGGGCGCGCAATGCCGTCAGCTGTGCATCGCGCAGCGCCAGCATGAGCTGTTCTGCATGCCGTTCACGCTGCTCGAGCCGTACGCGCGTCACGGTGGCCTGCCGAAACGCCACCACGGCGCCGTACACCACGACGCCGGCCGGTAGCAGCACAAGAAACCATTCGACCACCACAAAGCCGACGAGTGACCACGGCGCGGTACCGAGCAGTGCACTGCTCAGGAAGGCTGTGAAAGCCTGCAACGCGGTGAAGACCACGGCCCCTGACAGATGCAACGCCACATGCCACGCCAGCCGACGGCCGCGGAGCGGCCAGCGGTCTGCCAGGCGCTCGACGATGGGCGTGAACAACACCCAGGCGTACCAGATGGACAGCCCGATGAGCATGAGCTTCCAGGTGGATACACCTGGCTCGCGGGCTGCACCCAGGCGCTGGACGTACAGCACCCCCATGACGGCGGGCACACTCCACACGGCAAGGCGCGTGCGCAGACGCGCGCCGGGAACGGGCGCCGCGGCGTACACCAATGGCATGGCAACGACGTTGGCCATGCCGAAGTGTAGACGGCCCGCGCACAACCGGACAGCCGCTCACGACATGTATGCCGCCGCTCACCACATGACAGGCCAGCGGGCGAATCCCGGTGCAGTGCCCCACCCGTAGCGCCCCACATGCGCTGGATCTTCCGTCCTTACCGCCCCACACTCTCATGCTGACGCGTCGTCTCACCGGCCTGTTGTTCTTCACCACCCTGCACGGACTGCCCGTCCACGGCACCCGCGCACAATCCACCACCACGCCCGCAGCCGCCGCGGCGCGCTCCCGGCTCGATGCCCCGGCCTGCACGTCCAACGGCGCGCGGGCCTCGCGCGAAAGCTGGACCACCTGGGGCGGCAATGTGCGCAACACCCGGGCAGGCACCGCCGCCGCCCGCGCCTCGGCCGATTCGCTCGTACTGCGCTGGGCGCTCTGGCTGGGCGAAGTGGCCAACGCACGCGCGCAGGCCACCGTGGCCAACGGCCGCGTCTTCGTGACCAGTGAAGGGGGCAGCGTGTGGGCCCTCGACGCCGAACGTGGCTGTCAATGGTGGCGCACGGCTGTTGGCGCGCCCGTGCGCACCAGCGCGGTGATACTCAGCGACAGCAGCGGCGCCGCGCAACTGCTCTTTGTGGGTGATGCCATGGGACGGGTACTGGCGCTGCAGGCCAGCACCGGCGCCATCGTGTGGACAGCGCGTGTCGATGCGCATCCCATGGCCATCGTCACCGGCACGCCTCAACTGCACCGCGGCGTGCTGTACGTGGGCGTGTCGTCTTATGAATCAGCCATGCCGCTGCAGCCCAAGTACGCCTGCTGCACCTTCCGTGGCAGCGTGGTGGCACTCGATGCGCGTAGCGGTGCGCAGAAATGGAAGACCTACACCATCGACGAGACCCCGACACCCAATGGCAAGAGCAAGTCGGGCGCCGACGTCATTGGTCCCTCGGGCGCCGCGGTCTGGTCCACACCCACCGTCGACGAGCGACGCGGGCGGCTGTATGTGGGCACGGGCAACAACTACTCCGCGCCGCAGAGCGCACGCAGCGATGCCGTGATGGCGATGGATCTTGCCACCGGCGCCGTGGTGTGGAGCCGGCAGTTCACCGCACGCGACGGCTACAACGTGAGCTGTGATGTGCCCGGCAAGTACAACTGCCCCGAGGCCGATGGTCCCGACGCCGACATCGGGCAGCCCCCCATTCTCGTGGACCTGCCAGGCGGGGGACGCAGCCTGCTCGTTGGCGCGAAGAGCGGCATGCTGCGCGCCCTCGATCCCGACCGCGAGGGTGCCACGCGCTGGGAGTATCAGGTGGGCCCGGGTGGCAAGCTCGGTGGCCTTCATTGGGGCTCAGCCACCGACGGCCGATTGGTGTTTGCCGCCTACGGCGGCCAGATCATCTCCGCTGTGGCCGACTCCACCGCGCCCGGCGGCATGCGCCTCGTGGCCGACGCATCAGCCGGGGGTGGTCTGGTGGCGTTGGACGTTCGCACCGGCGCGTTGCAGTGGCGCGCTGCCGCTCCCGTGTGCGACAAACGTCCGGGCTGCAGCCCGGCACAGAGCGCGGCCGTGACCGTGGCCCATGGCATCGTCTGGTCGGGCGCGCTCGACGGGCATCTGCGTGGCTATGACGCCCGCAGCGGACGCATCGTGTGGGATCAGGACATGGTGCGCGACTACCAGACGGTCAACGGCAGCGGTGGACGCGGCGGATCACTCGATGTCGGCGGACCGGTCATCGTGGGCAACAGTCTCTATGTGGGTGCTGGATATGGCTTGTATGGCGCCATCCCCGGCAACGTGTTCCTGGCGTTCACACGTGTTGCGCGTAGTGGCGGCAGCGGCAGCGCCCGCGGAGGCGGCAGCGGCGTCTTGCGATAACGCAGATCGGCATCGGATAGCGGACCCTGAGGTCGCGCGGCAGCGCCGCGCTCGCCAACTGGCCGGACGGCACAATGCGTGCTAGCGTCTCCTGTATCCTTCAACGGAGTCGTCATGCCACGTACAGTGCATCCCGAACGTCATTTCACACATCGCGTCGGCTGGTTGCGCGCGTCGGTGCTCGGGGCCAACGATGGCATCGTCTCCACGGCTGCACTCGTGGTGGGTGTGGCCGCCGCCGGCACCGAGCGCCACGGCCTCCTCGTCACGGGGCTTGCCGGACTCGTGGCGGGCGCCATGTCGATGGCCGCCGGCGAGTACATCTCGGTGAGTTCGCAGGCCGACACGGAGCAGGCCGATCTGGCCCGCGAACGTCGTGAGCTGATCGACGACCCGGCGCACGAACTGGGCGAACTCACCGCCATCTACCGCGCGCGTGGTCTCGACGACACGCTCGCGCGTCAGATGGCCGAGCAGCTCACGGCGCACAATGCGCTGGAAGCGCACGCCCGCGACGAACTCGGCATCACCGAAGCCCTGTCGGCGCGGCCCGTGCAGGCGGCTCTGGCCTCAGCGGCCACGTTTGCCGTGGGCGCCGCGCTTCCGCTGCTGCTGGCGCTGATGGTTCCGCCAACGGCCGTCGTCATGACCGTATCGGCAGGATCACTGCTGGCCCTGGCTGGGCTGGGCGCGCTGGCCGCCGGCGCGGGTGGCGCGGGCCGCCTGCGTGGTGCGGCCCGTGTGGTGGTCTGGAGCGCGCTGGCCCTGCTGCTCACGGCCGGCGTGGGACGTCTGGTGGGCGAGCCGGTGTAGTGAACGTTGCCTCGCGCGCTCAGCGCCAGGGAGCTGCCGCCACGATGTCCTGTGTTTCTCCGCAGCGCCGATTGACACGATGGCCGCTCGGATCAGGAAACGACAGCAGGGCCGCCGCGATCGTATCCGTCCTCGAGCGTGCCTTCTTGAACGCCGCATCACAGGCCTCGGCGCTCGACACCGCGTGCGTCGGCCCCATGGCCAGCCAGACGATGAACACGCCGAGCGCCGCGACAATCACCGCGCCTCCCCCGTAGCGCCAGGCGCGATGTGCCGGGCCGGACTCGTGAGGCAACGCGAGTGGCGACTCGAGAGGCGAAGCAGTCGGCTTCGCAGACGACTTCGCAGACGGTGCGGAACCATGCGGCGACATCATGCGCACTCTCCCTGTTATCGCGGAACGTCCGTGATTGACAGCAGATTGCCATCCGGATCCTTGAACCAGGCGACACGCGCCCCGCCCGGCGCTTCCCACAGGTCGTTGGCATCCTGCTGCAGAAACGGATAGCGCTCGAAGATCACACCACGCGCGCGCAGCGACGCCACCACCTCGGCGGCGTCCTGCACCTGCCAGCCAAGCGCGGTGAAGGGATGCGGCGACAGTGCACGCACCTTCTGCAGGCGCAGCGGCACACCGGCCAGATCAAACACCAGCGAGAACTCGTCGTCAGAAAGTACCGACAGCCCCAGCGTGTCGGCATAAAATGCCCGCGCGCGATCCGGCATGGCGGTGGCAAGGAAGGCAACGGGCGCGCTGGTGCCGAGCATGAAGCAACCCTCGAAGCTGTGTAGTGCGTAGCAGCAACGCGCAATCTGCGCTGGACGTCCAGCAGATAGCATGCGTCCGAAAAGAGAGGCTGGCAAGCAACTCGCGCGTCAGTACCCCTATTGATTCACCGCGCGAATGGCGGCGAGCTCTTCGTCCGTGAGCCCCACGCGTTGCAGTGCGGCAAGAATGAAGTCCGTCTTCCCCGCGACATATCGCGTCATGTCGTCCGCATGGTGGCGGGCAAGCTGCTGCTTGAGCTCGCCATAGGCCCGGGCCAGAGCGGGATCGGCGCGAAGCAGGTCCCGCAGTCCCAACTGGTTCCGGCAGCTCAGGCTGTCCCGATGACTGGCGTACAGATGGTGACGCGGCAGGCCGTCGGGCGCACGAAAGGCCTCGCGATCAGGAATACCCAGATCGCCGCGGTGCTGGTACCCCATGGCGGTCAGCGCCGGGATGAGGGCCGCCACTTCGTCGCGTGAGGCCACCACGATGCAGGCATCGATCACCGGCTTGGCTGCCAGCCCCGGCACCGCCGTGCTGCCCACATGCTCGATACTGAGAGCCAAGTGGCGAACCGCAGGCCAGATCAGCGCGTGAAGCTGCGCGAACTGCTGCGGCCAACCGGGATCATATGCGCGAACCTCAACCCGGGACATGCCGCGCTCCACTGAGTGTCACCAGGTCCGCCACATCCACGCTGCCAAACCGCAGCGTGAGCAGGTCGAGCGCAAACTCTTCATCACGAAAGGGAGCAGGCCCATACACGACTTGCGCGCGGAACTCTGTCGCCATTCGAGACAGAAGCGGCGGCGCTACGTCAAAATCCAGGTTATGCAGCGGCCACACCGATCCATGCAGGTTGCCGGCAAGTCCACCAGTCGCCTGAAATGGCAGCTGTGCACGATTCATGGCCTCGAGGATCTCCGCGAGCACCGCGAACTGTTCTGTGGAGATCCACGACGGGAGGGAATCGGGCATGGTGAGATTGTATGATATGTCCCAACATGCGCCAGCCGAAGGCCACTGGTCTCACCCCACCGTTTCGTGCCATGTCTGATTTCTACAAGACGGGCCGGGCCGGCCAGGCTAGCATGTCCACTTGCTTCCCCTTCACCACAAGGAGATGGACATGCAGCAACCCAACGCCGTGGGCTGGTTCGACATTTACGTGGACGATCTGGATCGGGCCGTCGCCTTCTACGAGGCCGTGTTCGCGCAGACCCTCGAACCCATGGGAGACCCGACGGGCGAGACTCTCATGCGCAGCTTCTCCGGCAACATGAGCGCCTACGGTGCGGCCGGAGCACTGGTCAAGTCCGCGCGCGCCCGCGCCGGGGTGGGCGGCACCATGGTGTACTTCAGCGTCGAAGACTGCGCCGCCGTGGAGCCACGCGTGGTCGCCGCCAATGGGACGGTCGTTCGTCCCAGATTCTCCATTGGCCCCTTTGGCTGGGTGTCCATCTGCATGGATACCGAGGGCAACATGTTCGGCCTCAATTCCATGAAGTAGCGTCGGCTCCCACGCGTCACGCCTTGCGGCGCGTGTGTGGTGGGGCATGCTGGCTGGTCAGCCGGGAACCGCATTCACATGCCCCGCCACCACCCGCCAGGCGCCGTCGGAATCACGCGCCCACACACGGGTGTAGCGCACCGGGCCTTGCATGACGAGTGCGCCGTTGGCCTCGACGCTGAGCTGCGCGCGCAGCGCCACCACCGCCACATCGGCACCCACGCGCCGAATGCGCAGCTCCTGCGGCTCATGCGCGCGGATGCGCACCGCGCCCGAACGGTGCATGGCAAGATCGTCGGCTTTGGAGGCCAACTGTCCATCCGGACCGGTGAACAGCAGGTTCTCGGCGATGAGTGTGTCGAGCATGGACACATCAGCCGTCAGCTGTGCGGCACGCAGTCGGGCTTCCAGTGTGACAATCTGGGGATCTGCGGGGCCAACCAGCACGGCCTGCAGTTCAGAGATCACGTTGTCGCTATGTTCGGGCATGGTGAGGAGTGTGCGAGTGAATGGCGAATGTAGTGCGATCATACGTCAGGCACGGCGCGAGGTTCCTCCGACGTGCACACCACCGTGACAATGCAACAACGCGGTCACGGCCATGGCGACCGATCCCGGCGGCAGTGAAATTGGCCGCTCTCCCAATCCCAAATATTTTTCTCTATCTCCCGCGTCGGCTTGACGTCGGCTGGTTGGTATTTGGTCTGGTCGTCATGGCCGGACTGCACGCCTGGACGTTCTACTCACAAGGCGGTGAGATCCAACGTGTGGGGACAAGCAAGACCAATACCGGCGACATCCGGTCGGCCACCATTGTCGACTTCGCGTTTGGTATCGTGCTGCTTGTGTTCAAGGAGTGGAGCCACATCCCCGTGAGTACAACCTGGGTGTTTCTTGGTCTGCTCGCCGGCCGCGAGATTGCCATGAGTGCGCGACTTCGGTCGCGTCCCATGCCGGAGACGCTGCGGTTGGTGCGCAGTGACGGTGTCCGAATCGCCGCCGGCCTGGCCGTCAGTGTACTGCTGGCCGTTGCCTTGCCGCGCCTCAGCGCGTTGATCACGCCGGCAGATCAGACGCCGCGCCTGTCCTCAGCAAGCGATGTACACGCGGCTACCCGTCTCAGCCCAACGCCCCGAGCGGAACACCAGCGTGCGGGTTTCGTTGGCATCGACGCCCAGCAAGGGCGGGTCGATCGGCGTCCGTGACGGACAGCGCTCGGTGAACATGCGGTAACGACCCACCTGAACACGTGCCGAGTCGGGTGCAAGCAGCGTGACCACCAGCCGCACGACGGGCACGGTGTCCTTGAGGGTGCAGCGACGCTGGGCACCCGTACCGCGACAGGCAACGTAGCGCGCGAGGTCGGCCGAGTCGCTCACGAATCGGGTATGCACGTTGAATCCCGGCCGGGATCGCAGATCGTCGAGCACGACCTCGCGCACGCGCCAGACGGTCGGATCGCTCTGTGCCGCCGCCGGTGACGCCAATCCAGCCAGCAGAACGGCGGCCACGCGCCATTTCTTCACGAAGCCCAAACCATTGACGTAGAATTGCAGGGCACGCGAGAGGTCGTGGACGAAAAAGACAGGCCGTGGATACCAACGATGATTGGTCATGCTTTGCGCTGTAGCTTGTGAGAGCCCACCGTGGAACACGGTGTTACCCTGACAAGGCCGACGCAATACATCTAGCTGGCCCCGAACGTGAAGATCGTGACCGGCGCCGCCTCGCCACCCAGGGCCTCGTAAAAGGCCAGGGCATGTTCGTCCTCGTTGTCTGCCGGCACGAAGGCCACACCAATACCCTCGGCCGTGCCCAGTGCCCGCAGGGCTTCGACCAGCGCACGGCCAACCCCGCGGCGCTGATGGTCCGGATGCACCGCGAGATCGTAGATGAACAGCTCGCGGCTCTCGCTGCGCGTCATCGGCAACACATGCGCCTGCGGCAGGTCCTGTCTGGTGAGCCGCCTGATGTCCGTGGGGATCATGCCAAGAACTCGTCAAAGAGAAATGCCGTCAGGTTTCGAACCGATACCCGACCTTGCGCACCGTGATGATGTGCACGGGCTTCGCCGGCACCGGCTCGAGCTTTGCCCGCAGCTCGGAAACGTGAATGTCCACCGTGCGGGTACTGACGTCCTGCTGATACCCCCACACGGCGCGCAACAGATCCCCGCGGGTCGCCACGCTGCCAGCCCGGTCCATCAGAGCCACCAGCAGCTCATACTCCTTGGGGGTCAGCGACACGGGAACACCGGCTCGCGCCACACTGCGCGCAGACCGATTGACCACGATATCACCGAAGCGGGTGGAGGGCGAGGCAGCCACGGGATGGCGCGCACGGCGCAGCAGGGCCTCGACGCGAGCCAGCAGTTCCATGGCCCCGAATGGCTTGGTCACGTAGTCGTCGGCACCGAGACGCAGCCCCCGAACCTTGTCCGCTTCCTCGGCGCGTGCCGTCAGCACGAGAATGGGCGTCCCGATGCCCTCGCCCCGCAGCTCGCGGATCACGCGATAGCCATCGAAGCCGGGCAGCATGAGATCGAGAATGATGAGATCCGCGTCCCGTTGACGCGCTCGGTCCACGCCGTCGGGGCCTGTGCCGGCCACAGCGACATCGAATCCTTCACTCTGGAGCGCCGTCGTCACCGCAAAGGCGAGATCCGCGTTGTCTTCAATGACCAGGATGCGGGTCATGTTGTGCCTGTCTCTATCGCACCAAGGGGCAACGTCACCAGAAAGCGTGCCCCCACCGCCATGTCAGAGCCGAACTGATTGACGGCCTGCACCTGCACGTCCCCTCCGTGTGCCCGCACCAGACGACGCACCACAGCAAGCCCGATGCCGGTGCCACCAACGGCGCCGCCCATATCGCGCGGCAGGCGATAGTACGGAGAGAAGATGGCCTCCCGCTCGCGCTCAGGCACACCTGGCCCCTCGTCAGACACTTCGAGCGTCCAGCGGTCGCCCACGCGGGCAGTCGCGACCATGACGGTCTGCCCGGCTGGCCCGTAGCGCACGGCGTTGTCCAGCAGGTTGAGTAACACCTGACGAAGCGCGCCGCTGTCCACATTGGCCGTGAGCCCGGGAGCCAGCCGCAGCAGCAGCCGCACACCCTGGGCCTCAGCCAGGGGTTCGAATCCGGAGACGATCTCCTCGATGTTCGCAGCGATGTCGGTGGTCGTGGGCGACAGCGCCGCACGCTGCGAGCGGGTGAAGCTGAGGATGCTCTCCACCAGAAACGTCAGACGACGCGCCTCCTGATCGATGATGCGCAGGGAGCGCTCCCGCCTCTCTTCAGTGGGCACCTTGCCCAGTCGCAGCAGTTCGGCCAGCAGCCGGATCTGCGACAGTGGTGTGCGCAGCTCGTGCGACACACCCGAGACAAACTCGTCGCGCAGCCGTCCCAGCTCCTCCTGGCGACGATACTGGTGAAACAGCAGCCCAAGCAGACTGACCGCGAGAACCGCCGTGGCCAGAATCTCCGGGAGTCGTGAACGTGGCAGGCCGCCAATGATGAGCTGGCTCGCTGCGGTCGGCGCGATGGCAACTTCGAAATGCAGTCCGCCCTGCCGCGGCTCGAGGGAGTCGCTCGCAGCGTAGCGTGGATCGGCAGCCACCCGGTTGCGATACACGAATGCGCGCGCGGGCGTACGCACGGTGATGGTCAGGATGGAATCGATGCGCAGCCCACGGGTGAGTGTGCTGGGCAGCACCGGCTGCGACGACAGCACCAGCTGCACCGCACGCGACACCGGCGTCTCGGCCGGCACGGCGAAACCGTAGGCAAGCAGTGGTGTCCCACTCGTATCGACCGACACGGCGTGTGTGAACAGGTAGGGACGCGCGTCGAGTTCGCCGAAGATGCTGACGAGGTACTGCGAGGTCAACGGCACGCCGATGCGTCGTGCAGCCGAAGGATTGGCAAAGGCTGGCTCTATACGACTTGGCCCCTGCACCTGAGCCATCACCGTATCGCGAATCTGCCGCAGAGCCTTTGGAGTCGCGAGCGCCGAGGAACTGGACTGGATGCCGCTGTCGGCAAACGTGACCTGATAGTAGAAGCTGATGCCATCGAGGCAGCGGCAGATGGCGCCCTGCTCCTGCACCAGTTGCGCCACGCGCTCTGCGCCAAGCGCCGGTGTGGGGCCGCGGGCATTGATCCATCGCACCACCGGATCGAGCGCCTGCCGGTGCTGACCCATCATGCGCGCCATGGCTGCGCTCTTGAGCTGAAACGCCGCGAACCCGGCGTACTCACGCAGTGTGCGCTCCGTCAACTCGTGCTGGGCCCGCGAGGCCTCGACCGCGCGATAGGCCAGCAACCCCGTCAACCCCACGGCGAAACACACCAGTCCAACCATGATGGACGGGGTCAGGGCGGGCGGACGCGGCGTACGGTGCTTCACGCCCGGAATCTACGCAATGGCCGACGTGGCGGGTCGTCGCTTACCGGCGGCAACGCAGTGCGAACACAATCCTTACAATCGGCCAACAGCAGGAGGGCTGCAGACGGCGAAACCCACGGTGATTGCGCATCGTAAAGCGGACACCGTCCGGATCACTCCCGCCTCCCAGGTGCCGTCCATGTCCGCTCGCACACACCATACCGCATTGCTCACGGCCGCGTTGACGCTGCTGACGGCCCCGCTCGTCGCCCAGTCACCACGCCCGCTGGCGCAGCGACTCGATTCCATTGCCCAGTCGGGTGTCACCGCAAAGCGCGTGGTCGGCACCGTGGCCATGGTGGTGCGTGGCAACGACACGCTGCTCGCCAAGGGCTACGGCAAGGCCGACGTCGAGTGGGACGTCGCCATGCCGGTGGATGCCATGTTCGAGGTTGGCTCCATTGCCAAGCAGTTCACCGCGGCCGCCATCCTGCAACTGCGTGACGAGGGCAAGCTCTCGCTCGATGATCCGCTCACCAAATGGCTGCCGGACTTCGATACCCGGGGCAACACCGTCACGCTGCGGCGGCTGATGGACCACACCTCCGGCATCGTGGGCATCACGGAGCTGCCGGAATTCGGTGTGCTGGTCAGCAACCAGCGCTTCCCGCGCGACTCGGCACTCGCCCTCATCAGACGCCAGCCGTTTCAGTTCCCCACCGGCACGGCGCAGGTTTACAACAACTCGGCCTTCATTCTGCTTGGCCATGTGGTCGAAAAGGCCAGCGGCATGTCCTACGAAGACTACGTCGAGCGCCGGATCTTCACGCCGCTGGGCATGACGCGTTCGAGCTACTGCAACAGCACGGAACACGTGCCACGCCGCGCGCACGGTTACGGTGTGCAGAACGGCGTCGTGCGCCGCTCACCCACCAACGTGCACACCTGGCCGTTCTCCGCCGGTTCCATCTGCTCCACTGCAGGAGATCTCGTGATCTGGTTGCAGGCCCTGCATGGTGGCAAGGTGCTGTCGGCACGCTCGTACCAGGAGATGATCACGCCCTCCTCGCTCACCGACGGCACCCCGCTGCGCTACGGCATGGGACTGTTTGTCGGCCACGATGCCCGCGGCCTCAAGGTCATCGGTCACGGTGGCGCCATCGGTGGCTTTGTCGGCCAGGCCGATTGGTATCCCGACGCGAAGATGGCAGTCGTCGTGCTCTTCAACTCGACAGGCAATCTCGATCCCGGCGCGCTTGGCAGCGACCTGGCCGCCGAAGTCCTGCCCTGGTCGCGCCCCACCGTCACACCGTTCACCGGCAACACCAACGAACTGCTTGGCACCTATCGCGGACCATCACGCGGGCGTGATCTGACAGTTGTGGTCACCTCCACGCCGCAGGGCCCGGCCTTCTCGGTCAACGGTGCCCCCCCGCGCAGCATCCCGTGGGCGGGTGGTCTCGAGTTCCGTCTGGCCGGCACCCACTACACGTTCCGTCGCGCCAACGGGAACAGCGGTAACATCACGGAGCTGCGGGTGGATACCGGCATGGGCCACTACCCGCTCAAGCGGCAGTGAGTGCGCAGCGAACCTGCCCGTTCGACGCGTCGAGGACGTTGCGCTCATGGCCCCGACACTCGTCTACGCCACTTTCGGCAGCATCAGCGTTAAGGTCGTGCCCCGCCCGACAGCAGTGTCCACGTGCACACCACCACCTGACTTGGCCATGACATCGTAGAGCATGGAAAGGCCGAGCCCCGTCCCCTTGCCGTCTTCCTTGGTCGTGAAGAATGGGTCGAAGCACTTCTCGCGTGTTTCCGCGCTCATGCCCGTTCCCTCATCCGCCACCCTGACGGTCATATAGGTGCCAGGACCCACAGGTGGGAAGGTCGGAAGCATCTCCTCATGCACCACGCGTACACCCGTTTCGACGGTCACCGTTCCGTTCGTTCGTCCCGCGCTGGTCGTGGCGTCGCGGGCGTTGATGATCAGATTCAGGATGGCCTGCTGCATCAGATTCACATCGACATCCACCAGCCCGTCGGCGTTGCCGGTGCGGAGATCGAGCCGGATGTTGGCTGGCAGTACGCGCTCGAGCAGGCGTCGCTCTGAGGCAAGTAACTGGTCGAGGGTTGTGCGCGAGGTCTGTGCCGGTGCTCTGCGACCAAAGGCCAGCAAGCGACGAGTGAGCTCGGCGGCCTGCTCCGTGGCCTGCCCTATCTCATCGAGGTGGGTCGTATCGGTTCGACCCTCTCTCGGTTCATCGCGTGCCAACTCGAGATTGCCCTGAATGACCGTGAGCAGGTTGTTGAAGTCGTGGGCCACTCCACTCGCCAGGCGCCCCAGCACCTCCATCTTTTGCACTTGCTGCAGGTGCACCTCCAATCGCTCTCTTTCCTTGAGACTGGCTGCCAACGCCTCATTCACGCGCTGCAGATCCTGTGCCTGGGCCACCAGCAGTTCGTTGGATTCGGCCAGTGCATCAGCGCGTGCCTGCTCGCGCTCCCGTTGCCGTGACAGCGCGGCATCTCGAACCAGGGCTTCCACTCGGGGCAGGAGTGGTGGCAGTATGACAGCCGTGAGCAGGGAGACGGCCGCTGTGGCAACCATTGTGGCGGTCTCGACAACTCCACGATTGTCGCCGAGAGGCAGCACACCCATTACATGTGTTGCGCCGCAGAGGACGATGAACGCACCGAAGAGCACGAAGACCACCTGAAATGGCAGCTGATCCCGTAGCCGCACCACGAGAACCATGATGGCCGCAGCAATCGCGAAGTACGAAACCGCGGTCACGATGTCGGCGATCATGAATAGCTGGTGTCCGGCAGGCGGCAAGTCGGCCGGAACCCCGTGGGCACCGTATTGCGCGGCGTCGGAGGAAGTGGCCCAGGCAGCGACCAGTGCAGCGGGAAGCGTCATCGGATCACGTCGCAGAGAGTGAGAGATGCCTTTGCCAGCAAAACACACTTTGACATACACTTTCTCCGGGGAACATATCCCTAGCCCGTTCCCATGTGAACAGCAATCGGCCTCAGCCAGGCATGTCAACAACGGGTCTTCCTGCCAATGTGGCACGGCAGGATGGCTTGTGTCACAGCGCATTCGGATCAATGCATCTGCGTCACCGATCAGCAGCTGACCGCCTACCCCGTCTCACCGCCGACACACTGCGCGAGGGCACCGCAGCGCTCGTGCGGGTCGAGCCGGGCTTTGCGCGGCTGGTTCGCGATCATGGCCCGCCGCCGCTCTGGGTGCGGGCACCTGGCTTCCCCACCCTCGTGCGGCTGATCCTCGAGCAGCAGGTATCGCTGGTCTCGGCGCGCGCCGTGTACCGGCGGTTGTGCACGGCTTGCGGCGTGCAGGGTGGACGGCTCACCGCCCGCCATGTCGTGACGCTGGGCGAGGACGGCCTGCGCCGCGTGGGCTTCACGAGGCAGAAGGCCTCATATGTCCACGGCGTGGCGCAGGACATGACCGCAGGACGACTGCGTCTTGGTGCAATCGATCGGCTGCCTGGCCCCGAGGCTCGCGCGGCGCTGCTGGCCATTCGAGGCGTCGGTCCGTGGACGGCCGACGTCTATCGTCTGGTGGCGCTGCGCGAGCTCGATGTGTGGCCGCATGGTGATGTGGCGCTCGCGGATGCGGCCCACCGTCTGCTGGAGTGGCCAACGCGCCCGGCCCAGGATGCGCTCACCGCGCACGCAGCGCAGTGGGCTCCCTGGCGCTCCGTGGCGGCGCGGCTTCTTTGGCACGGCTATCTGTCGCTGCGCGCTGAGTGCGGAAGTCTGCGCGACGCCACCGTGCGAGTCTCGCGCAGGTCAGGCTGAGCCCGGCTTCGAGTGCTGGTACACCTGGCGCAAGTCCTCCCGCAGCAGGGCATACGACACCCCGTGTCTGGCCAGAACCCGCGCCGCTTCCGAGTCCTCGTCCCGAATGAGCGCGAGCAGGAGATGTTCGGTACTGAAGTGTTCCGTCCCCATGCCGTCGGCCTCCTCGCGTGCACGAGCCAGCACCGCCTCATCCCACGCCGTCCATTCAAGGGTGGCGGATGTGTCACTATCGGCTGCCTGTTCCGGAAGATCTGGCATCAGCTCGGCCTCCAGCTGCTGCAGGTCCAGCCCACGCTGCTGGAGCGCCGCCGCAAGGAGTCCACGCTGGCGAATGGCCGACGCTGCCAGCATGCGCGCTGTGACCTGCGCATTGTCAGTCGCTCTCGCCAGGCGGTGGGCCAACCCGAACGCGCGATGGGCACGGGTCGTGAGATAGGGGCGATTCGGCATCGTGCTGTCTGGCATCGCGTTCTCCTGCATTGTGGGTCGCTGGCTCGCAGTCCACGGTGTGCCACTTACCGCAGGTCGCGTCCTCAGGTCGATCCTTCGCTCCGCGGCCGCGTACGCGGCAGCACCGTCTTGACCGGCAGACGCGCCTGAAACTGCCGCATCTCCTCCCGCAAACGTTCCTTCTCTTCATGCAGGCCAAGACTTTCCAGGCTGATGAAGTACTCCGTGTAGACATCCATGGCCTCGGCGCATGCACGCGCCGCGTCACGCATGCCGCCAACATGGCCCTCGACGGCTCGTGGCCACCACTGATAGAAGGCCTTCACCCGACGTGAGATGAGCCCGCCGAACAACTCATGGATCCGAGCCTCATCCTGACGTTCGCGCAGATGATAGCCAAGGACGACAATGTCTTCGGCTCCTCCACTGTGTCCGTGGTTGGCATGAATGGTCCGGATCAGCTCATCAAAGCGCTCCGCGTCGATCCACGCCTGAAACAACTCCCCCTCGAGCCGTCTGGCTTCCTCGGTGGTGAGCTCGCGTCCCACTTCACGTGCACGTCGCGACCAGAGGCGCTCGTATTCGACCGAAAAGGATGGCATGTGTTGGTTGCGACTTCCTTTGCCCTGGCCAAGCGGCCACGACGTTTGGGAGAACTGGTGACGTTAAGGGCGAAGTCCGGGAGATGAAGCCGACAACCGTTCCTTCAGGCGCCTGCACATACGCCACCGTCTGCCCCCACGGCATGTCACGCGGAGCGGTCAGGACGGTGGCTCCCGCATCGATCACGGAAAGAGTCAACCAAACAGAATGCGATAGAGAACCATGCCGACCACGAGCCCGAGTACGAGGCCGATACTGAGCTTCTTGTTCTCCGGATTCATGTGTACCCCGTGCGCGTCTGAGGTGAAGTGTACCAGCGGCCATACGATCCTAACGCGGTGGAAGTCGAGTGCAAGCCGGGCCCAGGTCGCCCGCGAGTTGCGGGGCCGTGTTCGGCAGAGCGTCGCGTCACGTCCCCGTCATCACCTCTGCCATCCACGCGCGGTAGTGACTGAGCCGGACATTGCAGCTCACCTGCCCATACCGCCCGGGTGTCCGCACGGTGCTCTGCGGATCAGACCACGAAGTGAGCCCGGCCAATACCCAGCGCTCCCCCGCTTGCAGCAGCACAGGCCCGCCGCTGTCGCCACTGCCTGACCCGCCTTCCAGTGGCAGGGCCGCAGGTGGCGCATCAAACACATAGCAGAGCCACCGCCCATGCGCCGTGGTGATCCGGTTGTACGCACGGCGCAGCGTCGTGCGGTGTGGGTCGCCGAACGCATACCCTGCCTCGCCATTGCCCGTTGCCCCCTTGCCAATGATCTGGACGATCTGACCATACTCGCCCTCACCCGAATTGACGGTCACCGCCGCCACATCAGTCACAGGGTCTGACAGCTTCAGCAGGGCGATGTCGTCCGATGCGGCAAGCTGTGACCGGAACAGCGTCCAATCCCAGGTGGCCAGCGCCTGATCCAGCAGCGCTTGAGGTGGCTTGCGATACCCGGGATGAATCACGAGCCGCTCCACCTTGCGCTCGCGCCCGTTGAGCATCACCTGCCGGATCTCCGATTGCCACGTCACCGCATGGGCTGCGGTCACCACCCACTGTGGCGCAATGAGAACGCCGTGGCCCTCACCCGGTATGTCCACCAGCGCCGGGAACACCGAAGCCGGAATGCGATACTTCGAGTCATCCACATCATGACGGACGACAATCGCACCACCCGCAGAAGACAGCACCACGAGGGCAATACCAACCAGCACCAGACTTCGACGCATTGCGAGGACCCGGAAGAGTTAGGGCGCGTGGCGCACCGTGATGATGTAACTCAGTCCATGCGCGCCACCGGCACCGCCGGAAAAGACAAAGGGCAAGGTGGCATCGGACCGCGCCCCATCTGCCGAGAAGCCGAGCTGCGCACTCGTGGCGCCGGCCGCGTAAAACATGTAGTGACCGGGGTAGAGCTGCCGCGTCACTCGACCCGTCCGGGGATCGAGCATGACATCACCAGCCAGCATGTATGCCACGCCGCCGCCACTCGGCCGCTTGTACGTGCCCGCCGCAAATCCGGCGTCAATGGCACGCACGATGTCCTCATGCGATGCACCGGAGGCCAGCAGTTCACCAACCTTGAGCATCACCGGCAGGTATGTGTCCTGGCCCGTGGCGTCCCAGCACGTGGGCTTGAAGGCCGAGGCACCATAGAAGAAGGCGTCCCGATTGACCAGGCAGCTGAAACCGTTGCTGCCGGTGCGCACGCGTTCAAAGCCCCTGGTGCCATACACGTACACCGCGGCGCCGGCATGCAGATGCGCCGGTGCGGCGGAGAGTGCCAGTTCCTGCTCGGCCTCCCGCGGCAGCACCACATTCAGCGCCGCCATTGCTGCCGACACCGGATCGCTGGTCCGCTCCTGCGCCATCGCCACATGTGGCCCGAGCAGCAGGGCCAGTACACTTATCACGCCACGCATCCGTCATCCTCGATTGGTTGGTACAACGACTCACCGTACGGGGCGCCTGCGCAGACCAGTCTTGGCGATGCGCTGCGCGTCGCGATAGACAGCCAGACGCCCTCTGGCCTCGGCGAGTTGCGCCGGCGTCTGCGCAAACTCAGACACCACCGTCTCCTTCGCTCCGGCGTTGAGCAGCACTGCGATCGTTTCCGCTGTGGCCGAGCGCGCAGCGACATGCAACGTTGTTTCCCCCATGTCACCTACGGCGTTGGGATTGGCGCCATGCTGAAGCAACTTCCGCACGGCCCAGGGGTCGTTCCGCCAAAGATAGACGTGCAACGCCGTATCGCCATCGCTGCCGGTCATGTGCACCGAGCGCTCGGCGGGCGGGTTGCCGGCCGGGAAAAGCACCGAGGCAGCAACCGACAGCAACTCGTCGAGCGTTCGTGCATCCTTCTGTTCCGCCATGCGTCAGCGCTCCGCCATCAGGAGACCATTGTGGTGCGCATGCCTCATCCGCCAGCACCACCATTCATGGCTGTCGCACTGGAACGCCAGGCGTGGTGGAACTCGATGACGTTCAGCATGAGATGCGCCGCGTACGGGGCCCAGACGCTCCCGCTCCATGCATGGAGGGCAGCGAACAGTCCGCCGGCAATGATGGCCGTGACCAGCACATACCAGATGCCGCCGGCCCAGTGCAGCAGACCAAAGCACACAGAGGACAGCGCAATACCGGCCGCCATGCCGAAGCGATCCGAAAGCAGTGGCAGCGCGTAACCGCGATAAAGAGTTTCCTCCACGAGGGGGGCGAGCAGTACGTTGGCAAGAAAGAAGACGCCGATGCTGCCCGACAACGTTGGCAGGACGGAGCCCGGTGGCACATAGTCGCCAAACCGCTGCTGCCACCGCACGATCGCGTCCCCGAGCCAGCCGACATACGCCAGAGCGAGCAGCGCACCAGCACCGGCCCCAACGAGCGCATGCTTCACGGTGTGAGCGCCGGGCCAGGCCCAGATTCCCGGCAGGTCGGCACCCGCGACCAGCATCAGGAGCAGCCCGAGGACACTGAGTACGCCCAGCAGAATCTGCGGCATCAGCAGCGGCACGCGCTCAGCAATGGCAGCGGGCGCCATTCCACGCGCACCGAGCAGCACGGATGCGGCGACGATACCCAGCAGAAAGAGCAGCGGGCCGGCGAAAAGGAGCAGCCACACACCGGAGGGTGGTGGATCGATGGATTGCATACGGGGCGGGATCGAATCTGAGTAACCGAAGACCGCAATCCGTACGCCGGTCGCGCGGCAGGGTTTCGTGCGTCGTGCGCTGCTCCGGGACCAGAGACCGCCCTACTTCAGAGTGCGCGCCGGTAGTGCATGGCCACAGCGCCGTTTCGCAGCGGGGTGGCAGAGACCAGCGTGAGGCGGCGTGTACTCGGCAGCCCCTGCTGATAGAGTGTTGGGCCGTGACCTGCGATGCGGGGATGAATCAGAAACCGGTACTCGTCAACCAGGTCCAGCCGGTCGAGCGCGCAGGCCAGTTGGCCACTGCCCACCAGCACCCCGGCTGGCGTCGCGTCCTTGAGCGCCTGCACGCCCGCGCGCAGATCGCCGGCAATATGCTGACTGTTGGTCCACGGATAGTCGCGGCGCGTGGACGACACCACGTACTTGGGCTTGGACTCCAGCTGCACCGCCCACTCGCGTATCGCAGCCGGTACCTCCACGTCACCGCGGGCCACTGCCGGCCAGTAACTCTCCATCATCTCGTACGTGACGCGCCCCCACAGCATCGCACCGCTCTCGTTCATGAGTTCGGTGAAGAAGGCGTGTGTCTCGTCATCGGCGATGCCTTCCTGGTGGTCGACACAACCATCCAGGGTGAGATTGAGGCAAAAGGTCAGGATGCCCATGGCGGTAGTTCAAGCGAGACAGAAGGATGTGGCACAATCATGCGTCCACGGCACGCGGTCGGCCAGAAGCAGAGCGTCTCGGGCCGCCAAGACGCCTGGGACGGTGTCAACTCACGGCACCCGGCGACCGCCTGGGCCCACGTGGCGTCCACTTCGCGTCTTCGCGGTGATTCCGGATGTCGGGCGCCCCTAAGCTGCGGGCATCACCCACCGCACACCGGAGCGACGCCCCATGCCCACTGCCACGACACGGCACCGCCAGCCCCCTGGCAATCACTCGTCACACGCCGCCCGCGCGCTCACCAGCTGCGCCATGCTCGCGGCGCTGCTGGTCGCCACGTCGCTGACCGCCCCGAACGCCGGCGCGCAGTCGGCACGGCCACCGGCCACAACACTCACGGCACAGGCGCCCGCGACGGCAGACGGCCCGGACCTGCAGGGCATCTGGGACTTCACCATGCGCGTGGGCGAGCGCTCCTCCCCGGGATTCTTTGCGCTCGGTCCTGTCGACCGCGGCTGGGCGGGCTCCATCACGATGTACCTGACCAACACGCTGGCCGTCAGGCCGTTCACAGTGACCGGGGATTCGCTGCGCATGGTCGTGGCCTCACGCGAGGGCGACGTGCGCTTCCTCGCACGCCTGACTGACGGCGGACGCAGCATGGAAGGCATCGTGGAATATCACGGCGGCGCGCGTCTGCCGATGATAGCCACACGGCGCAGCCAGCCTGCCGCTCCGCGCTGAGTCGGCCATGCAGGCATGCTGTCGTGCGCGTAGCGGGAATGAGCCCAGACCGTCCCCTTGATCGCAGCACGCACCGGCCTCGATACTCCAGTGTGATCACTTCCGGACGGGAACCCCCATCGGTCGATGCCGCGGCGTCTCCTGCAGACTCCGCGATTGAGCGATACATCGTGCCGGTGGGAGCTGTCGTCCTGACGACGTTCTTCGCCATCCTGTTTGCGTTGCGCGGCAGCATTGCAGCCATCGATCGTGGCGAGAATCCGCAATGGACACAGCAGCTGGGCTGGTCGCTCGCCATGTGGTGGACCTGCCTGCCCCTGCTGCCGCCACTCGCGGCACTGGTTCGTCGCTTTCCGGTGGGCCGCCCGCACGCCTGGCGCAACGCCGGTCTGCTGCTGCTTGGCACGATGACGGCCGCCTGGCTGCGCCACGTCGTGTTCAGTCCGGTCGTGGTGGCTCTGAGTGGCGTGCCTGACGGTGAGGCCAGCGCCTTCGCGCGCATCCTCACTTACTTCACGGTCTTTCTTGTGATGGTCGCGCTGCTGCATGCCGTGCACTACTATCGCGCGGAACGCACGCGGGAGCGCCGTGAAGCCGCGCTGGCGCGAGGCCTGGCCGAAGCACGGCTCGCAGCGCTGCGCACCCAGCTGCAGCCACATTTCGTGTTCAATGTGCTCAACGCGGTGACCACGCTCCTGCATGCCGATCCCATGGCGGCAGACCGCATGCTCACCCGCTTCGCCGAGTTGCTGCGTGTGATCCTGCACGAGCAGGCGGAGGAGCATGCACTCGAACACGAGCTGGACCTGCTGGCCCGCTATGTCGAACTGATGCAACTCCGGTTTGGTGATCGCATCAGCGTGGAGTGGCGGGTGGATGACGCGGTGCTCGGCGCCACGGTACCGTATCTGGTCCTGCAGCCTCTGGTCGAAAACGCCTATGAGCATGGGCTGGCGAGCCGGGAGGCGGGCGGACGACTATGCATTGCCGCGTCACGGATTGGCGATCAGCTCCAGCTGCTGGTCGAGGACGATGGTGTGGGGCTCGGTGCGAACGCCCACGCGAGCATCGGACCTGCCGAGACCGAAACGAACCACGGCATGGGGCTGCGCATCACCAGGGATCGTCTGACGCAGCTCTATGCGACCCAGTCCTCGCTGGTACTTGAGCAGCCGCCCGAAGGCGGCACACGCGCACGCCTGATCTTGCCGTATCGTGAAGCGCGGACGGAATCTGCAGCGTCACCTACATGAACAGCCCATGCAAGCGCCGGGTGATGATGTGACCTCGACGGTCAGACCCCGCTGGAACGTTCTCATCGCCGACGACGAACCGCTGGCGCGAGCCCGCCTGCGCACCTTGCTGGCCCGGCATCCCGAGTTTGCACTCACCGCCGAATGCGGCAGCGGCACGGCCGTGCTGGCAGCGCTTCGCGAGGGACCGGCCGATGTGTTGTTGCTTGATATCCGCATGCCCAGCCTCGACGGACTCGCCACCATCGAGGCCCTCGTTCGCGAGGCACCGTGGACCGTGGAACGTCCGCCCTGCGTGGTGCTGGTCACCGCCAGCGAAGAACACGCCATCCGGGCTTTCGACCTCGATGTGGTGGACTACCTCGTGAAGCCGGTGGACATCGACAGGTTTGACCGGGCCATGAAGCGGGTCCTCGACACGCTGGCCACGACCGCCGACACCGCCGACACCGCCGACACCGCCGATCGCGTGAGCGCGCAGACCCCGCGGGAGATCACTGCGGAAGGGGCCTACCCGAAGCGTCTCGTGGTGCGTGACGCGCAGGGCCTGTACTTCGTGGCGGTGGCCGATGTGGACCGCGTAGAGGCGGATGGCAACTACGTGGCGGTGATTGCCGGCGGACGACGGCACCTCGTGCGTGAATCCCTGCAGCTGCTGGCGTCACGCCTCGATCCGGCAGAGTTCGTGCGTGTGCACCGCTCGCACCTGGTGCGCATTGATCGCATTCGCCGCCTCACACCCTGCGGACACGGGGAGTACGAGCTGACACTCACCGACGGCACCCGTCTCACCTCGAGCCGCAGCTATCGGGAGCAGTTGCGGCAGTTGCTGCACTGAAGCGGCCAGGAGCCTCGAGTACACTGACCACGCGGCCCAGCGCTGGTCGCCCTGCCGAAACCGCACAGCGCTGGTCGCGTACGGGTGCGGCGTATGCCACTCTCTCAGCTCGACGTCATCGTTCGCGTAGCCGGGGCCACCTTGCTGCTCGTGGCTGTCTTTACCGCGGATAGTCGCCTGGGGCCCGCCAAACGCTTCTTCATTCCTCTGGCGGTCTGCATATGCGGATTTCTCGCCGGAAACAGCATGGACCCGGCACTTCGGCTGAGCGGTCCGCTCGCCGTGCCAGCCGCCATTTTGGCGGGCTACGCGGCCGTGTTCCTCTGGTGGTTTTGTCTCGCCGTCTTTGACTCCGGCTTCACGCCCCGAGGCCCGGTGCTCGCCGTGGGCCTCCTGTGGCTGGTGGTTGCCAGTCTCGATCGCGGGGTGTTCACCGAAGCCTTCGCGGATCGGGGGCTGTCATGGCTGCTGATCGGCATGGGAGTGGCCATGGTGGTCCACCTCAGCTGGCGCCTGCTGCGGGATCGCGACGGTGACCTCGTGGATGAACGCCGCCGCCTGCGACATGTGACGGTGGCGGTGTTGGCCGGACAGCTGCTGGCGGACCTCGCCGTCGACCTGTTCCTGGGCATGGAGTGGCAGGCGCCGTGGTTTGTCGTGCTGCAGAACCTCGCCATGCTCTCGTGCACGGTCTGGCTGCTGCGCATTGCACCTTTCGCGGCACGCACCCAGCGCGCGGAACCGGCTGATCTACGTCCCCAGGCGCAAGAGGCTGACGACGCAAAGGCCGACACCCGCTTGCTCGACCGCCTCCAGGAATTGATTGATCGCGACCGTGTCCACCTTGACCCGGACCTCACCTTCTCCCAGTTCGTTCGGGCCATGGGAGCATCCGAGCGTAGCGTCCGCCGCCTCATCAATGAGCAGCTGGCGTTTGAACACTTCCGCAACTTCCTGAACACACACCGGGTGGCCGAGGCACGACGATTGTTGGCCGACCCCGCCCATCGCGGGGACAAGCTCTTCTCGATTGCCCTCGCCAGCGGCTTCTCGTCCCTCGCCACCTTCAACCGGGTGTTCCGCGAAATCGAAGGCCAACCACCGAGCGCGTTCCGCCTCTCTGCGTCATCCACAGGCGCCGCCCCGAATGAGCCCCGTCCTCTCCGCGTCACTACCACTGTTGTTCGCTCCGCCAGATCCTGAGGCACGCGGCAGCAGCTGAGCAACACCGGTCAGGATTTGAGCAACGATTGACCGGGTTTCGAGAAGCGCCGCTCGCGCGGATTACCGATGCTCATGCCCGAACCTTCTGGGAGATCGGAGCATGGCCGAACAAGTGGGTGTGGGAGTCGCCGTCGCGTTCCTCTTTATGCTCGGAGCGGCGGTCGCATTGCTTTCGCGCGATGGCGTGCAATGGCGATGGCTTGCCGCAGCGGCAGGTATGCTTGTACTCAACGACGTCCTGCTGACACAGGCATATGGGCTGCTGCCCAGCCTCTGGCCAGCCGCCCGCCACAACTGGGATGGCAAGCTGCTGGCGCTCGCCGGCACCTTGCTGATGGCGGCCGCCCTTCCCGTTGGATGGACCGCCAGCGGTCTCACCATCGCGCATGAGGCGGGAAGCCTGCGCTCGGCCATCACGGTCACGGCCGCGAGCGCCGTCTTGTACCTCGTTGCTGCGTGGATCTTCCCCAATCCAGAGCCGTCGGTTGAGACCGTCGCGTTTCAGCTGACCCTCCCGGGACTGGAGGAGGAACCCTTCTATCGCGGGATCCTCTTGCTTGCCCTGACACGGGCGTTCCCGCAGCGTCTTGCGCTGCTCGGCGTGGGCTGGAGTTGGGGCGCGGTGGCATCGTGCGTGATCTTCGGACTCGCACACGCAGTGGCCTTTCAGAATGGGCGCGTGCAGTTGGACGCCCTGACAATGGCCCTGACCGCCATTCCGTCACTGCTGGCGGTGTGGCTGGTGCTGCGCACCCGCAGCCTGGTCCTGCCGATTGTGCTGCACAATTTCGGCAACACCGCACTCACCGTCCTGTGACTACGTCGTGGCGTGTCGAGATCAGGTGGCAAGGCTGTCACGACGGCGTGGTGGTACCCGATCGCCAGCTTGGCAGAGCGAAGCGATACCGTTCACGCCGTGGACCAGCGCTCCTCGTCCGTCGGGATCAGCGAATACACCACGGCATCTCGCGGTGCATCGCCGGCAAAAAGCCGGTTGCGCGCCACGCACTCCTTCGTGGCGCCGAGTGATTCTGCCACGCGCTGACTCGCCAGATTGTGCGTGAGCGTGACAATCTCCACGCGCAAGAGCCCGATCGCTCCAAAAGCCAGTCGGGCAGCTTCCCGCGCAGCAAAGCGGGCCACACCGCGTCCGGTATGTGGCGTGGCGACCCAATAGCCGAGATTGCCGAAGCGGTGCATGCGGTTGATGTGATTGATGCCTGCCCCACCCACGACTGCGCCACTCGCCGTCTCGAAGATGCCAAGCGGGAACTCCGTGCGCGCGGCCCAGGCCTGCTGCGAGAACGTCACCCACGCCTCGGCCTGCGCGAGCGAGTACTCGGGCGAGCACCAGGGCATGGTGGACACCAGTTCGTCGAGCGATGCGCGAACCGCCGCGAAGAGCGACAGGGCGTCGGTGGCAACAAAGGGGCGGACGTGGTAGGGAAGAATGTCGGCCATATCAGCAAGTAACGTGGGTGGCCGCGCGCCGGCTATACCCGTCGTGGACGGGAAACCTCGCTTGGCCGTCGACCGGTCCACCGCTTGTACGCGCGCGAGAACGCCGCCGATTCGGAAAAGCCCACACGAGCAGCCACGGCATCGACGGTCAGTTCACCTCGGCGCAGCAGCGCATCGGCCACTTCGCGGCGAACCTCGTCGTGCAATCTGGCAAACGTCGTGCCTTCTCCTCGCAGGTGCCGGTGAAGGGTTTGCCGGCTGACCGCCAACGTGCGGCATACCACGCCAAGCGCCGACAGGCCGGAGTCAGAGGCATCGCACGGCAGAACGACACGCAGCACATCGGTCACACGCCGGCTCCACGTCGCATCCTGTTGCATCTGCCGCAGCAGCGCATCAGCATGACGAACCAGCACCGCCTGTACGGGTGCCGCCAGTGGTTCGAGCGGCCGCGCGAGGAACGCGGGGTCGAGACAGAGCGCGTTGCGCGACGCACCGAATGTCACCGGTGCACGGAAGACCATGTCGTAGGCGTCAACATGCATGCGATCATCCGGCGCATCGTGTGTCACCTGCAACGCGCGCACGATGGACTCCCCACCGCGTCGGCGAATACCGGTGCTGAAGCGGGCAAACACCGATTCGGTGAGCGCCGGCCAATGGTAGACGCCGGTGGCCGGTCGCTGATCCTCCAGCCACACCCCGTCGTCCTCCTCGACGAAGCGGTAGCGCAGGGCTGGAGTCCGCGAACCGAAATCCAGCGCGAGCGTGGCATATCGGTTCAGACCATCGAGTGCATCACGCAGCGTGAGTGACGGCGCGCTGTTGAGGGCTGCGCCCGGACCGGCAGCTGCCTCAGGCCGAGCCGCGGCGAGTGCTGATGCCAGGGTGAGTTGTGCGCACGGCACGCCCACACCAAAACGCAACGCAAACGCTGGATCGCCGAGCAACGTGGAGGCGCTGTCGAACAGCGCGCGGAGCGTGGCAAGCGGCAGACGGTTCTCAGGCGTCTCGAATGAGCGCTCGTCGAAACGGGCAGCGCGCAGGAGGTCCTGGGATGGCACTCCACAGTGCATGGCGAAATCCAGAACACCCTTGGCGTATCCGGCCGACACGGTGCCGGTTGCCTGCTCTTCGTCGTGCATGCTGGGACCCGATGTCATGGTTTCGCGACCAGCTGTCATGGTGTTGGCGAATGGGCCTGGCCAGCATGAAAGCGACCCCATGCATCGAAGCACACCATGCCAGACTCTGTGAACACTCTCCAGTCCCGACGGATGGCGGACGTCGACGGTTTCGCGGCGACGTCATTCGCCACGGTGCCAGACACCGCCCCCAACATCCCCACCGACCCTGGGCCCGAGCAGTCGCGGGTTCACCTGCGACGTCACGGGCGATGGCTCATTGGCAGCCTGTTGTTGGCTCAGGCGCTCTTCGTGCTGTACCTGCTGGGAACGTATGGTCGAACGCTCGTGGTCGGGGACCTGGCCGCCTGGGCACGTTTCAGCGCCACGGGCTGGGTGTCCGGCGATCAGGCCGGCAACACCGCGATGGTCCTGCACCTCGTGTTTGCCGTGGGGATTCTGCTGCTCGGCGCCATGCAGCTCTCGCAGCGGATACGTCAACGTGCACCCGCGCTGCATCGTTGGAGCGGACGACTCTACCTGACGGGATGCTTCGTCGCGGCAATCAGCGGACTGTGGCTGGTGTGGGTTCGCGGGACCGTGGGCGACCGCTTACAGCACATCGCCATCACGATCAACGCGCTGCTGCTGTTCGTGTGCGCCATCATGGCATGGCGCACGGCACGCAGCCGTCGATTTGCCGCGCACCGTGCATGGGCCCTGCGAGCCTTCCTGGTGGGCAATGGCGTGCTCTACTTCCGGATGTTTCTCGCGCTCTGGTTGCTTGTGTTCCGGGCGCCCGTCGGTTTCACCCCCAGCACCTTCAGCGGCCCGTTCCTCACCACGCTCGCCTTCACCGTGTACGTGTTTGGCCCAGTGTCGCTGCTCGAGGCCTACCGTTGGGCCGAGCGCAGTACCTCGCGCACGCGGCACCGTGTGGTGTCCGGCGTGATGATCGGCGTGGCGCTGCTTCTTGTGTGTGGCGCCATTGCCGCGGTACTTGTGCTCTGGATGCCCCGCATCCTGCGGGTGGGGCATTGACGATCCGGGTTGCGCTGTCGCCCCCGTCAGATCGCTGCACGCACACGTCGCCCACTACACCAAACGGGATGGTATGCCGAATGCGGCATTAGAAGCGCACTCCGGCCACTACCGGAAAGTAGTACCCGATCGCGTAATCACCGGCCCCGTGATCAGTGAGGTTGGCGTGCAGCAACACCTCCACAAAGACGAGACGCGTGCGATGCCGCCCGGTGAGACCAAAGCCCGTGCGCACGCCGGGGGGTCGTGCCATAAGGATTGCGCGCACCAACGGTGTTGAGACGCTGTAGTCCAGCGCCAATCGCGAAGTAGGGCGCCAAGCGGGGCGTCCGCGGACCAATCGTAACGGTACCGAAGAGCCCAAGGCTTGTGATGTCCGCATCGCGCGAATCCAACGACGGAGACTGTTCTCGGCCAGTCATCCTCGCGTACTCCATTTCAATGCGCCACTGCGAGACGCGACGCGGATGGCCAAGCACCACACCGGCGCGTGCCACTGGTCCCGTGCTTCTGAACTCACCCAAGCCGCCCGACGGATTTGCGAGTCCAAATGACACGACTGGAGAGACGGCCTGCGCCCTGAGATGCGCAGGCAGAAATGCCAGAAGAGCAATGCAGATGACAAGTCGCACGTGGTGCCTCACCAGATGATTGTGCAAGTCTGGGCGACTGGTCCCAGCACGCAGTGCACACGAAAGCTGACACTGAATGTGGGCTCGCACCGTAGGAACGGCTACCGCAGCGCCGATGGCTGCCGGACTCCCGCCCTTCCCCCCTCGCGCCGCCGCCCCACATGCCCCTCTTCGAAGCCGTCCGCCTCGCGCTGGGTCAGATTCGTGTGCAGAAGCTCAAGAGCGTCTTCACCCTCCTCGGTGTCACCATCGGTGTGATGTTCCTCGTCGCCGTGGTTTCGATCGTCGAGGGCATGTCCACCTACGTCGAAGAAGACTTCATCGGTCGCTTCATTGGCGCCAACACCTTCACGCTGCGGCGCTGGCCCGACTTCACGGGCCCGGAAACCGAAGAGGGGTGGCGGGACATGCAGAGCTGGCCGCTGATGTACAGCCACGACGCCCGACACGTCGTCAACGTGCTGCCCAAGGACGTGAAGTGGGCCATCGAAACCGACGCGAATGCCACGGTGTCGAGCATTTACGCGCCACGCCCACGTCAGACGACCATCTACGCCGTCGAAGGCGACTACTTCCAGATCAAGAACTACGACATCGCCGCGGGCCGTGCGATTGCTCAGGAGGAGTATCGTCTTGGCGCGAACGTCATCGTGATCGGCGATGAAGTGGCGACCTTCTTCTTCCCGGATCTTGATCCGATTGGCCGTGAACTGCGCGTCCGCGGCGTGCCCTACACGGTGGTCGGACGCATCGACAAGCAGGGGTCGCTGTTCGGCTTGTCCATGGACCGATTGATCATCGGCCCGCTCGAGTCAGGTCTCGGGCGCATCACCAATCCGCGCGGCGATATCGACGGCATGATGCTGAAAGCCTCGAGCACCACAGCCATGTTCGACGGCATGGAGATGGTGCGTGAAGCCATGCGCGCGCGTCGCCACCTCCGGCCGGGACAGCGGGACAACTTCTCCATCGAAACCTCGGAGTCCGCGCTGGAAGACTTCAATGAAGTCAAGAACGTCATGACCATCGCCGGTACGGCCCTGCCGATGATCGGCCTCGTGGTCGGTGGCATGGTCATCATGAACATCATGCTGGTGGCCGTGGCGGAACGAACGCGGGAGATTGGCATTCGCAAATCCCTCGGCGCGCGCCGGAAGGACATCATGCGGCAGTTCCTCGTGGAGGCCGCGACGCTCAGCACCCTCGGGGCCATGATCGGCATCGGGCTGGGGCTCGGTGCCGCGTGGATCATTCAGGCCACCACACCACTACCGGCGGCGGTCGCACCATGGTCGCTGGTCGTGGCCACGATGCTCGGCCTCGGTGTCGGTATCGTGTCCGGCGTCTATCCCGCGCGCCGCGCCTCGCGGCTTGACCCCATCGACGCGTTGCGTCAGGAGTAGGCCATGAGCGCTGCAGCCAGAATCCTGAGCGTCTTCGAAGGCGTCAAGATCGCGATGAGCGCACTGCGCGCCAACAAGGTGCGCGCCGGCCTCACCATAATGGGCGTCGCCGTCGGCGTGTATGTCGTCGTGGCCTTGTCGTCGGTCGTGCAGGGTGTCAACGAAAGTTTCGCGCGCGATGTCGAAGCGGCGGGCCCGACATCGTTCTTTGTGTACCGGCGGCCGATTGGCGGCTTCCAGGTGTGCGACGGCACCGACGAGACCTGTCCGGAACGACGCAACCCCATGATCACGATGGACGAAGTGCGGATGCTCGAGCGTCTGCCGACGATTCGTTCCGTCACGGCACACGTGGCCACGGGCGGCAAGTTCCGCTACAAGGACCGTCAGCTCGACGCGGGAATCGAGGCGTACTCCGCCAACTGGACCGACGTGGACGCCGGCGACATCAACCCGGGACGGAGCTTCACCGCCGCGGAGTACGAGGCAGCAGCCCGCGTGGTGATCCTCAACACGAAGCTGGCACAACGGCTGTTCTATGACTCGGACCCGATCGACAAGCGGATTTTCATCGACGGCGTGCAATTCACCGTGATCGGTGTCTACGACTACACCGCGAGCCCGATGGGAACCCCCACGTCGGCGGGCGAAGGCAACGACCCCAAAGCCATCATGCCGTGGACCACCGGCAAGCATGCCCTGAACATGTGGGTGCTTGGCAACAACCTGATCGTGCGACCACGCGAGGGAGTGACGGCTGAGCAGGGCGTGGACGACGTCACGGCAGCATTGCGTGGCGCACGTGGACTGCGTCCGAGTCAGCCCAGCAATTTTGCGGTCGTCACGCAGGACCGGCTGATGGAGATCTACGACGAACTGTTCGGGACCTTCTTTCTCATCGGGCTGGCCCTCTCATCGGTTGGACTGATGGTCGGCGGCGTGGGCGTAGTGGCCATCATGATGATCTCGGTCACCGAGCGCACGCGTGAGATCGGCGTACGCAAGGCGCTGGGCGCAACACGCGGCACCATCCTCTGGCAGTTCCTTGTCGAGGCCGTGACACTCACCAGCATCGGCGCCTCGGTGGGCCTCATCCTCGGCATTCTCACCGCAGTGGGCATTCGCACGGCGTGGCCCGAGATTCCCGCCACGACGCCGCTGTCATCCATTGTTGCCGCGCTGGGTGCCAGCGCCGTCACCGGCGTCATCTTTGGGATGGTGCCGGCCATGCGGGCGGCGAAACTCGATCCGGTGGCAGCGTTGCGGCACGAGTAGTGGCGGTCGTGGCCACCGCGCGCTGCGTGGCAATGAGCGCTGCGGTGAGCGCCAGCACGCCGGTGAACTGGTGCAGCACGCCAAGCGGAATGGGCACGGCCAGCAACAGCGTCGTGATGCCCAGCACAAGCTGCACCGTGATGACCGCAGCGAAACCGAATATCGCGCGCTGCACCATCTGCGGAAGCGCCGCCTGCCGTGCACGCCAGGCCAGCGCAAGCACCAGTGCGGTCACCGTCATGGCGAGCAATCGGTGATGGAACTGCGCAGCCGCAGGATTCTCGAACGCGTTGGCCCACCACGGTGAGAGCATCCCATAGCCGGGGGGCACGACCTGGCCACCCATGAGCGGAAACTCGTTGAACACCTTGCCGCCACGCAGTCCAGCCACAAAGCCGCCGGAAAGCACGGTGATGCCGAGCAGCGTGGTGGCCGCAACGAGCGCCGTGCGCCAACCGTGCGACGTCTGCGACGCTTCCCGCAGTTCGGCGTCGCTGCGTGCGCGCAGTTCGCTGTAGGTCCACACCGCGACCGCGAGAATGCCCAGGGCAAGTCCCAGGTGCGCCGTGAGACGATACGAACTCACACTGACGCGTTCGACGAGTCCGCTCTGCACCATGTACCAGCCCAGCGCACCCTGACCAGCGGTGAGCAACGGCAGCGCGGCGAGTCGCACGCGAAGCGACGTGGGCAGGCGCCCCTGCACCAGGAACACGAGATAGGGAATGGCGAAGACCAGCCCGACGGTGCGGGCGACGTTCCGGTGGAACCACTCCCACCAGTAGATCCACTTGAACTCGGACATGGTGATACCGGCATGCGTGCTGCTCGCCTGCGGAATCTGCCGGAATTTTTCGAGCTCAAGCGCCCACGCCGCGTCGTCGGACGGCGGCAGCGCACCGGATACCGGTTTCCATTCGGTGATGGAGAGCCCGCTTTCGGTGAGACGGGTAATGCCACCCACCGCCACCGCAAAGAACACGGCAATGATGGAGGCCATCAGCCAACGGCGCAGCGCGAGTCGATCGCGGTCAGGCAGGGCGCCGGGCAGTCCGAGGTCGGTTGTGGTAGCCACCCCTGAACCCTGACAGGGGGGGGCGGTGGGGGTCAAGGGACCGTGGCCCCTGCACCATCAGTCCGAACGGGGCGCTGCTCGCCGACAACCCGCTCGATCAACGCGATTGCCGTGGCCACTCCGTCCTCTGCCTGCCTGGCGGCGGCAATCCGCGTGGCGGCTTCCTTGAGCGGGGCTGTGTGACGAGTTCCGTGAGCGCCGTCCCCAATGACTCGGCATGGAGCCGCTTCTGCGGGAGCGGTGCGGGAGCGGTGCCGGACCCGCGCCGAGCCTTGCGATACGATCACCCCAGAACGGCGCGTCCACCGTGGCGACCTGCAGCGAATGGGAGGCCGGTTGGCATGACCCGAGGCTGGCCCTTTTACGGGCGAAACCCGGCAAGCTGCACGGCGTACGTTAAGGGTATGAGCACTCTCGGTGTCGTGCACCTTGTGGCGTCGGTGGCTTCAATCATGCTTGGCGCGATCATTCTAGCCCAGAGTCCCAAAGGTGGCCGTCAACACCGGCAACTCGGCTGGGCATATGTGGTCGCCATGCTGATGGTGAATGGGACGGCCTTCCTGATCTACAGGCTCTTTGGAGGCTTCGGGCCGTTTCACGTGGCCGCCATCATCAGTCTCACGGGAATTGTCGCGGGAGTGCTGGCCGGCCGGCGCGCGCGTGTTGCGCGTTTGGCGAACCAGCAGTTTCTGCGATCAAACCGGGTTGAAGTCCACTACTGGTGGATGACGTTTTCCTACGTGGGACTGGTTGCGGCGCTCGCCTCCGAGGCCATCACGCGAGTGCCAGCCTTGCGCGCCATCGGCGGCGGCGGCGCGATGTTTGGTGCCGCAGTGGGTGGCGCAACCGCACTGGTGTTCGCCATCGGCAGCTATCTGATCGTAACGCGTCGCGCCCGCTCACTCGAGCCGTTTCGGGTGTCGGGTGCGCCCCAGCGTCACTGACCGTACGTTTCTGTCATGCGTCCATTCCGACTGATTGCCTGGGCCGCACTGTTGGTGCTGCTGGCCACCAGCATTGCCGTCTATCCGTCGCTCCCGGCGGACATTCCGCAGCATATCGGCGCCGACGGGCAGGCCGGCCGTTACGTCGCGCGCAGCCCCATGGCCTGGGGTCTTCCGGTGCTCATTGCCCTCGCCTGCGCAGTGCTCGTGGACGTGCTGGCGGCCAAGCTGCCGAGCAAACCCCAGCTCTTCAACTTTCCGGGCAAGGAGCAGCTGCTCAAGCTGCCCGCCGAGTACCGTGGTGAGGTGATCAGACGGATGCAGCAGTTCATGGACATCATCATGCTGCAACTCGTCGTCACGTTTGCGCTGGTGCAGTGGATGATCTGGCGTGGTGCACAGGGGCTCGACAATGCATCCCTGACGATGCTGCTGCTTGCGATCGGTCCGGTGGTGCTGGTTGGCGTTGGTCTCTACACCGGACGAATCCAGCGCGCGGTGGACGAGGCACAGCACCAATACGATAGCCGGCGTCGCTCCTGACGTCGCACATCGCACGTCAGTCCGTGGCCTACGGACGCGCCCCGCGCAGGCGCTCAAGGCCGTCGAGGATCAGCTCCAGCCCAAAGGCGAAGTCGAGTGTGCCATCATGTGAGCCATCGGCCACCTGCACGGTGATCTCGTGCATGTACGGGTACACCGTGGCCGGCAACATGGGCAGGTAGTTCGCAGCGGCCGACGCGTACTCCTCGGGATTCACGGGGAAATGCTGTTGCTGCAGCGCAAAACCATAGGTGTAGTTGTCCATGGCGTTCCAGGCCCGGTCGGTCTCGTACCACGAGAATCCCGCCTCACGCAGCGTGCCCAGCGTGGCATCGATGTACGCGAGCATGTTGGGCCCGACGCTGATGCGCGACACCACCAGCATGGGAGCCCAGGGATGGGCCGTCATGACCGCCAGCGCCGAATGGGCACGGGCGCGCATCGCAACCTTCCAGTCACTACCGGGAGTGGGTCGCGTGATTTCGCCGATCACCACATCGACCATGCCGTCGAGCAGTTCGTCCTTGTTGGCCACGTGATTGTAAAGCGACATCGCTTCGACCTTGAGCGAGGTGGCCAGTTTGCGCATGGACAGCGACTCAAGACCGTGCCGGTCGGCCAACTTGATGGCAGCACGCAGAATGCGGTCGCGACTCAGGGGCGCGCGGCGTGAGGAGGGCATGCGGGAGACTCTACCGGCGCTGACAGCGCAAGGCAAGCACGTGGGCGGCTTGACCGGCCCTTACTTACGGCGTACGTTATAATATACACTGTAAGTCTCTCGTACCACCACCGCGTCAACTCGCCATGCGTCGTTCTCTGGCCGCCCTCATCGGGCTCTGTGCGTTGGCACCCTCCGTCTCCGGACAGCCGTCCCCACCTGCGGCCGACACCAGCGCCCCCGGCCCTGCACGCTGGCACATCGGTCTGGCCATTGATGCGGGTCAGCCGGTCGGCGCCTTCAAGAAGGAGGTGAAGAACGGCGCGGGCGGACAGGCGCACGCGTTGCTGCGGCTCGACCGTCATGGCCTGGTCTCCCTGCGGATGCAAGCGGGATGGCTCAACTACGGCCATGAGAGCCAGCGCAGCTGCGTGGGGACTGCGCCGCATTGTCGCGTGGCCGTCAACCTCACCACGGCCAACGGCATCCTGTCCATGGCGCTCGGACCGCAGGTCACCATGCCCATCGGCAAGCTTCGCACCTATGGCTACGGGATGATCGGCATCAGTCGCTTCGCCACGGTCAGCGGGCTTGGTGGCGGTCTGGTGCCGGACTTTGTGGCCGCCGATGAAAACTTCGGTGACGGCGGCGCGGTGTGGAGTGGCGGCATCGGCCTGCAGTTGCCCGTGCACCGCCGCGCCAGCCTTGATATCGGGTTGGCCTACGAACACCACGGCGAACGGAACTACCTCATCAAGGGCGGATTGACGGACCAACCCGATGGGACACTGGGCTTCGACATCAAACGCTCGGCAGCAAGCCTCTATGCCATCCGGATCGGCGTAACCGCCGCGATGGGCTGGGGACGTTGTCCGTCAGCGTCCGCACCGTGACGTCACGCATGAAGGCGGCCATCTACCGACAGTACGGGCCACCCAGCGTGGTCACGGTGCAGGATTGGCCACGACCCGTGGCGGGCGCGAATGACGTCCTCATTCGCGTGCGCGCTGCCACGGTCACGTCTGCCGACTGGCGCATCCGCAGTCTCAGCATGCCGTACGGATTTGCTGCGGTCGGACGTCTGGCATTCGGCATCCGCACCCCCCGTCAGCCGATTCTTGGCAGCGAATTGTCGGGCGACGTGGTCGAAGTCGGCGCTTCGGTCCGCAAGTTCACCGTGGGAGACGCGGTGGTGGCGTTCACGGGCGCCAGGCTGGGCGCGCACGCCGAATACTGTCGGGTGAGTGCCGATGCCGTGATCGTGCACAAGCCACCAACGCTCTCATACGAACCAGCAGCCGCACGCGCATTTGGCGGCACCACCGCCCTCGACTTCTTTCGGCGTGGCGCATTGCACGCGGGAGCCCGGGTGCGCCCGGTCTTGGCCACAAAGGGTCGCCTGCTGCTGGTGCTGGCCATGCTCCCCGAGATGTCGCGTGCGCCGTGGGTCAACATCACCTCGCAACATCGGATGGTGGCAGGCCCGACGGCCGAGCACGTGGACGACCTGCAGACCCTGGTTGACATGGCGGTGGACGGACGTTTCACGCCGCTCATCGACTCCGGCTTCCCGTTCAACGAGATTGCCGCTGCGCATGCCCGGGTCGACACCGGGCGGAAGCGGGGGAACGTCTTGGTCTGGCCGATGTCAGACACACGCTCCGAATAGACCGGCACGCGCCCGCGGCATCAGCTACCGCATACGGGAGCACTGGTGGAAGCACGCAGTCCGTGTTGCGCTCGACGTCTGGCCGACGCGCCCCCGCTCCTGCGTTCTCGCCATCCTGCGCGACTGCTTCGGCGGAAGCGGCACGCTTCCTGGCGGTACGCTTCCTGGCGGTACGCTCCCTTGCCGGAGGGGCGAGGAGGTCCGACCCGATTTGCCGATTTCGCGGCTGGGCCACAGAATTGCGCAGTCCTTTCACCGAGCGTGCCATGCCGCGTCAGCATCTCCCAAACGGACAGCCCATCTGGATCGACCTGGCGACCTCGAACCCACAGGGCGCGCAGTCGTTCTATGCTGCAGTGCTCGGCTGGACGTATGACATTGGCGGTCCCGAATTCGGCCACTACGCCGTGGCGCGGTGCGACGGCTTGAGCGCGGCGGGAATTGGTGGGATACCGAGTGGCGTCGAGATGCCGCCGGCGTGGACGGTGTACTTCGGCGTCGCGTCGGTGGACGACACGCTCACTGAAGCGACCACACACGGCGGCCGCGTGCTTGCTCCGGCGATGGACATCGGCGACTTCGGCCGGATGGCTGTGGTCGAGGATCCGACCGGGGCCGCATTCGGGCTGTGGCAGCCTGTGACCCACAAGGGTGTGAGCATCGTGGGCGAACCGGGAGCGTTCGCCTGGTCGGAAGTGAACACGCGCGACGCCGCAGCCGCCGCAGCGTTTTACACAACGGTCTTCGGACTTCGTGATGAGCGGATGGAGATGCAGGGCACGCCGTACCACATGTTGCACACTGCGGAAGGCCCTTGTTGCGGCGTCCTGCAAATGACGGACGAATGGGGCGACTTGCCGCCGCACTGGATGGCCTATTTCGCTGTGGCTGACGCTGACGCCGCCAAGGCGACCGTGATCCAGCACGGAGGACAGGCGCCGTTCGGACCTTTCGACTCGCCATATGGGCGCATTCTCGTGGCAGTCGATCCGCAAGGCGCCGCAGTCTCATTCATCGAGCTGTCCCGGCGCTAGCGTCTGACGTCCCGACCGTGGCAGCGAAGCTGCTCGGTGGCATGCCAATCACACACCCGGTGCGCCATGCGCAAGCATGCACGGTTGACTCACCGATAACCCTTGTGGATATTTCGGGCGTCGGGGAGTAGCAACTCGCGCGGTGCGCGGGCCGAGGCAACCGTCATCACGAGCGCGAAGGCGTTCCGGTGCCCCCAGGGTCGGTTTCCGTGACCCTTTGCGAGACCGATCAGCCCTTTGGTGCTGATCGGTCTTTTGCGTCCGCAGAAGATCATCGGCACCGTCACCCGGACGACAACATGACTGGATCGTTGCTTTCATTTCGCCTTTCGTCGAACCCCTGCCGATCGGTGGTCGCCATAGCACCCCGGCCCCTGGCCAGCCCGCGCGCGCTGTCCGTGTTCATGGCGACTTGGGCGCTGCTCTTCTTGTGGACACACCCGGCGCAGGCACAAGCACGGCGAGAGGCCGGTACGTGCGGGCCGTCGCGAGTCGCCGTGTTCGACTCCCGCATTGTACTCGACAGCGCTCCAGGTCGGGCTGAGGCCGAGGCTCGCTTTCAGCGTCTCACCAGCGAGACCCGGTCGCGCCTGAAACTCGCCTCCGATTCACTCCAGGATCTGATCGCGCGCATGTCGCGAGACGAAGCTCAGATGAGCCCGCGAGAACGTGAGGCCGCCATGCACGTGCTTCGCGTTCGCGAACTCTCGTTCGAGGAGTTGGTGGAACAACTGCATAGGGAAAGCGAACAGTCACAGCAGTTGCTGGCGGCACCGATGATCACGGCCACGCGAAACGCCGCCGAGGCCATCCGTGTCCGGCATGGCTGTCTGATCTTGATCGATCGCGCGGCCTCTGGCGCCATGGTACTCGCGGACCCGGAAATCGACATGACCGGGCGCATCCTGGTGGAAATGCGGCAGGCCCGTTCACGGAGCCGTGGATAACCGGCAGGTCGGTTTCCGCGCCAGCGGGGAGTCTGCATCGTCTTCGGTCGTTACGAACGCTGGCTTTCCCGCTGATGGTGGCGGGTTGCGCCATGGACGCGAAGGCAGATTGCCGGCCAGGCGCGGAGGCCGCTCTGGGAATCGAGCGGCAGGTGGAAGTGGTGGGCAATCCCAAGACGGAATAGGCACGCCCCCCTTGATAACGCCTTGCAGGTCGCCATCAAGGGGGGGCGCCCATGCGCTCACCACGTGGTTCAGTCAGGCCGATCAGATGTGCAATGACGCGCGCCGAGTTGGTGTTCGAATTGGGCAGAGTGACAGCGCGTGGGTCAAAACGTTCGCCCCAGCTCGAATACGAGACCGTCCCCTTTGGTACCCGGGCTGTTCGTAAGTTTGTACCCGACGATGACCACCGTCTTTCCCTTGTGCCAGTTGAATCCTGGCACGAAATCTGCGAACTCGTGGCGGCCCGCCCACCACTCTCCCAGCAGCGTGAAATCGTGCAACACATGTCCGAGTGCCCCGGGGAGTGCCGCAAGGGGTTGCTCGAAACTGCCGACGAAGTGCGTGGTGGCCTTGCCGAACATTGCTGGTGGACCGTCACTCACTCCGCCAGTCAAGCGCGTGCGCACTCCAGGGATGCGAGTGCTGGCCTGCAGGTAGCTCCAGACGCCGAGACGCTCGCCACGCAACGGGATGGCCAGCATCTGGCCGGCTCCGATCTTGGGCTCCCACGTTGGTGCGCGGGTGGCAAGGCCTGGAATGTCCACGGCACCCTTCCAGCCTACCCCGAGAGTGGCAAGGCGTTTGAGCGGTGTCCCGATGTTGTAAGCGGTGACAGCGAGTTCTACATGCCGGGTCACGCCGTAGGTGACAAAGTGGGTGGTCTGCCAGTAGCTGGTGTCGCCCCACGTACGAACCTGCGACTCGTGTAGGGCAAAGACTCGCCCCTTGGGCGTTTGATCGATGGACGGCGCGTTGATGACCGTCTGTTGCGCGGCAAGCGCACTGGAGGCCACACCCGAAGCGGCCGCGCAGAGCAACACAACGAGCGACCGAAGACGAGAGCTGGAAGAGGCAAGCATAGGAGAACGAGCCAGGCGTGAACCACAACGCCATGAGTGTCGCCACACCTGGCGCAACGACCCACGGCACGGATAAGCGTGCGGTGGTCTCGCGCGGCGCCCCCGGAACTGACGGATGCGATGCTGCACGACCGGAGGCAAGGCCTCGGATTGACGATCGTGCGCTCCGCCGAACATCGGCGGACGGCTACTCCCCAACCAAGCAGGTGTACGGTAGCCGAGGCCGGCGTGTGGCGTCAAGGGAGGGCGGTACGCTTTGCTCGTACAAAATGGGGCAGATCCTCGACCCGTCTCGGCCTGGATGCGATCGAGTCGTTCGGAGGTGTTTCTCGGTCGCCGCTTTTGAACCCTGTCCGCGGAGCCCATTGGAATCGGGGGACTCGGTTTGCCATCCGGAAGGGCGGACGGTAGCGTCTTGCGCATGGAACAACCAATGCGCCAACCACAGCCGTCCGGGCACCACACCGTCGGCCACAGCCGGCGGCTGGTGCCTCTTGCGCTTTCCGCAGCCCTGCTGATGGCCTGCAATGGACGCGATGCGCCCGTCGATTTGACACAAGACGTGGCCGATGGAACGTTCAGCCGCATACAGCGCACCATATTCGAACCGGGCTGTGCCAACTGCCATCGCACCGGGAGCAGCGACGCCCGACAGTCAGGCTTGGTGCTCACCGCCGACTCCAGTTATCAGCAACTCGTCGGATCGGCTGCGGTGCACCCGATCGCGAAGACGGACGGAATGTTGCGAGTGAAGCCGTTCCGGGCCGACAGTTCGCTGCTGTATCACAAGCTGGCCTGGAGTCCCGGGCACCATAGCCGCGACTACGGCAACCTGATGCCGATGGGAACCACCCAGGGCATCACAGCGGGCCAATTGGAGTATGTGCGGCGTTGGATCGAAGCGGGCGCTCCGCGCAACGGGCACGTGGTGGATACCATGACCCTGCGCGACGCCCGCCTTCAGATGGCCCGCTTCACGCCGCTCGCGCCTCCGGCAGCCGGTTCGGGCTTCCAACTGACCATCGACAGCTTTCCGGTACCACCGCTCAACGAACGGGAGCTTTTCGTCTACCGTCAGCTCGGCAACACGAGCGAGTTGTTCGTCACGCGCATCGAGTCGCGTATGCGTCCGGGCAGCCACCATCTGTTGCTGTACACCTTCGACGAGACGCGATCAGGGTTTCCCTGCAATGGGCGGCCGCTGCCCGATCAGGTGCGGGACATCCGTACTCCAGAAGGAGCGCCCATTCTGGTGAACATGCTGCCTATGGCTTGTCATGTGTTTTTCGCCGGTGCCATGACGCAGGACTTCGACTACCGATTCCCTCCCGGCGTGGCACTCCGCCTGCCGAGCAATGCCGCCATCGACCTCAACGCCCACTATGTGAATCGCTCGCCAGCCACCTTCCCCGGTCAGGCCCAGGCCAATCTCCATACTGTCGACCGGAGTCAGGTGCAACAGGTGGCACGCACTCTCAACTACGCGAACACCACCTTCATGTTGCCGGCGCGTCAGCGCACGACTATCCGCACCGAGTACCGAATGAATGCCCGGACCACACTCCTTGCGCTCACGTCGCACATGCACAGCCTCGGCGAGCGCTTCGAGATCCGATGGCGACGTGGCGGTAGTGCAGAATCCACCGTGTACGTGAACACCGACTGGGAGCACCCGGCGTTCACGAATTTCGCGACGCCCATCGTGCTCGAAGCAGGTGATCTGCTCATCTCGGTCGTGACCTACAACAACGTCACCGATCGGCCGATCGGATTCGGCCTCCTGAGCACGGATGAAATGAACAACATTTTCGGCTACGCGTACTGAGCCGATACCCAGTGCGGAGCGACCGCCTACTGCGCGCGTCGAGGAACCGCACGGGGGCCGAGGGCGATAGGCAGCGGCTGGTCCCACCGTGCCGGAGTCGCACCCTCTGACACTTGAACGGCGGTCGGTCCGTAGGATGAGCACCCGCAGCGCCCCCGGCAGTGGATTCCCATCCTTCCCTCCCCCGCGACGCCGTTCAGTATACCCCTCCTCGAAGCCGTCCGCCTCGCCGTCGGACAGATTCGCGTGCAGAAGCTCAAGAGCTTCTTCACGCTCCTCGGTGTCAACATCGGCGTGATGTTCCTCATTGCTGTCGTCTCCATCGTCGAAGGCATGTCGACCTACGTCGAGGAGGACTTCATCGGCCGGTTCATCGGCGCGAACACCTTCACGCTGCGCCGCTGGCCCGACTTCACGGGCCCCGAAACCGAAGAGGAGTGGCGTGCCATGCAGCGTTGGCCATTGCTGTACACACACGACGCCCGCCAAGTCGTCGACGGGCTGCCGAAGGATGTGAAATGGGCCATCGAGACCGACGCGAGCGCCACCGCGTCGAGCGCCTATGCACCGCGCCCCAAGCAGGCCACCATCTACGCCGTCGAAGGCGACTACTTTCAGATCAAGAACTACGACATCGTCAGCGGACGCGCGATCGCGCAGCAGCAGTACCGGACCGGCGCCAATGTCGTCGTGATCGGTGACGAGGTCGCCGCTTTTTTCTTCCCGGATCTCGACCCCATCGGCCGGCAACTGCGCATCCGAGACATCCCGTACACCGTGGTCGGCCGCATCGAGAAACAGGGTTCTCTGTTCGGCATGTCGATGGATCGCCTCATCATCGGTCCGCTCGATTCCGGGCTTGGGCGCATCACGAATCCGCATGGCGACATCGACGGCATGATCCTCAAAGCGTCGAGCACGACCGCGATGTTCGACGGCATGGAGATCGTTCGCGAAGCCATGCGCGCGCGTCGACAGTTGCGACCCTCGCAATCGGACGATTTCTCCATCGAAACCTCGGAGTCCGCACTCGCCAAATTCAATGAAGTCAAAAACATCATGACGATCGCCGGCACCGCACTGCCGATGATCGGTCTGGTCGTCGGTGGCATGGTCATCATGAACGTCATGCTCGTGGCGGTCGCAGAACGCACGCGGGAGATCGGCATCCGCAAGTCACTCGGCGCGCGACGCAAGGACATACTCCGGCAGTTTCTCATCGAGGCCGCGACCTTGAGCACCCTCGGGGCGATCATCGGCATCAGTCTCGGGCTTGCCGCAGCGTGGGCTATTCAGGCCACCACGCCGCTCCCTGCAGCCATCGCCCCTTGGTCGCTGGTGGTCGCGACGCTGCTCGGACTCGTCGTGGGCATCGTCTCTGGTGTCTATCCTGCACGGCGCGCGGCGCGACTCGACCCCATCGACGCACTGCGTCAGGAGTAGCTCATGCACATCGCCCGCACGATCCTGAACGTGTTCGAAGGAGTCCGTATTGCGCTGGACGCTCTGCGCGCGAACCGGATGCGCGCCGGCCTGACCATCATGGGAGTCGCCGTCGGCCTATACGTCGTCGTCGCGCTGTCTTCGGTCGTGCAAGGCGTCAACGAGAGCTCCGCGCGCGACGTCGAGGCGGCGGGTCCGACATCCTTCTTCGTGTACCGTCGGCCGATCGGTGGATTCCAGGTCTGCGACGGCACGGCCGAGACGTGCCCAGAACGCCGCAATCCGATGATCACGATGGATGAAGTCCGCATGATCGAACGACTCAAGCGTATTCGCTCAGTCACGGCGCATGTGGCCACAGGCGGTACTTTTCGCTACCGGGACCGGCAACTGAACGCGGGTATCGAGGCGTACACACCGAACTGGACGGACATCGATGCCGGAGACATCAATCCCGGACGAAGCTTCACCAACGCCGAGTACAACGCGGCCGCGCGGGTAATGATTCTCAACGCCACGCTGGCACAGCGGTTGTTTTATGATTCGGATCCGATCGACAAGCCGGTCTTTGTCGACGGTGTTCAATTCAAAGTGATCGGCATTTACGACTACACCGCGAGTCCCATGGGCACGCCGACCTCGGCCGGTGGAGGCAACGAACCGAAGGCAATCGTCCCGTGGACAAGTGGCAAGAGCGCCTTGAACATGTGGGTGCTCGGCAACAACCTGATCGTGAAGCCACGAGCCGGCGTCACGGCTGAGGAGGCGGTCGACGATGTGACGGCTGCACTCCGCGGCGCCCGTGGCCTGCGGCCAAGCCAGCCGAGCAACTTCGCCGTGGTCACCCAGGACCGGCTGATGGAGATTTATGACAGCCTGTTTGGCACCTTCTTCGTGGTCGGCCTGGCTCTGTCATCGGTTGGACTGATGGTCGGCGGCGTGGGCGTGGTGGCCATCATGATGATCTCGGTCACCGAGCGCACGCGGGAGATCGGGGTACGCAAGGCGCTGGGTGCCACACGCGCGACCATTCTGTGGCAGTTCCTTGTCGAGGCAGTCACGCTCACCAGCATTGGTGCCGCCGTCGGTCTCACCCTTGGCATACTGACGGCCATCGGCATCCGCACCGCGTGGCCGGAGATCCCGGCGGCTACACCGATGTCGTCCATTGTCGCGGCGCTGGCGGCAAGTGCGGTGACCGGTGTGATGTTCGGCATGATGCCCGCCATGCGCGCAGCCAAACTCGATCCGGTGGCGGCGCTGCGGCACGAGTAGCGCGGCCATGTGCCGTCGTGAGCCGGTTTGACTGGGAACCGGGTGTTCCGTGGTGGCGGGCAAACGCTCCTGCTGCATTCGGGGCTGAAGCCGCCGGGTGCTTGTACCGGACCGACTGGATGGCCGCGACTCCAGTAGTGGCCGGTGTCACGACACGTCGCTTGGAGACACCACATGAATCGGTTTACCTCGCCCCCGCGCTCGCTCGTCGCGCTGCATCTCATCGCCCTCACCGCGCTGGCCGCGTGTGCGCCGGAAAGCACGGCGCCAACCGCAGGGCTGGCCGGCGAGCGCCCTGAGCCCGCGATCAGGTCCTCGGTGACCGGCAGCAGCGGCAGTCTGCAGCTGGCGTCGCTGAACACCGCCGGCCGGACCAGCGCGACCAGCAGCACCACCTGCGACATATCCGCCGATGGGTCCCGCGTGCTCTTCGCCAGTACAGCCGCAGATCTCGTGGGGGGCGACAGCAACGGCGCCCAGGACCTCTTCATGCGTGATCTCACGTCCGGGGTAACGACACGCGTGAGCGCGGGCGCCGGTGGCGCACAGTTGCCACGCGGCGGCAACTGCCTCGGAACGTCCATGACGCCGGATGGTCACTACGTGGCGTTCAACTCGGAAATCGATGGTGGCACCGTGTACGTGAAGAACACGGTGACCGGCGAGCTGCGCGTGGTATCCCCGACACCCGGGACGGTACCGCAGGTCACGGGGTTTTTTGGCGGTGTGCTATCGGACGATGGGGCACGCGTGGTGTTCCTGACATTTCCGCAGCAACGGTATGTCGGTGCCTACACCTGGGTAAATCTCGTGCCGGCCCGGCTGATGCTGCGAGATCTCCGGACCGGCAACCTGGAGACGCTGCCAACCGACAACGGTATTGTGGCCGCTGGGGAAATCATCGGGACCCGGTTTGCCATCTCCCCGGATGGCCAGCGCGTGGCGTTCGTCTCGTCATCGTCAACGCTCAGCGCCGATGACACCAACGGCCGCCCGGACCTGTTCGTGATGGACCTGCAGGACCGCACGACCGTCGTCGCATCCAGCACGGGGAGTGGGGTGCCCGCAGTGGGTGGTGGCACGTACTGGCGTCCGGCCTTTGCGTCGAATACGCTGCTCGCGTTTGGCACGGGCCAGAACAGCAGCCTCGGTGAGCGGGGATACTACGTGAAGGACCTCGTGTCGGGATCGCTGAGGTTGGTGTTGCGCGACAGCGACGGCGGGAGCAGCGCGGTCCTTTCTGGTGATGCACGTTCGGTGGTCTTCGCGCGTACCTACAGCGGGTTCAGCACGCGCATCGTTTTGCGTGATCTGCGCTCCGGCGCGGAGACCCTCATCAGCGCCAGCACCAGTGGAACGGCAAGCAACGGCACTGCCACGGGCGCGGTCATTGCTCGGGGAGGCACGCAGGTGGCATTTGGATCCAACGCGTCCAACCTGGTGAGCCCCCGTCCGCTATCCGGTGTGTTCCAGATCTACGTCAAGGCAATCGCGCCGGCGGGCGCCTCGCTGTTCTAGGCTGCGGCATGAATAGCTGGCGAAACGGCGTGTACGAACGGACCTTAGGAGGGTTCCTCCTGCCTCGCCAATTTCTCGCCGCCCTGCCGAAACCATGCGCTCCATCTCTTCGCTCCGGCTTCCCTCGCTGACCTACTTGACCGTTGGCTTGGTCATGGAAACAGCATTGGTGTCGCCGCTCGTCGCCCAACCGCAGGTCATTCGCGACACACCCGTGCTGATCGACTCCACCGATCCGGTGGCACTCATGGTCGCGCGACTGGACCTTGAACGCTACAAGGCCACCATCAAGGGGCTCACGCAGTTCGGTGATCGGCGGCAGGGCACCAAGCGCAACCGCGACGCCGTGGATTGGATCGAAGCGCAACTCAAGAGTTACGGCTGCACCAATACCGAACGAATCACCTACGAGTACAACCCGCCGTCCTTTGCGACGCCGCCTGCCAACCGACCGGCCGGCGGCGCAGCGCCTGCCCCTCAGGCCGCTCCGCGCCGAGCTGGAAACCCCACGGCGCAGGGCGGCGGCCGGCCGCGAGGCATCCGCACACGCACCGGTGTGAACAGCGATTCCCTTGCGCAGCCTGATGCCCGACTGCGCGCGCTCAACGCCGAGCCCACTACGCCTGGTGAGCGACAGGAAGTGTATTGCACGAAGGTCGGTACCACACGCCCCGACGAGATGTGTATCGTAGGCGCGCACATGGATGGTCACGGCTGGGGAGAAGCCGCGAACGATGATGCGTCAGGAACCGCGATCGTCATGGAACTGGCGCGCATTTTCAGTGACCCGTCAATACAGACCGAACGATCCGTCCGCTTTGTCCTCTGGAACAACGAAGAAACAGGTCTCAATGGCGCGCGCGCGTATATCGCGCAGCGCGAAAAACTGCAGGGCATCGAGCATCCGCGCGGCAGCGGCAAGTAACCCGAACCCAGGTGGCTGGGCATGGTGCAGCACGACATGATGCTCTTCGACCATGGTATGCCCAACGCAGATGGCACGATGCGCAAGGAGCAGCGTCCAGAGGCCGATGTGAACATCGAGTTTCAGATCAATTCGAAGATGGCCGCGAAGTCCATGGAATTTGCTTTCCTGTTTCATCGCGCCAATAGCAAGTACGCTACCGACTATCCGGCGCAGGTCGGTCCGCACATGACCAATACGGACAGTGGACCGTTTCAGGATCTCGTTCCGGCCATCAGCCTGCGCGAGAACGAGCGTGGTACGCAGGTGGGCAGTGGCTGGGACCCGCATTGGCACCAACCCACCGATGTCTATGCCACGTTCAGCGATGCGGATTTCCGTTTGGGGCTCAACGCGGCGCAGACCACACTGGGCGCGATCGCCACGCTCGTCGGTTCGACTATCCGGAAGTAGCCGACGCTTTCATCGAAAGCCGCGGTCAGTGTGCCGACGCCTGCGGTCGGTACGTACTGGCGCCGGCGGTCTCCTGTGAACCGGCCGCCCGGACACCGAGTGACCCAACCTTCGTTGCCACCGCACGCTGGGTGGCAATCAACGCGGCCGTAAGCGCCAGTACGCCGGTGAACTGGTGCAGCACGCCAAGCGGAATGGGCACGGCCAGCAACAGCG